>Ga0209191_1000045_pt1 | contig 96634 bp, 139 predicted proteins | sample S_130626_EF_Meta_FD_187320 | JGI IMG/M metagenome (GOLD analysis project Ga0209191, IMG submission 187320) | Freshwater microbial communities from Lake Simoncouche, Canada to study carbon cycling - S_130626_EF_MetaG (SPAdes) (version 2) | ecosystem: Environmental > Aquatic > Freshwater > Lake ...
TACCTGGTCAAAGACCCTACAGCAATTAGGGGCTTGACAAGCTGCGGTTTTCGATGGCATAATGCATTCATTGATTCAAAACAAGGGTTTATATGAGCAAGCTCAAAGACATTATCTCGGACTATGACGAAACCACGACAGAATCTATTGTCGGATATGCCCGAGATTATCATAAAGATACTTTCGGGTTTCGGCCCGAGGGTATCGATTCTGATTCGGATTGGGATATTAGGGCATACTATATCACGATGATAATGTATTGCGATGAATACCTTATCAAAACTCGCGGTTCGCGCGGGCTTGATGGATGGGACGAATAATGGCTCGACTCAATATGGCAAAAGCCATTTACCTTTATAATATCGCTAAGGGATTCGCATTATTGGAATCCGGTGATAAAGCCGCAGCGTCGGCATACTTTGTTCGCGCACAATATGCGCTTGATATAATGGAGGGATTCTAAAATGATTTGGGCAGTATTGGGGTTCTTTTCGGTTCTTTTGATTGCCCTAGCGGGCATGTTTACTATTATGGGAGAATGGTAATATGTTATATGACGTATGCGTGAATCCTGTCGACGGGCGCATATTGCCTGACGATATTCGAGAATTGCAGGATCAGTTTAACGTGAATTTGAATGATGCCGATGAATGGTTTGATTACTATTCGTCGGGATCGGGGCATGTTACTATTATCGATGAAATTGAATTCTGGGAGCGATATAATGATGTATTCTAGCGCATACGAGCGCGCAAGTAATAAAATACTTGCGCATGATAATCCGGTTCGGCGGAGTATTATTCTCAGGCTTGAGAATAATAAAGTTGTACGCATTAACGAGAGTTTGCACAAAACTCGCGCAGGCGTGATATATCGTAAATTCTGGCGCATGAAAATGAGGGTAAAATGATGTCTTTTAATAACTATGTTATATATTATTGCCTAGACGGCAAGCCTTATGATATATATGGGGATTTTAATTCTCTAGTTGAGGCTAAACTCGGACTGGATCAGGTAACTAAACTATATCCTGATGAGGAATATCAGCTATTTGAATGTATACCGACCAGGATAGCCTAGATTTATACTAATAAGGGTTTACCCTTATTAGTTTGGCGCGGGGTTTCCCCGCGCCGAAAATATTATATCATGGATAGTATGTAGGTGTCAATAGGGTGTTTCCCTACCATGTAGTCTGTGTGGTCAATAGGTCTTTGCTATGGGCGGCGGGATACTAATATATTATAACTATCGGGGCGCCAAAAATTATATCATGGCATCGTACTCGCTGTCAATAGGGACTTTCCCTACCATGTAGTCTGTGTGGTCAATAGGTCTTTGCTATGGGTTTTTGAATTTGAATAGGTTTTGCCTATGGGGTGCGCCAAAAATTATATCATGGCATCGTACTCGCTGTCAATAGGGACTTTCCCTACCATGCTCACAATAGGGTTACCTGGCCGGCCGCTCACTTTGCATGCTAGGGCTGTACGCTCACTTTGCATGATAATGGTATAAACTGTTTATACGATTTTCTGCGCGCACCTGGCCGAATAACCCTCTTTGCAGTAGGGGGTTGACACGTCGGTCGAATCGAAGCATAATAGCTTCTGTTTGATGTATTAACGCTCTTTAATAATTCGCTGAATCAAGCCACAGGCATATCCCGTCGGGAGACGTTATTATGTCTGTGCAATATAGAACATATCCCTGTCGGGAGATACTGATATGCTCGTGAAATAGGGTTATGGCCTATTCTAATAATCCGTAATTGGGTTATTAGACTAGGGTTTTCCTAGCGTTAGTATGTGTCTTGAAAGGGCATAGTATGTCGAAAGTTACTGTTGTGAATTATACTCCCGAACAAACCGCTTCGGTGGTTTCCGGATATACTAATGGTATGTCTGTTGAGAGTTTGGCTGCCGAAATGGGGAAATCGGTTCGTTCGATTATCGCCAAACTCTCGCGGGAAGGGGTTTATAAGGCGAAAGTATATCAAACCAAACAAGGCGAAGCGGTTATTAAAAAGGACGCTCATGCCGATGCGATTGGTTCGATTCTGAATCTTACAGAATCGGAAACTGAAAGCCTGACGAAGGCTAATAAATCGGTTTTGCGTAAAATCTTCGAGGCTTTGGCTACTTCAAAGCCAATCGAGGGTTAATATATTATAGGGCGAAAGCCCTATAATATATGGGTTGGTTCAAAAAGTAGGGGGAATAAGTCAGTAATATGTTTTTACTGCGTTCAGCCTCAACGTAAACCCATATATTATAGGATTTTTAACTGGAAAGGATAATATGGCAAAGATAAAGCGGGTTCAAATATACGATATGGACGGTACTATTGTGTGCAGTTTGCACAGATATCGCACAATCGAGGGTAACAGAATCGACCTAGAATACTGGCGGGAAAATCAGTATCGTGCAATGGAAGATTCACTGCTGCCATTATCGGCACAATATAGAAAAGATTTGCAGGATGAAAATACTTATGTCATTATTGCAACCGCCCGAGTTATGGGCGAAAAGGATTATCAGTTTGTGCGTGAGATACTCGGCGAACCCGATTATCTCATATCTCGGCCAGCAAATAGTATTCACAGTGGGGGTTTGCTCAAGATAAGGGGTTTACAGAAATTCTTTAATCTAAAGAATTTCAGGGACGCTGAGATAACATTTTATGAGGATAATGTCCAGTATCTCAAAGCAGTATGCGACAAATTCAATATTCGGGGCGTATATGTTCCGAGTAAACAAGGGCATTAATAATGGCTAAAAAACAGTATTTTGCAATCGTCGATGTGGAAACCACAATTAATAATACTGTTGCGGATTTTGCAATGGTAGTTTGTGACCGCAACGGTGTTATTGTCGATCAGTTTGCAGTATTGGTCAAGGATAATTTCGACACAATGGATTTATTCTATATTGCAAATAATCGCGAGGGTGATATGTGGTCAAGGAAATATGCTGCAGATAAAAAAGAAAAGTATATTAACATGCTTAATAACGGCACTCGCAGTATGTCATCGGTTGCTGCCATTAATATTTATATTGCCCGTATAATCGGTCAGTATAACCCTGTTATGACGGCGTACAATATTAGTTTTGACGAAGGTAAGTGTGCCAATACTAATATTGATTTGACCGGGTTTGCAGATAGATTCTGTTTGTGGGCTGCTGCTGTTGGCAATATCTGTAAATCGAAAGGGTTTCGACAGTTTGCCTTAGATAATCACCGGTTCAATAAGCCCACAGATAAGGGCAATATGACATTTCAAACTAATGCGGAGGTTGTTTCTGGTTATCTAGCAGGCAGTATGTCGCACGAACCGCACACTGCGCTGGAGGATATTGTTTATTTCGAGTTGCCGATTCTCAAGACAATTATTAATAAACGCGGTTGGAAGGAAAAACTAAAATCATATTCGTGGAACGATTTTCAGGTTCGTGATTGGTTTGTTGCTAAATAATACTCGGGGCTTCGGCCCCTAATCTGGAGAATATATATATGAAAATGGTCGGCTTGTTTGAATTGATCGATTTAACTGTCGAGTATCTCGGGCTTGAAAAGCCTTATACTATCAAACTGAATTCGAAGTCCAAGAAGTCGGTATCTGCCGAGTATATTGCAAAATATAACCGCGGTGACGTTCTGGTTTCGCATCAGATTACTATATACTTGGGGAATCAACGCACTGATACTAGGGATATTGAAACCCTGATTGCTCACGAATTGATACATGCTTATCAGGAGGAGGCCGGTATCGAGGAAATTCACGGCGACGATTTCCAGAGTATCGCGGAAATGCTAACCATGTATCTGCAAACCGCGGGTATATATATCTGCGATATATATGTTGCTGATGTTGACGTTTAATTAAAGGGATAATATGAAAGCAAATCGAGATACTAAATGTTTCATTACTGCGGATGACAAAGAAATACCAGTTTCCGTGGTGCGCGAAGTATGCTTATCCTCGCGCAATACTTACCCCCACGGTGGTGATGGTATTAACATTATACCTGCGATCAAGATACTGTTCGCAGTATATCCAGGGTTATCACTGCGAGATGCAAAGGATATGATTAATCTATATCTGGCAATTGAGGGCATGGACGTTATTAAATCTAAAGGGATAATATGAAAGTTAATCGAGTTACTAAATGTTTCATTACTGCGGACGATACTTCGATTCCCATATCCGCGGTGCGCGCGATATGGTTGTTTTCGCACCGACCAGTAGGCCCGCTCGGTGGTATTAACATTATATCTGCGATCAAGATATTGGTCGCAGTATATCCGGGGTTATCACTGCGAGATGCAAAGGATATGATTAATAATCTATATCTGGCGATTGACGGTACTGACGTTTAATCTAAAGGGATAATATGAAAGCAAATCGAGTTACTAAATGTTTTATTACTGCGGACGATACCGCAATCCCCATATCCGCGGTGAGCGCGATATGGTTGTTTTCGCGCAATACTTACCCTCACGGTGGTATTAACATTATATCTGCGATCAAGATACTGGTCGCAGTATATCCAGGGTTATCACTGCGCGATGCAAAAGATATGATTGATTTATATCTGGCGCTGGTCGGCACAGATATTCCCGAGAATTCCGACCAGGATAACAGATTCTAATATCGCCAGATATTCGGGTGGTCATACTCTTATTAGTATCGCGAGATACTAATAAGGGTAAACCCTTATTTGGCGCAAAAGCGCGCCAGTGCGAAATCAACAAGTGCAAAATCAATGATTTTCCGCGATTTAAGGTACTTGCATGGGTTTCTTAGTCTGTCTGATTTTGCGCCAGTGCGAAAGCAACCAGTGCAAAATCAATGTGGTTCGGCCTGCGCCAAATTGTACCAGTGCAAAACCAACGTGTCAAGTAAAAAATTTCAGATTTGAAGAAGTTTCCGTGTTAGTTTATAATAATGTTTATGAAGTCGGGAAAGGCATCCGCCCCAACCGGCCGGAGACGTAAATAACGTCGCCGAACTATCGTTAGAATGTAGTTGGTACTAACATACCGCTAAAAATTCTCACTAGACACGCAACCTCTTCTCGTATATAATACTTTCTTAACTTAGGAAATCAACCATGGCAACCGAAAAAGCTTACACCCCAGAACAAACCGCTTCTACCCTGGCCGCCTACGCGGCAGGTCAAACACCTGAACAAATTGCGTTTGACATTGGCCGCAGTGCACGCTCAGTGATCGCCAAACTGGCTAAGGAAGGTGTTTACGTGTCCAAGGCTGCAGTAGCTGGCCCGAAACGTCTCCGCAAGTCTGAGTTGGTGGCATGTATCGCAGGTTACTTCGATATTGACCCGGTTGAGCTGGAAAGCTTGGAGAAGGCAACTCACCAAGCTCTGGAGCGCTTGCATGCCAGCATCACCAGTGGTAACGGCCACTGTGCGGTAACCGAGCTGGACGTGGTCCTGACCACTGCAGTTTAGGATCAGAAATTTCGTCTTGAACTCTCGACCCATTTGATTTATAATATTATCATAAGTCGAGAGTAGTAACAAAGGCTCGCAGATACATATTAATTTTAATCTTGTCTTTGTTACTGCATCTCCCTATATTATTTTGGTGTTTCTAGGCTCCCAACGATGAGGGGGATAAAAACTTAATTGTTGTTGAAACCTCTTGTACAACAGCCAACCCTTTAAACCTACTGATGAGCTTGTGCAACTCAAGCGAAATCCCGGTCGCAGTCTCACAAACTCCCAGGGATATAGGTCGCCTTCATCTAAACCTAAGACCCCCCCAATACAAGGGCAATGTGGGATAACATACCAAACGGTGGAACCGCAGGTAGATTATTCGACCCCACAGGCGATTCAGGGCTTTAGCAGTAAATACATCGTGTATATTCTCTAACAGCCCTAAAAAACTGCGCAGTTCAAAAGCCCCACAGGATTCGCGGCCTGGTGGGGCTTTTGTTTGAGCTGTCGGCGCCATTTTAACATGGTCACAGTGCAAAGTCAACCGTAAATTTTTAACCCTGACCCTAAACCGCAGCAAATTGGGTGTAATTGGGTGTATTTGTGGATATTGAGACTTAATTCGTGGCACCCAAAGAAAAAGCCCAATAACTTGAGTTATTGGGCTTTTTTTTTTGCGTTTGTTTGGGGTGTTTGGCACCGTAGGTGCCTGTATCCGGCGGTTTAGGGTCTGACCAGGGACTTTTCAATGAGTGCCAGCACATTCTTGTTGGCTTTTTCAAGCGATTCTAAGAGGTCTAGATTGACCATCATGAGCTTGGCAATGCGCTCGATGTACTCCTCCTTTTTAACAGGCGTCTCACCGCGCTTGTTTTTGTACTCTTTGCGTTGGTAAACACCCAAACTACTCAGTTTTGCAATTACAGAGCGTTCCGGTACGTTGAATTGCTCGGAGATTTCTGACACGGGAATGCCAGATTTATATAGGTCGATTAGTTTGTCTGTGGTTTCTTTGTCGTATTTCATTTGATTAGTCTAAATTCCATAGGTTATCTGATCCTAAACTGGGCTTACTGAATCCAACGTCACTGTTGAAAACCTGCGGCACATCTAATAAGTCTGTGGATACTAGGGGAACGGCAGGGTTGTCTAGATTTAACGGATCTGAGATGGCAAACTTATGTCGTATTGTTGGATGATATACCCATACCTGGCACAGCATTAGCTTGAGTAGTCTAGGCAAAGGCTTCCATAAAGGATGTGCTATGCCGTTTAGTGTAGTAGTTAAGTGATACGCTTTCTTAGCATCTTTGTTTGCTCCCGATTTAATGGTACGTCCGATTTCTCGGAATTCTAGAATTTCTTCTTGAGTAAAAGGATTGTCCCAAGTGTTGAACACACTGCTGAGTTCCAAAGTATCCTGATCTACTAAGTGTTGCATATTCTTATCAGACCAATCCCAATCTGCATATCCAACATCCCTACATTCTTTAAATGCGGATAGGATCAAGGGTACCGCGGTACTATACCGCATACCTTCACCACTAGACTGTTTCCACCCTTTTGGAAATATCTCACCGCGCGGACTATGATTAAGAATATTAAAGATGCCCATAATCTTGGAGGCTGAGACTTCTAGACCATTGCTAAAGGTAAATCCCTCGGTTGCTAGAGTAGTCTTGAGCTTGGCTAAAGTTGCTGTTGCGCTATATCCCAGGTCACCTTGTACTAGGAGTAACTTTGACCCTAGAAGTGTGGTAAGTTGAGGAAGCATCCAACTAGCGTTGTCAGTCCATCCAGAACTGGCTAAAGATTCCTTGGTGGTGGAATCTGCTTTGCTGAATTGCTCGAAGTTAAAATAGCTTATATCACGTTTGGAAGTCTTGGAGTAGTTCATTTTTGGAAAGGGTTTAAGTGAATTATTGGGGGTTTTTCTTAGCGGGGGATGATAAAAGGGCGGGAAATTTAGCTTTAATTTGCTTTTATTAAAGCTTCGCTCGTTTGCATCATTTGATATCGGAAGGGGAAAACCTGAGAGAACTCTCTTAATTTCCGTAGATTTTAAAACCAGCTTTGTAATGGATGAAGTTAACAAGTGAACTCCAATACAAGGCTGTTAAAAAGTCTTCGGAATTAATGAATTCTCGGTTTTGCCTTCCTAGTTAACTTTGTTTATGTATATATTATATCACACTTTTTTCAATTTTACAAGCTTTTTTAGTAAAATAATTAAAATTATTTTTTCCCTGGTCTATTTGTACGTAATTTCCCGTTGCAAAGTGATTCTGCGCACATCTGTTTCTTTGCATTGCAGGGTTAGCGGGCCGTTTGAAATGGTCAGTGGAGTTTCTTGGACTACATGAAAAATGTCGTCTTTGAATTGCAGAAACCTGTGGTTATGGTCTCGTTCAAAGTAGTGACTCAGTAATGTGCAGCGTTTCATTGGCGTGTTCCTGTTGATTGTTTTTGATCTGCTGAGTATAAAGCATGCTGGTATTGTTCATGCAGCGGCTTTATCCAGAGTCTGGCCTGGTGGGCATCGTCCATGATCTGTGCTGCGGCTGGCCGATACCGGAGCAACTCTGTGGCCGCTTCGTCTAGTAAATCTGCAATGCTGTCTGATTGCGCGGCCAGTTCTCGGCGAAGTCTAGCACGCTCTTGTAGTCGGTAGATTAAGTTGGTTTGTGTGTGTTCTTCTGGCACAAACTCTTGTATGACGGATTCAGCAAATTTGTAGATTTCTTGGTTGATCCACTGGTTTTGTGCACTGGAGTAAAAGTTACCATCTTCGTGCAGGTCAAAACCCGATTGTTGTGCCAGTTGTTTGATCTTTTCAGCTCTCATTTAGTTGTTCCTTGACGGCATTGTGCCTGTTGTTTGTAGTATTCTTGCATTCTTTTGTTCCACTGTTCAGGAGTAGGATCACGCAGCAAGCCTTGTGGTCGGCTGGGTTTGCTATTCGACTTCAAACTTGAATATGCTGTTCTAAAACTCATACTTCTTGCTCCTCTTGTCGTAGTGCTTCATTAAAGCCAGCAGTGTATACTAGATCTAACATAGGGATAAAAGCTGTAATCATATCTTCTGGCATACCCTGCATGCCTTCGATAACTGCCTCAATTACTGCTTCTTTATAGTTCATTCAAACGCTCCAAGTCTTGTTTCAAAGTTCTTTAATATGTTTGTTCATCGGTAGACCTCTATGGCAGCACAGGGTTCGTTCCAGCAGGCTGTACGGTATTCATAAACAAACTTACAAAGATCGTTGTAATTACCCCAACCATTCTCTGGATTAAGTTGTCGAAAACGATCAGGCTCACTGAGTAGTATGTTCCAGCCTTCGTCTAGTAATTCTGCAATATCCTCGGCAAGTACCAGCTCGTGTTCATCGGGCCGCCATAACACATCGTATAGTGAGAGTCCGTTGGACAATTTGACTTCAGAGGCCATCTTGCCCAAGTTATGAGTAATGTTGTTGTCATAGACTGAGACAGGTTTTGTAACCATTAAGTTCACAGTTAAACTCATTCTTCAACTCCAAAATGTTGTTCAATATACGCTGCGGCATTGAGTTGCCCAGCATACAATTCATCGTTCATACCACGATAAACGCATTGATTCAAACATTCTCGCACAACAAGTTGGGCAAATTTTTCGTATTCCCAGCTGTCCACCAACCGTGCTATGCCTGATTGTTGGGCAAGTTTTTGAATCGTAGTTTGTGCAGTGGGCAACCCGCTTTGCAGCGGGTAACCTTCACAGTAGGGCTCTCCGTAGAGACGTTCCAATTCAAAATCTGTTTGTTGTGTCATTTTAGTACTTTTCCTTGCTTTAGTTTACAATGTCCAATAACATCACGAGCAGTGTTGCTGAATTTAACACACCAATCATTGTACCGCGACCCTAAATTGCTGGTCTTGGGATGATTGGCATCATGATGATACTTGCATTCTTTACAATGTTTGTTCATTGCATTTCTCCTGTTTAATATAAATATTATAGCACAAAGCAAAAGGGGACTCAAGTCAAAAATCATTGACCTGAGCCCCCTCGGAGTGTTAACGCATTTTAGAGATATCTCGTGCTTCTTGTGTGCTGAACACAGGCACTGCATTTGACTTGTGCATGGTGGCAATCCCCAGCACCTTGTCGCCTGTGTATACTTTTTTCGGAGCAAGTCTGGCAATTCCAAACCCAATGCCCAGGCTAGGGATTTTGGGATCGGTAGACCCTCGCCAAGTCGAAACTTCTGGCTTTTTATAAGTGAATTTCATCGTAGTATTACTGAGTTTAGACCTGTTTCTGCTTCTTCAAATTCTCCGTAATACCATTTAGGGTCAGGATATTTTGTCATGTATGTGTCTATAACCCTACACACTGGATTGTAGCCGTCTTCATAGCTTGGTATGACTACAACCGCATCTTTGTTCAGCAACTTTAAAGTATCGATTAATTCTTGAACTGTCATTTAGCACTCCGGATCAAAACTGTTCCACTCGTCGCTTTCTGTGGGGTCGCGCTCGTCTTCTGCGTACCTGTTGTCAAAATTATTAATCTCCAGCATATCACGAATGTCATCACCGCCCATAAACTTCAAGCATGCTTCTAGCATTTCACGTTCACTGACATAACCGTCGTCAACCAAGAACAAGGCATCATCAAGGTAGTCTTGCATACAATCTCCAGATTTAAAAGAATATTTTAGCAAAAAAAAGGAAAACACTTCAAGTTAGTATTTTCTAACTTGAAGTGTTCCCACAATTAATCGTCGTAGTCTTCGAAATAAGAGTCTTTTTTAGACTTTTGCCACTTCTTCTGTGGCAATGCTTCTTGATGACGTGCTTGCAGTCGGCTGGGCTTGGTGCTTTCTTGGGCTTCTACAACATCGACTTGATAGCGTTCAAAGTCTTCTAGAACGCGGGTGGCTAAAATGCCCTTATTTGGTGTCTTACTTTTCATTATTTGTCTCTGTAAAAGGCGTGAGTGCCAATAGTCTTGATCTTTTTGAACTTGCGAGCCCATGGTGGACTCGCACTCTTGTGGTGAAAGTAAAGCGCATCGAACTTGGTTAATTCATGATGACCACGCAAAGCACGTTGAGCTATACTCAGAGATTCTTGGTCTGTACCGTTGCGGTGATGCCGAGTCCATGAAAACTGACCTGGCTGGTAAACTACTCTGCATATAGAACCAGGAAATTTAGGATCTTTAGTCCTGTTGATTGTTACTTTGGCAACAGCCAATTTGCCCAGATAACTCTCGCCTCTGGCTTCATGATATATGTTTCGTGCCAAACACACTGTTTCTGTGTTGAAAGCATGGATCGTTGCAGGTAACAGCAGCAGAACTATTACCAGAGCCTTCAGCAAAACACCAGTCGAACAAGCTCGACCAGTGCTGTTACAACCAAGACTACAACTAAAAAGTATCCCACAGATAGTTCAGGTTTGCTTTGCGAGTAATTCATTTTGCTGTTTCTCCAGACGCTTGATTCGTGCAGTGTTATAAGCTACCTCACTGGTTGCCCAATCAAGAGCTGTGTTTGCTTGCAGCAATCGATGGCGTGCAGCATACAGTTCTTCGGCAACAGAGTGTTCTAGTGTGGGACGTTTGAATAAGTTTTTGATTTTCATAAGATGATTGTACTTGTTTTTGCTCAGCAGTTCAAGTCAGAAATTTTAATACAAAATTATTTTATCTGTGTGTTAAACAGGTGAAGAAACTCTTGCACGTCTTCAGGCGGCACTGCAGTATGCAGCGGAAGCTTTTTCCACCACAAGAACGCTGTTTTAGGATCTCGATCAGACAGGATCTGCTTGATGTGTTGAATTTCCAGTGTCGACATGTTGGGCTTCCTTTGAGGTGGTTTTGGCATTTTGAGTTTCAAAAGCTTTTACAAGTTCATCATGGCTTGTTGCTAGTGCTTGATGGTTCAACTGTAGTTGGTTATAAGCAACCATTACATTATTTAGTTCTTCTTTTAGCCTCTTTAGTTGTCTGCCTGCTCGTAGTTCTCTGGCAGTGGGTGGACGTACTTCTATGGTTTCAGTTCCGTCTTGTTGGACTATAAATTTTATGGTACCTTGCATTAACTCGTCATCTAGCATTGGTTTTATCCTTTCAATTACATTTATTATAATCGAAAGGGTACACAAAATCAAGACAAAAATTAAAAGCCCGCGGCGCCGACATGAAAAAACCGCGCTTGCTTTAGGTTTGCCGTAATGATATAATGTTTCGAAATGAGGAAGATAATATGAGCACTGATAGTCAGTATGTTGAGCATCTAGAAAAAATAATCATGGAAAAGCTTTTACCGGTTTACAACAAGTATTACTCTTTGCTGGGAATACCCAAACCAGACCTAGATTTGCCTGTAGAACTCAAAATACGACAAAAGCTACCAGCTCTGTTTTTACCTAGAAAAAAATAAGTGGGGTTTTCACGTTTACCTCGCACGACCGAAAGGCAAGAAAAAACTAAATCGTTGCATAAGTCAATTTACAGTGAGGCCTACAAGCCTTGCCAATTCCTTGGCTGTACATACTGTGAGACTCATTGTAGTGAGCAGGTATATATGTCGTGAGACAAACCGTGGTACCGGGGTTAACGGTACACCCCCTAACTTTTAACCAAATTAAAAAATGTATACAATTGATCCCAAGTTAACAAACCTCGACGCTTATAAATGGACAGGCCCACACACAGTGCCGGGCACAAAAGTCGCAGTACGTGACGATGAACACAAAACAAACTGGAGTCTGATGCCGTTTGAGGCTTTAGAAGAGATCAACAAAGTACTAGAGTTTGGTGCCTCAAAATACGCTGTGAACAACTGGCAAGAAGGCTCAGGATTTAAGTATTCACGAGTATTGAATTCTTTGCTTAGACATGTCTTTGCGTTCATGCGCGGCGAAGACAAAGACCCAGAATCTGGGTTGAGTCACATGGCACATGCTGGCTGCAACGTGCTGTTTATATTGTATTACTTGAAGAATAAGGCAAGGTATGCCAACGATGACAGACAATGAACGAAATTGAACAACTACTCTACAGAACACGCAACACAGTATTAGACGCACGTCAAGAACTAAACTTAACAGTTGAAGATGTTGAGCTGCTTAATATAGAACCCTGTAGTAGTTGTAGTATATGGCTAAAACCAAAAGAACTAAAGCCAGATCAAGATGGTCTGCCCATCTGCAAAGATTGTCTGCGTTGGTATGGATTCTAAAATATTGACTTGACCCTAAACCGCAACTCTGATATAATTTGTGTCTACAAAGGATAACTATGTTCGCACAAAACCACAATCGCATCGGGTTTGCTTGTAAGCCTACATCTGTAGATTTGCCTCAAATTACTTCAACCACAATCAAGTGGCTCGCTTCTCAAACTCGTGATTGTGCAGTCACACGACTACGCACTTTGATGCAACAAAACGTAGACACACTAACCAAACACATTCGCTGGCTGGGTACTCTGCCCAATCACTTACGAATGTATCGCATTTCAAGCGAGTTATGCACTGCGTACACGCATCCAGACTGGATGTGGTTCTATTTCGAGCCTGAAACAGTAACCTGGCTTGAAACCAATCTAGGACGTGTTGGTGAGTTAGCACGTGAGCTAGATGTGCGTTTATCGTTTCATCCAGGTCAGTTCTGTGTACTTGCCTCAGACAACGCCGAGGTTGTAGAACGCAGCATCATGGAGTTCGAGTATCACGTTGACATGATTCGTTACATGGGTTTCGGCCGAGAATTCCAAGACTTCAAGTGTAATGTACACGTCGGCGGCAAAAAAGGCCCAGACGGCATCAAACGCGCTGTGCGTTCACTGAGCCGAGAAGCACGCAATGTACTGTGCATCGAGAACGCAGAATTTTCCTGGGGCTTGGCTGCATCACTGGAACTAGTAGATACATGTGCTTTGACCCTAGACGTGCATCATCACTGGATTGCAACCGGCGAGTACATCTTGCCACTAGACTCACGAGTACAACAACTGTGGACTTCTTGGCGTGGTGTACGCCCAGTTGTACATTACTCGCAATCACGCGAAGATGTTGTAGGCGACGACTGGGACTCAGACACTTTAGTAGACTTAAACCAAGTAATGAGCCTAGGCTACACTCGTGCACGTTTACGCGCACACTCAGAAATGTACTGGAACACAGCACAGAATCAGCTAATGAAACAATTCTTACCACATGCAGACGTTATGTGCGAAGCCAAACAAAAGAATTCGGCAGCACATGCATTTGCCCGACAAGTACTATAGGGAGCCTTAGTACAATGGACAGTACAGGAGTCTTCTAAGCTCTCGATGTGGGTTCGATTCCCTCAGGCTCCGCCAATTTTTCTCAACCAACCTCAAGGATTACAATGAATAAATTTCTAATCGCCGGTGTATCGGCTTTAACTTTCTCAGCTCAAGCCGCCAACTACGCGTCTCTAGAAATCGACACAGTCAAGGATACTAAAACTTGTGCTACGAGCACAGCTCAATACTTTCGCGCAGGCACTGATGTTTATGGGTTGAATTTAGATGTAGCAGCCCGTACAGCAGCGTACCGCAACGGCGGATTGCTGAGCAGCTACGAAGCCACTTTAGGCAAACAGCTCGGTGCAGTCAATGTATTCGGCGGAGCAGGGTACGACAACGGATTCAATGGTGCTAAAAAAGGCAATTACACTTACGGTTTAGTCGGTGCTGTTGCAGGCATGCCTGTTGGCCCGGTGTATGCATTTTTAGGCGCTAAGACTCGTGTTAATTGGGATTCACACAATCCAAAGCAAACAGTAGCCTTTGCAGGTGTTAGCTACAACTTGACTAAAAAGCTATCCGTTGACTTAGACGTCAGCCGCAGCACACAAAACATCAGCGAAAAAGCAGCCGGCGTAGGCATGCGGGTAACATTCTAATATGTTAGTAGACGACTTAAAAACTCTGCTGGCTACAAGTTTCAGCTACTACTTAAAAACTGCTAACTATCACTGGAATATCGAAGGAGATAACTTTCCACAGTATCACCTTTTCTTAGGGGACTTGTATGCTGATGTGTACAACACCATTGATCCACTTGCAGAGTATATTCGCACACTGCAAGCATACACTCCGGCAAGTCTAGTTAGATTTCAAGAACTAACAGATATCGAAGATCAGCTTGAACTAGTGCAGCCTATGCAGTTGTTTGAACAATTATTAGCAGATACCAATCTGTTGACTGCAATGTTAATGGATGTGTTTGACGCAGCCAGCCGAGAACGTCAGCAAGGCATTGCTAACTTCATTGCTGAACGCATTGATGCCATGCAAAAGTACGCTTGGCAGATTCGCAGCATTCTTAAACCAGGAGTAGGTGACTGATGTTTTGGCTTGTAAAAGTGTACACAGAAGACGGCGAGCATTATAATTGTGTTGCCAATACCGGCAGTGAGGCTCATGCAGAACTGCTTGCACGAAAGCACTATCAACGCGAAGGCGAAGTAGTCGAACTCTGCGAAGCACAAATGTTTGACACTTACGAACACGGTGATCCAGAAGATTATGAAATTGTAGAAAGAAACTAATGGCACTTCCAAGTTTACCTCAAGACAAAGCAAATCACATAGTTTATGGAGCCGGCATTGCAGTAGTTGCAGGCTACGTTGCTTATGTGCTGCACTTGCCAGTGGCCGGCGTGGGACTAGGCGCTGCTGTTGTATTCGGAGCTTTAAAAGAAGCCTTAGACTACTATCAGAATCTGCAGTTAACCAAAGCCGGACAAAGTCCCACGCACGGAGTAGAGTTCAATGATTTCTTGGCAACCAGTGCTGGTGGTGCGCTGGCAACTCTTTTAAAATTCTTGGCTTGAGTTTTTTGGTTATAACCTGTATAATGTTTTTTCATTCGGAGAAATAACAAATGGCAGGTTATACCAAAGAATTTCTTGTAGACGCATTCTTGCACAGATACATACACTGCAAAGCTATCACTCTAGAAGAATTTACTCGACTAGAAACAATGGCAAACAGCTTTTACGACCAAGCCGGACGCGATAAATTCAGAGTGTATGCCAGTCTCGATGCATCGGCACTGCGACAATACAAAAAGGAAACAGCATGATTTGGGATATAGAACAAGAAACCAAGGTGATTATAGATGAATTTGTTCTACAACTTACTTGCCTTGCTTGCCCTGAGCAGTATGATATATTCTTGCAAGGAGTCCAAGTCGGATATGCCAGACTGCGGGGTGGACACTTCACCGCCAGCGTACCAGACTTTGACGGGCAAGTAGTCTACGAATTTGATTTCTTTGACGACGGCTGGAAAGGTTGTTTCGACAACCAACAAGAACGCATGTTGCATCTAACCAAAGCCTGCACAGAGATCAGAAAACGTCGACTTGTATGATGTGGTCTTTTAGGTTATAATAGTTTTTTATGATATAGAGTAGAATAACATTACTAGAGGCATGTGACCGGAACGCTAGAGTAACTCTCAGGGCCCCGTATCCCTACGACATAGTTTTAGTTACCTACTTGAAAGATATGTAAAAGATGCGGCTCGTTACCGGGCTTTTACATATCGTATCATATTTAAGTACATAGATGTATGCCGGATCACTACCGGGTTATGAGCTAGTAACTCTAAAATTTTGTGTACTTAAATATGATAAAAAAACTATGGTATTTATGGGCCAATGCCCTTGGAACTAAGGCTCATGATGACGAGCAGATTTCAGACAGAGTAGCACTAATTAGAAGTTTAATTGTGTTGTGCTATATCACAACGAATATATTTATTATCGCCAGTATTATTCATCACTGGTAATTGCCCCGATGGTGGAATGGTATACACGGTGGTCTTAGAAGCCACTGCCGCGAGGATTGAGAGTTCGAGTCTCTCTTGGGGCACCACTTAACATAGGAAATGAAGTGCACATCGAATCACTAAACGCAGGCTATTGGCCCGTACCCTCTCCTCTTGTACATGCTGAGGCGTTTCTCACTAACTGGAAGATTGTTGAGCTTCCAGAAGGGGATTGGCATTTCATGGGCTTTGAAACAACGTATCGCGAAGGCCGAGTTACTAGCAAGGTGGTAGAATTTAATCCAGAGAATATGACGGGTAAGACCCACTCAGGACGTTTCTACACCCTACAAGGCCCTCCTGGACATGATGGCGACGCTGCATACGTTTGGCAGCAATGGAAGCACTACAATAAAGTGGTCAGCTATAAGGATATTTCAAAGGAAGTATATGAGTCGCACAAACAAGGACAAACCAAGGAAGTTTTCAAATCTCAAAGAAAACGAATTGAAACCCAGGAACTACCTAGATCCTGACTATAACTGGTGTAGTGCCACTCCCGGCTGGTGGACTAGACTAATGATGAACCGCCCACAGCGTGCGGAAGCCCACGTGTGGGAACAAAACGCTAAACACACTCCTGTAGATCAGCTAGAGGAGCTTGATACTCCTAATGTATCAAGGAAACCACACGTTTACTTTTGGTAAACAACAATACACACAGAAGGAATTATATGTTAGTAAAACTACTAGAACGCTTATCGGAGATGTTCCCTAAGCAAGACTACCAAACACGTTTGAATGACTACATCGCTAGTCACAACCCACAAACAGCTGGTGACGTTGACCAGATCCTACGTAAATACACACAATCGAGCCAATTCTACCATGAGTGAAGTCAAGTTTAACAAAAGCGGATATGAGATCCGTGCAGATGTTCTAGACATGGCCAAGGACTTTGTAGAACAAGAGTATAAAGCTAAGTTTGCAGGCTGGGAAATCTCAGCAGCGCAAGACCCTAAAACCGGAGAGTATGTCACTAAAGTTGACATGCCGAAGTTTCCAGGACTAGAAGAAATGCTTTCTACTGCTCAAAAGATGTATGACTTTGTGAACGCAGGAACCAAACGATAATCGCGGGATGGGAAAGTAGAAATCCGCCAGGCTCATAACCTGGAGATCGCAGGTGCGACTCCTGCTCCCGCAACCAATTAATCGGCTTAGGCCGATTTTTTATACCCAATAGTTTCACCTCTAAATATAAGGTTAAAAAAATTAATGATATCAAAGATACTTTATCAGTAACTAATCAATAGAGGCCTATTATGGTCAGTCAACACGATGTGCAAGAAACCATAACAACAGTTGCGGTTTTAGAAGAAAAGATTAAGAATTTAGAAGTGCTTGTTTCTAAAACAGATAGTAAATTAAAGGCTTTAGAAAAAGACAGAGACAATGCGTTAAAATGGGGTATAATGGTACTAGGTACTCTGGTTGTATCAATGGGCAGCTACATTTTTAAACTCCTAACTCATACGTCATCATGAACTTAAAACTTTTACTTAACATATTAGGCATAGTAAGTCTTTTACTATTCACACTAATAATGATGTATGAGACTAATTTATTAGTAGGATCAGGTACCGCAATCTTAGCCACTTTGGGGTGGAAGTACCTTTGGTTTAAAAACATATGACTAAAACATATAAAACTATATTTATTAGTGATGTGCACCTAGGTACTAGAGATTGTAAAGCTGAGCAGCTAAATGATTTTCTAAAGAATAATAGTTGCGAAACTTTATACTTAGTAGGCGATATTATAGATGCGTGGAAAATACAACAAAATAAACTACGTTGGAAACAAAGTCACACCAGTGTAATACGCAGAGTATTAAAATTAGTAAAACAAAATACTACGGTCATATACGTAGCAGGAAACCACGACGAGTTCTTGCGTCCTATGATTCCATATGGAGTAAGTTTCGGTAAAATAAAACTATGTAATCAGACCACGCATCTAGGCATAGATGGAAAAAAGTATTTAGTAGTACACGGCGATATGTTTGATGGTATTACGCGTTTAGCTCCTTGGCTGAGTTTTCTAGGAGACAGAGCATACGACGTAATTTTAGATCTAAATAGTAGGTTTAACTGGATCAGACACAGATGTGGGTTTGGGTACTGGAGTTTAAGTAAATTTTTAAAAGGCAAAGTAAAAAAAGCAGTAGACTTTATGTTTAAGTTTGAAAAAACTATCACAGATTATGCCCGAAAAAGAAAGTTTGATGGTGTAATCTGCGGACATATTCATAATGCAGAAATAAAAGTTATTAATGGTATTACCTATATGAACGACGGCGATTGGGTAGAGTCAATGACTGCTCTAGTTGAGAATCATAATGGTAGCTGGGAAATAGTATATTGGACAAACGACCCTAAAACTATAGAAAGTTAAACGTATGTCTAAAAAAATCCTAATCATTACTGATAACCTACCGGAGCAGGTAAATGGAGTGGTTACTACTTTTAGAAATATTGAGATTTATGCAGCTAACGATGGTTATACTGTCGAGTACCTTTGCCCTAGTATTTTTCGTCATATCAGCTGTCCTGGATACTCAGATATAAAATTAGCTTTACCATGGAGAATAGGTAAAAAGATAAAAGACATAAACCCCGACTACATTCATATTGCTACAGAAGGCCCGATAGGCCTAGCGGCTAATCTATGGTGTTGGGGCAATGGCTGGAAGTTTAATACTAGTTATCATACTAAATTTCCAGAGTTCTTAAAAAAGATTTATAACATTCCCGAGTCTTGGACTTACGCTTATCTTAGATGGTTTCATAAACACAGTGGTAAAGTATTAACTAATACTAAAACCATGGTTAAAGAACTTTATGATAATAAGTTTACCGGACAAATTATACCGTGGACTCGCGGAGTAGACAGAACTATTTTTGACAGTAGTATTAGAAATAAAACAGATAATACGGTTGTACTACTAAGCGTAGGCAGAGTAAGTAAAGAAAAAGGCCTTGAGGACTTTTGTAAATTAGACTTTCCAAAAGCCAAGAAAATCGTAGTAGGCGATGGGCCTTATCGCAAAGAATTAGAAAAGCTATATCCTGATGTAGCTTTTGTTGGGATTAAAACTGGAAAAGAGTTAGCGCAGTACTATGCCGATTCTGATGTATTTGTTTTTACAAGTCGTTCAGATACATTTGGAATTGTTATTATTGAAGCTTTGGCTATGGGAACTCCTGTAGCAGCTTACCCTGTACCCGGGCCTTTAGATATATTAGCCAACGGTGTAACAGGGCATATGAGTGATAACCTGGAAAACAGTATTAAAATTTGTTTGAGACTAAAACGTTCTAGAGTAGAGTCTGCATCAATGAAATGGACTTGGAAAGAATGTTGGAAAGTATTCAAATATAATCTAATAGAGAAATAGGGAGGTTGATAAATTTATTACATACATTACTATTAATTCCCTAGGGGATAGATTATGGATGCAAACGGATTCAATGCGGGAGCCAAGGTCGCAATAGGTACTATTAAAGAAGGTATCTCTGTTGGCAAAGAAGCAGGTAAGCTTGTAGAAGACATGCAAGCAGAGATGAACAAAGTTGTTGCCGAGCAGCAGAAACAACGAGTTCTAGAACGCAAAAAAGAAGCACAGCTAGGCACACTTCAAGAACAAAGAGCCTACAGACAATTTTTAGATAAACAAAAAGCTGCGGCAGCAGCTGAGGTTTTAAAAGCCGATATACTAAAACAACATGGCAAAGTAGGTTGGGATGCATATTTAAAAGAAAAAGCACTCGTTGAAAAACAAGACTTAGAAGACAAGAGTGCTGTAATGGACGACAAAACTAAATTGCAAATGTTGGCTTGGTGGTGTTTAGGAGCAGCCGCAGTTTTAATATATTTTTTAACAATATACTGATGAACCGCCTACCTGTAATATTCACAGTGGCTATCATACTATTTTGTTTTATGTCAATAATTAACAAACACCACGTGCCACACGAACCTAAAGTGCAGCATACTAGAAAAGACTAGGGGATTCGCCAAGTTGGTAAGGCAGCGGATTTTGATTCCGCTATGCGGTGGTTCGAGTCCATCATCCTCTGCCATTGATTCAATAATTTTGCACTTGAATCGTAGTAGTATTTCGTATATAATAATTACTTAGAAATTGAGAAACCCATCCGGGCCATTAATTCAACGGTTAGAATATACGACTCATAATCGTTCAACGAGTGTTCGACTCACTCATGGCCTACCAGTATGAGCAAAAAATACGCAGTAACCGCAATAATCTATGACCGCAAAGGCAATGTTCTCAGCATGGGAAGTAATTCCTATGTTAAGACCCACCCAATGCAAGCCAAGTATGCTCAACAGGTAAATGAGCCTCACAAAGTATTTCTTCATGCAGAAATTCATGCCATCATTAAATGTAAGGATATCGACAAAGCAAGCAAAATAGTAATCTTTAGATACAAAGAAGACGGCACTCCTGCGTATGCTAAACCATGCAGCATATGTCAAGCGGCTATTAAACAAACCAAAATCAAATTTATCGAGCATACTTAATATGTATTTACAAGAGTTTATTGAATCTATTGGCTTTAAAATCACCGGCGGTGACGAGTTTCTTTGGCGTTGCTATGGGCCTAATGCCCGCACTATCGACTGCGAGGATTTGGAAAAGTACTCCATCACCTGTGTCTATGACACACAGACACAAGAAGTATACGAAATAAATGCGTGCGACTATGTTAAAGAGCGTGCTTACAAGTATATTAACCCAGAGTACTTAGAAGCCTACAAAGCACAGGCACAGGCATACGGAGTCTCAGACGATATTGCTTGGGATAGTGTAGAGTATACGCACTTAGATGTTACCCACGATATGTACGAAAAGATCGAAGGCATCATGTCTGGCGAAGACTATGACGATCGTGTAATCGTGCCTTTAGACTTGTCCGATAAAGATATGCTAAAATTGATGATTATGGCTCATGAAGCTGACATGACTTTTAACGAGTACATCCAGCAGTTTCTTGAGCAGTTCCTTAACGATACTTTAGATAAAACTAAGACAATTCCTTGATAGCTCAGAGGTAGAGCAGTTGACTGTTAATCAATTGGCCGGAGGTTCGATCCCTTCTCGAGGAGCCAGAATTGTTGTAATTCCTTCAAAGCGAAGGCATGTTGGACGGGGGTTCGATTCCCCCCGGCTCCACCAAAAGTACTCTTGGGTTAAAACCCCACCGTCTACAGCGGGCTCCATGGCTAGCTAGAGTACTTTTGATGGGGCCGACCAGGTTTCGACAGCGTGAGATAGTAGAGACGGCAACACGGTAGATGACGACCGTTAATCGCATAAAACTTTTAAATGCAAACGACAGCATTTTTGCTATGGCTGCCTAACCAGCCTAGCTGAGGTATTGGCCAGTTCCTTATCAAATAATACTGGCCCTTTCCAATAACACCCCCCAAGCCTATCTGGTAGCCATTACTACCGTGATGCTCAAACCGGGGGGTTTATTGGAAAGGTGATATAGCTCAGACGGTAGAGCGGTGTCTTCATACGGCATTTGTCGTTAGTTCGATCCTAACTATCACCACCACCCCCACTAACCACAAGGATTATTATGACAAAGTTTATTGCAACACTAGCATTAAGTTTATTTTCTTTTGCCGCACTAGCAGCAACTGCTGCCTCAGCTCCTGCAGCAGCCTCGGCAGCCTCAGCTCCAGCAGCTAAGGCATCACATGCTAAGGCTCCTCATGCTAAGGCATCTGCCCCTAAAGCCGCAGCCAGTGCAGCCAGCAAATAATAGCTTGGAAGTAATACATTTATTTCCTCCTGAACCAGCTACAGAGTATCTAGTATGGGGTATAGATCAATTCGGATTTATATTTGTACTAGAAATTTAACGCGGAATTAGTTTAATGGCAAAACAGTAGATTTCCAATCTTCTGTCATCAGTTCGATTCTGATATTCCGCTCCAATAAGGACTATTATGGCAACAAAACCTAATCCCTACGCTTCCAAACCAAAACCCGGCATGCCGGCCAAACCCGACAGTGCACCAGCCAAACCAGACATGCCAATGAAACCCTCAAAACCAAAAGCCAAAGACTACATGCCCATGAAACCCATGGGTTATATGCCTCCAATGACAATGGGTGCTGTTCCTACTCCTAATTCAACTCCTGACATGCCACATCTTCCCACAGGGCCTTTACCGGTGGGGATTACTCCTCCAAACTATCACGAACCCTATCCAGCAGACAAGGATTAATTATGGCAGATAATTCAAACCCCAACGACGGTTCTACATATATTCCCGCAGACAAGATTATTCCGGGCAATTGTACACCTTATAGCCCTTCAGCTAATAATCCTTTGAGGGACACATACGATAATCCTGTTCCTACTCCAGTAGGGCGTTAAATGTCACTCAGGTTTAATAAAGTAAAAAAGACTTTAGAGGCAGACGACAGTATTACTTTTGGTAAGTATATTGGATTAACTCTAAGCAAAGTAATTTTATTAGATCCTGAGTACATAGATTGGGCTGTTAAACAGCCTAATCTGCTTTGTGTCAGTGATGCTGTCATAAAGCAGATTAGAATAGCTAAGACTAAAGTTATGACAGATAAAGTATTAGACATACAGCGTAAAGCTGCAATTAACTACGAACTGGACTCTGAAGATGTACCTTTCTAAAAAGATCTTTGTTAACGGTACATTCGATGTACTGCACACAGGACATTTGAATTTATTGAAAGCCGCTAAAGACCTTGGCGGCTTTGTGCTTGTTGCCGTTGACAGTGACACTAGAGTTAAACAGTTAAAAGGCCCCACCAGGCCAATTAACCCTCAGTTTGATCGTATGAAAATGCTGCTGGCTTTGAGATATGTAGACAAAGTAATCATATTCAGCAACGATGATGAGCTAGAGTTTATATGTAAAATGTATCAACCAGACGTAATGGTAAAAGGCAGTGATTATATTAACAAACCTATCATCGGGGCTGTATGGTGCGATGATATAAAATATGTGGAATTGAATGACAAAAGTACAACAAAAACAATCCAAAGTATTACTAATAGGTGATGCGTGTATCGATGTATACTCGTATGTAGAACGTACGCGTAAAAATCCTGAAAATGGTACTCCTGTATTTAAAGAAGTTCATAAATCTCGTGGTACTGGCGGAATGTCTCGTAATGTATATGAAGGACTAACTAATCTAGGATTGACTTTAGATTATAAGTGTACACCTCCTTTTGAATACTGTGTTAAAACCAGGGTAATAGATAATGTTACTATGGAACCCTTATTTAGATTAGATGAGGATATTCAAACCAAAGAAGTTAATCTCAAGAACATTGATTTACTAAGTTATGCAGCCATAGTTATTTCTGACTATGGCAAAGGTTTTATATCTGATGCAACTATAAAGTATATCATGGATTCGTACATGGGATACGGGCAGATCTTTCTAGATACTAAAAAGAAAGATTTAGCTAGATATAGCGGGTGTGTGATTAAGATCAATCAAGCGGAGGCCCTTGCCTCGGTTTCACTGCCCTATACAAATTTAATTGTTACTCTGGGAGAAAACGGTGCCACTTTTAATGGATATACTCAGCGGGCTATGCGTGTTGATTGCATTGATCCTTGTGGTGCTGGCGATGCGTTCTTAGCAGGTTTAGTTTACGGATATTTTCAGCAAGATCAACCAGGAGTACTGTCACATACAGCTGTAGAATATGCTATGGTTAATGCAGCACTATCAGTACAACATCACGGAGTTTACGCTCCGGTTTTAAAAGAACTAGAACAAGGAATGACAAGCTACTATGAGCAGAAATTTAGGTAAAGTAGAAAAAGGTTGGGGGCACGAAGAAATTTGGGCCAGCAATGATAAATACTGTGGAAAGATTTTACACTTTAAAACAGCTTCACGCTTTAGTATGCACTTTCATGCAGTTAAAGACGAAACTTGGTATGTGCTAGAAGGAAAGTTTTTAGTAGAGTATATCAACACAGGAATTGCTGCCACACGTGATCTTTATTTAAATCCAGGAGATACTTGGCATAATCCTCCACTAGTACCACATCGTATTACTTGTTTGAGTGCAGGGCGTATTATCGAAGTATCTACCGCAGACAGCAACGAAGATAACTATCGCGTATCACCCGGAGACAGCCAGCGATGAAACCCACAATTGCAGTATTTATTCACGATCCTCAGTGTGAAACAGATTGTGCTTTGGCCATGATTCAAGGTTTATTACCAGACTTTGACATTCGCACATTTGGCATCGAAGAACTAGATTTAAACTTCTTGCACATGCATGACGTAGTGGCTTTTCCCGGCGGCATGGGCGATTCAGACGACTTTCATGATATTTTTGATGAAATTCAAGTCGAAATGGTTCAGCAGTATGTAGCAGAAGGCGGCAAATACTTTGGCATCTGCATGGGTGCGTATTGGGCAGGGCCACATTATTTCGATCTAGTAGGAGATCTAGAAGTAGAACAGTACATTAATCAACCTAGCACAGATATTAATACTGATGGGCCTACTGTTGCTCGTGTATCTTACGATGGAGTACCTCAGCTAATGTATTTCTATGACGGATGTGCTATTTTAGGTGATGATATTGACACAGTACTAGCTACCTATGCTAATGGTGACGCAATGGCTGCTATTCAGGGCAATGTAGGTATGTTCGGTTGCCATCCTGAAGCATTAGAGTGGTGGTATACAGAAGGCGAACTAGATACTACGCTGTATAATACCAATAACGCTGTAGCAATGTGCGACTTTGTACATCAGTTATTAGCAACATAATTTTGTACTTGAATCATGCGTTAAATCAAGTTATAATTATTCTTTAAACAACTCGCCGAGTAAATACTATGTCAGCAGCTAATTTTGTAGAGAGTTTTGCTAAACTTGCAGGTATTTGGCCTGATAAGTTTATTTCAGTATCCGAGTATCTAGAAGAACCAAAGGCAATCTCTGCTGATGAAGCGCAGGCCCACGGTATTCTTATTGTTCATGCAAGGAGTGCTAAGAATAAGGGCGGAGTTACTATTGCATATCGTAAAATGAATGAGCATAAAAATTGCCGCATGGTAGAGGTTGCAACTGCATACTGCTCACCACAAGATACCTTTAGCAAGAAGATTGGTACGCGTAATGCTCTCGCTAACTTCTTGATGGGCAAGACTGTTATGGTTCCAGCCCGGCGTAATAACAATGATGATGATACTGTAGTTACTTTGCGAAATATTTTCTGGAATAACCTACAACCTTTCAATACTAAACTTCTAGATTGGTAATTAAATGCGAGAGTGGTGGAATGGTATACACAGGAGACTTAAAATCTCCCGCCCTTGGGCTTGAGGGTTCGACTCCCTCCTCTCGCACCACATAATATGAGAACACTAGTATATATTTTTGATGTAGACGGTACTATTCTAGATACAAAGAATAGTAATTATGATAATTCCATGCCTATTCCCGGACGCATTGACAGGGTAAATGGTTTATATGATGAAGGCCATAAAATCGTATACTGGACAGCACGAGGAGCTGTTACTGGTCGAGACTGGTATGATTTTACTAAAAGGCAATTAGATGATTTCGGATGTAAGTACCACGAGTTTCACACAAAGAAACCACACTACCATATATGGGTAGATGACAAAGCAATTAATGCTGATGAATTTTTCAACAAAGGAATGTAATGCAAAACGGATTTGAGTTTTATTTTGGTGCAGTAGATACAGACCAAGACAGCGTCGGACTAGAGGATTTATTCCAACAAGGTGACGCGTACTTCTACTTTAAAATGGTAGTAGAAGACGACATGTTTACCATCTACGATACTTGCAATCGTATGATGCCTTTTGATCGCGCACAGATCAAGGAAGTAAATATGGCTATGTTTGGTGCAACTCAATTCTACAATGCTTTGGAAGAAGCAGACCAAGTATTTGAAAAGCGCATGCGAGAAACCAATGCACTAATGGATTTCTGGAAAGATGAGTAAAGTTACCTTAGTTGGTATTACTCAGCCCCTCATTGAGGGTGTTTCCACTGCAGCAGATCTCGTAGCGTATGTAGCGCGAGTATCTAACCCCAGCAATCAGCTAAACATTGAAACTGCACCCAAACTATTAGCATACTTGGCTAAACATCAACATTGGTCTCCGTTTGAAATGGTATCACTAACCATGGAGATTGAGACTACACGAGACATTGCACGACAGATTTTGCGGCATCGTAGCTTTAGTTTCCAAGAGTTTAGCCAGCGATATGCACACGGGCCTGATCTAGGCTTTGAAGTACGCGAAGCCCGACTTCAGGATACTAAGAATCGACAGGCGTCGACAGAGCTAGACACCGCCACGGAAACAGATCGCAGCCTGGCGTTTGATTGGGAGCGTGCACAGAAGCGAGTACTGTTTGTAGCTGAAAAAGAGTATGACTGGGCTATCAAGAATGGTATTGCCAAAGAACAGGCTCGTGCCATACTACCAGAAGGTCTAACGCATTCTCGGTTATACATGGCCGGCACATTACGATCCTGGCTACATTACTGCATTTTGCGTACAGAAATGGGAACTCAAAAAGAACATAGACAAGTAGCACAAGCTGCGCTAGATGTTCTATCTCAGCAGTTTCCATCTATCATGGGGATAGTCAATAATGAAAACGGAACCCAGCAAGGTTAATCCTCTAGAATTCATTTTAGAGTTATTTCCGGACACCGACCCTAAACCGCTGACAATAGAGCAATCTAATCAGTTTGTACACTATTTACGAATGGGCGGGATTATCTGCGATTCACAGCTAGAAGAAGTAGAAGCTCTCAAGCTCTTAGACACCTTGGGTTTACTAACCGTAGAAATAGAAACAAGTATTCTCGGCACAACATTAAAAATAGGAAATAGATACAATGGCAAATAAATCAGGCAGTGCTGGGCGCACTGCTAAAGCGGCTGCATATAAGACTTCTAGGCGTTGGGAAGCTAATCGCCGGCGTCGGCTAGAGCGGGAGCTTAAACGCAATCCCAACAATGCCACACAGATTGAAACAGCTTTAAAGAACATTGTGTATCGTAGGAAAACTCCTGTAAATCGCACTTGGAGTTCTACCCGCCGTCAGACTGCTGTCCTATACAAGAAGTTTACTGGTGTGGTAAACTTGGATATGTTCAGCAACAACGAAAAGTTGTCCGGGCCTGCGCTGATGACGCACGGCAAGTTTAAAGTTTCCAAATCACTAGGCCGCACGGATCGCATGTTTGCCTTAGGCACTCGTGCTCACAACGGCTTAGGTATTCCAGTATGGGCTTAATCGAAGGTTATTTGATATTCTGTTTAGCTACAACCATAGCGTCGATGTACGAACTATTCATACCTGTAATATCAAGTTTGAGTATAACTCATCCGGAATTACCAGTAATACAACATAAATGGATTACATTAACTACATTTGTGTGTATAACCACAATAGTTGCTCCAATTATGTTGCTGCCGTGCGTTGTACCCAGCATGGGAGAACGTTTCCGCAAAAGTCTGTGGGACACTCTGGTAAACGATTAAAATTCTTGTATTGACCGCACTGCTTAGTTACTCTATAATGTATTCTTACATCGAGAAAGCAAACACAAATGAAGCTCGTACAATTTACCTACACTGACACCAAAGGCAAAACTAAAGATCGTAAAGTTTTGGTAACATCGGAACCCAGCGACAAGCTAAAAGGAATCGATATGTCGGAACTAGATCATGATGACTTGCTGGAGTTTAGTAACGAGTATGCAACAATCCAAGAATCATTCTATGCAGCTCTTGAAACTCTCAAAAGCAACTATGACCTGAAGCATAACTTCCGTCAGTTCTTTGCAAACAAGATTGCTAACCTGGTTTCTGTAGAAGTTTGAGTTACCGGGCCTACCAAAAATACGTCTAGGATACTAGCGTATAGCCGAACATTTGTGTTGATAGCTCCACGCTAGGGAGCCGGAGCAGATAAGACGTATTTTTGGTAGGCCCTCATACAAAAGCAGACTTGAATCGTCTGTTTCTCTATGGCATAATACATATATGAATTCGAAAAATAAAAGAAAATTTAGACATTGGGACAACAAGCTGCTTTTTGACGTTTATCAAAAAGCAGTTCAAATTAACGGTAAAATCGAAGAAAAGTGTAATGAAGAAACTAGCCCTGATATGTTGCCAGAATCACTCATCCCTACTGATATTCTGTACGACCTTACTTCATGCTTTGAAGCTATGTACGACAAACTGATGGACGAAGAATTGTTGACCGCGGGCTTTCCCAAGTCCTCCAAGACTAATCACTGAAATTTTGCATTTGATTTAGAAGCTGAAACGCTTTATAATATTTACTTACAAACTTACTACCAAGGAAACACAAAATGGCATGGACTGAAGACCAAAAGCAAGCTGCAATCGCTCAATACGAAGCCGGTAACCCCACTCCTGAGAACTCAACTGAGCTCATCAAGGAAATCGCCGAAGAAATGGAGCAATCTCCAAACGGCGTGCGTATGGTGCTTGTGCAAGCTGGTGTCTACATCAAGAAAGAGGCTGGTGCTCCTGCTGCTAAGACCGCCAGTAAAACTACTGACGCTCCAAAGCGTGTCAGCAAAGAATCCAGCATCGCTGCACTGAAAGCAGTTATTGAAAGCAAGGGCTTGGCCGTTGACGATGACGTGCTAGACAAGCTCACCGGCAAAGCCGCCGTGTACTTTACCACTGTACTCAAAGGCTAAACACAGCGGCTTAGGCCGCTTTTTTCATTTTTTGGAGGACATATGGCAGCTCGACGTACTAAAAACGGTGATGATGAGAAGCTGGATGCAACAAGCCTGGAAAAGGTTATTGCGCTGCTAGAACCCACAGAAGGCAAACCCATTTCAAAGAAAGACGCTTGTGCGATCCTAAACATCTCGTACAATACAACCCGCCTTGCATCGCTGATCGAGAAGTACAAAGAAAAGAAAGCAGTGAATGCTTCACGGCGTGCTGCACTGCGTGGCAAGCCCGCAACCCCAAACGAAATCTCTTACATTATCAGCGAGTATCTAGAAGGTGCCACAGTAGAGTCAATTACCGAAAAGACTTTCCGCGGTACGACCTTTGTGAAAGCGATCTTGGAGGAAAACAACGTACCTATCCGTGCTAAAGCTCATGACTACTTCAAGCCAGAGCTGATCCCAGAAGGTGCAATGCAAGAGCGTTTCACCGTTGGCGAAGTAGTCTACTCAGCCAGGTATGATTCAACTGCTCGCGTAGATGCAGAACTTCATCAGAAGGGTCAGTGGGTCTACAGGATCTGGCTGCTGTCGGAGAAGTGGAAGCAATTCGCGTACCAAGAAGCAGCCGAACTAGCCAGTCTAGTTCACCTACGGAAGTTAGGCGTGTTGGTTTGATCCCGGCGCCAAACCTGCAAAATTATAAAGGACATAGATGGATCTATATGAAAAGCTAATATTTGAGAATGAAGAAAAAGGCTTTCAGTATAAACTCACTGTGAGCGAGTTCCGTGATGTTCAGTATATTCATGTACGCAAATACTTTCTTAGCTACGAGGGAGAGTACATCCCCACTAAAGAGGGAGCATCTATTCCAGCTACAATTCAGAACATCTTTGCACTCTTAGATGGCTTGATTGAGATTTGTGCCAACGAAGAAAGTGTAGATGTAATCACCGAGTACTTTGGCAAGAAAATTTCTCAGTTGCAAAAAGACCCTGAATAAGCTATAATACTTACTATGAATAAAATCTACGAATACTTAAACAACGCAGCGCGTCAGTATTACAATGGTGTTCCAGTCATGTCGGATGAACAATTCGATAAGTTGGCTGATTCCATTGGGTACAATGCCGTAGGTGCTAAACAGCATGAAAATACTGAGAAACACTATCATCGTATGTACTCTCTGCAGAAGCACTACGAAGACGAAACTAACAAATCTCCGTTGTCTGCTCATGGTAGCTGCTCTATGACTCCTAAGATTGACGGAGCTGCTATTAGCATTCTGTATATCAATGGACAACTTAGCCGCGTGCTGACTCGTGGCGATGGAATCGAAGGGCGTATCGTAACTGATAAGTTTCTTGCAACCAAGTTGATCCCACATACTATTAGTGCCAAGTTTGGGCCTGTAGTTCAGATCATTGGAGAGATTGCTGCCCCTAAGTTTGTAGAAAACTCTCGTAACTATGCAGCAGGTGCTCTAAACCTCATTGATGTTAATGAGTTTCGTACCAGGTCTGTAGACTTCTTTGCGTATGGTATCTATCCTTACCCTACTGAAACCTTCAACGAGGATATGGCCCTACTAGCCAAGGAAGGTTTCGATACCGTACAGTCTAAGAATATTGCTGAGATTTACCCTACTGATGGCTTAGTATTTCGTCTCAACAGCAATGCTGAGTTTGAAAGTCTAGGCTATACTAGTAAGCATCCTCGGGGTGCGTATGCTAAGAAAGAACGTGGCGAGGCTGTAGAAACTACGTTGATCGGCGTTGAGTGGCAAGTCGGACGCACTGGTAAGGTTACTCCTACGGCTATCCTGGAACCTGTATACATTGGCGACAAGTTGGTTAGTCGTGCTACTCTCAACAATCCTGCGTTCATCGAATCATTGGACATTAGGATTGGTGATAGGGTAGCAGTAATCCTTGGTGGTGAAATCATACCTGTTATCACGCACAAGATCGGGGGATAGGCTTGGCAAGTTAACTTTCCAGTGTCCAGCATTAAAAATTTGGACTTGCGTACAAGGTACTTTTCAAGTATAATAATCTCTTAATTGATAAAGAAACCAATGAAGATAGAAATCCCAACCAACTGCCCATGCTGTGCCTACACACTACAGTTTGTAAACGATCAACTATTCTGCCGTAATACTGCTTGCAGTGCTCAACTAAATAAAAAGCTAGAGCACTTTACGAAAGCTCTTAGTATCAAGGGTTTCGGCCCTAAAACCGTAGAGAAGTTGAATCTTGCAGATATCACTGAAATCTTTTACATGGATCGCAGTGACGTTATCGAAGCACTAGGAAGTGAGAAAGTAGCAGATAAGTTGCTCGATGAAATCGAACGAGCCAAAGCAGCAGATCTTGCTACTGTTCTATCTTCATTCTCTATCCCTTTAGTCGGCAACACAGCATCTAACAAGATCGCTGCCGTTGTGTCAGACATTACAGAAATCACACCAGACACTTGCAAAGAAGCAGGTCTTGGTGAGAAAGTCACAGCCAATCTACTAAACTGGATTGATACTGAGTATCAGGAAATGAAAGAGTTCTTGCCGTTCTCGTTCAAATCCAACAGAAGAGTTGCCGGTAACACAGATGGGTCAACCATCTGTATAACTGGTAAGCTCCATTCCTTTAAAACTAAATCCGAAGCCACAAAACAATTACTAGAGGCTGGGTTTAAGGTTGTCGAATCAGTAACAAAAACAACAAATTATCTGGTTGACGAACAGGACAATGGTAGCTCTAAGCGTAAGAAAGCTGAAGAATACGGCGTAATTATAATCCCTAACTTAAACGATTTTTTGAAAGAAAATAAATGACTGAAAAAGCAAAGAAGTGGTCCGACGCAGCTGTTGATAAGCTAATGTCGATTGTTGGTAACGAATCACCTGTATCATCAGCAACTGTTGAAAAAGCAGCTGCCGCACTAGATGTTAGCGTTCGTTCAGTAGCCTCAAAGCTACGTCAACTAGACTGCGAAGTAGCTTCAATGGCTCAAGTAAAGGTCTCTGCTTTTACTCCAGAACAGACTGAAGCACTTGAAAGTTTTGTACAAAACAATGACGGCGAGCTAACATACAAGCAAATCGCCGAGCAGTTCGAAGACGGCGCTTTCAGTGCCAAGCAGATCCAAGGCAAGCTACTAGCTCTAGAGCTTACCGGTTATGTAAAGCCAGCCGAGAAGGTAGAAGCCGCACGTACTTATACGGAAGCTGAAGAAAGCGTCTTTATCAAGATGGTTCACAGCGGTAAGTTCATTGAAGAAATTGCTGCCACACTAGGCAAGACAATCGCTTCAGTTCGTGGCAAAGCACTATCACTGACCCGCAATGGGCAGATTGATAAGATTCCTGCACAAAAGGAAAGCCATGCTACTACCGCAGTTGATGCTGTAGCCAGCCTAGGTAATCTCAGCGGTATGACAGTTGCGGAAATCGCAGTTGCTGTTGACAAAACTGAACGCGGTATCAAGACGCTGCTAACCCGGCGCGGTATCAAGGTTGCTGACTACGACGGTCAGGCTAAGAAGGCTAAGGCAGAAGCCAAGGCAGTTGCTGCCTAATTACTAATTAGGTGGGGTTGAGGGGGTAGAGATCGTAATAGTCTCTATCCCCTTTTGCGCTGGAGATTTATGAAAGTAACAATTACTTATCACGATAATGAGTCGTTTACAGTAGAAGAAGTAGTACGCCAGGCTACCCACAATTATGGAAAGTCTGTAACCGTAGGTGTTATGCCAGAGTCTACCAATCCGTACGACTTGATTTACTTTGGACTACAACAACTACTAACACATGAGCAATTAAGTTTAATATACGACAAAGGCGGAACGTACCAGCAAGACATTAAAAAGCTAAGGGCGTCCGTTCTATACAAAGTAGAAGAAATAATAGATCAAGTTATAATTGATACAGAATCTAAGGTAGCGTAATGGACTGTAGTGCTATTGTTCTAAATAAGCTGTTGCAAGAACGAAACTTAGATATTTGGTCTAGGCTTAAACTCGTTTTCTTGGATCCAGCTTTTTCTAGTCTATATAGCGCAGTTAGTAAGTATTACGATAATTATAGTAATATTCCATCTTTCGATGAATTAGAGATTACCCTAAGAGAGGGCCCTGCATTACGCACTCTGGCTACGTTAAAACTAGCTGATAATCATGATATATCGTCTGAAGTAGCACTAAATGCTCTTATAGACCAATATACACAAAACGAAACAATAAAACTCTTAGATAAATTTATAGATAAGCTGCCGGTGTATGATTCGGCAGAGATTAAAGAAAATCTTGCAGCAATAGTATTAGCCATTGACGAGAAGACCCTGACAACAGAGGGCGTGTATAATATGGCAGACATTATGCTGTTCAAGAACGCAGAAGAAATGGCCCGTGATCGGGTGCACTTAGGATTCAATAATACGTTCGACGCTACGCTGGCCGGAGTCGCGCGCCAAGAACTCATTCTAATTGGCGGCAAGCGCGGCTCTGGTAAGTCAATTGCCTCGTCTAACATTGCTGTCAACCAGTATGAGAACGGCAACACTGCTGTGATCTTTTCTATTGAAATGGTTGCACACGAAGTACTAGAACGCAATCTTAGTATCTTGGCTAACGTAAGTCACCAGAATATTAAGCAGAGTCGTTTAACAGATGATGAGCTGCTGCGCTTAGTACAAGCGCGAGCAGATATGTTTACAGATGCCCAGGATTTAGTCGAGAAGTTTAAGATCAACAGAGACCGATTTAAGTTTGAGAGTGCTTTGGTACGCGAAAGGCAACTCAAAACAGATAATCAGATGATTATCATCGACGATCGTGCCTTGACCTTGACAAGTCTAGACTTACACCTAGGCAAACTAAAAGGTAAGTTTGGCGATAAGTTTACTGTAGCGGTTGTAGACTACCTGAATCAGATCGTAGTTGAGGGTGCTAGTCAGTTTGATTGGCAGCCGCAGATTGTGATCTCAAAGAAACTGAAAGAACTAGCCCGCAAGTATGATATTGTGATGGTTAGTCCGTATCAGATTGATGCCACCGGCGAGGCGCGTTTTGCCAAGGGTATTCTAGATGCAGCAGATATTGCGCTGGTAATGGAAGCCCATGATAAAGAAAAAGGTGCTTTGACGTTTGAAACTACTAAGATTCGTGGTGGCCGAGAAATGACTTTTACAAGTCCTATCAATTGGGACACACTTAGAATTAGTCCACATTCTATAGAGGAACCTGAAGCAAAAGAAACAATCAAGAAAGCCGGAAAGAAAAAGCAGATTACAAAAGATGATAGTGCGGCCGATATTCCTTGGGATGTATAATGTCTGATTACGTTTTAGATTTAATAAAGAAGCAAGGACTAACCTATCAACTATCTGGTAGGGATTATTTGATTCCGTGTTTGAACCCAGATCACGATGACAATAATCCTAGCTTTAGAGTTGACAAGATTACAGGAGTATCTCATTGCTTTAGTTGCGGGTACAAAGTAAATATTTTCAAGCACTTCGGTGTAGTTGCTAACTTTACCAGTATCAAGGTTGCTAAACTAAAAGACAAACTGCGTAATCTACACATAGACTTTAACGGTGTAGAATTTCCAGAAGAAATGATACCTATGTCTAAACCGTACCGCGGCATCACAGTTAAAACTCTAAAAGAGTTTGGTGCGTTTTATACACACGGCAGTGAAAAGCTACAAGATCGCATATTCTTTCCTATTAAAGATGTACGAGGCAAGAACATAGTTTATGTAGGCAGACACATGATGTCACAGGGAAATCCACGGTACTTGAACTACCCAAGCGGAGTTACAATGCCGATCTTTCCTGAGAGCTTTAAAAAACCTGCCAAGAGTGCTGTATTAGTTGAAGGTATCTTTGATATGTTGAATCTGTACGACAAGGGTTTGCATAACGTATGCTGTACTTTTGGTACTAATACTCTGTTCAAAGAAGCAGCACTCAAGCTGTTGGCTTTGCGTACACAAGGTATATCTAAAATTTATCTTATGTACGATGGCGATGACGCAGGACAACAAGCAATGGATAAACTAATACCAGTGCTTGAAGAAGCAGAATATACTGTGGAAAAGATAACGCTTGAAGATGGCACAGATCCTGGCGAGTTAAGTCAGGAATACGTAGACAGCATTAAAGAATATATACATGAAAAAGATAGTAATAATTGACAAACAACCAAGTCGTAATGACTACTCAAAGTATTTTGATTTCGAGTTTGAGCTATTCCACATGAGTTCAGTACCCGTTACAAAGTTACTAAAGAAGGATGTAGATCTAATCGTTGATCTAGATTACTACGACTTGGTAATTTTGGTTGGGTCTGAAGCAGCCAAAGAATACGCCAAGATTACCAGTGTAACAAACTTTGCAGGTTTGCTAGTAGAAGATAAGTTTATTTGTATTAGCAATCCTGCAATGCTTGTATTCAAGCCCGAAGGCAAGCCAGACTTCGATCGTGCAGTAGCCAAGATCAAAGCCGCAGTTGCAGGAACGCTTACTAGTTCTGCTAAAACTGGCGATTTCAAGGGTATTACTAACTCCAAAGAAGCAAAAGACTTCTTGCTGGAAGTACTGAACAGCAATGCTCAAGTAGTTGCAGTAGACACCGAGACTACCAGTTTATATCCTCGTGACGGATATGTTTTAGGCGTTTCAATATCTTACAAACGCAAGCACGGCAGGTACATTTTAACCGATGTGCTGGATCAAGAGCACATTGATTTACTGCAAGAGATTTTCAACAAGTTTCCGATTGTGTTTCACAACATGAAGTTTGACTACAAGATGATCTACTATCATCTGGGCTTAGACTTCAATCGTGCAGCAGTACACGATACCATGGTTATGCATTATGTTCTAGATGAAACAGACTCACACGGTTTGAAGCCTCTGGCACTAAAGCACACAGACTATGGCGACTACGACACTGAGCTTGATGATTTCAAAAAGGCGTATTGCGCTCAAACAGGTATGCCTGCAGCAGATTTCACCTATGACTTGATTCCATTTGATGTTATCAGTAAGTATGCGGCAATTGATACTGCGGTAACCTTGGAGTTATACGAGAAGTTCTGGCCTATTGTACGTGCCAATCCCAAACTGCAGTGGGTTTACGAAAATCTCTTAGTACGCGGTACTTTGTTCTTGATGGACATGGAAGAAGTAGGAATCCCTATCTGCCGTGAACGATTGGAAGCTGCGGGTACTTATCTTGACAAGTGGATCCTAGAAGCCAAAGAGCAAGTTTACGCTTTTCCTGAAGTACAGAATTACGAGAAAGATAGCGGCAAGATCTTTAACCCTAATTCTGTACAACAACTTCGTACTGTGTTGTTTGATTATGCCAAGCTAACCCCAACAGGTAAGCTTACAAAAACAGGCGCACTGTCTACAGACGCAGAAGTACTAGACGAGTTAAGCGAGGAACACCCACTGCCAGCAGCAATCCTAAAAGTGCGGCAATTAGGTAAAATCCAAAGCTCTTATGTTAGTAAAATTTTACCGGAGTTAGATCGTGACGGGCGTATTCGTACCAATTTTAATCTTATATTTACCACTTCTGGGCGTTTGTCTAGTAGCGGCAAGTTTAACGCTCAGCAGATACCGCGAGATGATCCAATCATCAAAGGATGTATTCGAGCACTTAATGGATATAAGATAGTTTCACAAGACTTGGCAACCGCAGAAATGTACTATGCAGCCGTACTGTCCGGAGACTTAAATCTTCAGCAAGTTTTCAGCTCTGGCGGTGACTTTCACAGTACAATTGCTAAAATGGTATTCGATTTACCGTGTGCAGTTGAAGACGTAAAGAAACTATACAGCAGTATGCGGCAGTCAGCAAAAGCAATTAGTTTCGGTATTTTGTACGGAAGCGGGCCTAAGAAAGTATCCGAGACTGTTACAAAAGCCACAGGAGAGTACTACGGTCTTGATCGTGCAAAAGATGACATTAAGTCGTACTTCACTAAATTCAAGAAACTAAAGAATTGGCTTGACTCGCGCAAGAAGTTTATTGAGACTAATGGTTATACTTATAGTTTCTTTGGACGTAAACGCAGACTTGCCAATGTATTCTCAGAAGACAAAGGCATTGCAGCAGGAGAAGTACGCAGTGGTATTAATGCTGAAGTACAATCAATTGCAAGTGATGTAAATCTTATCGCAGCTATGAACACAGCAGACGAAATCAAAAATAAGAAGTTAGATGCTAGAATCTTTATGCTAGTACATGACTCGATCGTTGCCATAGTAAAAGATGAGCATGTAGAACAGTACTGTGAGATTGTAAAACGTAATACGCAGCAGGATCATGGATGTAGTATTGCGGGTGCTCCTATTGGAGTAGATCAAGATATTGGCCAGGATTACAGCTTTGGGCACTTCGAAGAGTGTTATGACCTAATTAACGGGATGTTAGTAAAGAAATGAATACAGTAGCCTTAGACAATATTTCGTTTCCAGTCTACCGACTAGGAGTGAACAAACCACAAACAGTGGATAAAGTTACCTTTTTCCTTATGGGAAAAGACACTGATTACTCTGATGCAGAGTATAAACTGTTAATAGTAGACGACAAAAGTGTAGAAGGAGACACGCTTGCAAAACGCAGACTGCGTTTAACGTCAAATAAAGTAACTTTATATAGTCTGTCTAGGGCTATCTTTTTCTTAGGCGATCTAATCAAATTAGCTAAAAGTAAAGTTTGGTTTATAGATGCAGATGGTCTAGTTTTTAATTTAAAAAAGACTAAAATGGTACCACTAGTATTCAAGCGTATTAGTAAAGTGATCCACATCCCCACAGGAGGTGCAATCATTGAGGTCGAAGGCCTAGCCGCACGCTTTAAAACCTTGTTTGCGCCTACCATCGAACAGAAATATGCAGCCCTGTTAGTGGATGGCAAAAGCCACATACTATATGGACTTTACGAGCAAAAATACAGCGACACACGACGATCAATATGAGCACAGCAATCTTAAGCAACAGAATATACTTTAAACCAAATGACAATGATGAACTCAAAGACATAATCAACAAACTAACTTACCGCATTGAATCTAAATCGGGTCAGCGTGGTAAATTTAAGAACATTGAAATTATTAAGAACTACAAACTGTTGCCTAACAATATTGTTTCCATACCGCAGGGACGTATAGATCTAGTACCTGCTGGACTAGAGATAGTTGACAAACGGGTTTATAATGAGGTACCCTTTCCATTACCTAAATTTGGTCTAAGAGAAGGGCAACAAGCTGTATACGATGAGGTAACTGATACATGTTTTATAAATGCTTTGGTTGGTTGGGGAAAGACTTTTACTGCGTTACATCTAGCACGCAAGCTAGGGCAGAAAACCTTAGTGGTAACGCATACAACAATGCTCAGAGATCAATGGATCGACGAAATCCGCGCGCTATTTGGTATGGAGCCTGGGGTCATTGGCTCTGGAAAGTTTGATATCGAAGACCATGCCATAGTAGTTGGCAACGTACAAACTGTAACAAAACTAATGCCGAGTATCTGTAAAGAATTTGGCACTGTAATATTAGATGAGGCTCATCATGTTCCTGCTACGACTTTTTCTTCAATTATTGACGGTATGTACTGCCGGTATCGTATTGCTCTTAGCGGTACCATGCTTCGTACTGATGGCAAGCACGTGGTTTTTATGGATTACTTTGGCAAAGATATTTATCGTCCTCCTCAAAGCCATACACTCGATCCACTAGTAAAGATTATTCAAACAGGCATTCACCTTCCCACAGGAGAGACATGGGCTAAAAAGATTAATGCTTTGCTGTACGATGAAGATTATCAACAGTTTGTCGCAGCATTAGCTTTAACTCAAATCGACAAAGGCCACTGTGTATTAGTTGTGGCCGATCGTGTAGAATTTCTAAATAAAATCAAGGATTACATTGGCTCAAATTGCATACTTATTACAGGCGAAACCGAATACGAGGAGCGAAAAGCACTCATCGAACAAGTTGAAAACGGAAAAAAGATGTGCGTTGCTGGTAGCCGACAAATCTTCTCAGAAGGCATCTCAATAAACCGACTGAGTTGTGTTATTTTAGCAGTGCCAACTTCAAACCCAATTTCACTAGAACAGATTATTGGTAGAATTATGCGACTGCATCCTGATAAATTAGATCCTGTTGTATTGGATCTTAACTTCAGCAGCGGTCCTGAGCGCAGACAGAACGGAGCTAGGCTTGCGTTCTATGCTAGTAAAGGATGGGAAATTGAAATGCATTAATAAATTTAGAGTTGCGCACGGAGTGCCAAACTGCTATAATATTCTTTAGAAAGTCGAGATATGGGTTTATTCTTCAATTTAACTAATTTAGAAAAGGAAGCAGCAAACGACCCTGTCAAGTTTCTGGCTGTATTAGAGTATCATTACAGAGGGTCTATTCCCGTCAGTGCAAAATCTAAATACAAACCAAGTAAACTACCGTTGAAAGGCTATAGTTTTATACTAAATCCAGAACCTATTTTCAATATCCATAACATAGATATTAACTACTTGGTTCAATATATAAAATTAGCCGGAATGCGTGATTGGGCTCTTTACAAAACACATAAATTAATAACGCTCGATATATCTTTCTTTCCAGACTTAAACCTGGCTAAGATAAAATCAAATCCAATACTTAATGTATTAAATAAACAAATACTTTTCAAATACGAGGAATTATATAATGGCACTAGCTTTCAATTCAACCAAAGGTAAAGCAGTTAAGAAGTCAGTTGAGTCATACACTTACAAAGACGGCGACAATACGCTGCGTCTAATCGGCGGCGTTCTGCCACGATATGTGTACTGGGTCAAAGGCACAAACAACAAGGATATTCCACTAGAGTGTCTAGCATTTGATCGTGAAAAAGAAAAATTTACAAATGCCGAAGTAGACCACGTTCCCAGTGTATTTCCAGACAAAAAGTGTTCTTGGGCTTATTCTATTAACTGTATCGACCCTAGCGATGGCAAAGTCAAGGCGCTTAATCTCAAGAAGAAACTCTTTGAGCAGATTCTTACTGCTGCTGAAGATCTGGGTGATCCTACTGATCTGGATACTGGCTGGGATGTAGTCTTCAAGCGTGTTAAGACCGGGCCGTTGCCATTCAATGTAGAGTACACGCTTTCAGTTCTAAAGTGCAAAAAGCGCAAGTTAAGTGCCGACGAGCGTGCTGTAGCTGAAAAAGCTGAAGACATTGACAGCAAGTTTATTCGTCCAACTTCCGATGAAATCAAAGCAGCACTAGATAAAATTCTTGCAGGTGCTGATGAGGCAATTGATGAATCTCAAGATGGTGAAGCAGTCAAGGAACTAGGCTAAAGAAAAGCCCCCAGAAATAAATACTCTGGGGGCTTTTTGTTCTGGAGAACAAATGAAAGTACTATTCACAGCAGATATTCACTATAAACTAGGACAGAAACACGTACCTGTTGAGTGGGCTAAGAACCGCTATAAACTGTTTCAAGATCAACTAGTTGATGTATGTGCACAAGCAAATCTTTTAATCATTGGCGGAGATATTTGGGATAAGTATCCCAGCGCAGATGAACTAGAGTTATATTTCAATTTAGTAAAAGTTATCCCAATTAAGACATTCGTATACAGTGGTAATCATGAATCTACTACTAAACACGGTACATTCTTTACTAATTTCAAAGATGTAACTAACTGGATCAATCCTTTAGTAGAAGTTATTGACGAATATTATAGTTATGAAAACATTGATTTTATACCTTATAATAAACTAAAACATTATGAAAAAGACGGGCATAAATTCTCTGGAACTGTGCTTTGTACTCATGTCAGAGGAGAAATTCCTCCACATGTTAAACCAGAGGTAGACTTGTCTATCTTTGATAAATGGCAAGTTGTTTTAGCTGGTGATCTACACTCTTATGAAAACTCGCAAAGAAATATTCTTTATCCTGGGTCTCCTCTTACTACTAGTTTCCACAGGCATAATGTGGATACAGGTATTGTGTTGTTTGACACTGACAGTATGTCTCATCAACACATAAACTTAAAATTACCTCAACTTATCAGAAAAACTATTAAAGCCGGAGAGCCTATGCCTCCCACAGAATACGATCATACAATCTACGAGATTGAAGGTGATATGTCTGAGTTGGGGGCATTGGCAGATAGTGATTTGATTGACAAAAAGATTATCAAACGAGACTCAGACACTACATTGATCCTAGCCCCAGATTTAACTCTGGAAGAAGAAGTCAACGAATATCTAAGATACGTGCTACAACTAAGCGATAGTGCGGTCGAAGATGCCTTACAGGAATTAAATAATTATGCAAATGAGCTTATTAAAAACTAGTATAGTATATAGCCAAGATTATTGCGCTGCGTGTACTGCTGCCAAACGCCTTTTACAATTAAAAGGATACGAGGTAGAAGAACGTAAAATCGGCAGTGAGCATAAATGGACTAAAAAAGACTTATTAGATGCAGTGCCCAATGCCAAATCTGTGCCGCAGGTATTTATCAACGGCGAGTATGTAGGTGGATTCAATGAGCTGTCTGCTTATCTACAAAAATGATTACAATTAAAAAGTTACGCTGGAGTAACTTATTTTCGTATGGCGTAGACAATGAGATAGATTTCAGCGCAAATGCTCTTACTCAGATTGTAGGTAAAAACGGTCATGGTAAGAGTAGTATTGCTCTAATCTTAGAAGAAGCCTTATACAATAAGAATTCCAAAGGCATAAAGAAAGCAGATATTCTAAATCGTAACAGTAGCGCTAAAAGCTACTCTATTGATTTAGAATTCAATAAAGACGGCGTTGACTATCGTATTAAAACTAATCGTGGTAATACTCAGACTGTAAAATTATACAAAGAAGATGTAGATATTAGCGCGCATACTGCTACTAATACTTATAAGCTCATAGAAGAATTAATAGGCTACGATCACAAAACTTTTGCACAGATTGTATATCAAAGCAGTGCAGCTAGTCTTGAGTTTTTAACTGCCACAGACTCTAATCGTAAAAAGTTTCTTATCGATTTACTCAGCTTATCCCGGTATGTAGAAGCAGCCGAAATATTCAAAGCGGCTACCAAAGAAGTCAATGAGCAAGTAACCGTCTACAGTACTAAAGCCGCCAGTGCTGAAGCTTGGATAGCCAAATATACTAAAACTCCTTTAGTAGAAAAACCATTTAAAGTAGTTCCTGATCTTCCAACTGAGTACATTCAGGAAGTCACAGAAGCAAAAGAAAATATCAAGGATATTGAAGCCTTAAACAAGAAAGTTATTCAGAACAACAAGTACAAAGAGCTTCGTGATGCTATAAACCTAGAACCAGCAGGCATTAAACCTGAATCTACTAAACTTCTAGATACAACGCTAATAGAACACAATTCTACGGTTAAAAACGCAGATGCTTTTATCCTAAAAATGAAGAAACTAGGGGCTTCCTGCCCTACGTGTCTACAGGATATTGATGCTGATAAAGTTGCAACAATTATCTCAGATCAAACAGCTGTGAAACTGGCTGCTCAAAAAAGTGCCGAGAGTATATCTACAAAGATTGCTGCACTTGAAGCAGCTTTGGCCAATTGGGAAAAGAAAAATACTAGTAAAGAACTATATGAAGAATATCATGGTCTTTATAATCCTGAGTTAACTGAAGAATTACTGAACAAAGACGACCTGCAAGCACTTATCACACAGCATGAAGCTACCATAACCCGAGTAAATAAAGCAATCAAAGATGCCACAGAGCACAACAACGCCGCATTGGCTCACAATGCCAAAGTTGAGTTAGTTAAAACTCAGATGCAAGAAATGCAAGACGAACTAGAAGCTCATCGTAGTGAACTAGCAGAAGTATCTTCGAGACTAAGTACTTTGCAAGTTTTGGTCAAGACTTTTAGTTCTACAGGTCTAGTAGCCTATAAGATCGAGTGTTTAATCAAAGATCTAGAAGAAACTACTAATAAATATCTTGCAGAACTTTCATCTGGTAGGTTCCAAATCAGTTTTAAGATTGCTGCATCTGATAAACTCAATGTAGTTATCACAGACAATGGCAAAGATATTGATATCATTGCACTCAGCGGCGGAGAGCGTGCGCGCGTAAATGCAGCAGCATTGCTGGGGATTCGCAAACTTATGCAAAGTCTTAGTAATTCAAGAATTAACTTGCTTATCCTAGACGAAACAATCGAGAATCTAGACACAGAAGGCAAAGAGAAGCTGGTAGAAGTTCTACTGGCAGAAGAACACTTAAATACATTTGTAATAAGTCATGGTTTTAGCCATCCATTATTAGAAAAGATTCAAGTAATTAAAACTAAGAATGTATCAAGGATCGAATAATGGTAGATAGTAGAGACAAAGGAGCTAGAGCAGAATCAGTTATTAGAGATGTGCTGAGAAAAGCCACAGGATTAAATTGGGAACGTACTCCGGGTTCGGGTGCTCTTAATGAGAAACACGGACTAAAAGGAGATTTATACGTACCCAACGAGAAGAATCTTTATTGTGTAGAAGTAAAGCACTATAAGGACGATCATGTCAACAGTGGACTATTAACCAATAAGAATCCTCAACTTATTGAGTGGTGGAAACAAGCTGTACGTCAAGGAATTCAGGTTAATAAAGCGCCAATTTTGATCTTTAAACACGATCGTAGTAAAGTATTTGTGGCGTTTACTGAAATACCTTCTGCAGACTACAGGCACATGCTGATACACGTTGATGAGCACGAGTTCTTTGTGTCTTTACTAGAAGATTATCTTGCAAATGAAAAACCAAAATTCATAGCTTGACTTTCTTCGCTATTATTGTTATAATAATCATTCTTAAATAAAATATATCTATGGCTAAAACATTTTCAAGTATTACAGAATTGAACCCACGTACTGTAATGGTCGTAGATTCTCTTAATCTAGCCTTTCGCTGGAAACATTCCGGAGATTTAAGTTTTCTAGAATCTTATATGCGTACCGTAGATAGTCTACGCAAGTCCTACGGTGCAGGTAAAGTAGTTATGACTTGTGATTCAGGTGCCAGTAGTTATCGTAAAGCTATTTATCCTGAGTACAAACAAAATCGCAAAGACAAGCATGCCTTGCAGACTCCTGAAGAACAAAAAGAGTTTGAGCTTTTCTTTGAGGAATTCAACCGAGTAATGGAATCGTACCAAGAGTCAACTGATTTTCCAGTATTTCGATTTGATAAAACAGAAGCTGATGATATTGCAGCGTATATCGTAAAGAATAAGAAGAAGTTTGAAATAGACCAGATTTGGTTGATTAGCTCTGACCGTGATTGGAATTTACTAATAGATGACGGTGTAAGTCAATTCTCTTATGTTACGCGCAAAGAGTTTACTGTAGATAATTGGGCAGAGCACTATGACTTTACTAGAGAAGAGTACATTAGTATTAAATGTTTGCAAGGTGATTCTGGTGATAATGTGCTTGGAGTTCCTGGTGTGGGCCCTAAGAAAGCTCTAGACTTAGTACGCGAATACGGTACTACTTACGATATTATAGCCAGTTTGCCTATTAGCAGTAAATACAAATATATTCAGAATCTAAACGCATTTGGTGCTGATAACCTAATGCTTAACTATAAACTAATGGACTTGCTGGAGTTCTGTGACGAGGCAATCGGCCCAGAAAATTGCAAAAAAGTCAACCATGTTTTGGAGAACTATCTTAATGGAATTACAAACTAAAGTCACGGATACGGCATGTTTGCCTACCCGTGCTAATCCCACAGACGCGGGTTTAGATCTACGTTCAACTATCGCATACACTTTACAGCCTGGTGAAACAAAACTTTTTGATACAGGAGTAGCCTTCAAAATTCCAGAGGGCTTTGCGGGCTTTGTTTTCGCAAGGAGCGGAATGGGGAAACACGATGTTAGTCCGGCTAATTGCGTCGGAGTAATTGATTCATCTTACAGAGGAAATATAAAAATTAATTTGCGAAATTACAGTATATATAATGTATATATTGTTGAACGCTATGATCGCATCGGGCAAATTGTGATTATGCCTATTGCACTACCAACACTACAAGTAGTAAGCATGTCAGACCAAGATTGGTTAGATACTGATCGCGGAGCTGATGGATTTGGATCAACAGGAACTAAATAATGAATGATAAACAAGCACTAGCAGATATTACAGTATTCAACAAGTACGCACGTTTTAATCATGCTGCAGGTCGGCGAGAGTCTTGGACTGAAATTGTCAACCGTAATGCAGAAATGCATAAAACTAAGTATCCGGACATCGCACATGAGATTGACACAGTTTACAAGAACTTTGTGCACACTAAAAAGGTTCTGCCCAGCATGCGAAGTTTGCAGTTCGGCGGGCGTCCTATCTTAATGGCCGAGAATCGCATCTTTAATTGTGCGTATGCCCCAGCAGAGTCAACCAGGTTTTTCTCAGAGTTGATGTTTTTATTGCTGGGTGGCACAGGCATGGGATACTCTGTACAAGCCCGACACGTTAACAAACTGCCTAAAATCAAAACTCCTGAGTCTGACAAAGAATACAAGTTTCAAGTCCAAGACAGCATTGTTGGCTGGAGTGATGCAGTCAAAGTAGTATGCAAGGCTTTCTTCAGCGCAGGTACTCTGCCGATCTTTGACTATCGTGATATTCGTGAAAAAGGTGCAGAACTAATCACTACAGGTGGGCAAGCTCCAGGCCCTGAGCCACTGCGTGTTTGCATCAATAATCTAGAAACTATTCTTCGACAAGCCATTGGCCGCAAACTACGTCCTGTAGAAGTTCATGATATGGCTTGCGTTATTGCTGATGCAGTATTAGCCGGTGGTATTCGACGTGCTGCTATGATTAGTTTATTCGATCGAGACGATGAAGAAATGTTGACTTGCAAAGCAGGTGAATGGTACATCACTCATCCAGCTCGTGCTCGCAGCAACAATTCAGCAGTGCTGCCCCGAGACGAAGTAACACAAGCTGAGTTCTCTGATCTAATGAAGCGCATCGAAGAATCTGGATGTGGTGAGCCAGGCATCTACTGGACTAACAACAAAGATTGGGGAACTAATCCTTGTTGCGAAATTGCACTACGGCCTTACCAGATGTGTAATCTAACAGAAATCAATGCCGGAGATATTCACACTCAGGATGACTTTGTTCAAGCCGCGGGTGCTGCTGCTTTCTTGGGTACTCTGCAAGCAGGATATACAGACTTTCACTACCTAAGTCCTAAATGGAAGATTGCTTGTGAAAAAGATGCTCTGTTAGGAGTATCTATGACCGGCATTGCCAGCGGTACTGTGGAAAATCTTGACATGATGGAAGCTGCTGAAGTTGTAAAAACCATGAACTCAGACATTGCTGAGCTCATCGGCATCAACCAAGCAGCACGAACCACCTGCGTAAAACCCGCAGGAACCACGTCTCTGGTTCTAGGTACTAGCTCTGGAATTCATGCTTGGCATGCTCCGTACTATATCCGGCGTATGCGTGCAGGCAAAGACGAAGCGCTAGCACAATACATGATGAAAGCAGCACCGGGACTAGTAGAACAAGACGTTAATGTTCCACACCAAGTAGTTCTTAGCTTTCCTCAAGCTGCTCCGGTAGGAGCCAAAGTACGCAGCGAGCACATGCTGGAACTCTTAGAACGAGTAAAAGATGTATCAGTACGTTGGGTTGCTCCAGGGCATCGTGATGGTATTAATCAACACAATGTATCTTGCACTATTTCAGTAATGGATAATCAGTGGAAGTTGCTGACTCGCTGGATGTGGGACAATCGTGAAACTTACAACGGTATTTCAGTTCTGCCTTATTTTGGTGCTGCTGCATACCCTCAGCTGCCTTTTGAAGACATTACAGAAGAACAATACAACGCAATGCTGCCTTTACTAGAATTGGTAGATATCAGCAAAGTGTTTGAAACCGACGGTAGTTCTGTGGATTTAAGCAATGAACTAGCTTGTGCAGGACCTGATGGATGTGAGATTGTATAAGTAAAAAAAGCCCCCTAGATGTTTAATCTAGGGGGCTTTTTGCTATTTGCTGCAAAATGTAACAAACTCCTCAGCGAGTATAGATAGCGCTTCTTTGCCGTCTTTCGAAACAAAAAAGTCATTAATCTTTGGAAGGTTACTAGAAATACATATTTGCTGTTCTACCGACAAAGCAGCTCCAAAAGAATTGTATGCATCAAACTTTTGAAGAGCCGTCATGATAGGGGCCTGATTTGTTTTTATAGCGTGCACTAACATATCAGGAGTTAACGCTTTGAGCAACTCAGCAAGCATAGATTAGGCTACGCGAGTGTTAGCAGCAGTTTGTGAATTACCACTAACTGTACCACTACCAATGTTTAAAACACCTTGTTGGATGTGCTGGTTTTGCTGATATAAAGCAGCAATGTTAGCACCTAAAACAGCTAATTGCTGTTGTTGTTGCTGAGCTTGCTGTTGTTGAGCTACTGCGGTAGCAGTATTGTTGTTGCTGATAGTGATGTTGCCTTCAACTCCACGTAAACGTCCTTCGTTACGAAGCTCGCTGACTTCGTTGGCTAACACAACTAGAGCACGACTGTCATTGGTTTTGTCGATAGACTGGATTAGAGCACGTGTACGATCACCGTCTGCAACGATGGCTTGATTTAGCAACCATGAACTTTGTAGAGCTTGAGTTGCAGCATCTTTGGTAGCTAGAAGATTAGTAGTACCTTGAGCTGCTGTAGCGGCTGCATTGTCAGCAAATCCTTTTTGTTGCATTTGGGTTTGCATATTTAGGTTAGCCATGATATTGCTCTCAAAAGCTGAGATTGAACCAATAACTGAACCTGTACTTGCGCTAACACTACGATTTAAATCCATTTGAGCTGCTGCTAGAGCTAATTGAACTTGACCTTCTGCTAAGGGGATAGAAGCTTTAATATCTCCAAGAGTCTGCATAATCGCAGTATTGTTGACAACTGACTCAACGCCTTGTAGCGTTGCTGGTGCTCCGCCGTCGAGACCGCCGTTAAGCCCCCCGTTACGGAATAGCATTGTGCCTAATAGGCCACCTACTAGCCCTGCTCCTAAACCGCCGCCTAGTGCGCCGCCCATATTACCACCCTGTGGGTTGGTGAATAGATTGATTGATTCTGCTGGTGTCATGGTTGTTTCCTCGTTGATTGCAGATGCATCATATACATCTGAGTTTGACATTTTGGGACCGCGTGCAGGCACTTCAATAGTGCTTGTAACTTCCCCATACATAATTGTTACAGTAGAAGCTGCATCTCGATCTCCTTTGATTTCGAAATGTACAGAGTCTCCTGCTCTTGCCCATAAACGACTCAGAGGTCTTACTTCTTCGTCGTTTACAAAAGCTGTTACTTTTGTTTTACCAGTAACCATTACTTGTATTTTGCCATCCGTAGGAGTGACTACTTTATTTGTAAGTGTGCTTACTGGTGATTCTAGTGCCCACATTATCTTCCTTTATTCTTGGTTAAAAAAGACTCCCAACAATAAGAAGCCGCTTATACCACATTCCAGTTTGTACCGCGGAAGATTAATGTAGCGCTTGCATTAGCTGCAAAAACTAGTACAAAACCTGCAGGTGAAACCAGACCCTCAACTGTATCTAGTACAGTATTTCCTACAATTGTTATGTCAGCTAAGTTTCCAAACTCAGATTTAATTACAAATTCTTTTCCTGCTGTGCCTGCAGGCAAGGTCAGTGTTACAGGTGCCACAGCAATTACGCCAACGTAATAATCTGTGTTTAATACCGGGCCTGTAACTGCAACTAAACGAGTAGCCACATTAGGCGTACCGGTTGCATTAATTGTTAAGCTGGGTGCAGTTCCAGTAATTGTGATATTTGTGCCTGCAACAAGTGTGGTGACAACTCTGTTGCCTGAGTCTGTGACTGCACCTGTGCTGGTTACGGTTGCAAACGTTGGATTTGCAGTAGTTGCTACACTTTGGGGTAGGTCGATAACGCCTGCTGCAACGTTGATGTTTGTGCCTACTTCAACTACACCGAAGTTAGTTTTAGAGGCTAAGGGAGTATTATATGCCATTTTTGTTTCCTTTATGGTGTACTGAGATAGGTTACAGTTCCTACTAATCTTGTAGTCGCTTGAACATCTGCGTAAGTCAGTCTTAGATTATCTTCGGATTCATGAATACAGTATAAAGGTACCACTGTTGAAGAACCTGCAACAGTACCTGAGATATACGACGATTTAAGTTTTAGATTTTGAAAAATGCTAACAACCAAACTACCCACAGCTCCTGTACCTGAAATACTGGTAAACGGCAAACCATTTAAAGTCAGTGTGTTGGGATTAGTACCGCCTGTTTTTGTCAACAAAGTAAAATCAAAATAACAAGTTATCTGTTGTCCTGTTTTAGAATAGTTAGCTGTGTTTACTAACAGTGTGATGGTTCCTGCAGTACTGACTGAAACGGTTGGAGTCCAAGTACCTACAACGGTTGCACCGCCTCCTGTACTAGATATGATGCCATTTGCAATGTTAATATTAGTACCGGAACGCACTACACCAAAAGTAGAATTTGAGGCTAAAGGCGCTGAGTAACTCATACTATGTTCCATTCTATGCCGTTAAAGACTAAAGTAGCACTGGCCCAGTCAACGTTGATGACGTAACTGGTTAATCCATCAATTGAGCCAGCTATGGTTATGGGGTTAGCTTGAGCATCACCAACACTGTCTTTTACTATGTAAACTTTACCCAAAGTACCTGGCGGCAAAGTAACGGTAACTTGACCGTTAAATATAACACCTAAAAAATACTCATCAGCATTAGGAGCATAGGTGGCTTCATCAATTAAAGTAACTGGTACATCTGACAAAGAACCAGGCGGACCTTGTGGGCCCGGCGGTCCGGCAGGGCCTGGTGGGCCTGGAATAGGACAGAAATTAACGTTAATATCATTGTCCGAGCCGTAAATAGGTTGTACGGGAAATAAAGATTGCGATTGGGATAAGCCAGGCAACAAGCCTGTGGAACCAAACAAAGATTGAGTTTGAAACATATGTATACCTTTATTTTATGTACCTTTATTTTATATACATATTATACAATAGGTACCATAAAAAGTCAACTCCAAAATTATTAACTCAAAAATATGGACGTAAAAAAGCCCGCAAAGGATAATACCTTGCGGGCTTTTTGTTTAATCGTCTAAGTAAGCAAATGTTTTGTACACAGCGTCCATTTCTAAGCCATTTTCTCTGGCTGTCATAATATGATTGCGTTTTTCTGTACTCCACGAAAATCCGCCATCTCCACCCCACATGTCCCAGGCTACTCGACCTTTGCTTGGAAAACCTTCTTCTCCGCTTGAAAATCCTGTGGCTTGTTTGTCTACTTCGTGCCTCGAAAAGAAACTATACATGCGTAATACAGTTGAAGCAGTTAGTGGACTACGATCTTTTAGCTGGTTAGCGCGTGCAAGGCCTACTAGAGTGCCTCCGGGCTTGCCGTCTTCGTGCCACTTCAAAGCACGTTTAGCGGCACTAGCCATGCCTTCGGTTGGTGTATAAGTCTCTGCCATTTTAAATCCTCTATTTTCTATAAGCCATAATAATTGCTTTACACATCTTACTACGTACAATGTCTGAGTCTAAGAATCTTACAATCTCAATTCCAGGAATACCTTCTAGACGTTTAACAGCGTCCATGAGTCCTGAGTCAGAAATATCTGATTGATCTTGGTCTCCGCTTAAAATAATCTTGGTGTTTTTTCCAATTCTGGATAACAGCATTTGGAACTCGGGTTTTGTCATTTGCTGACATTCGTCTACTAAAACAATTGCGTTGTCAAATGTAGCTCCTCGCATAAACCCTAGTGGTCTGGGTTCAATAGTCTTAGACTTGAGTGCGTATTCGTAAAATCCTGTGCCCAGCGATTTATGAAACACAGAATCAAAAGGCTCTAAGTACGGAGCGTACTTTTCTTCTAGAGTACCTGGTAAAAATCCTAAACCACGGCCAGTTTCTACATTGGGGCGTGTAAGAATAATTCTTTCTACGCGTCTGTGAAACAGCTCACCGGCCGCGTATGAAGCTGCAACGTACGTTTTGCCGGTGCCTGCTGAGCCGATACCAAAAACAATTTCATTGTTTTTGATAGCTTCCAAGTAGGTTTCTTGAATGTAATTTAATGGTTTTACATCTTTAAAATCTGAATACATCTTATACGTGTCTGCTACTGCAGTAACACGCCTGGCTTTTTTACCACTATTAGTTGCCATTAATTATCCCGGTTGATTATTTTTTAACAGGCACTTTACGGCCTTCGAGTTTTTTGTGTTTCTTTGCAGGCTTTTTAGCTGCAGCAGCTGTTGTGGTGGTTTTGTTAACAGCAGCATATGTAGGAGTCAATAAACTAAAACTCACGATTAAAGCAGTTAGAAATTTCATATTATAACACAGGATCCATTTGTTTTGGAGGAGCAGGTTTAACTTTAGTAACTGCTAGTTTTTCTTGGGTACGACCATGAGCAGAAACTCCTAGTACAGCACACATAGATATGTGAAACAAGCCGCCGGCTTGTAGTGTAAGCGGAGACCACTCTCTGAAAGCATCGTTGGCAGCAGCAGTTTCCCAGAATTGTACTACGGTAAAGAACACCGGGCCTATGATGAAATCAAATGCACATACTGCTATGTACAACCAAGCCATGGCCGGTCTCCATTTATTTTGCATCCAGCTTTCTGTTTGCATTACAATCCAAATACACGCAGTGCATGCTCATAGTGTTTTTTACGATCTTCTAAACCAATTGTACCACCGTTGATGCGTTTAGTCAAAGTCAAAATATCACTGGTGTCTGCATACTGGTTTAAATTGTTGGAATCCCAAAACCAACATGCTGACTGTACAGCACCTTCAAACGTAGTTAAAAACTCAGGAATTTCTTCTAGTGCAGTGTCAATGCTTTCGGCAAATGCTGTGTAGTTGTTTTTACCAGTTAGCTGAATAAGTCCACGTCCGCAATACTTGAATCCATCTCCGCTATCTTCAGAACCGTTGCCCATGCGATTGGCATAGACTCTGTTGGCAATTGCTTCTTGATCGTGAGCATACTCTTGTGCAAGTTCTAAGCTGGGAAAGTATTTTGGAAACACTCGAATCAAGCTCTCAGCACGATAGTTCAAATTTTCTTTTAAAGTTTTGAAACCAGCGCTTTCATGTGAGCACTGAGCGATAAAGGCTGCAACTCGCTGTGGAGTGTTGATCTCGTAGTCCGGCAAACATTTCAGTAAAGCAGAATACCAGTATTCAACGTAATTGTTATCAGGCAGCAATTCTGAGAGTTGAGTTTGTGTGAAATCAAACATATTATTCCTCGCTTATTTTCTTGTTTTGGTTGTACCAAGTAATCCACGCTTCTAAAACATTAGAACATTCATAATATTTCGTATAATTTGTGCTTACAACATTGAGTAACTCGCTTAGCTTAACTTCTGGAGTGTCTATGGTAGTTAAACTTGAGCAAGGTTTTAGTAATTCTTGGGGCGCTGTGGGAAACACTTGTTTTACAGGTACTGTGGCCGCGCAGCCAGCTAATAATAGAACCAAAATGTATTTAATCATGTTTAGCAGCCATGTTGTGTACAATGATTGCTTCTAATGGAATCTTGCAAGCGTTATCGTACTTGATGACTTCTTTGTCAATGTAGCGTACTACTTCGTCGCCGCGCAGCTTGATTGTGCGATTTTTAGTAACTATACGTGTAACTATCTTTTCGTTTACCTGAGCACTTGCTTGTTGAGCAAGCAGGAGTTTGGCTTCTACTTCTGCTACTCGAGCTTTCCATTCTTGATCTTTTGAAATGCCTCCTGAGTACCATGTGCCTATAAGCATCAACACAATGCCTGTGGCATACGCATACAATTTAACAGGTTTTAACAAACTGCCCAAAATTAGTAATCCAGCACCTGCAAATAACATCGCATAAAACACCCAGTCAGGTAACCAGTTTAGGATCCACATTTTAGGGCTTTTCGTTTGGTTGAATTACCGGATTTAAGATTTCTGCGGAACGTGTCTGTGTCACTAAACCCTTGGCAACCAACATTGGAAATCCAGCAACTACTCTGCTACCGTCAGCTAAGTCAATTGAGGTAGTTGAATCAAAACGTGTTTTCCACAGCTCTATTTCAGCATCTGTTTTAGCTGCATTGATAATCGCAATAAACTCAGCATCAGTCATACGATTTAATAGTGCTATTTTAGTGATAACGCTGGGTTCCGGCGGAGCAGGAGGAGGTGCAGGAGGAGCGACAAATACTGCATTCTCGTACGTCCAGCCAATTCCAGGCTCTGGTGTGATATCGGTGAGATTGATCCAAGTACCGTCAATGTTCATTGCTTCTTCAGCAATGGCTATGTTACGTACTATGTTATCCGCACCTACTATTGCAAATCTTAACATTGTTATTTTCCTTTATAAGTAAAAGCGGATTGCCGCAAACCCATTACCGCCGGTGCCGCCGTAATTCCAATAAGGTGCAGCGCCGCCTCCGCCGCCTCCGCCACCCAAGCCTCCGGTACCACCATAATTTGGACTTGAACCAGTAGAGTCAGCGCCTGCACCTAACATGCCCCCACCACCGCCGCCTCCACCATTTAAGGGCGAAGTACTTGCTCCTGCTTTACCAGTGTAGTTCCAAATACTAACACCAACTAATGAACCTCCTATTCCCCCATAGTAAGAATTGCCTACACCGCTAGAATGAACGCCGCCACCGCCGCCACCATATGTTCCAGCGCCTCCATAATAACCAGCGCCTCCACCACCGCCATATGCTCCATCACCTCCAGCAGATACACCGCTTGCTCCACCGCCTCCACCACCGCCTCCACCAAGCATTCCTCTAAATCCAGGAGTGCCTGCCGGACCTCCTATTCCTGCAAGTCTAGTATTAACATTAGCACCGTACTGGTTTTCATTACCTACCACATCTTGCGGATATATACTCCATATCAGTTTGCCTATAGGTGGAGGCCCTCCAGAACTACCATAACCGTTACGACCACCGCCACCACCGCCTCCACCTGGACCAACAGGCAAACTACCACTTTGTACACCACCTCCACCAATAACTGCATATGTGACGCCTGCAGAAAGTACTTTAGTAGCACCACCGACAGCACCAGCACCCCCACCGGCGCCTACAATAATTGTTAGCGGAGAACCTGTAAGCGGTATTTCAAGGATTGCACAACCTCCAAATCCACCTCCGCCACCAGTGTAACTACTCGCATCACCTGTTGTTCCCCCACCACCACCCCCACATAGTAGAGCTTCAATACGCTGAGTACCTGGAGGCACGGCAATAGTTCTAGAAGTAAGGATGGTAGGAGTTTGAATATATCTAGAGATTGATCCTGGCACAACACCAGTACCTAATCCTGTAAAAATTCCAGTATTCATATATGTTCCTTAAGTTACACCAAATGACAAGGTCATATAGTCTGGTGGGCCAGCAGCAGCGCTGGTTTGAGTTGTGCCGTCAGGAAATCTAAAACCGCCTGAGGTAGAGTAGATTATGCCTGCTACACTTAGCATGTAAGCAGGAGTAGCTGCAATGCCAAAGCCTACTGGACCTGAGTAATATCCAACTTGATTTAAAGCTAGCGGGAATCCGGATAATAATTTTGCGTTAGTAGCCATGATTAGTCCTTATAGGTAGAAGCGAATTGCTGCAAAACCATTACCACCTGCACCTGCGGCAGCACCACCCCCTCCACCACCAAGTCCGCCATCATTAGCACCTGCACCTAAGAGACCACCTCCGCCCATGCCCCATGCATTAGCTGCAGTACCTCCTGCAAAACCGGTATATCCCCAAATAGACACACCTACTAAAGAACCACCATTTCCGCCCGTACCTGATACTACAGAACCACCACCACCACCTTGATTTCCGTTACCGGCACCGCTTGCGTAACTACCGCCTCCACCACCACCGGGGCCGCCTCTAGCAGCAAATGCGCCACCTGCACCACCACCTCCCCATGCACCACTACCGCCTATCCCGCCAGTAGTAGAGCCTCCACCCATTGCTCCCGCAAAACCTTGACTTGCAGTTGCTCCACTTATAGATGGATTAGCATTTGTATTTTGAGTATAAATACTCCATAATACATTACCAATAGGCGGATTACCACCACCACCACCTATATCCCAATTATTATTTCCACCGCCCCCACCACCCCCAGAAACACCTGTTTCAGCTTGAGCAACATTACCGTAAGCACCTACGCCACCACCACCAACACTAGCATACTTAGTACCGGCAGAAATAACATAGGTAGAACCTCCGCCTCCTGTAGTTTGTACAGCGCCTCCTGCTCCGACTACTATAATTAATGATGCTCCTGTAACAGGTATTTCAATAACTGCAGCGCCACCGAAGCCTCCACCACCACCACCTAAAGTACTTACATTTCCACCACCACCGCCACCACCTCCAACAAGTAACGCTTCAATTCGTTTTACGTTTTGAGGAACAGCAATAGTTCTAGAGGTTAAGATAGTAGGAGTCTGGATGTATCTGCTGATTGTGCCACCCAGTGGACTAGTAGGCCCAGGATATAAACCCGGATTCATTAGAAGTCTCCAGAGCGTGTAACCATGACGTTGAAGGCTTCAGCATTATTAGTAGATGCTCTCAGTGAGTAGCCTGTGGGAATAGTCAAACCTTGATTCAACAGTGTGTAACTCCACGAAGCTTGTGTAGTACTAGGAGTAGTAGCAGTAACTAAGATTTCTTGCCATAAAAATGCAGCGGTGCCGTTGTGAATAAATAAACGAATTACACCAGCTGTAGTAGTACCGGTTGCAACGATATAAATATCATCAATACGAGTACCAGATGTACCTGCTGTTTGAATTGTGGTAATAGTACCTGTACCATCTCTGGCCGTGTTAGCCGTGGCTGTTAAAGAAACAGCGGCAGCTTTAACTGTTGATGCATATTGTGCGGTTGTTGACATAATATTCCTTAATAGACATTAAATGACTGAATAACAAAATCAGGTGTACTAGCAGGCGCTGCACTAGTCCAATTTGTGCCATCACTAGTAAGTACATTACCTGCGGTTCCGGCGCTTGAAAGACCTGTTAGTGGTAATCCAGTAGCGTTGGAAAGTGTAATTGTAGGTCCTACGCTGAGTACTGCATTGCCTGTTCCGGTTACACCGGTTAATGCAGTACTTGGTAGCTTCCAAGCGGTACCATTCCAAGTCCAGGTTCTAGTGCCCGAAGTGTAGGTTTGGTTAACCGTTGGGCTTGAGGGGAAAGCTAGTGCCATGGATTATCTTTCGTTGGGCTGCACTGGGTCTGTAATAATCTTAGTAGCGCGCTCCTGAGATAGGAGTGTTTTATTTACTAACATAGCAAAACCTCCCTTGGTTCTATCATTATCAAGGTCAATGCTAGTGGCAACGTCGAAGCGAGTTTTCCAAGTTTCTATGTCTGTGTCAGTTTTTGCTGCAGCTAGGATGCCGGAGAATTCTGCATCAGTCATGCGATTTAACAAGGCTATTTTACTGATGATGCTAGGCAGTACTAGAACTGGACCGTCGACAAATACGCCGTTCTCGTACTTCTTGCCCAGCAGAGCAGCATCATACTCGGCAATCTCTATCATGTGTTCAGCATCTATTGTGCTGGCAGCTTGAGTGACACCGGTAACAATGTTGCTGTCGTTTAATTGTACATAATTTGGCATATCTGTCCTTTAATAGTATTCAATTACTTGCCAAGAAAAATTTCCCCCAGTATAAGTTCCACCATAAAGATGCCATGGTCCATATACAGTAAATGAAGTACTTGTTAATGCTACTAAATAACATGTGCCATACGTTGCAGCTTGTGAATTAATATAAGTATACCAACCAGGCGATAGTATAACTACTGATTTAGCAGGATTAATTGTACTTATAGTTGTTACTAAATTGACATTAGCACCTGCCGAAGCTACCCCATATTGTATAGACTTCACCCCACCTGTTGTAAATTGAGTTAAATTACTCATAGTGTTACCCACCCTATAGTTGCATTAATATACCGGAGCTGTAATGTAATGTAAGCTGTAGTATTTATTGTAAGATTCTCTAGTAGTCCCATGATCTTATAACTTCCGCTGTACGCTACTACATTAGTAGCTAATCCATTACCTGATGTAATAAATATTAAATCTCCAGCAACAACAGTAGCAGGCATGGTAACAGTAGTAGCTGCCACATTAGTAAGTACATAGTGATTACCTGCTACAGCGGTTTGAGTAGTACCAGATACAATAACTAGAGTAGGTGCAGGACCAACAGCCCCAGTAGCTCCAGTAGCTCCAGCAGCTCCTATGCTAGCACCTGCTTGAGATGCTTCTACCCAAAAGTTTCCAGTACGAACATAGAGTGACCCATCAGTAGTATCATACCACATCATTCCTTCAATAGGTACTGAAGGTGCAGTAGCTCCACTGAAACTTGCTGTGATTGATACGTCACTGGCAAAGCCAATTACTTCGATCTCATCGTTCAGAGCAGCACCTACTCCCAAAGTAACAGAAGTTCCTGAAGTCGCAGTATAATCTGCGGCATTTAAACGTACACCGTTTTGATATACTTCTACGTACGGAGGTGCATAAGTTACTGCAAACACAGTTTGTGCAGCAGTAGCCGTATAACTTCTTTTATCTATGGCGTTCTTGCCGCTGCCTTGGATTAAAGCGCTTAATTGTGTCATGTTTGATTACCTTGCATTGGAGTACTTCAGCGGATTTTCCGCGTAGGCTGCGTAGATATATGTTGCTCCGCTAGTGTTTGGCTGATAGGTAGCAATTCGCAACTTAAACCCGTTACTTAGATAATCTATTGTTGCGCCATTGTTAGCTTCCGCAGCGGAACTATCAGCATACAAATTTTGCGTCATAACATTGTATGTATCTCTTGAGGTATCAAACAGCCACCAGTTTCCAACGCCGTCTGTTCGTTTAATCATCAAGAACCGTGGCCTAAACCCAGTGTATATAAACGGACCATCCGCACTACTATTGCCCGTGTAACTACCGAATGCGCTGTAACCTGCTACCGGTGCCCAGCAATATGCGACGTAAGTGGCTGAAACATCACTATTATCAACTCCAATGTTTAGAAGAGTTGATGTTGACGCAGTGTTGTTCCAAAAGTTAGCTGACCCAAGACCACCCAAAGCACCGGTACTGTCAAGGTACATAAAAGAAGTGCTTGAAGAACTAGCAAATGATGTGTGCCAAACAATCCACGATCTTGCGGCGCTACGTTTTTTAACAATAATCATACTGGGCACAGCACCCAACCCATGTCCCACCGTAGCATTAGCCCCTGTGCCCGTATACGTCACAACAGAGAACCCAGCAGTGGTGTTAGCACTCACCGACGATGTGATAGTCCCCGCAGTGTTGCTGACCGCTGTGCCACCGGCTTTCCATTGCCACCCGACGTAGTTGTTACCCGTGTTATTGACCGCAGTGTTTACCACCAACGCAGACAAAGAGAACCCAGAGGCTGATAGCGCAGTGACTTGATCGGTTCGTGTTTCTTCTGCGCTAGTAGCATCGGAGAAAAGGTATTTGGTTACACCACGAACAGAGTCAGCCAACTGATGGCTGTTAGCCGCTGACCTGTTCTTGATCCACAGCAAGTCCGGTTGCATCCCCACCGAGTTAACCGCATTGCTCACCGCCAGGGTAGCTCCCGTCCCCGTATACGTCGTAGCAGCCATCGCCACTCGCCCATCTGGTACCAAAAATGTAGTTGCCATGATTGTTCCTTAGATGTTGAAAGTGTTGAGGGCCAAGAAGCCGGTGGGCGGGGTGTACACAAATGGTTGCTGGCCGAAGTTAATAGACGCTGCACCAGCACTAGTTCCATAAATAGACACACCCAAAAACCAAGTTCCAGACCCCATGCTGGAAAATGCAACGCCTTGGCTTACGTTGTTCTTGTAAAACGTAATTGACCCAGCAGTAGCATCAAAAGCAACACCAACTACGTCGTTGTCAGCAACCGATGCACCATAAGCAACACCAGTAGCATTATTATATTTCTTGCCATCATACCCGTAATAAGAATAACCCGTTGCAGCAGTTCCAAGCATTCCAGTCAAAGTAGCATCCTGTGTAAGGCCAAACATTATTCCGTTTGATACTGATCCACTTGTAGGTGTTATTTCAAAATACCATTTGCCAGAAGTAACAGCAATTGTTGCTACACGAGTTGCCCAAGACGCACCACCCGCACCAGTCATGCTCAAGTTACCGTTGGACAACGGGCCAGCACCTGTTAAAGGATTCAGCACAGCATAGTTTGCCGCAGTAACACTGGTCAGTGTCGGCACATCAGTTAGCGAGTCGTATGTTGACCCCGCAGTGAGGCTGATGTTGTTCGGTGTCCAGTTATTGGCGTTGCCGCTGGAGTCTGAGACCAAAGTTGATGTGCTGGTAGTATTTGAGAACGGCAAGTAGAATCCATTCACACCTTGATAACCAGAATAAGAAATTGGCAACCACTGGTTGTACGCGCTGTAGGCACCAAATATTGTAGGGTCTAAGGCCAGACCGTCTACGAAGTTGACTTCTGCCATTTCGCCGTCAAAATAATTAGCAAAGCTACCTGCATATGTCACACCAATTTGATGTGCCGCAGCACGATTAAGTTGAATATCTGCATTTTGTGCTGCATTACCACTAAAAGCACCACTTTGAAGAACACCATTGACGTAAAGCTTGAATCTATTTGATGATGTAGCTTGAGTGGTATCTAATACTGCAACAACATGATACCAAGCCGCAGGATCACGATATACTGCTGTTGAAGACCAAGCTATACTTGCAGTGTTTCCATCAGCTGAAGCAGTAAAACTCAAAGTATCATTACTATCAAATCGTAAAAAGCCATATCCGCTAGCAGTAGAACCGGTGCCTTGTGCAAAAAGTGCTGCGTAAACACCGAGCGTTCCACGTTTAACCCAACCACTCCATGTCCAAGTTTTTTGATTTCCAGCCACAGCAGGAGTACGACTCAAATACGCACTCGCAGAACTGCGGAATCTCAGCGACTTAGAAGGCAATACTGAAGTTCCCACAGGTGCTGAAGCTGAAAAAGCATTGGTAGACGGAGTGAACGCTGTGGTATATCGAGCTGCACCTTTGGTAATACGCAGTTCGTCGATGTAGCCATTGAAATACGCAGTACTACCAATATTTTTACCAATGAGAAGGGGTCCGGTAGGATTTTGAGCATTTGTATTAGCTGCACTGTACACTTGCACACCAGCAATAAACATTTTTAATACACCTGAAGTACGTACAGCAGCTATATGCGTCCACGTGTTTAATGGAGGCCCAGAAGAAGACATTTGCGTAGCGCTACCATCGTACCAATAAAGTTGCCCTGAAGTAGTTTCAAGGAATAAACCATAAGATACTGTACTATCGCTACCACGTGCATCAATAAGTGTGCGATATCCCGAAAAGCTACTCGCATAAACCCACATCTCAATAGTAAAATCACCTGTGCCAAATGAAAAATTGCTATTATTGGGTATAGTTAAATAATCTGTAGTTCCGTTGAACTTCAAAGCACCTGTACCATACTTAAACACACTGGTATTTGCCTGAACATTACCAACTGTCTCCAGGTTACTGAGCATGGTGTTGTCGTAGACAGCAGCGTTTGTGAACGGCAGTAGCAGTGTAGTATTGCTTGTTGCAGTTAGTGGTGCTGTGGGTGGTGTAAAGTTACCATTATAAAGTCCCGTGCCTTTAATCAGTCGTAGATTTGATATATAACCCTTAAAAAAGTAAGTTGGAGTAGATGATTCTGCACCGACGCTAATAATTGTACCGCTTGATGGAATAGTATAAGAAGTTGTAATAGTACCTCTAGCAATACCATCAACAAACATTGTAGTCGTATTACCTGTCCTTGCAACAACAAAGTGATGCCATATACCATCATCTGTAGACCCGCCATATACGATCGAGTAAAATGGATTAGGTTGTGTATACCATGCATATCCGCGAGTAGCTGAGGCTTCCATTGTAAAGCCATAATAACCCGAACCACCAGTACCTATTTGAACAACCGTGTCGTAGCCGGATGAATTGCTAGAAGTCTTGTTAATCCAACACTCAATAGTAAAGTCTCCGCTTCCAAAATCCATTGCACTAGTTTTTGGCAGAGTTAAGTAGTCTCCTGTGCCGTCAAAGTACGCAGATCCTCCAACCGTGGCAGTTGAGTACGGATACTGCTTTGTGAACGGCGAGAACGAACCTTGTGTGGTGTTACCTAATCGTGTAATTAAGGCGTTGTTGGTGCTAACATCCCGGAACTGCGAGTTGTTGTGTGGTACGTTGGTTTGTAGGGTTAGTAAACTTGTGTTGGTAATGGCAGTTAAGGGAGCAGTTGGAGGAGTAAATGCTGCAGTGTAGACTGCGGTGCCTTTTACTACACGTAGATTACTAATATATCCTGGGAAATATAAACTTCCTTGAGTTCCTATTGTTAGACTAGTTAAACTTAAATCATATGCCTGAGCACTATTTTGAGTGGTTCCTATTTGAGAACCATTAACAAACATTCTAATATTATTATCAGTTCCACGTGTTAATGCTACATGATACCATGCATTAGTAGTCATACCGTGTGCTGCAGTATAATCCCAAGCAGTACTAACTCTACCATAACCTAATAAAGAACCACTCTGAATCCCAAAAAACATTCCTGGAATTCCAGACGCAGATGTAATAAAATAAGTATCTCCAACAATACTACGATTAATCCATGCCTCTATGGTAAAAGCACCACTACCAAAATTAAACGATGTATTAGTTGGCACAGTCAAATAATCTGAAGTACCATTAAAATACCCAGAACCATACGAGGCTAGTCCTGCAGGTAAGTTGAATGGATTGCTTGAGACTACTTTGGGATTGCCGGAAGTAGAAACAGTTGCTGCAGTAGTGCTGGAATCAAAGAAACGGCTGGACTGGCAGGTTAGTAAACTTGTATTGGTGATTGCGGTTAAAGCAGTTGTTGGTGGCGTGAATGCTGTAGTATATAAACATGTGCCATTAACTATCCGTAGATTAGATACATATCCATTGACATAATAAGTAGAACCCCCTACAGCACCATTATAATACTCTATACCTATACGTATAATATTAGAAAATGTAGCAGTGGTAGTCCAAGTACTACCAACTTGATTGCCATTCAAAAATAGTCTAGTTACATTACTAGCATCTCTAGCTAATGCAATATGCATCCATTGATTTAATGATAGTGTAGGTCCACTTAACTGATAGGCATTATTAGAATATATGGCTAAAGTAGTGGCTAAAGTAAATTCAATACCAGTTGAATTTATAGAGTCGCCAATACTTATAGCTCCAGTAGCAGCATTTTTGTATAACCAAAATTCAATTGTAAATAATCCTGCTAAAGAACTAGTGGTAGCTGTTAAATATGATAAACTGCCATCAAAACTATTCCCGTAATATCCAGCCGTTAAAGGGCTAAAAGTGGTAGACTGAGGAGCACCTGCAGGAGTAATTGCAGCCGCATTACTGCTGGCATCAGTGATCCAAGTAGGATTACTGTCACCGGTTACATGCAAATTGGTAAATCTATAGTAAGGATCACTCACCACCAGTGTATACACAATGCTTTGTGATACGTTTTGATTTTGTGCATCGGTAACTGCCACAGTAAACGTATAGATGGTGTTGGCAGTTACGCCTGTGATTGTACCACTTAGTAGACCTGAGCTGCTAATACTACAGTTAGGTGGTAGAGTGCCGCTGACAAATGTGTACACAAGAGGCGCATCTCCAACTGCTACAAGCTGTGCACTAACAGCAAGACTACTTCCTGTTAATGCGCTGGTAGTCCAGCTTGGGAAACCAGAGTACGAGATACCAGCTGCCCAGATTGATCCCACTGTGGCACCGTTGAAAACTATCAAGGAGGCAACAGTGCCGGAAACAGCAGCAGGCACTGTGGCAACAATTGTAGTGCTGTTTAAATAGCTCCATACAACTTGCACGCCGTTTATGTATACTTTTGTAGTACCGCCCACAAAACCACTGCCGGTTATCTTTACAAATCCACCCGCAGTGTTAACTGCTGTGTCGTCGCCTAAACCGCCATCTGTGCCGTTAATATCAGCACATGGATTAACAGCAGTAATTGTTAAAGCTGTAGAATTCTGTAGTTGCTCAACAGCACTGTAAACACCAGTGGCGTTAGCTGCAGGCACCACAGAAGAAATTAGTTTCTTTGTAAACTTTGACATTAGCTGATCGTTTCGTAGCTGGTTACGTATTCAACTGCACTGCTGGTACCACTGGTTACTACAAGGCTTTTATCTTCTGTTAAGTATACAAAGTTGCCTTTGTCGATGAGTTGCAGTGAACTGTTTGCAGGTACTGCAATTTGATATGCCAATCTATACGCTGTACCAGCACCTGCTGCACTGCTTGTAATCGACACCGTCACGGTAGCTGAAGACCCAGTTACGTTAGTGCAGGTAAGTGAATTGATTTTCACGACCGCAGCAGAACTAGCAGCATTGGATACCATTACGTTGGCAGTAGTATTTGCAGGTGCTGCAACAGCTAAACCTGCCGTAATTGTTGTAACATTTACAATATTTGGTGCTGCCATATTAACCTCCGAATATCATTGCCATAGCAATGACTTTACCAACACCCTGAGCGGGGCCCACAGGACCTTGTGGCCCGATGTTTGAAGCGACTTGCCAGGTGCTGCCGTCATAAATCAACTGTACCATCAAACCTTTAACGTCTAATACTAAATTTTCTGCAACAGCTTCAATTGTCGACCCGTTGCGGGCTATGGTCAAGTTATTTGTTGCCCAATTTCCTGCGTCCATGAAATACACGTAGTCGCCTGCTGCTGGAGTTGCAGGTAGTGTAACTGTGAATGCGCCGCCTGTAGTATCTGTGATGTATTGTTTGCCTGTGGTGGCAGTAGTTGCACTGGTAATCTTTGTCCAGACTCCGCCGCCGCCGCCTCCACTAATACTCTGAATAGTATTATCAGATTTCTTATAGTAAATCTTACCATCTGCGTAGTTTAAAGCAACTTCTCCGTATACCAAGTCTGTGGTCAGCGGCACTTTGGCCGCTACAGAGGAGTTCTTTAATTTTATTGTTTGTGCCATAGCAAGTTCCTAAAAAGGAGAAATCTGATAAACTAAAAAGTTTAGAATGTACCGCCGTCGATGGTGGTGGTAGGACTTAAATAGTCAGTGCCGTCTACTGCAGCTGTAAACGCCGAAGTACCGTTGCCTTTGACCAAGCCAGTTAAAGTTGTAGTGCCTGTGCCGCCGTATGCTACTGCTAGTGTAGCAGAAAGACCTGCTGCAGTACCGGTGGTGTTTTGATTGAACGTAGGCCAAGTAAATGTGCCGGTGCTGAAGTTACCGGAAGCAGGTGTGCCTAGAGCCGGAGTAATTAGAGTGGGAGAAGTTAAAGTAGGAGTAGTTAAAGCAGGTGAAGTATTAAGTACTACAGAGCCGGTTCCAGTACTAGTAGTTACTCCGGTACCTCCGTATGCTACAGCTACTGTGGTGGCACTCCAAGTACCTGTATTAATTGCACCCAGTGTAGTAATAGTAGACTGTCCAGCATAGTTACCAGCAATATCAATGCTGTCCGCATTAACCGTAATACGATTTGCAGTACCAATTACATCAATACTATTACCTGTTTTGGTAAGACCTGTGCCTGCAATAACTTGGCCTGCACCTGAAAACTGTGTAAAAGTTAAAGCAGTTGTGCCTACTAATACTACGCCGTCATTGGTACATACCCAGCCAGTATCAGCATTAAGTGTACCTTCTTGCACAAACAAGAATGTGCCGCCGGTGATTTCTGAACTACCGGCATCTGCATCTGTAGCGCGTGCCCAAGATCCAGAAGCAACTACATAAATACCGTTTTCAGATTGAATAGATTGATTCTTAACTAGTACGCGGTCATTGGCAACTAAAGATACCGAATCGATGGTTTGTAAACCACTCAAAGTAATATTAGATGCTGTTGTTGCTGCGCGAACTGCGTCTTTTACTGACAATCCCTGACGCGTAGCGTCAACATATGCTTTGGTTGCCGCATCTTGCGCTGAGGTAGGATCTGCTACACCTGTGATTTTTTGACCGTTGAAAGCTACTGCAGAATTAGGCAAAGCAAATTGATCTAGCCTGCTGGTGCGTACCTGAGTATCAAAGTCACTGATCTTACTTGCTGTAAGAGTTGGAATATCTCCGGCAATTAAACTAGTACCTGAGGTCGCTAAACCCTTGGCATTAATTGTTACTTTTGGATATGTACCTGCTACCGCAACTGTTGCTAAAGTAAGGGCAATTGAGGTAGTACCAGTGCCTGTGGCATCGCCGCTAACACTGATGCTTTGATTAGCTGTTAAATAGGTATTAGTATCTAAACTCCAAGTATCTAGTGCTGTTTTCTTTAGCAGTCCACTTGTACCTGCAAGCGATCCAATTGCAGTTAAATCTGCGTCTAGTGGTTGAGCATCTGTAATTCCGAAACCACTTAAAGTTGTAGGATTAGTACCTGCGGTAACTAATCCTTTGGTATCCACTGTTACAGACTTATAAGTACCAGCAGTAATTGCACTATTTGATACTAGGTAGTTTTGATTTCTAACATACTCAGTAGTAGCTGCTCTAGTACTACTATCTGAAGTTAACTGAGTAGTAAAGGTATTAATACCACTAAATGTATTATCACCGCTATGAGTATTATTAGCACTAAAAGTTTTTGTTCCACTAATGGTTTGGTTGCTGGTAAGTGTAACAAAAGCACCTGAGCCTGCAATAGCATCTACAGTAGTTGCTGTGCCTCCTGCTCCGCCAGTGCCTTTACCATAGTAAAGAGTATTATCTACTTCATTGAATGCTAGTTCAGCATTGGCTAGACCTGTGGGAGCACCTGTGGCCCCTGTAGCTCTACGTTTAATACGGATTGTATTTGCCATCAAAGGCTCCTTTTAAAAATTGCCGCCTTCGGTCAATAGTTCTTGTGCTTTGTTGATCCAGTTAAGTCCATTATATGTTATTAGGTCATTAGACCTTAAGTCCGTTATTAATATAGGACTACCTGCAATAGTACTCTCGCCGCTTGGCCCCCTGGGGCCGACTGCGCCGGCCATGATAATATTGCTGGTAGGAATATCTACAACTACATTACCATAAGTGCCTACATTAACAATTGTACTATTATCTTCGATAATATTAATTATGTCCATTTTTACCTCGTAACCTCTGCTTCTAGAGTAAGATTACCGTAAATGAAGGGAGTAACTACACTGCCTCTGACTAGTTCTAAACTATATACTGCGGTTTTAAATGTAAACGCAGCAGTATCCGTTGCAGAAATAGTAATTGTAATGCTTTTATTAATGTCGTCAATTACTATTCCACCGTTGGTTGTAGTTAATTCTTTGATAAACGTTGTGCTAGAAACTTTTTCACGAATCTGCATACGTGCTGAATAATTGTCCAGCGGTACTGGTTGATTGTACTCCATTACGCCGGCGCTGGTATACGCAGTGTATGCTAGCGCATTTATTTCGTTGAATGTAACACTGTTAGAAGTTACGGCTGTAGCCAAGTAGTAATTGTCGCCTGAATTAATTTCTTTCATGCCCAGCACGCCGGATACTTTTACTCGCCAATTTAAAGGAATTCCGTGATAGTTAGATAATACAACTACTGGAGCAGTTCTGGTAATACCTGAAATAGGAGCATATACCTTAGTACTAGATTCCCAGCGAAGAACTTCTGTAAAGGTGCTTCCCTGGAATATTTTTAGGTTTAACTTACTTGGTGCCATGATTATCCTTGGAAGTAAAAATGTGGATACGTCTATAATTTTGTCTATTATACCATGCAGGCATAGTCTAGTCAAACCAAAAAAATTCCAACCCGAAAGTTGGAATTTTTAATCAAGGACGTTCTTCTGAACGTATAGGATCAGTTAAAATTTTAGTAGCACGTGTTTGGGTGAGTAAACCTTTATTTACAAGCATGGAAAATCCAGTTATTACTTTATTACCATCTTTTAGGTCAAACGTAGCTGCTGCATCAAACCTAGTTTTCCAGAGATCTACTTCTGCATCTGTTTTAGCAGCATTGATAACGCCAATAAACTCAGCATCAGTCATGCGATTTAACATAGCAGTTTTGGTAATTACATCAGGTATGACAGGTAGCGGTGGGGGTACGACTACTGGTTTAGAAGAAACAAATTCTCCACCAGTATAAGTACTTCCTATTACTGTATACTGATCTGGTGCTTCTACCCAGTTTCCGATTACGTGTATAGTTGGTTTTTCTTGTTGGAATACCAGAGTAGTAACTATGCTATTATCTATTAATGCCCAAAATTTCATATCAGTACTCCACAACTATGATTAAACCAAGAGCCCCAGAACCACCGGCATTATAAACATAAGTATCATAACTACTTAAAGGTAATCCTGTAGATCCACCGCCTCCGCCAGCTCCATAACCTTGTGCAGTACCCCCGCCTGCACTTCCGCCTGTGCCAAACAAACAAGATTCTCCTTGCATAGGTTGGTCAGTATACCAGTATCCATTACTACCTTGTACAGTTTTACTTCCATTGCCGCCATTTTGACCGCCTAAAGCATATAGCTGTCCCAGTGTACCTGCACTACCTGTATTCCAAACAGTATTAAATGCACTATATGAACCGCATGTATAAGTATATGAAGATATAGGAGTACCACTTACGCTTTCTCTTTGATACCATTTTGTTACTAGCTGACCACAACTACCGCCTCTGCCACCAGAACCATAAACATTATAGGTACTACCACTTGAACTAGTCAAATTACCTGCCGAACTACCTCCGGCTCCACCTGCTCCTATCATAGTAAGATAGAACCAAGTAGTATCTGTTAGTGGTGTAAAAGTACCGGTAGAAGCAGTCAGAGTTGTACTGCGCAGAGGAGTTCCTCCGCCACCAGTAAACTTACTCAAAGACATCATATGAATCTCCATCCTATTGTTGCGTTAAAATATCGTAAAAGTACCGAAGCGTACTTTGAATTAAGCGTTATGTCATCAGCAAAACCCATGATAGGTTTGCCGTTTCTAGATACTACATTAGTTGTTAAGTCATTGCCAACTGTAATAAATACTAAGTCTCCTAAGATAGGGGAACCCGGCAAAGTAACTGTAGTAGCTGCAGCATTAGTTAAAATATAATGTGCGCTAGATGCTGCACTTACTGAAGTAGCTGTAACTATAATTGCTGTGGGAAAGTAAACAGATCCTAAACTTGACCAATTAGTAGGATCAAGCGACGGATCTGTAGTTCCCCCTCCTGCAGTTAATCTGCGATAAATACCATAATTAATTGGAGACCAGACTGCAGTTCCTATTGTGTAAGTAGTACCACTTACCCAACCTGGTGCTCCCAGAGCACTAATAGCATTGGTAGAAGCTGTAGAAGCTATAGCAGCTTGTGCTGCTGCTGTTGCGGCACTGTTGTAAGCATCTAAGGCATTACCATAATTCACTGTACTAATAGCGTTAACTTCTGATCTTAGTCCAGGTAAAGCACCTAGAAATGCATCTGCTCTGGCATCGAAATCTGAAGGAGAGGAAGTACTAGGCGGGTTAGGAAGTGCACTTATTGCGGTGGGCGAAACTATTGCCATACTATATTTCCTCTAGTTCTAAATTAATAGTAATCGCTATTGGATTATCTATGTTGATTGTAAAAGTCTTGTAAAATCCTAAAATTAACAAAGACTCGTAGTAGATATCCGAAACTGATTGATTTAATCCACTCCATACAGCAGGCTTGGCATTTAAATATTCTCTTAGTCGGCCTACTTTGTTTATAATGCTTTTATCTGCTATTAAAGTAGCACTAATTTTAGGAATATTACGACGCTGAATTAAAGTAGCATTGCCGTATAAATCTCGTTCTACGGTAGAGAAGTTAACAGCATCTGCTGCAATACCTTTTTGAATGATACCTATATTTTGATATATACCTGCTACTATGTTGCCGCATTTAATGGTGCCAGTACCAGTCAATGTAATAGTAATAGTTACATTATAGTAAGGCGGAATATCTAATGTTATGCAGCTGGCGTAGTACGATGTTGTACCATTCACAGTATACGAGTTATCTTTGTCTACAATTGTAGTAGCAGGAACTGTACCATAGCTTGTGGTAACTGTAATATGAGAAACATTTTCCAAGCCCAGCAGCGCCAGTGCATCTATGCGTTGAGTGGGGTTCAGTACTACTACTATGCTGTTGGTTGCGTAAGATTTGACGTTTCTAAGAGTATCAAACATAGCGTATTTATTTGTACTGGAAACTTCAACCCATTTAGGCGCTGTGGTATAAATGCTCAGTTCTGGTACTACACTGTCTATGGTACTGACAACACTGCTTGACTCGTAAATTTTATGAGTTTCTGCTCTGTATACTCTGGTTGGAGCAGCATAGCTGGTAGCTGGATTCCACAAAGTTTCTCCGGTACTAGGCTCTGCTATACTAGAAGTAACCATGGCCGCAGTAATTGTAACAGGAGGAATAACTATCATATTTCTTCCAGCTCTAAGTTAACAATAACTCCGATGGGATTATCTATGTTTATAGTAAAAGTTCTGTAGAATCCTACAATTAGTAAAGTTTCAAAATAAGTTTGATCTGGTATGTCGTCTAAGCCTACCCAAGCTGCAGGTGTAGCATTTAATTGATCTCTTACCAAACGCACTGCATTTATATATGATTTATCCAAGTATAGTGTTTGATTGGTTTTTGGAATATTGCGACGTTGAACCATGGTAGCATTACCAAATATATCTCGTGTTACTGTGGAAAAATTAATAATTTCACTGGTAGCTCCACGTTGCAGACTGCCAAGCCACTGAGCTCTACCAAGAATTAAACCTCCACAGCCTACATTGGCACCTGTTAATACTATACTTACTATGGCATCCGTATACGGAGGCAAATTAGAAAATACAGCAGACTTAATTGTACCGCTGGAAGTAAAAAAGTAATCATACCAAGTTGTAGATGATTTAGTAGTTAAATTTCTACCAGTATTATAGATAGTTGTACCCGTACTAGGAGAGTATACTGTGACTACTGCATTTCCTACTTCGGTTAGTCCTACCAACACTGCTGAGTCTACTCTGCTGCCTGTGGCAACAGAAATAATCATTTGGTCTCTGACTTTAGAAGTACTATTACGCAAGTAATCAAATGCTCCCCAACGATTGCTGGGGCCTACGTCAAACCAGTATGTGGGACTAGTTGACGTAGGTAGTGTGGTGTTTACTGTGGTAGTTGCAATTATTTCGTATGTTCTGTTGTTGTAAGTTACTTGCACTGGACTAGCTGCTGAGTACGTGTAAGTAGTACCGCTTACCCAAGGCAGTGCGTCTAGTCTTACCCAATACGGAATATCTAGTAGTATAGATGCTTCTGGTAAAATTGTACTGTTTGTACTCGACACAATAACATCTTTGATACATTGATAAACACAATTTGTAGTTGCTCTGTAGACTTTGGCGCCTGAAGCATACGCACTGCCGGAAACCCAAGCTGTTTGACTTGCCAAGTTTCCTGCATTTGTTACATTTGAGTATACCACGCAAGGAGAAACCCCTGTGAAAGTATCTGCTGCTCTGGTGCCTTGTATAGAAGAAATATAACTTGTGACGAAGGCACCCGCTTCTAGCTGAACGTACTGCACAGTTCCAGTAACTGTTAAAGTTAAAGTACCTGCGGAAGGAGTAAAAGTTAAAACTACTCTGTTGGGAAATACTCCTGTGCCTGTTAAACTGCCGGTGTATGTACCAGATAGAGCGATTGTACCAGTTCCGTAAAAACTCAAAGTATACGCAGTATTGGTTACTGTTATGTTTTGAGTACCAGGTGAATCGCTGTTAACAACTACGTTAGTACGTGCTGGTTCATATAAAACTCCCTGACATGCTAAAGTTACTGGATTAAAAGTTACACGAGGGGTATTTACTGCAGCAGTTTGCATTGCCCCATATTTGTCAAAATATGTTGCTGCGGTACTGCGAGTAAAAGACCCCTCCGTATTACTTATCGTAATAGGAGGGATTACTTTCATATTATGTCACACTCTTAGTTTGCATATATTCTCCACCAACAGTTACTAGCTGTAGCGTTTCCTTGGTTTTACGAGTGTTGTACTCATTCTGACTTGCAATAACTCGTAACTTGGCTACTTCATTTCTTAGTTCTTTGATTTCATTAACTAATACCATGTTAGCCTCATTGCTGTTGCCGAAGTCAGGCATCTGAGCTGTTACACCTAATGAGCCGTCTGGACCTCTTGTCAGAGGCATGATTGCTTCTGGACCTGCTTCACCCATTAGACCCATGCGGAACTTGGTTGGTTTATCTACTATTGAATTAGAGAAAGAATCTCCGGCAGCAAATTTCATCATGTTGCCGTAGTCAAAAGCACCACCTAGAGCAAAAGGCCCGCCAATTTCCATTTGATAGTAAGACCAGTATCCATCATCAGCATTAGGGCCAGTTTGATTCCAAGTGTAGTTTGAACCTGGTGCAGGAGGACGTTCATGCGTTTTAGTTACTGGACTGGTTACAGTTCCAGTTCCAGGAGTTGTAACTACTGGAACAGCAACAGGTGGTATTACTGGAACACCCGGTAAACTAATACTATTAACTAAACTTGTCATCCTACCGACCCAGTCAGTTATTGCAGTATTAGCAGTATTAAATGCAGTTTGAGCAGTAGTAAACTTACCGGCTAGAGCAGTTAACCCTACGTCTGCTGGAGATCCGTACGGTGTAAAAGATACTCCGAGTTCTTTAAGTTTATCGGCCCACTTACCTACTTCAATTACCGCATCATCATACTTCTTCTTAGCATCGGTTACAGTCGCATCTAGTGTTAATATATTGGTACGTTTTAATAGTTCGTCTGCACTAAATCCAGCTGTGGTTAATATTGTATTAGTACTTGCAATATATGTAACAATTGCAGTTTCTGCATCTTTTATCGCCTTAACAGCTGCATCAAATTTATCTTTTGTGTTTTCTATAGTTAACGGGCTATCAGTACGCTTTAATATTTTATCTATTTCTTCTGGACTGAACCCACCATTAGCTTTATCTGCTAAAAATGTTTTCATACCAGCAATATATGCAATTATAGCGTTATCAGCATCCTTTAACACCCCAACAGCTGTAGCTAGCTTATCTTTTGTGTTTGCTATAGTAAGAGGACTATCTGTACGTTTTAATATTTTATCTATCTCCTCTTGGGAGAACCCGTTATTTCTTAAAAATGTTGTAATATCTGTAATATACTTTGTTATTGCTGTTTCTGCTGCGTTTAGTACTAATACAGCTGCATTTAGTTTATCTTGTGTATTTTCTTTAGTTAAAGGACTTTCTGTACGCTTTAAAATTTTATCTATCTCCTCTTGGGAAAACCCATGAGTCGTTAGAAACTCTACAGTACCGCCAATATATTTAGTTAAAGCATCTTCTGAATCTTTCAAAGCTTTTACAGCTGCATTTATTTTATTACCTGTATTTTCAATAGTAAAAGGGCTATCTGTACGTTTTAGAATTTTATCTATCTCCTCTTGGGAGAACCCGTGAGTCTTTAAAAATTCTGTACTACCATTAATATAGCTAGTTACTGCATTTTCTGCTGCAGTTAGTTTGCCAGCGGCTTCGACTAATTTATCTTTCGTATTTTCTTTAGTTAAAGGACTATCTGTGCGTTTTAGAATTTTATCTATCTCAGCAGGTGAAAATCCATTATTATTTAAAAACTCTGTAGTACCACTAATATATTTAATCAAAGCATAGTCGGCATCTTTTAGTGATTTTACAGCAGCATCTAATTTATCTTGAGTATTTTCTTTAGTTAATGGGCTATCAGTACGCTTTAATATTCTATCTATTTCTTCTGCGGTAAACCCACCACCCTCTTTAGATGCTAAGAATGTTGCTGTTTTAGCTATATATCCAATTATTGCGTCGTCTGCATCTTTTAATATTTTCTTTAATGCATTTAATTTATCATTTGTATTTGCTGTAGTTAACGGGCTATCAGTACGCTTTAATATTCTATCTATTTCTTCTGCAGTAAACCCACCACCCTCTTTAGATGCTAAAAATGTTTTAGTACCTGCAATATACCCTACTACTGCATCATCTGCATCTTTTAATAATTTTACAGTAGCAGCAATTTGAGTCTTTGTATTTGCAACTGTAAGAGTTACTGGTAGATTCTTTAATAAGTCTGTGCCAGTATATCCTGCGGTCTTTAATATTTCATTATTATCTTTAATATAAGTGTTAATAGTTGTATTAACATCTGCAATATTTGTACGTAGTGTTGCAAAAGTAGCTTTTAGTTCCGTTAAAGTTGCAGGATCTGTTTTTGTTAGTACAGCGGCAGCATCACTACCTATTAAATCTAGCCAAGTATTTAAACTTGTGCGTGCTGTATCCAATGCAGTAAGTGCTCCGCTTGCTGTTGATAGTTGTAGCTTGGCGTCTGCTTCAGCTTTTATTTCAACTGCAACTCCTGATTTCTCTATGGCATCAGTCCATTTGGCTAGTTCATCATTGGCTAATTTTAAAGCATCTGCTGTTGAAAGTGAAGAAGTTTCTAGTGCTGCTACTCCGTCTGCTGCATCCTTCTCTGCAGTTTGAATCTTAGTGTCTAATACTGCACTAATATCACCTAGTTGAGAAGTTACATCTGCAAAAGTTCTTGCATATTCTAGTTTAGTAGAAGATTGCTCCTTAGCAGCAGTTAGTAAGTCTTGAGATAATTGTGGTAACTTACCTAAAGCTATTTCATCTCCGGCTTTTGCTAACTTTAAAGTTTTATCAAACTCAGTACGTAAGGCTTTATACTTAGTAGCTTGATCTGCTATTCCTAAATCACCACCAGCTACTGTCTTTAAGAAATCCTTGATTCCAGTACCAACAGTTTTTAAACTATCAATAAAAGCTTTACTAGCATTTTTCTGAGTTTCTACTGCTGCTTTATAAGACTCTTTAATCGAGTTCTTAACATTATCTACTCCGCCTTTAAGCTTATTGAATCCGTCTGTACCTAGGGATTCTAGGTCGCTTTGTAGGCCCGTTAACTTTGTAGTTAGTAGATCAAAACCATTAAATATAGTATCTTTTAACTTATTTTTAGTGTCTTCTAATACTGCTTCGAATGCTCCTAAGCCCTTGGTAGCTAATTCTGCTATAGAAGCTTTGGCATCATTTGCTGCTGCTTCGAATGCTCGTAAACCATCAGTAGCTAGTGCTGCTATAGAAGCTTTGGTATTAGCTAACTCTGTTTCTAGTAATCTTAAACCCTCTGTAGCAAGGGATGCCAAACTATCTTTGAGTTCAATTACTTTAGCTTCAAAGGCTCTTAATCCTTCTGTAACGGCTGATGCCAAAGCATTTTTAGCATCATTTACTGCAGTTTCAAAAGCTCTTAGTCCTTCTGTTGCTAGTACCGCTATTGCAGTTTTAGCATTAATTGCTTCGGTTTCTAATAATCTAAAACCATCGGCAGCTGTTTTAGCTGCTTCGGCTTTAAGAGTATTTAACTGATTCTCAAGGGCTTTTAAACCTTCGGTAACCAATGTTGCTAAAGCTGCTTTAGTTGCTTTAGCTTCTGTTTCTAAAGTTGCTAAGCCTGATTTAGCAGCAGATAATAAGGCTGCTTTAGCAGTATCTGCAGCTGTAGTAACATTCTTAAACCCGTCTAATAAAGCCTGAGTAGCTTTGTCTAAATCTAGCGAAGCTAGCTTTAAGGTTGTTATTAAATCAAATAAAGGTTTATTAGTTTCAGCAATTGCATCGCGTTCTTTATTTCGAGTAAAGATTAGTTTCTCGGATTCACTCATAAACTTAGTTGCTGATTCTGTATTAGCGTCAGAAACTTGTTTAATTAAATCCTCATATTCTGCAGTAACCTTGATAAAAGATTCTGATACTAAATCTAGCTGATGACGTAGTTCAATGGCTGCAGGGGTAGTATTTTGCGATAGTGTTAGATATAGTGATTTAAATTCTGTTTTAGTATCAACGATACCCTCAGCATCTTTTGCTATAAAGCCTTGCTCTTTAGCTATTCTTGTGATATCAGTCATGCTAGCAGTGACTTTAGCTGTAATGGGCGCTAAACGCTCTGCTTCTGTTAAAAAGTTATCTGCAAAGAATTTAACATGTTCTAAGAACTTGTCTAAACCACCTGCAGCATCTGCCATAGCTTGAGTAATAGCAATACTAGATTCGGTTAATACTCCTGAAGCATTAAGTCCGGCTAGTCCGATACTGTTTAAAGATAAGTTAATTTTTTCGTTGGTGTCAATTACTCGGGTAACTGTTTGCAGCATGCCTTCACCGAATTTCTGGAATTTGGTTAAGTTGGCAAATAGTCCTCTAGTTGTTTCATCTAGGATACCACTAACAATAGAATTGAACTCTTTTTCTAAATCTGCACCTTTTAATCCGCGTAAGCTTGCAAATTTATCGATATTAACAGTACCTAGTTTCTCTATAACTTCTACAGCAGTTTGACCTAGTTTAGCACCACTTTCAATGAACAACTTACCCGCATTCTGAAATACTTCAGAAATGGATTTGGTTAAACTATCTTCTAGTACTACTGCTTGATCTGTAACACTTGCGCTAGTTGAGGAAAAGAATAAGAAACTATCTTTGCTAGTAGTTTTTACAGTTTCAAAACCTTGAATAGCACCTTTAAAATTTTCCATTATTTCTTTGAAAGTACCAGTGAACTTGATTCCGCTGTCTAAAATTTGTGTAGTAGTAGAGCTACCAAATAATCCACCTAAGATATTGAAACCACTAGTACCTTCCTGAGTACCTAGGGCAGAGCCTTTGGTAAGACCTACCGTACCATAAATACCAATTGCTGCTTTACCTATATTTTGGTCAATCGAAGTCAATAGAGTTACCATCTTATTGTCATAAGATAAACCCTCTACTTGAGTAGCATTTAATAATTCAATAGAATTTTTAATGGATTCTGACTTAGCACTGGAATCTCCTAATACTCCGCCACCTGTATCTGTTTTAACACCGTTTACATACGCTTGTCCAGCTCCGAGACTTTGACGATCTTCTGAAGTTTTACCGGCAGTAGATACTGCGGCAGTTCCTCCTGCTCCTAAAGCACTTAATAAACCTCCTATAACTGCAGCGGTTGCTGCTCCCGCTACAAGATTCATTGGGAAAGGACCAGTAATAGCTGTTATTACTGCCTTACCTCCTGCTATAATAGCTTCGCCAATATTTGCAGATGTTCTGGTTGCTGAATTAGCAACCGACACACCAGTTTTAGTAGTATCAGATACCATTTCTGCTAAATCCATGCCTATTTTAAACATATGCATAGCTTTTTCTACTGCTGCTAGTGCTTTGTATGCGAAAGTTTTCTCAGCAAATAAGCTCTTAGCACTGCCTACTATTTTAGTATTCTTTTCAAGTTCAGTTTTTGCAGAATCTGAAGCATACTTCTTGTCCATTGCTAGCTTTTTATCGTTAGACTTCTTTTGGTCGCTTTCGTCTCCGAAAGATGACATAAAAGAAATTTCTTCTTCAACTGCTGCTTTGTCTTTGGCGTATTTAGTATCTAAACCTAGTTGCTGTTTTCTAGCATCTTCTACTGCAGTTACTCCAGCTTTTAAACCTGCTCCAAGCTTGGTACCAAAGTCTCCGAAAGCGCCTGATAAGCTAACTCCTAGGCTGTCTATTTTCTTAATTAAATCGTCGAAAGCTCCGACTTGTTTGCTTACATCAATAGAGGCTTGCGCAGCTACCATATTGGCTTCAAAATTAGTTTTTGCTATTGCTGCTGCTGCTGAGGCTGTATCTGAAGTTTCTCTTAATGCTTTTTGATAATCTTTTTCAGCTTGAATTCGGGCATCACTGCGTAACTTTTCTGCTTCTGCTAATTCCGCTGGACCTATTGTACCTGCAGCCGTAAAACCAAAATCTCCGAATGTAGCTTGACCTGGTTTAGCTACAATTGCTGCTGCTGCTGCTTCTGCTCTTTGTTTTTCTGCAAGCGCAGCCCTACTAGCAGCAGCTGCAGCGCTTGCTATATCAGAAGTTTCTTTTGCGTAGTTACGCTCAAGTTTAGCTAATTGGTTTCTTCCGGATGCAACAGCATATTCTTCATTACTAATTGCAAGTATATTCTTTCTTGTATCTAGCTCACTTTGATTAGCGTCTATTCTGGCAATTTCTAGCTGTAGTCTTTGATCCGCTAGATTCTTTAGTACTGTTGCGGCTTTAGTTTCAATGTCCGCTTGCTTAGTAATATCAGCAATATTTCTACCTAGTTTAGCTGCTACATTTGATAATTCTTGCAACTTTACTTTTCTGTCTAAAAGTTCATTTTCTAATGCTTGATTCTCTGCGACTTTGGTTTGATCTTGTGTCGCATCTTTTCTAAGTCTGGTAAATTTTTCAGCTAACTGTGCGCGTTCATTATCTAATTGTAAAGATTTTTCCCCTTCTATCTGTTCAGCAGCTGCATTAGCAAGACGTTGAAAGAACATTGAATCACTAGCACTGGATAACTGTTGCAGTACTTTTAAGTTATGTTCATTAAAAGTAATACTATAGTTAATTAAATCATTAATATTTGTATATTTTTGTTTAATTTCTTCTAGTGCAGTATTAAGTATAACTACTTTTTTATTATATGCTTCTTGAGTATTTGCAGTTTTTAGCGCTTCACCAGATATAGCTTGAGTTCTAATTAAGGCTGCTTTATCCCTATCTTCTTGGTCTTTACTCAGCTGTAATTTCTTGTACTGTGCCATATCTACTTTTCCTGCAACAGTCAAGTCTAGGGCACCTCTAGTGGCAGACGTAGCACGAGTAAGATTTGGCTTTTCTTCATTTAATCTTTGTAATTCTAGCTCTAATGTTTTAACAGCTGCGGGCGATTTACCTAATCTGGCCTCTCTTAAACGCATTTCAGTAAGCTGTATCTGTTGTACATTAGTATTTTCTGCAGTAGCAGCAGCCTGTAACTTACCCATCAAAGTTACTTCTTCTTGAGATCTTATTAGCTGTAACATTATGTTGTTACTAGCTATTCTTAAATCAATTTCTTTTACCGCTACCTCACCTTTTAATTGGATACCTTGAATATTAGTCAAAGCATTTGCTACTGCTCCACGTAGTTTTAGTGCTGCTTCTGCTGTTTTTAACTCAAATCCTTTACCAATTAATTCTAATCCGTTTTTAAAAGCATTGAACCCTAAGTTATTATATTTCTCTACTTGTTCTGCTTGTAATGCTAATAAAGATATGGCCGCACCTTTTCTTCTTAAAATTTCATTGTCTACGGCGGCTTTATTGTCTTGTACTTGTTTTTGTTTAGCTTCTGATAGTTTAGATAATGACTCTGAACTTAAATCAGCTTGTCGGGCACCTTGAGCACCTACTACCCTACCTGTACCTTCCCCCAGACTTCCAGTTCCTGGGCCACTAGCTTGTTTTTGTATTTCAACAAATTTTTTCTGATTACTAGTTAAAGCTATTAAAGCTTTATCATTTTCGTTATATTGAATTTGTAGATCTTTAAATATTTTGGAGTTTTTTACTAGTTCTGCACCTTGACTACCAAATGCTTTGGCTGCATCTGGGTTACTAGCAATTCTTACTAATTCTGCAAAAGCAGTAGAAGCATTTTTAAATGTTCTATCTAAACCCTCTCCGACTGCTATCAGTGCCAGTCCATACTTAGTAATAGGATCGCCAGGAATTAAACTAGTAGATAGTTCTTGCCCTGTTTTAGCTAGGGCCTCTAGTGCTGCTTTTGAGGCTCCTGCATCTGATGCTAGATTTGAAAGTTTAAGACTAGAACTTTTTTCTGCGGCATTTAACGCAGTAATGGTTTCAACAGAATATGTTTTAAGATTGGATAGTGCTTCTTTGGTTACTTCTTTTACACCAGTAAGTTCCTTAACTTTTTCAATATACGCTTCTTTTAAGTTACCAGTAGGCATAGCTTCGATATTGGCAAGAATAGAGGCATTTAAAGTCTTACTTAAAGTATCTAATCTAGATTTACCAAAAACACCTGCAAAAGAATCCAGTAAATTATCCCAAGCATTGGAAACTAATTCTATTTCTTTGAATTTTTTTACTGATGCATCTACTGAATCAGTAATCCCTTTCATAGCATTAGCACGTGCAGTTAAACTTTCTGCACTCATCCATTTAGAAGTATCTTGCTTAGTTAAAGCATCTAATGTTTTGGGCAAAAATGCAATATTTTCTTTAGCCGCAGCTATCGAAGAATCAAATAATCCTATGTCTTTATTAGCAGCACTTAACCAGTGATCTAATAATTCAAAACTACCTACAACTATTCCTAATACTTGACCGGCTGTTCCTAAAGCACTTATTGCATTTGATATACCTCCTACAAGCAAGGAGAATCCGCCTTTTGTTAAAGTAGTTGCAGCGTCTAGTGTACCCATTTTTTGGGTTACATTGGTAATTACCTGTTCCATTTTTTGCGCACCGGAAGCATCAAATACAGGTTTACCTGTTTTGTCTACTACTCCTTGCATAGTTTTAACTTGTAATACCCCTGCTTGGGCATCTCTTACATTCTGTCTTAGTTCCGCGAATGCAGCTATAGGCCCCTTAATTGCTGCAGTTTGGCCTTGCATGGCTATAATACTATTCTTTGAAAACTCTGCTGTTGCTTTGTCAGACTCTCTTACTAGTCTTTGATAGTTACTAAACCTATTGTTATCAGAGAGCATAGCAGCTTTACCTGCTTCGGCTCCTGCGTTCAGCATGCCTTGATTAAAATCTTTACGCATGGCTATAATTTGATCATAGTGTGCAGCATACGCTGCAGCATCTTTACGCTGGGTAGAACTTAAACTACTAGACAATTTATCTCTTTGCGCTGCTAAAGCGGACATTTCTGCATCTGTTAAAGCTTGAGGAGCTTTCTTTAATAGCGCTCCAATATCTGGGCCGCCTTTGGAACCAAGATATGATCCGCTGCCGAATTTAGCTTTGGCATCTGCTATTACTTTTTCACCTTTTTCTGTAACTGCTCTAGAAGTCTCATAGTACTTCTGTGCTTGCAAGGTAAGCCTGTCATCATTTTTAGCCCCAGCTGCTAACTGGGCTGCTGCAGCTGTATTCATTTTCACCATGGACTCAGCTTGTAACTGATCCATGGTACTTCTAAATTTGCCTATAATAGGAATGGTACTTTTAATGAAAGTAGCCCCTATTAAGCCTATAATTCCTAATAGTGCTGTAGGGCTTTGTGATAAAAATCCAACAAGTGGCCCAAGTACTTTATTAACTAGTTCTAAACCACTTTGAGTTAAGTTTGCTAAACTAGCAGCAAGTTTAGCGTACGGATTAGCAATTAAGTTAATTTCTCCAAACTTATCAATACCTTCTTTTAGTACTGCGTTGGCGAATGCTTGACGTTTTTCAAAGTCAGTAAGTGAGGTTACGCTCTTACCCATTTTTCGAGCATATTCTTCTGTGGCTGGACCGATTTTAGTGAATATGCCTAATTCATCCAATAGTTCAGGCTCTAGTTTAGTTACACCTCTACTCAATCTATCAAATGCAGTACTTAAATCTAAACCTAGTGCTTGAGATGCCTTCTTTGCTACAGTGGCTAAATCTTCGATATTTTTTGTAGACAGTCCTGCGGAACTGGCTGAGGCAACCGACTTCATAGCATCTGATGCAGACAGTGATCCTTCAGTAATATCTACTAAGCGTTTGGCTAAATCACTTAAATTTTTACCAGAAGATGCACCTAGTTGATCTAGACCTTTGGTAAGATTGCTTAAATCTCCAGCTTTGGACAAAGCAGTAAATGCAGCAGTTGCTGCGTAAATATTAGCTGCGAAGGTAGCATATAGACGTACTAATCCACCCAATCCTTGAGATTGTTCTGCAAAGTTGCTTGCTGCAGATCCGGTAAGGCCTGCAGTTCCGCGTAGAGCACCGTACTGTGCTTGTTCTCCAAGAGCACGACTACTTGCAGTTCCGCCTTGAGGTGCAATTGCGGTAGTGCCTCCGGCAACGGCTGCGCGAGGTGTGCGCGCAATACCTGCGGATCCACCCATGCCAAAAGGCATGCTGTTTCCGCCTACATTAATTTTAGCAGCTATTGCAGCAGTGTTTACTAATAAGTCTCGTAAGATTTCTACATTCTTTGTTACTTTTGCTGTGGAACCATTGTCTGATACGTTAATACCAATATTTACTGAATTATCTGCCATATATGCTCCTGGTGTTGCCAGTGTAAAAATTTTATGTGTCAATCACGTTTGCTACAATTATACCATTGAGGGTAGCACAAGTCAAGCTTGTATTTTTCTGCGAGGCGTAAAAAAGCCTCCTACTAGAGGAGGCTTTTACTTTTTCGGTTTGCTGTCAGCAATTTGTTTTGCTCTGATTCGATCAATATTTAAAATCATTTCATATATTGATCTGTAATCAGCTTTTTCTACTTCGTATATCTCCAAGATATCCTTGAAACCTGCAAGATTCTTGCCTATATAGTTACCACCCATATAGTCCCAGTTATCCTGCAAGCTACCGTAGATACGCAACGCATCTTGTACTTCTAATGCCAAGTCTTCAAATTCTATGGGAATCTCAGACTCTATGGGTTCGTTGCCCAGCATTTCGCACATTTCAAGATACTGCTCGCGAGTCATACCAACAGCGTTATTCTGGAAGTATGACTCTAACTGTGCAATTACTTGGCTGCGCTGATCTTCTGAAAGTTTCCCAGTTCAGTTACATTTTCGCTGACCCATGAATCAAAGTTACTTGATGACTTCATTAAGAATAAGGCATTTTCTTCGCTGTATTCTAGTTCAGCTTCCATGTCTTGACCTGTTAGGTCAACCGGTGCTAGCTGCTCTAGATAAGATAGCTTGAAACCTGTCCATCCTTTGATACTGGCAGCTACATATAGCTGTAGAAATAAATCATCATTTAATTCTTCTGTGGGTTGCCGATTCTTAAATGTAATCTTTGTAGCTTTCTTGCGAATACCTACTAGGGTTTCACGAGATAGGAAAGAGAGCTGAACTTTAAAACCACTAAATCCGGGGAATTCTACCTCTACTAGCTTGCTGGGAACTAGAAGCGACTTTAGAGATAGGCTAGTGGCTGGAACTTTGTCAATTGACATGGATTGTATCCTTTGTTATATATAGAGAGAGAAAAAAGAGGAAGCGGTGATCAAGCCGCCTCCTTGTAAAACTATTTAAGCTGAGAAGTAACGAATTGTTAGATCGTTGGTCTTGGTGATATCGAAGCTAGGGGTACTGGCTCCGTTTACATCGGGGGTGTAACCCTGAGCAACGAAGTTAATTGTAGTAGCAACGACGTCTGCAACGTTAACTGCAGGAATCTGTAGAACAACACCAGGCATATCAAATTCTAAGTGAATTGCATTTGCCTTGCCGCCCATTTCAAGCTGTACACGATACTTTGGCTCAGTAACAGTAGCAGAACCTGTTAATAGAGCATTTAGTAGGGCACCAGCATCAGTACTACCACCAGTACGTAGATAAGCTGTAACGTTACCGGTAACAGAACGTTGACCTGTGTAGTATCCGATAGCTGTATTAACAACACCTAAGTTTGTTGGAATTAAGTAGTTAATGTTGTTGGCAATAGTGATGTTACCGCCAGTGATGGGGATAGCATAAGAAGTTGAGGCAACAGCAGTATTCTGTGCACCGCCGATATTACTTTCCAGAGTCATTGTAGACAGCTTGTTTGTAATATAGTTAGCAGTGGTAGTTACCAGCTGTGCTACGCCTAGCATTGCTGTACCAGTAATGGTAGCGGCTTGCTTTAGTGCAGTGCCTTTACCAGTCCATGAAACCATAGAGATGGCGTCTAGTCCAAAGTCAACACTTGCTTGATCCAACGCGCAGTTGTCAACTAGGTATACTACGTTGTCAACTACGAAAATCATACCGAATTTTTGCAGCTGATTTCTGTTAGAGCCCATGGTTGAAACATAGCTGAAACTAGGACCTTGAGCCCACTGACCTGTGTAAACTTTCAAGGTAGTACCAGTAGCAGTTGTTCCGGATGCAACAGCGGGAGCTTTTGTCATCTCTACAGTGTAGGTTCCTGCAGTGGGAATAGCGGTAACAATTGCTGCTTGATTCCAGTCAAGAGCACTAGTAACACCGTTAATATTAACAACATCACCAACAGCCAGTGAAGCAGCAGTAATTAAGGTTGCAGTAGAAGCACCTGCACCTGTAGTAGCAGCACGGCTAAGACCTGTAAAGGTTGTGCCGGTTGCGTCTAGATCTTTTGAACCCATTAAAGCATTCCATAGTACCTTTTCTGCAGCACCAACGTTTGTGCTAAAGAAAGGACGTAGATAAGTAGAGAATGAAAACTCTACTGCATTTAGTGATGTGTTGAAAGCGCGCTGGCCGCGAGTGGGCGTGGCACCGGATTCAGCGATTTGAATTGTTGTTTGATTAGTACCTTGACTGAAAGAATAACCGTCTTGTACTTGAATTTCAAAAGTATTTGAAGTTGTAAACCCTGCATTGGCATCAGTGATAACACCTGTTGCTGCGTTTACGTTTGTGGTGAAGTATACTTTTGTATTTCTACTTAGATTAATTGCCATAGATTTCTCCTAGATGGTGAAGTCTCGTCAAAGCACTGACTAGATATTTATCTGCGTATGCTTGTAAGAGACCAGGTAAGGCTTACGCCTTATTACATTATTTGATAACGCACTTGAAGATTAATTTCTCCAATTGCATAAGGTGCTAAAAGGCCTTCGTCAGTGGTAATAGAAGTTACTAAAATCTCTGTGGTTTCGTAATTGTTGAGCGCGTCATATACCAACACACGATTCGCATCAATTACATTCTCTACGTCTTCTAATAGGTCTTCGAGTAACTGTTGCGAGTCTTCGCCTTTGCAGTATATTTTCAAGCTGATGCCTAAATACCCCCAAGTAAAAGCACTGGGATGATATTCTCTGGCTTCTGATCCGGCTACTACGAAGACCGAAGGGAAATCGTTGGTCTCATCCCAAAACTTTAGTTTTGCAAATGAGTTGTTAAAAATATTTGTTTTGTACCCTGTTGATCCATCAATGATTTTGAATTTTTCAGCAAGGGCTTTTACAATACTTGTTCTTCTGCTCATACTAATACCGCTCGCATTCTGTTTCCAACCATTGTGGCTCCGATTTCTCTAATTGACCTAGATATCAGCAGTTTAGGGTCTCTGGTGGCTGGGCTCTCTTGAGCTCCACCGGTAGAGAAAGTAGCGTACGGGTTGCGCATATAACTATAAAAAGCAGTAATCATACCTTCTCTGGACTGACTCATCTTTTCTACTTTAGCAGATTCTGCAAAGCGTCCGGTTTGATAATTTAAAACATCTCTGCGTAATCCTGTACCCATGTTCTTTTGAATCTGAGTATGCAGGTTCTGATTAAGTAGATTCTGTAAAGAAACTAAGCTAGTAAATTGACCGCCTAGGGTACGTAATTTTTTAGATATTGTTACACTAGGTGGCCTACTTATTTTTGTACTAGATTTAGTAGGTTTCTTAACAGTAGGGACTGATTGTTTAGGACTGATCTTAGATTTAAATAAATTAATAGAATCTTTAGAATTTGTTACTTCTTTTGCAGGTAAAGGTTTACCTGATAGTATACTACTAAAAGTTACTTTGAGGGCTTTTAGTACAGAGTCTGAGCCCTCAGTTTCTATTAACTTAGCTGCTATTTGTTTACTATTTGCTTGCAAATTAGCAGCTACTTTTTTACCTAAATCATCTAAGTAATTTCCACTTGTTAATTCTGTTCCTACTCTATCTATATAGTTTGCTAAAGTGGTAATACCGCTGAAAAAAGATATTAATTTATTTCTGAATACTTCTGTCTGTTGTTGTTTATCAATATCTCTTTGAGGGCCGGGATTACTCACATGATTAATTAAAGCAGTAAGATTTTTACCTAATGTACTTAATTGGGAACCAGCAAGCTGGTTAGCAATACTAAGCTGGATTTCTATAGAAGATTCCCCAGTAGCTCCTGTAGAACTATCATATACTGTTTTCTGACTGATAGCATTTAATTTAACATTATTAATAAGGTTACTGGTAATATGGTCTGCATCTGACAAAATATGCAACATACTTTGAAATAACTCATTGATATACGCTTCATCCTCTGTAATATCAGAATTTGAAAAGAATTTAATTTCTGGATTCTTAGGTATTGAAGGATCTCCGTGTACGTCAAGTACATTGGCTGTTAGTCCAAACGCTCTGATAAGCCTCTGATTGAAAATACCTAAAAAGTGTCCGGCATCTGTATTAATATAAATAAATTGTGAAATTACCTTACCATTTACTGATGCGATAAAATCTGCAAATCTTATATTAAATTCTCCGTGTACTAAATTTTTAGCTATGAATTCTTTATCCTCTGTAATAATTACTGTATCATCATCTGGGAATGTTTTAGTATAGTAATCTACAAACTCGTTGTATAGAGAATTTCTACCTAAAATTTTGGAAGCAAAAATTGCTAATTCTGATAATATCTCATTAACAGGTTTACCTAGCCCTATTAAATCAGTTATATGCTTAGCTAACTCGGGAGATTTTTCAGCAGCACTATTTTTAAGATATGTTTCTTTATTCAATCTTATCAATTGTTTGGCATTAGCATCCTTAGCTGCAATACTAGCCTCACTAAACTGTTTAGATAGTAGGTTTAATGATCCCGCGGTAAGAATGCCTTCCTGTTTAATGTCTGTTACTAATCTAACAGCTGCTCCAGATCCTGGGGTTATTCTATCAGCTCCTCTTCTATACGAAGTATCCTTAGCTAGAATAGCTTTTATAGTATGTTCTTGAGAAGCTAACTGTGATTGTAGTCTAGCCAATATTTGATTAACTATAGTATCACTAAATTTACCCTTGCTCATAGTTAATTGTAACTCTCAGTATACAAATCTAACACACGTTTAATATGAGCAGGCAGGTGAGTATTAAGAATATACTCAATCTGTACAGTGCTGGCACCAACGGGCTTCTGAGATTTAACAGCACCGTCACCTTTTAACTGATAAGTAATTAAATCCATTACAGCCATCTTTAAATCGTACGGTAGAGTTTCATATCCTGCAGTGTAAGTAACTCTGTATCCATTAACACGTTTAGTAAACTCAGGATCAGGATTATACCGCATACTGGTATTAAGTCCACCGTAGTAATCAGCATAAAAGTTCATGTTCCTAATTGGAACAATCTGATTAGTTTCTTGATCTACAGCATAATCCGTGAATTCCGTTAACTCTGTATATGTATTGCCGTAGTCCAACGAGTACTCAACGCTGCTCACAGACAGCAAAGGAGTTTCAGCTAAATTAAACGCAGTGCCGCCTTTGAATACTTGTACTTTACTATCGTTGACGTAATCTACGAAAGTTCTACGACAAATTTGTTTGACTAAATTACTAACTGCTGGAATAAGAGAATTTAAAACACCATCCTGCGTAGTACTGGTAATTCCTACGTGAGCCTTATATTCTGCGAGCGTTACTAGATTTAGTCCCATATGTTTTCCTTTTATCTTTTCTAAAGCTCAGGCCTTAGAAAAAACAGGGAACCGAAGTTCCCTATCTTTAAGTTAGATTAGCTCCAACGTAGAGTTGCTACGCCTTGACCTAGATTGGTAGTGACTTGAGTCATACCAGTACGTAGGCTAGCTACTAGAACACGACGTTGAGTCTCAACTAGTTCTTGAGTGTCAAAACGTAGACCACGCTGATTACCTGCTAAGAAGTTACCAGGAGCAATGCAAAGTGCACCGATGTTGGTAAAGACTGTGCCAGGAGTAGTTGTGGCTGCTGTAGGCTTAGAAGGAAACTCGCCAGATACTAGAACTGGAGTGTTACCTAGTGAACCAACTTGACCAGTTAGTAATGTAGCTTGTACACCAACTTGGTTCATTGTTTGGAAAGTAGTGTCGTCTAGTAAGTCGTAGTAGACTTCGGTAGAAACGATATAAACTAACTCAGCAGGATCTAGACCCCATGCACCTAGGCTCTTACGTAGAGCACGTAAGTTAGCAATAGTTGCGGAACCGGTATAAGTAGGAGTAACTGCAGCAGTAGCTTCGTACCGTGCTAGACCCTTAACAGGATCGGTACCAGAGCCAGCACCATATAGATACGCACGGTCAATAGCACGAGCAACACGACGAACCATTGCGTCACGAACGATTGGTAAGAGAACAATTAAGCTGTCTTCTTCTTCTTCGTAGTTCATGTACTCGTTGGTAGCAACCTTGTATGCATTTAAGGTAACTTCTTTTAGCTGATGTGTAGCAGTAGTACCTGCTGAAGCAGTAGTACCAAAAGCTGTGCCTGACTGAGTAGCCCAAGTAGCTAGACCAGCTTCTGGGTTAACTGGAATAGTCATGACGTTGGTTTGCATCTGAATTGCACGAATATTAGGTGCAACTACTAAACGCCTACGAACTTCAGCTTCCATGTTCATGGAAACTTCTAGTTCCCAAGTACCGCTTGGAACGTGTGGGCTGCTGGTAGAAACAGTAGCAGTTTGGCTGCTGCTTGAATAGGAAGCTTTCTGAACTAGATCGCGGCCAAATTTGGTGCCTTCGATACCCTTGCCGGTGATTTTGCCTAGTAAGTAGGCGGTTTCACGTTCTTGATATGTAGTAGGTTGACCAGACTTGTCGCCAGCAAATTGCATCTTGCTTGCTTGGATTTTGGCTAGTTCAGCAGTCTTTTCAGAGATAGCTGCTTCTAGTCCTGCTAGAGCGCTCTTTGAATCGTTGTGCTGGTCTTCGAAACGCTTGGTGACTTCGGCTAGCAAACGCTCGGCACCGGTGTCAACAGTTTTAATAGAGGCTTCAACAGCGCTCTTGATTTTGGTTTCTAGTTCTGCAGCAGCCTTGGCTTCTGCTAGAGCTTTTTCTGATTGAGCAGCTTGAGCTGCTAGTAGAGACTTGGTGGCTTGTTCGGCAGCACTGTTGGCAGCTTCAGCAAGCATTTGCTTTAGTTCTTCTGGATTCATTTTCCATTCCTTTTGAGTTGTGCTTTTTGCTTCCGTTGTGGATTCTAGCCCTTTAGCTGAATTGCCGTTGCGTGCAAATTGCTCTTTAAATTTACTGTAGTCCTCAGCACTATTAAATGCCTTGGATAGGTTAAATACAGTATTCTGATTGCATGGTACTGAAACGATTGAAATTTCAACTAACTCTAGCTCTTTAATCATAAAAACTTCTGCTGCTGAATTATATTCAGCATCCATAATTCTAAAACCAACGCTAAAGGCTGTTAATACCTTGTCTTTAACTAAATTAAATATCTCTGCTGCTGCTGAGATTCTTGCTTTAATCCATAAACCTTTACTATCTATTCTGTGTTCAACCATGCGACCCACTGGATCGTCATAGTCATGTTGAGATAAGATAATAGGGTTAGTAAGATAATTCTGAATGCCTTTTTCCCAAACTGAGCTGGGAACTACATCTCCTGATCTATCAATATCTGTTGTACTTGCGTAACCTTCGATAAAAATAGAATCAATCTTGTCCCCTGCAGCCGGTAAGGCTCCCATATCTTTAATGGAAAAAGCACTATTCAAGTATAGTACTTTATTTTTTTCCATATAACTCCTCACTTATTGTGCCTTGCCACCTACTGGAGGTTTTGGGCTTGCCCCGTCTGACGAGGCTTTAGGTGGTGCTCCACCTACACCAGGGTTTACTGCAGAACCAGCAATATTTGCTGGAACTCGTAATTCATCAAATCCGGAAATAGGTCCGTAACGTAGTTCTTCCCGTGCTTCATTGGGTGTGATGATACCGCCGTTGACCAATGAAACATTGTATGCTGCTATGTCTTTTAACTCTGGTTGAAGTGCTGATACATTGTATGTAACTGGTGCAATATCATATCCAAAGTATCGCTCTAGCCCAGATACAAATTTCGTAACTATTGGAATTACTGTTTCTAAATAGAACAAACGTAAGTTAGGGCTAATGTTTGCATTATTACCGCCTTCTAGTAAAATAGGCGGAACTCCCAACGCACGTAAAATCATGGCATTGTGACTTTGAATAGAACTTTCAAAGTCCATTTCCGAAAATGTTTGTGTTAAGTTGCTGAACGGCTTCAAGCCACTGTCTAAGATCATGGGCTTGCGAGCACCGTTCTTTGGACTGTAGCGAGCCTGCCAGTTGGCAATTGTTTTGTCTTTGGCGATCTGACTAAGCGTATTCTCGCTTGTAAAGATTAAACCTGCTACAGCTCCGTTTTCAAAGAACTGTTCTTGAAACTGCTGCATCTTGTACAAAATTTTGATGTTTCTGTCTGCAGATACTAGTCTGCTGGTACCACGATAAATCGACACACTGTTCAAGTCTTTTACGTGTATGATTTCGTCGGGTTTAAAAGAGATGGTTCTGTTGTAAGTATATAAACTTACAAAAGTTTTAGGGTCTGTTTCAACTGTGACATGCGAAGCAGGCAAATGGTATAAGTGAACACCATCGTGATAAATGAATATATTGCCTTCTAAGATAAAGTCAAGGAATAAGTTGTTTCTGAAATCTTGTGCTGACTGGTACGGGTTAGGCGTGTAATTTAACAAACTGGTTAATGTTTTTTGTCTAATGCCTGTTGCTACACCAGGTGCTGTTTTATCTTTTACGTCGTAATCTAAACTACTCACTGCACTAACAATCATGTTAACGCCGCGATTTACAGATTCCAGCTTGTCAAATGCTTGCGCGTAATTAATAACAGCGTTGGTGTTGATAAACAACCCTTGCTCTCTGCTAATAAATTCCTGCGCTGGATTCAACTTCTCTCTATCTGCAAACCAAGTATTCGGTTTGTACCAAGCCATATTATTCCTTAGTAGAATTGGCCGAAGTGAGCTATTGACTGGTGAACTTTAACGGGTTCCACATATCCACTCTCTGCTTTTGCCTTCTGGTCTTCAATCCACTTGCTTTGCTTGCTGGCACTTATGAGGCTGGGAGCTTTACCGTATACACCATGTAAAGATACGTGATGCCTATTACACAGAGTATAGACGTCTTCGTAAATTTCCTTGTGGTGGACTTCAATAAACTGATCCCGCACAGCTAAGATTCCAGCATCTGTGGAAATATCATAACCGCTTTTATTTGCCCAGTTGTTTAGCAGCACAGTAAGTGAATGCGTGTGATGTAATTCTAAGTCGGCTTGCGTGTTGCAGATGTAACAATAGTCCTTCTTGTCGTATGCTGCTTTCGCCCTGTCTCGGACCCATTTAACCGGAATACGATTGTTGGTTGTGTTCTTAGCCATTTTTACACCAAAGTTTTTAATTTCCTTATTATAGCATGCAGGCACACCACTGTCAACACTTAAAATTTCATAGTAGCAAAAGAAAAAGCCTCTGAAAACACAAGGCTTTCAAAGGCTTAAATGGTATAAGTATACAGTGCGTAGCGCAAAGCATCTGCAATGTGAGAGTTAATGTCGTGTTCGGGTTTTTCACGTATTAGTTGAGCGTTTTTACTCCACTGATACTGGTCTAACATTTTCAAAGTATGTGCGCAGTGTGGAGCTACCAACAAACGTCCTTGATCCACAATTGTTTGAACATAAGCAATTCCTTCTAGTACTTGCTTTTTGGCTTTTATACTGGCGATGTTGTAAGTATAAGCCAAGTCGCCTGCAAACTGAGCAGCTGCTGAATCGATGAATATTGATTCAATGCCGTAACGCAAGACGAGTTCTCCAATTGCTTGAGCATGGCCTGAAGTTGTGGCTTCAGACTGTTGATACTCGTCCACGACATGAAATTTGTCCAGTTTAGGGTCGTACGCTACCACCACAAAAGCTGTAGGATCACGGTAACCTGGATCTAGTCCTGCAATGTATTCCACACCATCACTGTGCAAAAATTCCTGTATACAAGTCTGGGCGTCAAAGCTCGCAAAAATCTGACCTTCGAATGTATTGAAGCTGGCCAAATACTCTTGGTCGAATTCTGCTTTTGACATTGAGCGACGAGCTTCGGCAACGTCTTTTTCAGTCATGCGTTCGTTTTCGGTATAGTCTGCTTGCAAGCTAATCCACTCAGGATACTCCTCTGAAAACCCACGACTATAAAATGTAGAGAACCAATTGTGCTTGCCACGTGGTGTTGAAATGAAAATGGCTTTTGCATTGCTGCGGTCTAGTGTAGGACGCAGCGAAACATTAAAAGCTGCTTCACCGTCGGATCCCAGAGCTGCTTCATCGAATATGATTAAGTTGTAGGATCGGCCCACTGTGGAATCAACTGTGGACAACGATCCCATTCTGATTGTAGAGCCATTGGCAAGTTCTATTACTTTATCCTTTAGATTGTCTTTCTCCACTTCTAGGTCGAAGTGTTTGATTAGTTTGCGTTGCAGCTCAAAACTAATAGACGATAAATTATAGTTCGGCGACATAATCAGCACATTGGATCCGGGTATTAACACTACCAGCTGACCAATGATGTTGGCAATGAATGTTTTGCCTAGACGTCGTGATAGTGCAGCGCAAATGAACCTGTACCTGGGATCATTGACTGCGTTGATTAAAGCAATCTGAGGACGGTTCAGTTCGTCGTAAACATTTTTGTTTTCAAATGTGAGTAGTTTCAAGTAGTTTGCAATAGGCAGCTTGATAAACCGTTCGGCTGCATCGTACTCGGTTAAATTGATTTTATCCACATCTCTAGACACCAGCAACATTTAAACCTCGTACTAGTGTTTGCATGTTTGACTTCCAGGATTCTAGCCGCCGCAGCTCTAAACGTGTGCGTACTTCTTCGAACACTTGAGCCCACGAACCAGGATTGCGAATTACTTTAACTGAGTCGTACCAGATATTTTTTTCGCCCATGGAATTGTTTCCCCATCTAAAATCAGTTTCTTTTAAAGGCTGCAACATCCAAGTTTCTTTACCCAGCGATCCGGCTAAATGCACCAGAGAAGTATCCACGCTAATGATCAAGTCCAGTCCGTTTACTATTTCAGCAGACTCAGACCACGAACCAGAATTCAGCGCAGTGACTCCGCGCACTGAGGGAGCTCCAGGACGTATGCTGTATAAATCTCCGAATTCCAGTAAGTCTGAAAAATATACAGGCAATGTACTTCTGTAACGATTGTTCGCGTGAGTAGGCGAACCTGCCCACTCAATGCCAATTTTCAGCTTGGTACCAGCAAATTTACGAGCACCAAACTTTCCACGCAGCCAATCATCTGGTGCCGAGTCAAATACGCTGGCTAAACTACAAATGGGGATGCTGCAGGTAGCACCGCTGTCCTGCACGTCTTGACAAACTCTGAACTCTGAAAATACCGTTTCTAATTCCACTGGGCACTGAACCCAAACTTCGTCGAAGTATTTTTCCAGCTGGTTTATGTATCTGCCAAACATAAACTTGTCGCCTAAACCCTGTTCTGCTAACACTACAATGGATTTGCCCGAGGTCACGCCGTCCCAGCGCGGAATGCTTTGATCTATGCGTGTGGCGTTGCTGCGTTTGAAGCGGTACTCGTACATTTTCCAAGCGGAGGCGACGTCGACGGTTTCTAAAGAACAGTGCTTGCGCAGCAAGGCATTTGAGTAATTCCAAATGGAATCAAAGTGCAGTGGATTTTTTTCCAGTGCTGCGGTGTAGTACGCAATGGCAGCGTCGTCGTTGCCGGACATGTACTGCAGCAAACCTAAATTGCCTAGTGCATTGTCGTATTCACCGAAAGTGTTGTCTGTGAAAGGAGTGTCCGAGGCGTTGGCTTTGATGTAACACTTTAAGGCTTCTGAGTCTTGACCCAGCAATCTGTAGCAGTTGCCCATGTTTAAGTAACATTCTTTGAAACCATATTCTCGAAGTTGACGTTTGTAGAACTGCAGTGCTTTTTCAGGATTTTGGTTTTCTAAGTACTTGGTTGCACGGTTATAGTTTTGCATTTTAGTTTTGGTTAGATTTTATTCGAAATTAAGCGCTCAATGAGATTTCCATAATTGGAACCGCCTCCCTCGTTAATTTGCACATTAACCTGTGACTTGATAGAGTTTGAACGCAGCTTTTCAAGCTGCAGTTCTTTATCTAAGGTTTCCATTGTCATTTTGTGAGAAAGTGCTAAAATCTCGATGATATCTTTGTTTGATCCCACACCGGCTTCGTCCATTTCCTGGAACTTTTTCGAGATAATGGCATCCATGGCTTTGCGGAGTGTAAAGCGATTGTTGAAGCCCATGTCGAAAAACACTTGGTCTACATAAGCTTTGACCTCGCGGCGGCCCAAAATTTGTGAAACTGTTTCCAACGGAACGTCCAGTTGATCTGCGACTTTTTGGGCATTTTGAATTGTGAGATACGCATTCGCTACTTCTAGTGCTTCAGGTGAGATCTGCAGCACTTCAGCTGGATGATGGGTGGCGAGTTGTCGGGTCATAGGTAAACCTTATTATTTTTCTTGTTATGCGTTTATTATAGCAGTTTAGCACACGGACTACAAGTGTAAATTTTTTAAGCTTTTACGACGAGTTTTACCGACTAAACTGGTCGAATGATTACGGTTTAGATACAGTTTAGGGTCAGGTGGCTTTAAATAAGAAACTACCTCTTAATTCCTGCGCTTTTATAGTATAAGCATTACCTGCTTCCTCTGCTGTATCAAATCTGCCGAGATAAAATTCTTTTCTATTATACTTTATTTTAGCTTCAAATTTTCCACGATGTTCCCTTACTCCAACCGGTAAAGTACTCCTCTTTGTAAAGTTTCTATTATTAGAATTAAGTAATCGTGTAGCTTCCCGCAAATTTTCTATTCTATTATTTAATTTATCTCCATCTATATGATCTATAACTAAATTATCAGTTATCGGGCCATTAAACATTTCCCAAATTATGCGATGCACTCTATATTCCTTACCCTCTATAACTACTCTGTTGTACCCATCTTTATTAATACTTGAATATATAAAATTCGTATTTTTTCTGTATAGTAATCCATCATCATATTTAAATAGACTATGCAAGTTCATTGTAATCTCCTAAGTTATATTACATATTATATACTATTGAAAAATTTTATCAAGTATATTTTTAAGATGCCAGTAGGGGCTTAGGCACCGAAAGTAAGGTCAAATTTTCCAAAAATATACCGTGTGGGTGGGCCCCTATTATATAGGGTAAACCCTGGTCTGATAACCCCCCATATACAGGGGTCAACATACTAGTCAATTAATCAATAAGGGTTTCCCCTTATTGATTAATATTCGCATTCGTTGATATAATCGAATGCTTCGTCGACCATACTCTCGACAATATCGTCGAAATCTTCAGTACCAGTCAAGCGCATGAACAGCTGTTCTGCAAAACCCTGGGGCAAATCAAGGCTAGCCTTGATGGACAACAACGATTCGAAGCGGTTGATTGTGTCCAGCGCTTCCGCACTGGAGAATTCGTGGCCCTCGTCGAAATCTTGAACCAGAATGTCGCTGCAAGCCTCAGCCCAATCTTGGATCATGTCGATGGTGTTCATTTTTTGCTTTCTGTGGTTGGTTGGTATGGTGTTTATTATAGGGGCTTGAGCATTTTTGTCAAGCCCCTACAGACTGTGGGGTTATTCGCGTGATGTGGCCCACTCCCACGCGCGCGTGAAGGTGAACAAGGCATCAGCCAGCGCATCACTGGCACGACTAAAAGCCTGCAAGGCGGCCGCATCCCGAACCAGCCCCTGGCTGTCATAGGCTGCAGCCTCAGCTGCAGCAAAGGCTGCGCGGCACTCGCGCACCTTCATCCCGGCGTTGCGCAGGACATTGATTCTGTAGGCTGCTGACATGGTAGACCTTTCGAGTCCGTTGGGGTTTGCGTTTTGCTGCCCCGATGAATGTATTATATGCGATTTTGCAGGGGCTGTGCAAGCCCCTACAGGCTGTGGTGTTATACTGTTGTGTCGTCCCGCTCAAGCCAGACGCTGACCCACGAGAATGACGCACCCTCTGGCAGGGTTGTTGTGCCTTCGGGCAGCCGTGGGCCTTTATACTGGGCAACATACAACCAATCGCTTTGCGTCAGCGTGACGCTCACTCGATTCATGGGCACGCCGATCAGGGCGGCCGTATCGGCATGTCCAACAGCCGACACGAATCGGCCGCTGTCGAGCACGCGTGCCGGACGATCCACGGCCACCATGCGAAGGCGTGGCAGGTCAGCCGGGCTGACCATGTTGAGACTGAAGGCATTGGCGATGAATGTTGTCATGATGTTTCCTGTCTGTTGGTTGGTATGGGGTTTATTATAGGGGCTTGACGCCTGGTGTCAAGCCCCTATTGTTTGTGAGGGCAATAGGCCAGGCCTATCGACGCCAGGCCGCCCATAGGCTTAGCCTATGGGGGCGCCAATTTTACCATGCCCGCGTATGCGCTGTCAATAGGTATATACCCTTGGACGCTCACCTGGCCCGATAATGGTATAAACGATTTATACGGTACCTGGTCAAAGACCCTACAGCAATTAGGGGCTTGACAAGCTGCGGTTTTCGATGGCATAATGCATTCATTGATTCAAAACAAGGGTTTATATGAGCAAGCTCAAAGACATTATCTCTGACTATGATGAAACTTCGACGGCGAGTATCATCGCGTATGCCCGAGATTATTTCAAGGATACTTTCGGCTTCAGGCCTGAAGGTATTCAAAGCGAATCGGATACTGATATTCGCGCACATTATATTCATATGATTATGACGTGCGATGATTATCTTATTAGAACCCGCGACACTCGCTATACTGATGGATGGGACGAATAATGGCACGCATGAATATGGCGAAAGCCATTTATCTCTATAATATTACTAAAGGGTTCGCATTATTGGAATCCGGTGATAAAGCCGCAGCGTCGGCATACTTTGTTCGCGCACAATATGCGCTTGATATAATGGAGGGATTCTAAAATGATTTGGGCGGTGTTGGGTTTCTTTTCGGTTCTTTTGATTGCCCTAGCGGGCATGTTTACTATTATGGGGGAATGGTAATATGTTGCACGATATCTGCGTGAATCCGGTTGACGGGCGCATATTGCCCGATGATATTCGAGAATTGCAGGATCAGTTTAACGTGAATTTGAATGATGCCGATGAATGGTTTGATTACTATTCGTCGGGATCGGGGCATGTTACTATTATCGATGAAATTGAATTCTGGGAGCGATATA
>Ga0209191_1000046_pt1 | contig 96346 bp, 98 predicted proteins | sample S_130626_EF_Meta_FD_187320 | JGI IMG/M metagenome (GOLD analysis project Ga0209191, IMG submission 187320) | Freshwater microbial communities from Lake Simoncouche, Canada to study carbon cycling - S_130626_EF_MetaG (SPAdes) (version 2) | ecosystem: Environmental > Aquatic > Freshwater > Lake ...
ATTCTTACTTGCGATTGATATGTAATTACTAGAGTTCTCATCATTTTCCCTAACTTTGTTTATAAGGTTATTGCTAGCAGTTAAGATGTAGTTGCTAGCATTCTTACTTGCGATTGATATGTAATTACTAGAGTTCTCATCATTTTCCCTAACTTTGTTTATAAGGTTATTGCTAGCAGTTAAGATGTAGTTGCTAGCATTCTCATCGTTCTCTCTAACCTTGTTTATTAGGTTATTGCTAGCAGTTAAGATATAGTTGCTAGAGTTCTCATCATTTTCCCTAACTTTGTTTATAAGGTTATTACTAGCGGTTAAGATGTAATTACTAGAGTTCTCGTCGTTCTCTCTAACCTTGTTTATTAGGTTATTACTAGCGGTTAAGATGTAATTGCTAGCGTTCTTACTAGCAATTGATATATAATTACTAGAGTTCTCATCGTTCTCTCTAACCTTGTTTATAAGGTTATTACTAGCAGTTAAGATGTAGTTGCTAGAGTTATCATCGTTTTCTCTAACCTTGTTTATCAGGTTATTACTAGCAGTTAAGATGTAGTTGCTAGAGTTCTCATCGTTCTCTCTAACTTTATTTATAAGGTTGTTGCTAGCTGTTAAAATGTAGTTGCTAGAGTTCTCATCGTTCTCTCTAACCTTGTTTATCAAGTTATTACTAGCAGTTAAGATATAGTTGCTAGCGTTCTTACTTGCGATTGATATATAATTACTAGAGTTCTCATCATTCTCTCTAACCTTGTTTATCAGGTTGTTGCTAGCGGTTAAGATGTAATTGCTAGCATTCTTACTTGCGATTGATATGTAATTACTAGAGTTCTCATCATTCTCTCTAACCTTGTTTATCAAGTTATTACTAGCGGTTAAGATGTAATTGCTTGTATCCCAAATAATATCTCTGTCATTCCTTTTATAAACGCCGCTGCTACCACTTCCAGTAATATTAACATCACCATTATTAGCAATCTTAAAGACAGCTGTAGTCATATTAGAGGCTACGAAGATATCTCTGTCAGCGGTATTCTGCTGAACCATTAAAGCCGTTGTGGTATTATTAGCATTAACAACCTCCAATCTTTCAGTATTATATACAATTGTGTCAAGTTGCGTAGTATCACCTAGCACTATCAAATTAGAATTGATGGTTAAAGAACCATTAACCTCTAAATCATCATTATATCTATTATTCACTATAAACTTGTTAGCAGCGCTAAGGTTCTCTGTTATCATATCGGTTGTTAAATCAGTAATTCTTTGTGATATAAGATTGCTCGTGGTTAAGATATAGTTGCTCGCATTAGTCGCATTAGTATCTAGTGTTATTTGTAAATCCGTAATACCCGATATAGGAATGTCAATCAAATTGCTACCTGTTCCAGAAAATAAGGTAGCGCTAACAGTCCCAATAACATTCAACTTATTTGTTAGGTTTGTTGTGGTTCCTATTCCTACATTTCCATTTGATGTTATCGTCATTCTCTCTTCGTGAGGAGAACCTGTTGAAAACCTTATTTTGTCCTCATCATAAATTGCTGTTCCATTATCATAAGAGAACTCTAGCCGTTTGTTAGAACTATGCCCTAAAATATTCATAGCGGCACCACTAACCCAATCAGTTCTTAAAGTTATATCACCTCCATATACTTCCATCTTTGAAGAAGGGGTCGCTGTCCCTACTCCCAACCGGCTATTCGTATTATCCCATTTAAGGTTAGCATTCTGTAAAATATTAGAAGTTCCATTACCTATCAATAGTTCTCCTGACGCAAAGGTGCCTACGCCTGAACCACCTTTATCCACAGACAATATAGATGTATCCAGATTTGCCGATGCTACGCTAGTAGTCGTTATAGCATATGATGTTATATTAGAGGCGTTTGTATATGTTAGACGACCTGTCCCGTCTAACCCAAGTATTATCTGCTGCCCTGAATTATTTAACTGTAAAGTATTGATATTAACATTTTTGTAAATACCTGATGTATTTTTAATACTTAAATCAGCATTACCATCACTAGATATCACGGTATTATCTAAAAAAATACTATTGCCAGACAAATATAAGTCCTTCCACTTATTAGACGAAGAGCCTAAATTGTAAATACTATTGCTGCTAGGTATTATATCTCCGGTTATAGTCATATTCCCTACAACATCTAATCGCGAGCGTGGCTGCGTAGTGCCTATTCCTACATTCCCTAATCTCGTAAAGTTCATAACATTATTCGTAATATTACTGGCTCCGCTCTGGATACAAAATAAAGCGTTAGAGTTTATGATACGCCAATCAGTCTCATAGTTATTTGAAGAGAAGACATCGCCTCCTCCATTCATAAACTCAACACCAGCTGTCCTGTCTCCGGTTGCGCGAATATCTTGTAATCTTAACGCGACATTATTCTGTACTAAATGAATTAACTTCTTAGGGTTTGTAGTTCCATAACCTACATTTAATAGAGATGTCATCAATATTAAGTTATTCTTTAATACTACTTTTAAAAAATATAATTTATATACGAAGATTTATATAAGATTTACATAATATTTATTATATATATTATAAAATGTCCTTAAACTTATCTAATTTGTTCTCTAAATCAATTGATGTCGGCGAAGAAACTATAGCAGATAATAAGAAAGCGACGGCGACGCCTGCGGCTGCAACCACAAATAACGATTGGTGGTATCCTTCTAAGAACGGCAAAAGACGCATAATGTTATGCGGCACATATCCTATTGGAGCCAGCAACGGGTACTCCAAGGTCGTCTATTATATTTCTAAATATTTAGGTATTTACGAAGATATTGAATTAACCGTCTATGGGTTCCAGAATATCAAATGTACCGACAGTTATGCGGTTCGTAATGATATACCAGCGTCCGTTAAAATACACGATGCGATGGCTACAGAGAACCCTCGAAGAAATGGCTTCGGCGAGTTAGAGATTAGCAAATATCTAAAGGAAAATCCTCAGGACATCATTATTATCTTTAATGATAATGTGGTTAGCTCTGCGTTAATCAGTAATATAATGAATGAATGCGGGACACACAAGGATAAATTCAAGATAATTTCTTATATGGATCAGGTGTATCCTTACCAAAAGAAGGAATATATAGCGTTGCTGAATACCTACGCCGACGGCATAATTGCTTTCACGCCGTATTGGATGGATATAGCGAGGAAACTAGGGATTAAAGGAAGTATGCCTATGTATAGTTTCCCACACGGCTTTGACACAAATGTATATTACCCGATACCGACGAATATAGCACGTACCTTCTTCAATTACGAAGATGACGCCTTTATGGTTTTAAATCTTAATAGGAACCAGCCTCGCAAATGCTGGGATCACACTATAATTGCGTGGGTAGAGTTTGTAGAGCAACACTATGCGGTTAATGTGCTAAATAAGAGGAGCAATATTACGACTAACAAGCATACGAGGCGACCTGTTAAATTGATTATAGGAACCAGCATAGATGCTTACTGGGATTTAATGGATGTGCTAGAGAACGAGGTGAAGTTTAGGAATGTGCCTTTTGACTATGTTAAAAACACTATAATAGAAGTAGCGAACCCTCAGCAGTTGTCAGACAAAGAGATTAACATCCTCTATAATTGCTGCGATGTCGGGTGTAATAACTGTAATGGCGGAGGATACGAACTAACCGTGTTTGAATGCTTGGCTCTAGGGAAACCGCAGGTATCATCGTTTGTCGGTGGTATCCGCGAGTATTTAACCGACAATAACTCTACGCCTATCCGCTCAACCATCTATCAATACCTAGATAATAAGAGCACGGGCATAGGAGGCAAGGCGGAAATAACCGACCCTCACGATTTTGCGGAGGCATTCTGGAAATACTTTAGCAACCCTGAATTGGCTAATAAGCACGGGACAAAAGGGCGAGAAAACATTTTAAAACATTATCGCTGGGAAACGCTTGTAGCCTATTTCTATAATAATGTTCTAAAGAAGTTATAAAAAGGATTAATTAATAATGATTACATAGATACGACAAGTCCTGTTGGCGATGCTTGCTGTGCTTGCGACGCGTCTTGTTGCTGAGGAGGCTGCGAAGAAGATACTAGCGAATGCTGCGACGTCTGCGAATGCGGACTATTTGACTTTGACACAATAAATGGAGAAACATATTGGATTTCGTAGTTAGAACCATCGATAAAATGCTGATATTGATAATAAGGATATTGATACTGTGGGTATTGATAATGGTAATACTGGAGTTGCTCTGGAACAAATTGTAGTTGTTCGGGAACATATTGAGGAGCCGGCTGCGCTAGCTGTGCTGCTTGTACCGGCTGCGCTAGCTGCTGATAATAGTGTTCTTGATACTGCTGTGGAACTTGCGTGTAATGCTGATATACTGGGTATTGTTGGACTTGTTGAGGAAGGACTTGAGGAACTTGCGTGTAATGCTGATATACTGGATATTGCGGAACCTGGGGATACTGATGATATACAAGAGGAGTAGCAATAGCAGCGGTAGCGTAAGCAGCGTAAGTCATTTTGGGGTTGGTGGTATTATAGATATATATATTAAGTATTATTTATATAAGTTTTTAAATTATAAAAGGCATCTATTCTTTTTAACCAGTTCTTCCGGCTTCGGCGTGAAGTTATTATTGCTAATATCCACATCCTCCGGTATATTTTCTTCTAGCAACTTTTTATACATTATAGCCTCTATTTCGCTATTCATATAGTTATCGCTAACATTAAAGGTATTCTCGCTGCTATTCTTAGTGTCCGTCTCAATAGTCCCATATTTGGAAGGGATGAATTGCTGATAGTCGGTAATATTCAGTTTGTCAAAGGAGCTGTAAGGGTGTATAACGATGTTGTCCTCTGACACAACCCCTACAATCTTGGCGAGTATGATATTAACAATAGTGCCGTTCGTTATTGCGACGAGTTTAATGTGTTTTCCTTGAAACTTTCCGGCACGATATAGTATCATATCAATATCAAACATATAATACGCAGGGAATGAATTATGCGTCCGGTATCGCAACATAATATCGTGGACGACTTGTATCTTCTGCTTCTTATCTTCGCTAGGTAAATCCATAATGCTTCCTTGTAATCTCTTAGCAACGAAATCAAATATCTTGTCATAGTAGGATTTTAACTTGTTTTTCTCGCTAACATCGCTTAATGTTTTAGGATGTCGCCACTCGTTCCAGTCGCTCCCTTCAACTGCTATAATGAGTTCTTCGCAGCGGCTTTTAAAGGTCTGCTTTAATTTACTGTCAAAGGTCTTGTTGTCAAACTCATAGTAATATACATTAACCGCCTCCTTCTTAATCTTAATATCATAAGGGATACTTGAATTGATTGAATGTCTATTCCACGGATATTCGCCGGTATTCTCATACATAAGCCTAGCATTATAAGGCTTATATTTGGAGTTGTTGGCGTAGTCTATGGCGCCGACGTCCTGATTGAACTTTTCTATTCCTGCGCCCTTAGCAATCTCCAAAGTAAGATACTGGTATATAATAATATTAAATATCAGTATTACTAGCAGAACAGATACAACTTTTATTACAGTAATTAGAAGGCTCGTATTCATTCCATTACTCATTCTTTTTCTTCTATAAGGCTCTATAATCTAATAAGGAAATTATTGTATTTAATTTATATTTTTCTCTTTCATTAAAATCATTCTCAAATACATAGTCAGGTTTCTTCTTAGCGTCCGCATCATTACAATTATAGCACAAAGGCTTATTTAGGTTCTTGTCGCTATATTTTGTAAAACCTAGTCTTTTAACGCCTACCGGAAACTCACAGAACCCGCCATTAATACACCCGCCTCTATTATTGGGATAATTGGTGTTTGCTTTGTAATACGGGCATTCTTCATCAGCAACGCATCGTTTATCCCATAAACTATAGTAGGTCTTTGGTGTCCCGTCAATATTATAATATGAGTCGCACTCAAACTTACTTTTAACCTCGCTATTACCATAGCATCCGTAGTAGCCGCCAGATGTAGCACCCGTTCCTCCTGTTCCGCTACCCGTTCCACTCGCTCCGCTACCTGTTCCAGTCTTTTTTTTGCTCGCGTCGCTAGCATAATAATCTTCTTTAACGGCTTCTAGGTAATCATCGGGCATTTCTAGGCGAGTAATAAAGTTTTCTACAGAACTTACTATGTTATAACTCATTATAGGAAGCAGACTTTTTACTGAACTTACGTATATATTGTTATTATCACGGTCATCCTTATTCAATAAATCTTCTAGATCAATATTAGCCTTCTTGCTATTTTTATAGTAATACTCAACAGTATTGTAGTTTTCTTTAATGAACGGGTAATACGCCTTGAGCCTATGAATATCCACATCCTTTATGCCGTTAATGTAATATCGCTGACCGCAAATAAAATTCATATATTCGCTATCAATCACCATATAGGTGAATAGGAAGTCAAAGATTTTATTGGTATTCTCAAAATCTACGAAGGTTATCTTCTTTATATAGACATCATTTATATCTATGTTGTATCCCTTGATTAAAGCCTGTATAAATAGATAATCGCTCATAAATAAATAGGCTATCACCTTCCCCTTAATATCCCATATACAGTCTTCTTCTCGTAATATTTTGTGGCTCAGGCATACGAATATACCTTCTTTGTACTCGCTAGCGCCGGACGCTTTGTTATTCAGGACATAATAATTAATATAGGGGTCTAATAGCACTTGTAGATTGGTTTGTCCCCTCAAACTGTCATATATTGGCGTATCTATCGCTACCTTTATTGTATCCCGTGTTAGCTTATTTGTTTTCTTTAGATTATCAATAATGTTAGCCAAGTTATCGCTGCTAACTATTATATGCTGTCCCGATACCTCTTTGTTAGCATCTTTTATATTCAAGACATTCTCGCTTATTGTTATAGGATTGTTTGCGAAGTTCTCGGCGGCTACGCTGCCGCTGCCGCCTATATATTTGATGAATGCGAATACCGCTAATATCGCAAGGACTGCTAGAATAGCGAAGACCGCTAATATAGCATAGTATAACAGAGCTATAGTTGTAATGTTTAAAGTCTTATACGAAGATTTCATTTTTTTCTTTCCTTATTAAAATAATAGATAAAGAATGCTTTCTAGAAAGATTATAACACTTTTAATATATATAATATTGCTTGCTGTTTTATTTGCTATTCAACCTAGCCTATTCTTTGACAAAGACGGGAACATAAAGTGTTTCGGGATTAATTCTAATGATGACGCTAGCGGAGCGACGAATGGAGCGGCGTCTAATACCATTTTACCGCTCATACTATTTGTTCCGTTTATCGCTATACTATCATACTTAATAATACTGGTTATAGAAATGATATATACATAATTTATATCTATTTAACAAATGTCCCTACAACAGTCCTTTAAACCGCTAAAGGCTCCTAGAGTGCCTAGAGCCGCTAAAGCCGCTTTGCTACTTAAGGAAGAGGCGGAGCCGCCAAAGGATACCGTGCTACTTAAGGAAGATGATACCGCTAAAGCCGCTAAAGCACCAAGAGCCCCTAGAACTCCTAGAGCCCCTAAAGAACCAAAACCTCCTAAAGCCGCTAAAGCCGCTAAAGCTCCACGAATTCCAAGAGCCGCTAAACTACTTAAGGAGCCGCAAATAACTAATGATTTAACCGCTAATATCCTAGAGCCGGAGAAAGGATTGAACGAGGAAGACAAGGTATTTATAGGCGGGCTGTGTGGTAATCATAATATATATGGTGATATATTGGTGTGGCTGCGGACATTCAACTATGACACTAAAATATCGGTGAATAGTTGTGTTATTGTTGCGGGTGCTACAAGTATCGGTAAAACCTATTCTATTAATAAGATAGCCGCCCATTTAAACTACGAAATCATAGGGATTGACAATAATAACTGCTATAACTCGCAATTTTTAAAAGATATTATACAGAAATCCACATCATCCTCGTTTATCCAAATACTAACTAATAACTTCCAAAAGAAGGTAATCATTATAGATAACTTTGATTCGCTTTTTATCGCCGACAAAACCATCAACATAACTTTACTAAAAATTTTACTAGAAAACAGATTGAAGAACATTCCTATAATCTGTATATCAAATAACGATATCATCAAGAAGATTGGGGACATTAAAAAACTGTGTGTCTTGTATCTACTATCAACTCCTAACAAGGAAGATATAACAGAATTATTAAGCAATACGACGGCTGACGCTGCTGAAAGCAAGGCTGACGCTCCAGACGCCGCTAATATTAGCAAATGCTGCTTAAATTGTAATGGTAATTTAAATAAGCTGTTTAGGGATATTAACAATATCAATAATGACAAGTTATATAGCGATAGCGTAGATAATTCTAGCGACATCAACATATTATATAGTAATGACTTTAACCGCCAGCAAACAAAAAGGATAATCATTAAAGACCCTTGGATGATACCTTTAAAGTTTCACGAGAACCTAATAATAAATTTAAATAATCGCAATCTACCGCTGAATAAATATAATGAATATTATAAAAGTTTTATGAATATAATGTGTCTATACGACTACTATATGTTTAAAAACAACATAGAGTTTTGCGTAGAGCTATTTGCGTCAAAGGTATATTTCCTGTCGGTCTTTCAATACAAAAAAAACGCATCACTCAAGTCTAATATAGGCAACTTTACGAAGATGCTAAGTTATCTCTCTTTACAGAAAAAGAACATTAAGAATAACTATAGTATTATTAAAGGTTTGCCTCTATATCAAATTTCAAATTATCATATTAGTTTATGTAATAGAAAATTTATTTCCTTTAATTAGATAATTAAATAAAAATAAATGGAAGCCCCAAAGATACCTCAACAACCCATTAATGCCGCTAACGCTGCTAATGCCGCTCCTGCCGCTAACGACGGAGGCATCCTAGCATCTATGTCTAACGCCATTAGCAGCGCTACAGCAGCAGTATCACCCTCGGCGGCAGCAGCACCGGCTCCTAGCTCCCCTCTTACAGACAACGCACAAGGAACAACAGCGACAGCGGCGACGCAAGCGACGCAATCAGCAATCAATAGCGTCAAGGATAGTTTTGCGGCGATGACGAGTGGAGGCAGCGATAGCATCTTTTATTTAATAATTATAGTGTTCCTAGTAGCCGTTATTATCGCCTATTTTCTGTATTATATCATAACCGACAACATCCTTTATCAGCAAAAACTAGATGTAGATGGAACCGAAGTTCCCATTATCTGTAATGAGCTGTCAGAGTTTAAGATAATAAAGGTTTTACCGAACTCCAACGGCATTAAACGTACATACGGCTTCTGGATATACATTAACGACATCAACAAATATGCCGGCAAATTCAGGCATATCGCTCATTTAGGAGAAAACGCCGGACATATTAAAGGCGGATGCCCTTATATATTCTTAGACAATCACACAAACAGCATACACGTCCGCTTCGCTCCCAAGAAGGAGCCTAAATCTATGACAGAATTTGACACATTAAATGAGATACCTGATGTAGATAGCCTCTTAACCTACGACGGCAAACGCTGCGGTATCACTATTAGATATGTGCCCGTCCAACGCTGGGTGCATGTCGTAATAGTGGTGTCTGATTTTAATGGCGGCATAGTCTATACATATATTGACGGCGAGCTGGCGGACGTAGATAACGCTAGGGAACGCAAGTTGGTTCTCCACGAATTAGACTTTGAGAACAGGGTAGGCAGCCTGTTTGTCGGCGGCAGCGTCTCAAACTCCACAGTTAATGCTACGGGGTTCTCAGGCTTACTTTCTAAATTCTCCATATATAACTACGACTTGAATAAGAACGATATATACAAAGAGTATTCGCGCGGACCACTTAACGGGCTCTTAACAAGTATGGGTATTGTTAGCTATGGATTGAGAAACCCCGTATATAAGTTAAACGCCGTATATTAAATAACTATGCTAGGGGCGGCTTAGCCTAGACAATCCTTTTTTTATTTCCATATTTAAAATAGATAGATAAGATATAATAAATATGATGTTAGAAAATTACCCGTTAGTCCAAGTTATTATAGCCTTGATTATATTGTTATTAATGGGATACATAGGATATAACATATACCTCATAGAACTACAAAATATGTTTCAGGGCGAGAATGACTTGCGTAAGGAGGTGGTTATTTTAAGCGGCGTCTATGACTATAGCAATAGCGAGGTTAAATATAACACTAGCGACAAGTCTAATATAACTTTCAAGGACATTAAGCCCTCAATCAATCAGGAGGGCGGTGCCGAATACTCCTATAACTTCTGGATAAATATAGATCAAGAGGTTTTAAAGGAGATGCGCGATAGCAATAAGAAGGATGTCGTCCTGTTCCTGAAGGGCGAGAAGAACATCTATTATAATAGCCGGTCTAACTTTAACTGTGCTAACTCTAACATCGCTAATAATCCCGTAGTATTAACTAAAAATCCGCTCGTGCGTTTGAGCGGAGACGGGCGTAAAATTGCCGTAGAATACAACAATATATACAATAGCGAATCGTATCAGCACGGCACCGCATATAAGAATTGCTCGCTCATATCATCCACTAGCGACTGGAATAAGCGTAATAAGAACATTCTAGGCATCTATGATATAGAGTTTAACAAGAAGTGGTTTATGGTTTCTATAGTGATGAAAGAGGTCGCTGACAGTAATAATGTATTATCACTAAATCGCGCGTCGTGTAAGATGTATATTAATGGCGTGAAGTTGCTAGATAAGAAGGTGGAGACCAAGTATGTTAATAATATACATTCGGCGACCTTTAAAAACAACTTCTCGCCGTTTTATATTAACCCTCAAATCACCAAGGATACTGTGCGGGACAACATAAACCCATTTAATAGGGTGACGACTGGCGACGCCCTAAAAATCGCCGATATCAAGTATTACAATTATGCGATTAATGACGAGATGATAATTTCCTTATATAACAAAGGATTTAGCACAGATGTTGCTGTGACGACCCCTGTGAATAAATTGACAAAATACAATATGGTCTCTGTAGATGATATGGAATATAATAAGATTAAGGAGTTATAATATCTAAGTTATACCGAATAACTAATACTAAGTTATTCTTACAATTAAAATTATATTAAGTAAGTAATAATATGCCCCCGAGAATATTGTTGAGCGAACTATATACCTTGAAGGAGAAAAAGGAGCACGCCAAATATACGACATTTGACAAGATAATAGAGATATGTCATAAGAAGATTAAGCATACGGCGACAATCGGCGGTATGAATATATTTTACGAGATTCCCTATTATATATACGGCAAGCCCTTATATAAAATAGAAGATTGTATAAAATATATAGTGGATGCGTTGAGAAAGAACGGGCTATACGTCCAGATATTACCAGAGCCTAATAATAATATGCTATATATCTCTTGGAACCCTAGCGAGGTATCCTCTAATATCAAGAGTCTAGGTTATACAGGCAAGGGGATTTAAGGGATTTATTTTTTCACAATTTTACAATTTATTTATATTATAATAATAATAGAATAATTCCAGTTATGCCTATAAGATTAGATGACGAACAGTGCCTTCTCTGGATAAAAGACCCAAGCATTTCGCCTTTTGAGAACGATTATGTGATACACAAGAGACGGAAGGATATTTTAAAAGAGAATGCTTTAGAAAACCCGAGGTCTTTCATAAATAAGATTAGACGCAAGTGTTTTTATAATACTGAGTTGAGACCAAAAATTGTAGAGCATATTAAAGAATACCAGCGAAACGGCACTCTGCGATTATATACGCTGAATGACAAACTTGGTAATGTGACAAACGACGAATACATAACGCCTCCTTTTACACGAAAGGAATGCGAGCGATGGCTTAAGAACCATTTAGAAAATCCACGACCGGAACCGGCGTCAGCGGCGTCAGCGGCGTCAGCGTCGCCGCCGACCGAAAAGGTATATAAAGAAATAGCAGTAGGAGACCGTGTATATACTGAATTACTATATACAACTCTTCAATATGGAATGCCTACGCCTTCGGCATTAGATAGCGAACCTCCTAGGCTTCCTGATAAGTTTTATGATAATTTCCAAAGAGCCTGTTATAAACGAGCTAATAAACTTATTAAACAAATCAAGACACGATTACAATTTATAAAAGAGAATGATGAATACTTTTTAACACACGATACAGCCTCTTTTGATAGGAGGTTAAAAGTAGGTTCGCCTACAACACCTAGGCGCAAAGCAGCCGCTATAGCCGCTAGACAAGCAGCAAAACCTAGTAATTCGCAAGGCATATCTTCGTCATCCTCTTATAAAAGTTTGAACTCAGCCGATAGAAAACAACTGAGAGATATTGCTTTAGAGCAGAAGGATGAGAAGAATTTAATAGCCGAGTATCAGCATAATAAAGCACAGAAACCAAAGGATACTACGGTTGATAAGAAGATTTTCAGTAATTTAAAAACAGTTATTAAAACTCTTATCTTTTATAGCAAAAATATAATAGAGGATATTTTAAAGAATGCTACAGCAGGCGGTAGAGCCCGTTTAATTAATCCCGTAGCATCTTATATTCACACCCCTGACCGTGAGTTGTCCTATGTTAATCACTTCTTAGAGACTAATAATTTGGATACGGCTGAAGGCGTAATTAAGAACTTTATTGATAATATGTTCGCACAACTTTTAGACCCTTCGTTCAGGATTTCAAGAGATATGAGGATAGTCTGCTTAACATTTAATAATAGGAGGGCATATTTCAAGGATGCCGAATTAATAAGCAGGATATTAAATGAGTTGTTTAAAGCGGTTGATGAGTTTATTGATGGTAATAACATTCAATCTCATAAAAAAACCTCAAGATATCTTTATAGCGTAATAACAGATACTATACCAAAGGAGTTTGTTGCGAAGAGAATTACAGATGTAAGACATATTACAGGTTCTCATATAATTAATAGCGATTACCAAAACAGTTATTACATAATGCTACTAACAGCACCTAAAGAACCTAAAATAATGAGATTACCTGAAGGAAGGGGGCTATTGATGGGTAAAGAATTAACATATTCTATTGATGCTCTTGAGGAGCCATATTTCAATACTTATCCCGACGATAGGGTTGCTACTGACGATAACCCGCTTAATGGTTTTACATACGAAGAATGTAAAAATTGGATAATGATGCCTATCGTTAATCCCCGAACATTTAAGCCTATTTTAATAGACAGCCCTATATACAATCGGTTATTATGTATGAGTTATCAATATGATACCGAATTGATACCTAGAATGATAACATCTCGTGGTCGCAAAATCATAGAGGCTCTTAAAGAAGCCATAGAGGATATATTGAATAATGAAGGAAAACCACCGCAAACTAGAGAGCAACTAGAGCAGTTTATTATAGATAAAGAAAGGCAATCGGTTAATGAGAAGAAAAAGAAGGATATGGCGTTGGATATGCCTGCTACGGCTACTGCTGCTAACAATATAATAGGATTAAAATGGAAGAATGTAGGCGTTAAGAAGCCTAAAGCAGGTGCCGAGATTAATAATAAAAAATTAATAGAGACTTTTGCTAAATATAATAGTCCTACAGCAGGGATGCCTTTTTATGTTTTATTAAGCCCAGAGGAATTAGCGAAAGTCGGCAGCGCTAGCGGCATTACAAAGAACAGTTATGTTAATATAGCGACCTATTATGTTCCTAATATTGATAGGTCAAAATCAAAAAAGAGCACTAGTAACGCTAATAACGCTAGTAACGCTAGTGTCGTTGGGTTAAAATGGAAGAAGGAAAAGAACATTAAGCAGATAGAGAGGTTTGAGAAAATAGGCACCGATATCAGCAATAGAAGGTTAAATTCCAATATATTAGCCAAGGTTGTTAAAGGCGTATTGCCCTCATCCATTTTATTTAAGGAAAATGAATTAGGGAAACTAGGTATTACGAAGAATAGTTATATAAAGGTTCCTAATTATTATGTGCCTGTTGTTGAGAAGAGGGCTAGCGATACCTTTGTAAAACCTAAATCAAATAGCAAAGTTGTTATTAAAAAGAGAGATAGGGAGTTTTATGTTAAAAAATATTATACCGTTGCGGATTGCTTGCGTTGGGCTAATCAACCAAATAGAGACCCTAAAAATCCTAATATATTATTTCATACAGATAGCGAAGAATACAACGCAATTTTAGAACAAGCAATATTATACGATTATAATATAACTCCTATAAATATTACAGCCAAAGGGATAAAGTTCAGGAAAGCGATTTTAAAGAACACTAAAAACCTTCTAACAATTGCCGACCATTTAAAACGCCCTACAGGCAGCCGAGGCAGCAGAGCCATAGATATAGCCGAGATTAATACGAAGATTTGTAATGCGATTAAGGAAATATATGACGATGAGACTACTGAGGATGGAAAGAAATATAAGAGGTTTAAAGATAAGATGATTGACAAATGCGAGCAATTCAATAAGCCTCCTGTTTTATGTATAGAAGATGTCAAGCATTCTATAGAAGATTATTTCCAACCGCTTAATACAAGAGCAGAGAAATATCAAATAGATTATTATCAAGAAAGTGCGTTAGCATCTATATTGATTAATTTTAATTATATAAAACAGGCGATATATAAAGAGGAGTATAGGGATATATTTATAGATAATATTAATGAATTTTATGTGTATATTTACGAGATTGACGACGAACTTAATGAAACCAGAAAGGACGCCATAGATGCTGGAGGACCGAAGCGTGAGTTCTTCACAAAGTTATTTGAAGAGTTGTTTTGCGATGACAAAAATCTCAAGCGACCATTCATTTGCCCTAAAGATAATGTAGGGAACAAATACTATATCAACCCTAACTTTGAGCCTGATGAAAAGTTTAGAAAGGTGATAAACGCTTATAGAAAAAATCATAGTTCTATATATACTACTATTACTGAGTATAAGACGGAAAGAGAATATGAATATATCTATTTTGTAATAGGGAAACTGCTAGGACTACCTTTCTATAACGAAGAAATAGGGCTACCACAGCAATTTACAGATTATATATTAACAGGATTTATAAACCAGAAGAAAGATATAGATTACTATGACATACTGTATATTTATTTGAAAGAGTTTAACAACGGAACCTCATATATTAATATGATTAACAATCGCCAAATAGATTCTCTAGAATATGCTGAGTTGTCTTTTAACGATACCTATAATATTAGCAAGACGGCTAGCGGCGCTAGCGGGAGCGCAGGCAGCGGGAGCAGCGGGAGCGGAGCAAAAATAACCAAGGACAACTGTATTAAGTTTTTACAGCAGCAAGCAAACCACGCAATCACCAAGAACTTTATAACAAAATATGATGACAAGGTTATATCAGCAAAGAATATGAAAAGAAGATACGATTCGTTATTTGCGGGTTTTAGTAATGAAATTAGAAAGTTCTTGTATAAGAAAGAGATAACAATAAGCCAGCTGAACCTTTTAATTACCAACGAGCCTTTGAGCCCCGCTATTTTACAAGAACTGGTTAATAAGATTGTGGTTAAAATAGAGGTTAGCACGAAGTCTGTAGAGGACGAAGGATATGACCCCACAGATAGAATGAGCGAAGAAGAAAGAGGAGAGCGAGAGAGGGAGATGAAAGGATACATATCTAATATAATTACACGACCTAGAGATGGCGAGAGTGTTAAGAAGCACTATGAGTTTGTTAAGAAATTGCTGCGATTTTGGACTGCTCTTAATTATTATAATAGAGCAGCGAATTATAGGATATTTTATAAATACGGCTGGCTTATAAATATAGAGTATTTACCTGAGGCACATACCTGCTTTAACCAAATAGATATTTATGGGTTCCCTGAGAACATAACGCCTCCTGAGAAAGAAGATTTCCTATATAAGAAGTTGGTGATATCAGTAGAAGAGCAAGAAATGGAATTAGAATAGTAAAAAACATATAAATATATGTTAAGTAATATATAGTAATAAGTAAAAGTAAAACTAATAAAAAGAATGCAAATCTTCGTTAAAACCTTAACAGGCAAAACAATTACTCTTGAGGTGGAGAGCACCGATACTATTGATGCGATTAAATCAAAAATCCAAGACAAAGAAGGAATCCCACCAGACCAGCAGCGTCTCATCTTTGCCGGTAAGCAGTTAGAAGATGGACGCACGCTAGGAGATTACAATATCCAGAAGGAGAGCACGCTTCATCTTGTCTTGCGACTTCGTGGTGGCGACTACTGCTAAAATACTAAAAAATGATAGTAATCCCTTATTTTTATTATACTAATAATAGTAAATGGAAGATACATATTATTTCAGCCAAGGTCGTTTGGTTCGCACAGAAACTGGTTCTTCATATAATAAGTTTAAGGATGCTACGAAGGATATTGAGATGGGGCTAGCATCGGGTATTGACAAAGACCTAATGAAGAATGCAACGGCAGCGAAAGCAGCGACAGCAGCGGCAGCGCCGAACTGTATATTATATAGGTTATGGAACTTCTCTCTTTATAATAAGAGCGTATTGCGATATAAACTATGATAGGTATAATACATATAATAAGTCAAGCATCTCTTTAATATTTTCAGGCTTTGCTAAAAGCAGCCCGTTATCACTAAGAATATCGTAGGCTTTGTTCTCGTATTCTTCGTGTGCTTCATTAAACTCCAATCCTTCGTCATCGGCATATATAGCATATAAATAACTGATAACAATACTGTTTTCAACAGCCTTCTTTATTTTTTTATTGAAATACCTGATTACATTAAAGCAGGTCTTGCGAAACAACTTATCATTATCAACCTTTAAATTGGTATTTCCGGTGCCGCCTATAATATTATAGTATTGTTGAATAGTATTATCTATATCTGTGTGATAGCAAAATATATAGATAATTTTAAATATATTTAATTTAATGAAGCCACGATTAAACAGGTTCCAAACAATCGCAAACTCCTCTTTGTCATAGTCGTATATATTGTCATAGGTGTTGTCGTTGTCTATCTTAAAATTTGCGATAGATATGCTAGCGTCGCTGCTACCGCATATTCCAGTATCATAATCGCATTCATTAATATCGTGTAAAATCTTAGCATCATAATCAGCGTAGTTTTTAAGTATCCATAAGGTTTCATTAAGCGTCAGGTTCTTTGAGTATATATTAACATCATACTTGTAGTATTCTATTTCGGCATTAGGCGTATGCTCTGTAAATACAATATCATTAGGTATATTTAGTATGTATGGCTCTTTGGTCTCTATTTTAATTCCCTCGTAATCTTCTAGTAATGTTTCGCATTCAAAATCGCCCCAATCTAAATTGCTAAGAGTTTCTCCATAAATACCTAGGTTTTGTTCCCCAACATTATAGTAATACATTTGATTATTAAAGTAGTATGTTTGGTATCCGTAATAATAAAGGAACTTAGATAACTTCTTGTCATTAAGGAATATCTTTATAGTGTTTTTTATCAGGTTATTCTCTAGTGCCTCATATATCCTCTTTATGTATTCGTCGCACAAAATGTTGTTGATTTTTAAAACAATATCTTCAGGGAACCTATTGTTGCGAGGGTCTAGTAGTAATGGCTTGCTATTTAGAACATTAGGATTAGGCGAAGCCGCCATATTCAATATCTCTTTGTATATATAAAAGATTTATGAGACATCAATTTTTACAGAATAAATATGTTCTATTTTATTGTAAAAATACTAAAAATTGATATCTTTATATACTTGTAATTATTACAAACGCAACTAGCAAGCAACCAAAACAACCTACCAAACAAACAAACAAAGATGACTTTCACTAACAACTCCGCATATTCTAGCAACGCCGCCAACAAGATTAGTTATCGTGTATTCAATTCCTATGCGAATAAGAGCGAAGACTTTGAGAATGTTAGCAAAATTCCTCGCAGCCTTAAGAAGACTGATAACATTACCGATAATTGTAAGAAAATTGCTCTTAGATACAAGGATGCTCGCCTATCCTACAAGAACCGACGCAGTATCAATAAGGATTGGAAGGACTTCAATCAATCGTAAGCAGGCGTAAGCCGGTTGCCCTTAACTCTGTGGATATTAGGTATCTTATGATGTATCTTATGATGTATATATGATGTGTATATGATATGATGTATATGTAATATGTATTATATATTTTTTATATTTGGTCGGTAAATATATATGGGTATATTAGGTCTATTAAATAATATAAATGAGTTATTTACATATCATACCTCACGATATATATATGAATATATATAAATATATATATAATGATTGTATGAAAGATGTCGTAAGAACCTATAAGAATAAAAGAGACACAAAATACAAAGATAAGTATTTAGAGGCAATTCTTAATGATGATAATCGGCTGTATTATACATCTCTAGAGATATTCAACGCCGTATCTCTTGGTATTACTGGCGACTTGTATAATAACAATATTATTAATAACAATACGGATATATTGGACGAGGAGTTGTATTATCTGTCAGCGATAACCGAGTTTAACTTTATAAATTATCATTATAATATCCTTATCACTACTGACCTTCCTGATAATCTCAAGGAGGCTACTTGTATTAGAATAAGGTTATATAATATTGATATATTGCTAGGCTTTGACGACCCTAATGATACAGACAATATTATATACGCTCCATTATATTACATATTAAACGACTTTATAACTACCTGGCTTGAACTGGTTTATTACACAAATAAACTATTAAATGAGTATTTATTCATACATAACCTAGCGACTAATGGTGCCCTTTTTCAATTATATGGGTTTGACACGGTTATAGAGAACGGCTACACAGTTATTGTGCCGATATTTGAAGAGCCTACATAGAAATTCTAAAAAAACATTACAGTATATTAGAAAGTTATATGAAGGTCGCTGCTAAGGAGGTCGCTGCTAAGGTTGTTAAGAAGGCGAAGACGGTTGCTAAGGTTGCTAAACCAAGGGTTTCTGCTAAGAAGGCGAAGACGGTTGCTAAGGTCGCTAAGGTCGCTAAACCAAGAGTTTCTGCTAAGAAGGTCGCTGCTAAACCGAAGGTTGTTGCTAAGAAATCTAGAAAATACAATATTAGAGGTGGTGTAGGTTCTACAACCATAAAATTATCACCAATCCAAGAAGAAACAGAACTAGAAAAAGAAGAAGCTGAAAGATTAAATAAAATAGAATTACAAAGAAAAAATTTAAAACCTTTACCACGAAAAAATTCAAATCAAGTATCAGTTTCTGCGTCAGGTTCCGTATCAGGTGAAGAATTAAAAAAACTAAACAGGAGTTAATACCTTTACTTTCACCTTTAGAACTAAAAGAAGAACTAAAAAAAGATAGAGAAGCAGAAAAATTATTAGAAGATAGATTAAAAGAGAGATTAAAAGAAATTGAAAGAGAAGGAGCAGAAAAATTAAAAAAGATTAGAGAAGATGGTGCTAAAGAAAAAGCAAGATTAGAAGAATTATATAGAGAAATAGAGATAAAATTAGCAGCAAACAGAAACAATAATTTAAGAGAAAAACAAGGTGCTGAAGCAATAGAAAGAAGACAAAGAGAAGCAAACGCACGGGCACATAATAGAGCAATAACAAATTATAATAATAGTGTTCTATCGGGACAGAGTTCTACAAGCAAACAAACTAGAGCACATAGGGATTTAGAAGCACTTGCGGATAGTCGTCGTTCAACTTGGAATGGTGAAAGTATATATTAGCAACATCAACCCACGCATCTTCATCCTCATCATAATCCTTTTTATTTTGTATATAAATAATATATAATATAATATCTCAAGATTGTAATATGTATAACAGTTTATACTACATATTTACCAAGGATTACAATGACGACTACAGTAATAGCACGCTATATATGAAGGAGAAAATCAATAAGTTGAAGATACTTAATGACAGCAAGGATAACGAGTTGAAATATGTTAAGAGGAAGTATGAGAATTTAAGCAGACGCTACAATAGCCTTGAATGGAAATACAACGAACACTTGCTGAATACCCATTATCACAGGGACTACTATCATAAACTAGAGGTTAAATACAATCTTTTAATGGCGAAACAGAGAGCAAATATGTGTCTCATAGATATACACGGGGACATCCTTAGCGTGAATGACGATTACGAGCATATCTAGGGTGCCCCCTTAAAAACTACTTAACAATAGCAGGCGTCATATATAAATATAACTAAATAATAATGAAATTGGACTGCGTTTTAACCGCTGTGAATGAGAACCCGTTATACTTGGAGTTTATTCCTATCTTTGTTAAAACTTGGAACAAGTTATATCCTAGCGTTGATGTTAAAATCATCTTAATCGCCAAAGCAATCCCTGAGGAATACAAGGAATACGCTAATAACATCATCCTCTTTGAGCCTCTAGATGGGGTGCTAACCAGTTTCACATCGCAATTTATTCGCCTGCTCTATCCTTGTATTTTGGATTACAAAGGTGCCGTGCTGATAACTGATATGGATATTTTGCCGACAAATAAAACCTATTATACCGAGCATATAAAGGAAATAGACGACAGCAAGTTTGTATATTATAGAGGCGACCACTGCTTTATTTATAAATCTATAGCGATGTGCTATAATGCGGCTACGCCTGAAGTATGGCGAGATATCTTTGATATCCATAGCCTAGAGGATGTTCGGTTTATGCTTGAGAATGTATCGCGAAATAATGTTATTGAGGAGGGCATCGGGAAAACAGGATGGTTTTTAGACCAACTGTCCTTATATACTAAGGTTATGGAATGGAACAAAAGAACCGGCAATCTAATCTGTCTGGATGAAGAAAAAACAGGATTTAATAGATTATCTAGAGATACCTTTAGGATGACTGATGAATTGAGGGACGCATTAGCCTCAGGATATTTCGTGGATTATCACTGTCATAGACCGATGAGCGCCTACAGCGAAATAAACAACTTTATCTATGATTTGCTACCTACTGGCGATGCTTAGGCGAGACATAAATAAAATATAAAAATACACATAAAACATCAATTCTTACCTAGGATAGCCTAGCCATCCCATATTATTTTTTAGCATTTGCGTCTCTTATTACGCAAACTGTCATTATACATCTGCCTTTCATATCGCTTATAACTTTCAGCCTCCTTGCGAGGCACGAGCCTATAGGGATTAACATAGTCGTCATCTTCTCTCTTATAACAACAGGACATTAGACAAACCATAATATGCGAAGTAATGATTATGAGGAACATAACAAACAGGAACATAGAGATTGTAGGCATTTCTTTAATAGATAACTCTTAGAGCATACATCAATTTTTCTATTATTACTTAAAGAAAATAGAACATAATTATTTATTTCCTTTATCACAATAGATGTCTTTGTATAGTTATAAAAGCAGGTGTATAGAAAGAGATAGCATTAAAAGGGATTTAGAGAAATATTATGAGGAACTACAGGAACTGAAGACGACAATTAATAAAATTATGGATATCTATAATAAAAATAAAAGAGATGAAGTTGATGACCTTAGAAGGCAAATACAGAATATGATAGATATCCATAATATAAAAAAGGAGATTGTAGAGTTGCGTAAGGATACTGAGAGGCTAACACAGGCTGTCGCCGCTGCTTCCGCTGCTAAATAAATATGTTCTATTTTCTTTATTTTTATATGAAAATTGATTAACAACCTAACATTTAACTACTAAAGGCAAGCCTAGTATCTAGGCTCTTTCGCAAAGTCTCTTCGCCGCTTACGCAACTCAGCAACCGCTCAGCAACCGCTCAGCAACCTCTAAGCAGACTTCGCAACTCAGCAACCGCTCAGCAACCGCTCAACAGACTCAAGATGGAAGTTTCTGGCTTTCTTGTTATGACTAATAACTTCACCTATAACAGGAGGACATTTTACAAGAACTTGATATTCGCTAGGTTTGGCGACAAGATATTTGTGAAGGTATTCAACTATGTCGGCTCGTCTGTCATTATGCTCTATAGCGACTTTGTGAAAAACGAGTGTTTGAATACCTACTACGAGTTATCTCGTGCCGCTATTGGTAAGCCTAATATTGACAAGGAATACTACTGTAGCAATAACCCCGACTACACCCCTACAAAGTATGAGAAAGAAAATAATATGTTTGTTGATACTATCTATATTGTTGAGGATGACTTGACACACGCTAAGGTAGCGAAGAAAGGCAACACCAGCCAATCGCTTAATGTGAAAAAATTAAAAAAAATGAAAGTATCTACCGATGAGGAGATTGAGGAATTCTTCGTGAATTACAATAAAAATTACGGATTTGAAGAAGAAAACTTTGAAGAAAGAAAGGCGACCTACACGGCTCTTGTGAATAACTTGTAAAGCGTATCAGCGTATCAGCGAAGCAGCGTAAGCGTGTATATATCTATATGTATATATTTTTATATTTAAGTAGCATAAGCGGCGGCAGCAATATTTAGATTGTCTATTGCCCTATTTTTTATATACCAGCGAGTCACGAAATATATCGCTATTACATCTGTGGTTAGTTCTAGTAAAAACATATCAACCTGAGCGAGCAGCATATGGATATATATGAGCCAGTCGAACCACGAGTATATGGTATTTATTATGGATATCTCAAATTGTTTATTTGTATCCTTTTTCTCAGTATCCTCTGTGGGAAGTGCGTTTATATTTTGGATATTGAGGGTAATCCACGGGGCTATAATGCTATGGTCTAGATTCCTTATGATAGTATTGAGGACTGCGTATAATACGATAAGCCCGTATTTCTGGGGCGTATCTATAACAATACCTAGAATAACCAACTCTGGATTTGGACCAAACCGATAGAACGAGGTATCTCCCATAAATTGCTCGGTATTAGCAAAGATATAACTCAGCAATATCGTTAAGATGACAATCATCCACGCCGCTATAATACGAGATACCACAAGAGTTTTCATTTTCATTATGCGATAGCAGCGACAGCGGAGCGGCGGTGATACATTTAATATACACGATACTTTCCTATATCAGTTTTTACATATTACATATTACATATTACATAAGATTATAAATGTTTGTTTATTTATTATATTATGTTTATTAAGAATTATCTATATGAATTACCAGACGACATACAATCAGCAATTTACAAGATGGTATTCTCTAGATGTATCACCGATATAGAAAGAGACAAGAGCATAAAGTATCTTAACAGACTGTATAAGGCGACGACCAATCCTAGCAATACCTGCGTATATTCTATAAAACCTAAAGGGATGTACGGCGAAGACGGTGGCGACTGTTGCGGTGAATGCGTTCAGGAATATAAATACAGACGCATAGCAGCCTTAGAAGCAGCCTTAGAGGCAGCGGGTACTTGTAAGAAACACATTAAATCCCTTATATTCTTAGACCGCACGCATCTAATAGAGGATACCACGCATTCGCAAAGTAATATAGTAAGCCTCTACATATATCCTCTTTTTACTGCTAGCAAAAACTTAAAAAAATACTTAGCATCTCGTATCAACCTTGTAAAATTCTATAATACGAAGATGATAAGAGAAATTACTGTGGTAGATGACAGGATTAACATTTTATTTACGACGCATTTTGAGTGTAATGCTGACATCTACTATAATATTATGGTCGCCTATAATGTTCTCTACAATTCCTTAAGTAATGTTATATATAGCGAAGATAATGCGGTAATATTTAACAAGTTTGGCGAGTTGTTTAGATGGCTTGAGATGAATAATGTGCTTGAAGGATATAATATGTGTAATAACAAGGTGATACCGATGTTTAATACAAGGTGATACCTATATTTGAAGCAAAGAACGGCAAAAAATAAAGGAACGGAAGGGACTGAGGGACGGACGGAACATTATTAGAAAACCCATATAAGCACATATTATTTTATTTATTTATATTTTAATGAAATGATAACAGTTGATATAATGGGTGGTTTAGGAAATCAATTATTTCAAATAATGACCGTAATTGCTTATTCTAAGAAATACAATAACCCTTTTGTTATAGAGAGGAAATCACATAGTCCCAGTTGCACTTTTAGGAATGTGTATTGGAATAATTTCTTAAGTAAGTTAGAGAAATACTTAGTTAATTGCCCTGTCAATTTCCCTGTATATCAGGAACCTACCTACGAATACAGGGAATTACCAAACATTTCTAATAAGGATAATATTAAATTAGCAGGCTACTTTCAATCCTATAAATATTTTGATACATACAAGGACGATATTTTAAAAGAGATAGGCTATGACAACATAAAGGATGATTTAAAAAATAAACTAGGAAATGCCGTTAAACCGTGCGAGATGATTTCATTACATTTTAGAATGGGGGATATTATCAGGGTTCATAAGGATAATAATATCATAATTCCTCTAGATTATTATATAAACGCTATTAAGCACATAGAAACCCGTGTTTCACAAAATACCCCTATTAAACTGCTCTATTTTTGCGAAGCCGAAGATAACGATTATGTAATAACAAATTATATCATTCCTCTAAGAAATATGTTTTCTAATACATCCTATTATAAAGCGAGTGATACGTTGGAAGATTGGGAACAACTAGTATTAATGAGTTTATGCGAACATCATATTCTAGCGAACAGCACATTCAGTTGGTGGGGTGCTTACCTTGCTACTAATAATGATAATAAAAATAATAAAATAATATGCTATCCTGATAAATGGCTACATTCTAAAATAATAACACATAGCACAATTGATTTATTTCCTGACAATTGGATGATGATAAGAGCCTAAGAATTTCTTTTTCTTATACTTGTAAAAATTGATTTAAGAGATATCTCTATATATTATAGGAACCTCTTTAATATGACAAGCAATACCGACAATAATAATAACGACTATGACTACGGATATATCTATTGTATATCTAATGATGCGTCTATGCCTAATATTGTAAATATTGGTTTAACTTGGATGACACCAGAGCAAAAAATAGAGGACATAAACGGGCTGCCTAGATTATGGCGACCGCCTACGCCGTATAAATGCGAGTTCGCTAAGCGGGTTCTAGATGCCGAGAATAAGAAAAACGCCATCTACAAGGTGCTCTCGGCATCTAGAATAACCCCAAAGCAAAGATTCTTTCGTGTTTCTATTGAAGAAGTAAGAACACTATTTGACCTGATGGATGGCGAGTATTGGAATGCGGCTGACGCGGCTGATGCTACAGACTATACAGACATATATGATATACCAGAGAATGACACGCAGATTGATAGTATATTAGAAAAAAAGAGTAAAAAACTGGCTATGCTTGAAGATATGTTAGATAAAAAAGAATTAGAGATTAAGGGTATTGAAGAGAAAATGCTTGAGTGTCTTTTCCAAAAATGCGAAGATTTAGAGATGGAACTGGAGAATAAAAAGACAGAACTGAAAGAGATTAATGCGGTTATTGAGGAACGCAAAGCGGCACTTAAAGACTTAACGACTACCGACGATACCGACTACGCCGACGCCGACCAAATTATAACGGAATACCTTAATAAGTGATTACCAGAGAGAACACATAGATTGTGTAAATACATAGTATAATAAATATGTTATTGCTTATGCGGTCTCCGGTATCTATGATATCTTTTTTAATATCAGTCATATCGCAAATATATATAGTATTATTGGAACCTTCCTTAATCTTGCTAACTTCCTTGCTTATATAGTCTATTTTATTATTTAGTCTTCTAGATTCCGCATCTCTATACCTCAAGTCAATAAACAGTTTGTTAGTCCTATCGTCGTATCTGTTTATAATATGATATAACTTTTTATCGTATTTATCAGCAAAATGATAGTAATCATTAAATAGCTTTATGATGTCATCTTCCATATTCGCAATATAATTCTTGAAATCTTTGCTATTCAATATCTTTGTTTGCGAATTTATAGAAGAGTGGGATACTAGAGATGTGAAAGAACCGCAAGAACGTCTCATCGTAATTGCTATTTATACAAACTATTTAATATCAATTTTTATTTTTTCGTATATCTTGTCAATCACCTTTTTCTCAGGATAATAGTGGTGATAGTGGTTATTGCTAAATATCATTCGCCACAACTTATCAACATAATTACATTTACAGATAAAAATCAGCCCTGATATATTAGGACACAAATCTTTGTTTATATAATTGAGTTCCTCCTTCACATCCACGCTGTATAAATACTTGCTACGCTCAAATATATCATAGATATTCTTAGAATTTTTAATGTTATTCAGGAACACCTTGTATAGTTCAGGGATTACCAGAAAAGGCGTTGTATTGCTATAAAAGGTATTTAGCGTCTTAGTTCCGTCTCTAGAGAAATGCTCGGCATAATATTTAATAATGAAAGACAAATCAACGAATACCTCATAGTCTATGCTGTATATATTATTGCTTATATCCTCAATAATCAGCGTATCCGTCGCTACATTATTGTAAATATCTATATTGTTTAGGAATATATCGTCGCAATCGCAAGGCGACAATACTATATACTTGTCTAATATACTGGTATAGTCGTATATCATATCCTTAATCAGGTAGTTATATATATTGGACTTGTATATATAGGGATGCTTTATGTTATTGCGATAATAGTTGTATATTACAAAGACATCTTTTATACGCTTAGAAACCAGTTCAGCGAACATCTCTTGTGTTTTCTGTGATTTATAGTTGTTATTGAAAATTTCCTCAAGGCTGCTATCTTTAATAACAGCAGCAAGATTGATAGCATTTAAGCTATCGCTGCCGCCGCTGCCGCCGCTGCCGCTACCATAATAAGGGTCGCTCTTAATATTATTGTTAAATCTCAAATACATATACTTTTTATAGTTGAATGTCTCTAAAAATATATGGAAATGAAAGAGTATCAGTTCGTAATAATTGCCTCGTGCTGCTGTGTATGCTTCAATCTCCTCGCAAATGCCCTCAATACTTAGAGACCTCTTATAATCATAAGCGGCTATGTAATTATTACAATCTTCTAATATTTCTTTTTGTTCTCTCGCATTCTCTAGGTTATCATTATGTTCCTTCAATACCCGCTCTCTCAATTCATCTGTTATGATATCCATCGCTGATGTTCGTAGATTATCGTAGATGCTCGCAGTATTATATACTACCCAATCATTTATATATAAAAATTGATATCGTGATATTATATAAAGATATAAGGACGCTACGCTGCTGCCCCGCTCAGTCGCTGCTATGAAATCTCTTATTATCGTTGAGAGTTTTACAAAGACCAAGACGATTAAGAAATATTTAGGAGACCGTGATGTTTCTGTTGCTTTTTCTGGAGGGCATATTTACAATCTACCAAAAGATAATTTAGGGTTTGATACGGATACTTGGGACATAACCTATGTGCCTACAAATCCTAACATTATTAAGAATATTAAAGAGATGGCTAGAAATGCCGATGTTATATATCTGGCTGCTGACCCTGACTTAGAAGGTGAGGCAATCGCCCACAGCCTTTATAAATGCCTTGAAGGTATTATAAAGGACGGCGGCGGCAGCGCCAGCAGCGGCAGCGGGAAGGTATGTCATCGCATAACATTTAACGAGATTACCAAGAATGCTGTCATAAATGCTCTAGAAAATCCAAGAACTATAGATATGGATAAAGTGAAAGCCCAAGAAACACGACGAATTGTTGATAGGCTTATAGGATACAAGGTATCGCCTGTATTGTGGAACAAGTTTAACAAGAATTACCTTAGTGCCGGTAGAGTTCAAATAGCAGGTCTAATCATCTGTATTAACCAAAGGACACGCATTATAAACAAAGAGATAATACCCTACTGGACGATTGAAGGCACCTTCAGTATCGGTAAAGATCTAGCAATCACAGGAACATTATATGCCGATTTGATAGAATACAAGATAAGAAACATAGAAATTGTTAAGAATATTTTAAATGATTTAAGTATCGGCGCTAAGTATAACATAGAATATGCTAAGCATATAAGGAATGTTAGCCCGTCGCCACCATATACCACTACGACGCTCCAACAAGATGCCTATAATAAATGTCGGTTTAACGCTAAGGAGACTATGAAACTGGCTCAAGATTTATACGAGCACGGACATATTACTTATATGCGAACTGATTCCACAAGTATTGCTGAAGATGCTAAGAAGATGATTTTGTCATATATTAGGGATACTTATGACGGCAGCGGCAGCAGCGGCAGCAGCGCTTCCTTCGCTAAATACCGGACATTTAAAACAAAAGTAGCGAACGCTCAAGAGGCACACGAAGCAGTAAGAATAACAAACCCTAAGAATAAAACAATCTCTTTTGAAGGCTCCACAAAGAAACACGAGAAGTTGTATGAGTTAATATGGGTTAGAACTGTAGCATCCTTAATGACTGATGCGGTATATACAGATTTACAATTGAAGTTCAGCGCTAAACACATATTTTGTGCTACCAAATCATACTTAAAGGAGTTAGGGTTTCGCATATTATACGAGGATAAACTTGAGAACGAAAACCTAGAAGATTTTGTAAAAATAATTAAAGAGAACAAGCAAACAGCGACTGCTAAAGAGTATTCTTCGCAAGGCACCATAGATAACATACCGTCTCTTTATAATGAAGTTCAGTTAATTAAGGAATTAGAGAAGGAAGGCATAGGGAGACCTTCCACATATTCCTCTATTATTGACAAACTGTTAGATAAGAAATATGTGGAAATCGGCACAAACCCTCAGCAAGAATATGAGATAGAATGCTTTAAGAAGAAAAAGAGTAAGGAGCGCAGCGGCAGCGAGAGCGGCGAACTCATTATAACAACTAAGAAAATTAATCTAGGAGGAAAACAAAAAGACCTCTTAGTGCCTACTGAGTTAGGCTTAGAAATTATCAAGTATATTTATGAGATATTCCCTTATCTATGTGATTTAAAATTCACATCTAAGATGGAAGACGACTTAGATAAAATAATAAATGCTAGCAGTAATGTTGGTATTACCAAAGAGGCAGTATTAAATGACATTTATGCTAAAATAAAGGGCTCTATAGCGTCTATTGAGCCTACTAGCGGTGTTAGCACTAGCGGCAGCACCGGCAGCGGCAGCGGAGCCATTAGCAAAGAGAAGAAGACAGGTATTATCACAACACGATATGGTGTCTGCTATTATAACAAAGAACTAGATAAATACACGAATATAGAGCCATTCCTTAAATGGAAAAAGATATCCAAAGAAGGATTGAAAGAGAGAGACATAGCGTTCTTAAGTTCTCTTCCAAAACCCATAGAGTATTTGGGAAAGAAGTATGATTTACACTTAGGTAAATTTGGTATTTACCTAAAAGACAATAAAAATAATAATCATAAATTGGAGAAGAAGTTGTGGGACACATTTTGCTTTGGCTAAATTGGCTGACATATATTGTCGGGACACATTTTGCTTTGGCTAGGCGTTGCTAGTCATAAGCCGACATCCCTTTCCTACAATTAAGATACCAAGAGGTTATATATTTATCTGCGAAGTTAGGATGTATAGTATCGTTGTGGTAATCCATATCAATACAATTGTCAATCATCGTATTACATTTTTTACAAAGCCATTTTAAATTGTTATCCATTCTATTTTATATTTTTAAGATATATATTAATATATCAATTTTTTACTTCTTAGATTTAAGGTTCTTATTCAGCTTATTGAGTTCAAATGCGATATTAGATAATGATGTAGCAATAGAGACACCATACTCATCTGTAAAGAAGTTATTGAAGATATTATAGAGATCGTCAGCACCTAACCCTACTTCGCATTCGTCGTCTTCTTCATCCTCTTCATCCTCCTCATCATCCTCCTCATCTTCGTCATCATCCTCATCATCCTCATCATCCTCCTCATCTTCGTCATCTTCCTCCTCATCTTCGTCATCCTCCTCATCTTCGTCATCTTCCTCCTCATCTTCGTCATCCTCCTTGATTTTATCTACATTCTTAATAGTTGCTTCGCCTTTACGAGTTTTCTTGGTTGTGGTAGCCTCGGCAGCCTCAGTATCCACTTCGGCGACATCAGCAGCCTCCGCAGCCTCCTCAGTATCTGCGGTAGCGTCCTTGATATACACATTATCTTCCTCCTTGATAGTGCATCTTGAGGGTCTAGCACCGGACTTGCTCTTTTTAGATTTAGACTTTCCCGCAGCTGCCGCCGCTAGACCGCCTTGCATCCCGTGCATACTTTGCATACTATTCAAGAATGACATTATGTCAATACTATTTAAGTCATTCAGTTTATCCTTATTCATCTGTCTTCGCTTGTCTTTGCCTATGTTATATATAAATAATATTTCTTATATATATTTTTGTTTATTTTTTAATAAATTATTATATTAAGAGATTGATGATAATGTCTAATTATTTATTATATATTATAGGGTTCTTACTTGGTATCTTTCTATTACTTATAATTATAACAGATAAAGGAGATATTAGGACGCTTTTTAAAAATACTAAGGAATACTTTGCGAACGCTGCTACCGCTACCGACGCCGACAAAGACAAAGACAAGGATAAGATATACGATGAAAGCGAGATAGTCAAGGTATCTGTAGTCCCGCCTCCAATTCTAAAAGAGGTAATAACAAAGAATGATGATGACCCTGTAGCATCAGTTTTAACAAATAGCGAGATTATAGATAACTTTAAGTTTAATAAGTTGTTAAAAAAGCGAGAGATGCGAGTGCTAGTATCCTCGTATAATAATGATAACCTTAATAAGAATGACTGGATTACTGATAATAAAAATTACAATAATAATATAATGTTGAAGTTAGACAGCAGCGGCAGCGGAGCGACCGACGCGAGCACTAGCATCATTAAGGAGTTTAACAATCTCAACCCTTTTGTTAATGGCTACAATATACACGAGGTTAGCATAAGAGGACCTCCTAACGCCGTAATGTATAAACAAGAGAAGACGCTAGGTAAATTCTCAGTCCTCTTTATGTTCTCTCATAAACGCTTCCACAAAAACAAGAACAACCTCTTTATTATTTACGGAGTTGATAATAAGAATATAGTGATTAATATCAAGGATAACGAGTATAACAATAACAACTACTATAATGTTAATAACGACCCTAATGATAATAGCGACCTCAACGGTGCCTATGACAAGAATGACATAAACAAGAGTATTAATCTGCTAAATAACTTTCACTATTACGAAAATCACGACATACTATCTAACAAGGCGAAGGAACAGAAGTCCTATAAACTCTCGTATTTTGAGAAACTATACACGGTGGAAATAATAATAGATGACAGCGTGTATAACATTAATGATATCAATATGGAGACCTTGAAGCGGGACATAACATTCTTCGGGCTAATAATGGATAAGGAAGATGTCGTATTTCATTTGAATAATACGAAGTATGAGTTCAAGAGGAATACCGACAGGGATATTAAGATAGGCAAGGAGTCGTTTGTAATAAACAAAGACAAAAGTTGTGAGATTGTCTTGTATAGTTTTGCGTTCTTCACAGAGGCTATTAGCGATGCCGATTTGAAAACCTTTAAACTCTATAATAAATATAAGTTATACGGTATTCACAATAAAGAGGAGGAGGTTCCAGCAAATGACAAGAAAGCGCTGTTGAGTAATATAGATATAAAGATGCCGCAGCCTCTAGTGATGAAAGATGTAGCGGATACTGAGGTGAATACTATAGTAGAAAATGCGGCTATTCCTGATATCAAGGATATCCCTAAGATATAGAATGAATATAGATATAAACATATATATAAATATGAATGAATATAGATATAAATATCTATATAAACCTTAATTATAATTATAGATTATACATAGCATAAATTTACATTATATGATTAAAGCAGCCATCTTTATCTTAACGCAGAACACCACAGAACGCAAGGTATATTTAAAAACCAGTCTTTATTTTCTTTTTAAAAACTTTAATGCGAAATACAAATATCCTGTTATCATCCTACACGAAGGGAATTACACAGAGGATGCGATGAAAGACATCATAACAGGGATACGAGGCGAATGTAGGGGTCTCGTGTCATTTAAGGAGATTGACAAAGAGGACTTTGTGATACCGTCGCATATCAATACCGATAAGATGAATGAGATTATTGACCTACGCATAGTGCCTTATTGGCGAAACCAGAAATACCGCTCTATGTGTAATTTTTGGCTTAAAAACTTCTATAAATATACGACAGGCTATGAATATGTTATGCGTATAGACGATGACAGTATTATTGAGGAACCTATCAAGTATGACCTATTTGAATTGATGAGAGACAAAGATTATACCTATATGTCTAACATCATACACCTAGACTGTAGCCTCTGTAATTACGGGATGAAAGAGTTTTTTATTAAATATAATGAAGCAGCAGAAGCGACAGCAGAAGCGACAGCAGAAGCGACAGCAGAAGCGACAGCAGAATCGACCCAAACCCCAACAATCAAGACGACAAGAGACAAAATTAATGAACTATTTATGGAACATACACTCAAGAGCGATAGCGGATACTTTGAAAACTTTAAGAAACTTTATAAGGGCATTAACGATGCCGAGTATCTAGGTGATAGCGTGGAACTGAGTATGCCTTTTATGTATTATAATAACTTTAATATTATTAGCGTGGATACTTGGAATAAACCAGAGATACAAGATATCGTTAAGAAGATAGACGAACAGGGCTATATATATTACTGTAGGTGGGGCGACGCACCTCTACAGACCATCATCTTATCCTTATATGATAGCAGCCGGATAACCAAAGTTAATTTTAAATATAGCAAGAGGCTACAGCGTGAGGCATTTAAGGACGACAACGGAGCCTTACATTCTTTTATGCCTAACGATTATGAAAATAATAGTTGTATTGCGAAGAATTCGCAAAATGAGCGAAGCGAATGTGTAGCGGCGGCAGCGAAGAATTTGCAAAAATGAGTGAAGCAGCGAAGCGAATGACTAATCAATCTCTGCGATAGAGGAGCTGTCGCTAGCTGCGATACTAGCGACAGCGTCGCTGTCCTTTTTAACAACCACATCAGTCTCATAAAAATAGTAGAATTGGCTCAGTTGTTTTAGCATAATGAATGAATATGGCGAATAGATGTTCTATTTATGGATACATATCTTATTTTTATATATTCTTTGGAAAAATGATATATATGAAATATAATATAATATATATATAAAATGGACTACAATATTGAAGAAATCAATAGAGACCCTACGGGGTTTATTAAGAAAAACAAGAAGAATGACATAATCGCCTTTCTTATTAAAGCTGATGACGCATTTTTTAACGACGACGAGGATTTAATCCACGACGACATCTATGATATTATTAAAGACCACATTAGGAAGAAGTATCCTAAGGACAAGTATTTTAAACGAGTAGGTGCCGATGTGAAGAACAAGGTGGTTCTCCCGTATTATATGGGGTCGCAAAACAAGATTAAAGATAGTCAGGAGGAAATCACGAAATATCAGGCAAAGTATAATAGCGGCTCTTACAGGATTAGCGACAAGTTAGATGGCGTCAGTTGTATGCTCGTATATACGCCCGACAAGATTAAGATATATACCCGTGGAAACGGCACAGAAGGACAGGATATCACGCATTTGCTAGATTATATTAACGAGATACACGCACCTTATAATGCTAGCAATATCCAAATATACGGAGCAGCAGCGGCAGCGAAAGCGGAGATAGCGGTGCGTGGCGAATTAATCATCTCTAAGAAAAACTGGGAAGCACTAGGAGAGATGGGAAAACAAGGAGCCAACCCACGCAATACTGTAGCAGGTGCTATAAATAGCGACATTCTCAACAAAGATATCCTGTCTAAGATAGATTTTGTAGCGTATGCTCTCGTATATCCTAAAATTGCGGACGGACAGCAGAAACTCGCCGAAATGGGCTTTAAGGTCGCCAATAGCGTAGCGACAGGCACCTTGAACTTAGAAAGCCTCTCAAGTATTTTAGAGAGACGCCGTGCCGAAGGCGAGTATATTATTGACGGTATCGTCATAGAGGATGTTAGCCAATATTACGAAATAGCGAAAGGTAAGAACCCCGAGCATTCGTTTGCTTTTAAATCCATCCATACGCTAGAGCAGGTTGAGGTTATTGTTAGCAAGGTTGAATGGAATGTTTCTAAGGATATGTATATGAAACCTATTGTTATGTTTAACGAAATAGATTTGGACGGCGTGAAGATTAAGCAGGCGACAGGATTTAATGCGGCATATATAGCAAAGAATGTTGTCGGACCAGGCTCTCGCATTATCATTATACGCTCGGGTAATGTGATACCGCATATACAGAGCGTTCTTACGCCGTCTGCTAAAAAAGTGCCTAGTATGCCTGGAACGGAAGGCGTTGATTATAAATGGAATGATACGCATGTGGATATATTGATGATTGTTAAGGAAGGCGACAAGAACCGTGATTATGACATTAAAAATCTAATGTATTTTATGAAAACCGCCAGTATTGAGAATATGGGTCAAGGGAACATAACGAAAATATACGATGCGGGATTTAGCGACATTAAACAGATTGCTAACATCTCCAAAGCGGACTTGCTGAAGATTGACGGGTTTAAAGAGAAGACTGCGACAAATATCATCAACGCCTTAGCAGAAATAAAGAATATAGATTGTTTAATCTTGATGGACGCCTCTAATATGATGGGGCGTGGGTTCAGTTATAAGAAGATTAAGTTGATTACTGACAAGTTCCCATATATTCTAGAGCACGACAAGAAGAGTAGGGAGATGACTGCGAGGCTAACTGCTAGCGATTTAAAGGGTGTTGAAGGAATTGCCGGGATATCCGCTAAATTGTTTTTAGATAACCTGCCTAAGTTCTATGATTTCTATGACAATTTAGGGATTAAATGTAAGTCTTCGCAAAAAGCCGATAAGGGCTCCTCGACGCCTACGATGATTGACGCCAATATATTAGACAAGTCCTTTGTATTTACTGGGTTTAGAGACAAGGCTCTTGAGGCTTATATAGTTAGGATGGGTGGCTCTGTTAAAACTACTATTAGCAAGAATACCGATTATCTAGTGGTCGCTGATATAAACGACAATAGCAGCAAGGTAGATAAGGCACGCAGCCTAGGAGTCCCTATAATACTTAGAGACAACAACATATTTGAGAGGCACCTACAACCTGCTAAGGATGCTATGTCGGCTCCTAAGCAATCGCCGCTATCGCCGCTATCGCCAGCGAAGGATGCTATAGTCGCAGTATCGCCGGTATCGCCGCCTAAGGAACCTATAGCGCCTACGGTACCTGTTAAGAAGCCAAAAGCACCTAAAGAGCCAAAAGCACCTAAAGAAGCTAAAGCACCTAAGGAAGCTAAAGCACCTAAGGAACCCAAGAAACCATTAGCCGCTAACGCTGCTCCTGCTAAAGTTTCTTCTCCTGCTAAAGTATCTTCGCCGCTATCGCCGCTATCGCAGCATTCGCATATATTTAAAGAAATGCCTTCAGGCACAGAAGACCGTTTCACTCTTATAACTTTTGAAAATCATTTTAGACCTACAAAGGGAAATGATGGAATTAAAGTTATATTCGCAGACTTAGACCATACTCTTATTACACCAAAAGGAAAGCACGTGTTCCCTAAATCTCTAGATGATTGGAAGTGGAAGAATGACGCAGTTGTTCCTAAGTTAAAAGAGATGTATAATATGGGATATGAGATTGTCATAGTATCTAACCAGAAGAAGATGAAAGGAGACGAAGTTAGAGCCAAGGCTAAGATGATATACGACGATTTGTCGCTACCCTTTGTGTTTATATCGGGGCATAGCGACTTGTATTACCGCAAGCCGCAACTTGGCTTATTAGAAGTATTGATAGAGTATATCTTTAAGGAGCGTAGCAACATAGACCCTTCAAGCATATTCTTAGGAGACAGCGCAGCTGACTTATATTTTGCTAGAAATACCAACATCCGCTTCGTCCATACCGATATGTTCTTCTTAGGCACACCGAATAAGGAGTTCGCAAAGATAGAAGCAAAAGCACACCCTTTAACAGAGTGGGTATCTAAGACGGCGCCGCTATCGCCGCTATCGCTGCTACCAGCCCTTAAATCATCCTCTAAACATTTGGTTATTATGGTAGGTTCTCCTGCTAGCGGCAAGTCTTACTATTCATACGAACTAGAGAAGAAAGGGTTCCTTCGCATCAACAAAGATACTATGAAAGTGGATAAGGTTATGCTGAAAGCATTCGAGAAAGGAATACAGGCAGGGCAAAATATCGTGATTGATAATACAAATCCTACGAAGGAGGCACGAGCAAAATGGATAGCGGCTGCTAAGAAGGCATCTTATTCTATAACTATTGTATGGATGAACTTCCCTATGCCTGTAGTAGAGTTTCTAGATAATTATAGAATATACAAGAATAAAAATGAAGATACTCACGTGCCTGCTGTCGCTATGCGTGTATATTACAAGAAATTTGAAGCGCCCACACAGGACGAATGCGATAACCTCGTGGAAGTTAAAACTATCAATAATACCGATATGTTATCTGTATGGTTCTAGGCTGTTTTGTAATATATATCCTTTTATTTTTTGAGTTTATAAATATAAAAAATGATTATATAAACCTTATAATTTTCTTATAACTATAATAAATGGAGTTCTGCGAAATTTGCGATAATATGCTTTATGTTAAGTCTAATGACAAAAATATGCTAGTTAAGTATTGTAAGCATTGCAACTATGAGAAAGTAGAGACGGGCGCTAAAAGCGCGATTAAGATATCTAAGACAATTTATAGCGAGGACGACCTGCTATATAATCAGCATATAAATAAGTATTTGCGTTTTGACCCTACTTTGCGTCGCATTAATGACCCTCATATATCTTGTAATAATGATAAGTGTGTTGAAGAGAACTCTAATAAGCAAATCATATATATTAAATACGATTCTAAAAATATGAAGTATCTCTATGTATGCGACAATTGCGGGAAGACTTGGAAGCAGGTTAAAGAGAACTAAGGACGGGACTAGGACTGGATGAAGGACTGGACTAAGGATATAAAAATAAAAAATGATAGTATAATAGGTATTAAAAAGCATTAAGCACAAATGACCCTTATATATAAGACGGCAAATATTGAAGATGTTAGTAAGATTAATGATTTGTTAAATAAGGAAGATAAGATATCCAAGCCTATTATGACTATCTATGAATTTGATAAGATTATGGGAATGCGAACACAGCAGTTGGCGTCAGGAGCAATCCCCTTTGTAAATACTGGTGCTGGTAAAATAGTTGTTAGTAGTAATATGGAACTGCGCAACATAGCCTTACAGGAACTAGAGGAAGGGCGACTGCCCTATATTATTGAGCGGGTATTATCTAATAAGAAGAAAGAGTATTACCGTGTATGCGATTTGAACCTTGTTGCTATCCGTGATAGGATGCGTAAGTAAGCGAAGCAGCGAAGCGGCGGAGCACAATAACCTATATATATTTTATATTTTTATATTACTATTTTTATTATTTTATAGTAGAACAAACACTATTATATTATACATATATTTTAGGATGGATAAGGATTTTAAGATTTCTGGAAGAGAGGATGTTCTAGGAAAACAGAGAAATATCTATGTTAAAATTAATAAAAAGGCTAAAACCAAGTATATCAAATGTAAGGGAGAGTTTATAAAATTATCTACCTATATAAAGGAAAAGGCAAAGCCCACTAATGCTGCGAAGGCTGCGAAGGCTGCGAAGGCTGCTAATGACGCAGGAAAAATTATCAAAATAAACAAGAAAGTAAATGTTATCAATAACATCAGCAAGATAAAGGATATAAAAATAAGAAATCTTTTAGTAAAAACATTCAAGAAGAACGCTAAGTTATATTTTATTAAAGATAAAAAGGGATGGAAAGGCGGAACAGGCTTGACTAACGGAACGGGATGGAAAGGCGGAACAGGCTTGACCGGCTTGACGGGCGGTATATTTACTGGAGATATTACAAGGGATGTATTAAGGAACAGAGCACAAGAAACCGATAAGACCTCTTTAATTACAACCTTAGAAAATAGCAACGGTATTATAATAAGAAAGATATGTAATCTAGAGTATCAATTTAAAATAGATGGCGTGGATTATATTATAAGACCCTATATTAATTTAAAAGGGAACAAGATTATTATAGAGTTATACCTAACGAATGACAAAGATAGGTTTTGGATTTTGCTTCCAATACATATCTCTCAGTTTTTTAATAAAAATGCTTCAGGGAAGCATTCCTTTATTCATATAACTGCTGAAATGAAAATACTTGAAAAATACCATATTTTGACAACACAAAATTTGAGAATAAATAGTGTTAAAAAAACACACACCTATTTAATGGCTGACAATATTGTAGAGTTGCTAGATATACTTAGAACACACGGCAAACAAATCTTTAAAGATTGGGGGACAAGAGAACAATATAAATATATAAATTTAGAAGAGTATTATAATATTGTCAGGCACAAGTGGGAGAAAATAAATAGTGTTTATTCAGGGCACAACATAAGGTCATTAGACATAGTTAAGTGTATTGAGAAATTAGACGAAATATTCTTACACATATTCACAACCATATATGCTGGGAATATTCGTTTGCCTACTGACAGCTCTTCAGTATTACTGTTAGGTTCATCAACTATCTCAGTATCGGCTATAGACCTTGCTAGTAATGATAAGGACTTTATAACAGGGTCTAACGCTCACGGAACGCAAGCAACTTCGGGCACTTCGGGCGTATCAGGTGCCTTGCGAACAGCCAGTCCAAGAAGGACAGCCAGTCCTCGCCGCCTTGCTAGTCCGCCTCGTCGTCTTCCTAGCCCACCCCGTAGGGGTATTAGAGACAGAAGCAGGAGCCGTGATAGAGGTTATAGAAGCCCACCTCGTCGCCTTGCTAGTCCGCCTCGCTTTGCGAGCCTGCCTCTTAGGGCTACTAGAGACAGAAGTAGGAGCCGTGATAGAGGATATAGAAGAGCGAGCAGATACTAGTATTTTTATAATTTATTAATATTATAATGTTAAAAAAAAATTTATTAATATTATTTATATCATACTACTTATCTATATATCTTGTTATAGATAGGATACATTATGATATAGATTTTTTTCCTATAGAGAGTTTTAAACAGGAACGATATAGATGTTTAAGATATATAGATGATAAAATTTATGCTAAGGCGGCTAAGGCAGCTAAAGCAGCTAAAGCGGACACTATAGATAACGAAAGTAATATTATTAAATATATCAAGACCTATCCTAATGCTAAATGTAGAAAATATAAAAAGGATTATATTGAATACATAATAAATAAAAATAAGATTATAATATATAATACATTAATACACATAATATTTTATATAAATTTGATTATATTTTTGAGGATTGCTGGGTGTATCCTATACAGAATACTGATATCATAAGGACTATCATAGAATATGTTTAGGGATTGCTGGGTGTATCCTATACAGGATACTGATATCGTGAAGACTATCATAGACTATGTTTAGGGATTGCTGGGTGTATCCTATACAGAATACTGATATCGTGAAGACTATCATAGACTATGTTTAGGGATTGCTGGGTGTATCCTATACAGAATACTGATATCATAAAGACTATCATTTAATTATATGATATTATATACATTACATATAGTATATATTACTTAATGCTTATATGTTTGTATAGGATATAAAGAAGTATCAATTTTTAGTTTTTTGATACCAACCTCTTAATATTTTCAACCGCATTATTGTAAATAACATCAATCGTCTTGCCTTCATTAAAAATAGGCTCATTAACAATTTTAAAGTATTCTTCGTCGCTCATATTCTCCATCCTGTCTATCACGCTATTTATGTCGGTGTCGCCGTCTAGTGTTATAAAGCGTTTGCTATTAAAATGCTCGCCGATATGTTGAGAGCCCCAATAGATAGGGATAACACCAGCACGAAACCCGTTAATCAGTTTCTCAGTAATATAATGACCTATTCTAGCGTTCTCCATAGTTATAACGAACTTGCTATTTTTATAAAAGGCTGTTAAGTTATCGGTTGCGAAATGTCCTTGAACTTTGCCGCCAATATTGTTTTTATAAGTGCCGCCATACATTACAGGCATCCTTTTATCTAATTTATCCAAAAATCTTGTGCGTTCATTCTGCGTCCCATTAGATATTACAGCAGTTGTATAGTTGTTTGGGATAGTTTTTGTAGGCTCAAAAGACAACTCTGGAAACGACTTGAGATATACAATATAGAATGGGAACTCCACATAATTAGCCTCAGTCCTATTGAACCCTAGAATACAAGTATATAAGGGCAGCGTTTCTAGCATACACTTGGCGTAATACGATTCGCCCGTAAATAAAAAGGACTGTCGCCAAGGTTTGTAGTTAATATATGTGGTATTTGTGAATATGGATTCCACCAATATATCTGCGTCGTCCATATTAAAAGAGACGCTGACGCTTTCGCTGCGTTCGCGTTCGCTATCATAAACATCTCCTAATAGACGCAAGAAGAACCCGATATGTATAGGGTCAGTCTTGTTAAAGAAACCGTCCCAGAACCCGTTAAAATATACTTTCATATTGCCTAATTTTATAAATAAATGTATATATCCTTTAAGTATCGAAGTATCGCTTGTGATTACGAGTATATCTTTGTAATCAACTTAATAATCTTTGCTCTCCTCTTCTCGCTAATTTTTTTCCAATCCTTTAAAGTTATATTCTTGAAGACTACTTTAATATTTAAATTACCTCCAAGCAATCCTTTATTTTTAATTGAGATATCCTTAGTGCTGAAAGGCTCTATAATAATATCCAGCAAGGTATCATCAACATACTTGATACTTTTAACACCTCCAATCAAATACTCTAATATATTGATATATATTGTTGTATGTAAGTCTATCTCATTATTTATACCAGTTATGCTATGAGTATATTTAATGTAGTCGCCTACTTCTTCAGCGTCTTCGCAGTCTTCGCCGCAGTCATCGCCGCTATCGCTGCCGTCGCTGGTATTATCTATAACCATATTTATAATTATTTCGTGTTCTATGCTATCGTCATCTATATATTGCCTAGTTAAGCACGGATAATCCTTTTTACAGCACAAAGTTATATAGACAGGCTCTTTAACATTTTTTAGTAAAATGCGCAGTTTCCTTTTATTAATAGAGCACAAATCGTAATAGGTTATAGGCAGGTTAATATTGTGGCTAACTATTTTAGTGGATGGATTATAGTAATCTTTTGTATCCTTCGCGTCCTTCTGGAATTTATTAGGAAATCCTCTGTTAAAAAAATAACTAGCGACATCTATGAAAGTGTTTTTTATCGCCTCCTTGTCTTTAAAAATCCCGTCATAGGTATTCTTCCAAAAGTTTAAATCAAAACTGTTGTATATTTCATAGTCGTCCGCTAGATTGTCAAAGTTATAATCGCTACCGCCTCCATATTTTAACCTCCCGTAATTGTCAAAATCCTCTATAGCCTTCTTGTATCCTATACTAGCCTTCTTAAATCGCTCTATCTTTACAGCCCTCTCATCCTCGTCAGTAATATTTGTTAATTTATCTGGATGACATTCTAAAGCTATCTTCTTATAGATATTCTTAATCTCTTCTCTAGTGTATTTATCAATATTCTCAATATTCAAATTAAGAGCTTCTATATACATTCATATAAATTACATATAATACAATAAATAGATAATCTTTATATTCTATATATTCTATATATTCTATATGATATTGTGTAATACGTTATAAAGAGAACATATTATATATAATTACCAATTTATGATTAAAACAACTTGGGATAAATTAGAAGAGGTATTCCCAGACATCATAAGGGACAACGATAAATACCGGCTAATCTTAGAGAACATCTTGCTATCATCTAATAACAAACTATTATATACGCCTATCGGCTTCCCTATAGATACATTTTTAAACCTGCTTTTAGCGAGGCTCTGTGATATTCAGGTGCCCTTTAATAAAACAGAGCATACTTGGGAGAAGAGCATAAGTTATGTTGAAAACCAGTATTATATTGAGATTGACCTGATGAACCCCGAAAATATGAAGAATATAGAGAAGATAACTCCGTTTCTGCTACATATTATAAGTTCTAAAAATGTGAAGATGAAAAAACACCTAATCGTCATAAAGCATATAGACCTGCTATCATCGTTATACTGCGACTTCCGGATAATCTTAGAGAAATACTCGCATAATGTGGTATTCATTTGTACCACTCATTTTATCACTAAGATTGAAGCACCCATCAAGAGCCGCTTTAGCAGATTTAGGATACCTCTATTCACCTTCAACGAGATATGCGATATATTCACAAATTATCTAGGTATATCTATGAACGACTACCTGTTAGAGGCGAAAACACGAAATATCATTAAAGCAATCTTCCTAGCGGAATTAGAGAGGCACCCCGCTAACGCTGCTTGCGGAGGCGCTGCCGGTGCCGAAATATTGTCAAAGGTGTTTGTAGAATTTAATTATCCGCCATTTGTAGAGTTTATTAGAACCTATAATAAAAACAAAAATAACTTAGAAGAAATACGAGGACTGTCTTATAAATGCTGTCAATATAACATATCAATACTACAGATAACTCAGGACTTCGTTAGGCTCGTTGATTACGGAACCTATTATATGAATATTAGAGGCTGTGTCGGCAGCGATAGCAGCAGCGGCGGCAGCAATAGCGATAGCCTTAAATGCGAGATAGTAAAAATAGGAACTGATATTGACTATCTGCTATCGCAAACAAATAAATGTAAGGAGCCACTATATATAGAGAATCTACTTTGTCAATTGCTGCTTTGCGGTTAGTCAGGTGGCTCATCGCATACGCTATTAATATTGTTTTTATTAACGCCATACATAGATACATATTTTTCATTTATTATGATGTCGTTTTTGAGAAAGCTGAAGTTATTATAGATGATGTTAGAGGCGATGAAAGTATCGCATTCGTATCTTTTGTCATATACAATAGTCCAGAAAATAGAGTTTATGTATTTAATATATTTTTCTAGGAATGTGTTATATATCTGGGCTCCGCCAATAACAAAGCAGTTCTCAATAATATCTTCGCTTTCCACATATATTAAAGCATCATCTATAGTCCTGAATACACGGACAGTATCTTTAGTATCCATACCTGATATCTCCGCACTAATTTTGTCGTAATCGCGTGATGATATGATGATGTTTATTCTGTCTTTTAATGGTGCTTTTGGTAGCGAATACCAAGTATTTTTACCCATTATGACGCAGTTCTTGGTATTTTTACGCAAACAGGTTGTCGTGATATGCTTGAATGACTTTAATTCTTCAGGAATATTCCAAGACATCTTGTTATCATATCCTATACCGTATTCTAAACTTGACGCTACGATAATACTGAGATTTTTATTCATATACAGATTTCCTATGGAGCCTAATATATATTAGCGTGTTATTTATTTATATCATCTAGCGAATATTTACATACTTTTATAAGTATCATTCATTATCTTATAAACCCGCCCTTTATATTCGTTTATTGTTTCGCCTTCTTCGTATTCCACCATATCGCATACTTTTATCTTGATGTTGTAATCTTTTACTAAGAATAACTTGAGGCAAGAATGAAGCATAGATTCGCCGTTATCGTGGTTATAGTTTAGAGACTCGTCTTCATATTTAACTACTATAGGTAATATAGGATACTTATGGACGAACGCCCCGTTGCTAGTGAATGCCGTGATACTTTCTGGAATTGTGGAGGTATTCCCTGAACCCGGAGCAATAAACAGCACTTTGTCGCCTGATTTGCGGCTATCCACGCGTTCCTTTATTTTGTTGCTTGTCTGCCCTTTCTCTACAAATATGTTTCCTAGCAAATCGTTAATTTGCTCTGTATATCCTATGGTAGCATATATTATAACCTTGAGTATTAAGTATGACGATCGAGGAAATGTGCTGATTAGCACGAAGCCATCTATAAGCGTCGTGTGATTGAAGGTACAAATGAACTTCTTGTCGCTATACAAATGCTCCATATATTTTACCAAGTCCTCCTTAGATATATTGATGTTAAAAGAAAGTATATACATAAACATTTTGGCGAACCACAAGATACCGCAAATGATGTTGCTTTCGTTTGTTAGAGGCTGTAGTATGTGTATAGATATAATCATCATAGCCGTAAATAATATAAACCTAAAGGGCATCGTAATATAGTTTAGGAATGTTAATAATAATGAAAGCATCCTAACGTCGTATAACTTCGTATAACTTTATTTAGTATAACTTGATAATATTTAGAAGCCCATATAATCGCGCGCAGGCACACAGGCACGCAGACATATAAAGGATATTCGCAATTTATGAAGTATTGATGGGGACACGAAGCATCCCTATTGTTATCATCTGCTATAATAATTACAGATATGTTGAGAATACGCTTTCACAGATTTTAAGAATTAACAAAGAGTATTACAATAATATAATAATATTGAATAACGCCAGCACCTGTGCTGATACTATTGAATACCTAAAGAAGCTAGGCGGCGATGGTAGCAGAGCGAGCGGTAGCGGCGTCGCCATCATAAACAATATAGGTAATTTCGGTCCGTGGATAGCCGCCGACAATAACAACCATATATACGATATATTACCTGACAAGTTCGTATTAACAGACCCTGACTTAAAACTGAACGCAAATATACCTAGCAATTTTATAGATATACTAGCGACCCTGTCAGACAAATATAAGACAACTAAGATAGGGCTTGCGCTAGATATAACAGACCACGACAAATTTTATCCAACTACCGAATATATGGCTAACCTATCTATCTACGATTGGGAAAAGCGGTTCTGGAAAAACAAGATAGATGACCCTAATTACGAGTTGTATGAAGCCGACATAGATACCACATTCTGTTTAGTCAATAAACGCAACTTGTATGAGAGCGGCTCAGCAAGTGCTAGTAGCACGGCAGGCATACAAATAAGGGTAGCTGGCGACTTTACGGCTAAACATATACCTTGGTATATTGATAATGAAATTTATAATATGTATGAAAATTATGCGGCGTGTATTAATACCACGCATATCTCAACAATCGCTAGAATAGTTAAGCCCTATGTTGAAAATAATTACTTACAAGTCCTTAAAAACGACGAATTATTCTTAATTAAAAATAGCGACCCTCAATCATTATCATTCTGGAGAGATACTTATAATAGCTGGGAGAACGAGATGTTTGAGGTCTTTAACAAGTATCTAACAAAAGACAAAGTATTCATAGATATAGGAAAGCGGATTATACCTACCTCCTTATATGCTTCTAGAAAATCTAAGCGTGTATTCGGGATTGAATATGGCTACGATAGCGGCGATAGCGGCGGCGGGGCAAATGCGGCTATTATGAAAGATAATTGCTCTAACTATACGCTCATTCCTTCGCAGCTATCGCAGCTATCGCATTCGCTGCTAGAGACCTTAGAAACAATATTAAAAGACGGCTCGGCTGCCTTGGCTGCCTCATTTATTAGAGTAGATATTCAGGGTAAAGAAGAAGATATACTGAGCGACCTGTATGATATACATATTAAATACAAGGCTACGCTATTTATTAACTTCAATTATATGAAATGGAATGACAAGAATATAGACAGGTTCCAATTCTTAACGCAACGAGCCAAAGACATTATTAAGGCATATCCTTCGTGCTATATATTGTTCTAATGCTATCATATATATTACTATATAGTATAGCACATAGCATAAGATGGGTATCTGGATATACTTATCAATATTACATAGTGTCTTAGTAGCTATCCTAATATTGTATATCAAATATGATAACACACCATATATCATATTTCCGCTAGTTATCAATATCATAGTAGGTGCTTTAAGTCTCGCATACTTCACCTTGTATTACAAGGAACACTTTACAAATGAATTTGTGAAACCCAAGTATTATATATATGCGCTATTTGTCCTATTTGTCTCTATACTCGCCTTCTATATCATCAAGATAAGCCCGAACCCCGCATATTTTAAGGTATTCACAACACTTGAAATAATACTGCTGCTGATATTCACAATCTACCTGAAGAATAACTTTAAAATATCTTTCCAGACAATTACGGGTGTCTTCTTAGGTTGTCTAGCGATTATACTGATATCTTTGGATGATAGCAATAATGCTAAATAGCATATAGCAATCTTGACAGATAGCAATCATTAGGATAGTCCTATCATCCTTATAATTATATTTCTTTTATTAGTATCTAGTTAAAAATGTGGATACCCTTATCCATATTTCGCAGTATCATTATAGCCCTAATGATACTCTATCTACGTTATGACAATACCCCGCAGATAATGCACCCTCTAATTATAAATATCATTACAGGCACCTTAAGTATCGCATACTTCACAGCGTATTACAAAGAACATTTTGCTAGCGAGTTTAGCAATCCTAAATATTATGTATATGCGGTCGTCGCTCTATTCGTCCATATCCTAGGATACCACATAATAAAGACTTGTCCTAATCCAGCATATTTTAGGGTTTTTATTTCCCTACAGATTATAATATTATATCTGGCTACTCTCTATATTACCAAGGAATATGAGGTATCCATACAATCTATGCTAGGAATTATATGCGGATGTCTAGCAATTATACTGATATCCTTGGATAAAAATAATAAATATAATTAAAATAATAAATATCGCGCTCTAGATGTGGTTTTTATACATTAGCGTAGAATACTTAGGGATGTCAAAGTTATAAAGTTCTTTTTTTGCGTATTTGCGGTCTTTAATCCATATTCTTACAATATAATAGAACTTCTTAGGGCTTATTGATATGCCGTTGATATTATAGATGATGTTCTCTTCATTATTGTTCGCGAAGTTTTCGCCTATAATATTAGCACACAAAGCAAAGAATTTATTGTCAAGTTCCTCAGCCATAACTTTAAATGAGAAGCAGCCGCCTTTAATATTCAGTTCATCCTCATAGCGAGGCATTATATCTAGTCTCATAATAAAAAACATTCCTTTCTTAAACAGTTCCTTAAATGCCTTGAAATACTGTATATAGTCATCAACGCTAGAGATTACCCCGAGCATCTTATAACTCTTGTCATCCCAGTTATTGTCATAGGGGTCGTGGAAATACATATTCCACGAATCGTTTAAGAACACGGAAGCAGCGGAAGCGGCGGTAGCGGCAGCATTATTCATTTATATAAAATATATATAATATTCTTTATATAAAAAGATGCTAGAATATCTATATAATATATGTCTATACTCATAACAGGCGGATGCGGTTTTATTGGTTCCAACTATATAAACACTTTGTTAAAAACCAAACTGTTTAATAATAAGCCTTATGAGTTTATTATAAATATAGACAAGTTAGATTATTGCTCTGCTGAAGAGAATGTAGTGAGCGAAGCGAACTTAGCGAACGAAGAGAAGGGAGAGAGCGAAGCGAAATACCAGTTTATTAAAGGTAGCATTTGCGACAAGGACTTACTAATATCAGTCTTCGCTAAATATAATATAGAATACGTGGTTCATTTTGCGGCACAAACGCACGTGGATAACTCTTTTGACAATTCTATTAACTACACAATTGACAATATCTTAGGGACGCATCAACTTCTAGAGTGCTGTCGGTTATATGGGAATGGACGCATTAAGAGATTTATCCATATGTCAACCGACGAAGTATATGGCGAACTCTCTATCAGTTGTAAGAATAGTGCTGAAAACTCCTTGCTAAATCCCACAAATCCCTATGCGGCTACGAAAGCCGGTGCCGAGTTTATCGTCCGTTCATACTACTATTCCTATAACATTCCTATAGTAATTATAAGGTGTAATAATGTATATGGCGAGAGACAATATCCCGAAAAGATAATTCCTAAGTTTATTATGCTACTTAAGGAAAATAAAAAGCTAACCATACACGGCACAGGATTAACGAGGCGAAACTTCATATATATTGAGGATGTGTGTGCCGCCATCAACATAATAGTTGCGGATGGTGCGGTTAATAATGTATATAATATCGGTTCCACCGACGAATATAATGTCCTTGAGATTGCGACATTTTTATTAAATCATATTAAAGGCAGCGACGAGAATATTGAGGATTGGATTGAATATACGAAGGACAGGAACTTCAACGACTTTAGATATGCGATTGATACCACGAAGTTAAACAATTTGGGTTGGAATAAAACTGTGAATTTCCACGAAGGTCTATCTAGGACGATTGCGTGGTATATGAAAAAATGATATAATGGTATTGCTATAATAATATAGTATTAGTCATTAAAGATGCAAGGTATCATTAGTTTCTCTGACAGGGTCGCCTTTAATATTAAGAGCAACGACCACAAGGATATTATATTAGACCAGATGAAGGCTCTTTATGATATTAAAATCCTACAAAGACACCATCACAATCTTGACAATAACAACATTAATTTTATATTATCTAATCACCTAATGAACTTGCGTTCTAATGGTAATAGATATTATCTCTATTTTACGCTCTATAACAATATTGAAACTATGTATTTTATAGATAAGAAGATACATCCAGGATACCAGCGACCACGAATAATATTTGGGAGAGGATTATTTGACAAGAAACTATTTAAAAATACTTTGCTTGATGGTGAAATGGTGAAGTGTAAAGATAATACTTGGTCGTTCCTTATAAACGACATCATCTGCTACGAAGGCACCTATTTAAATAAAAAGATGCTTCCTGAGAGACTAAAGATTATCTATAATATGCTGGAGACCCAATATACGCCAGACGAAACCATAGATGTCTGTAATTACAAGGTGAAACGATACTTTAATATGTATAAGGAGGCTATAGAAACTATTATGGAACTGTCTAGCAACCTCAACTATACTTGTAGAGGCATCTATATCTGCCCTTACGACATTAAATATAAACCTAAACTATATAACTTTGACGAAAGTTCGGTCATTAATGTCGTTAGAAAAACAAAGGATATTACTGAGTTTAATAGCGGAACCGTAGCGACGCCAGCCCCGCTAGCAGCACAACCGACTCTACCTACACTAGCGACACCAGTGACGCAAGCGATACTAGCAGCCCCGTCAGTCCCAACAGTCCCAACAGTCCCAACAGTTCCTACAATAGAGGACAAAGAAGAAAAGATACTATATATTGTTAAAACAAATGAACCAGATATCTATAATGTCTATGATAATGAAGATGTCCTCAATAAACCTAGTATCGGTATTGCTCTAGTCCAAACACTCAGCGACAGCAAGTTATTAAGAAATTCATTCCGTGATAAGAATGCTATTACCAATATTAAATTTGCGTGCGTATATGTTGATAAGTTTAAGAAATGGCGTGCTGTTCGTCAGGTATGCTAGCATATGCCCTTATATATATCTATTATTCTCTTAAGTAATATATAGAAATGGATAAAACTCTTAGGGGCTATTTGCGTAGCACGAAAGACGACTGGAATTACATCACGCCTATAGACTTTTATAATAAATATTATACTAACCCAAAAGCATACAAAGACATCTATTTAATAGACTTGCGACGCAAAGCCGAGTATAAAAGAGGACATATAAAGGGTGCTAAAAATATCTACTGGCTAAATATTCTAGATGAAAAAAACTTAAAGAGATTACCTAAAAATAAATTGATATTTTTGGTATGCTATGTAGGTCATACGAGCAGCCAAGTATTAACTTTGCTAAAACTGCTAGGATATAATGTGGTATCCATAAAGTATGGATATGGTATATCACCTACTAAATATATACCTGTTGCTGGTTGGCTAGATTATGGACTGCCTATGGCGACCGCTAAATAATATTCAGCATCGCTAAATAATATTCAGCGTCTTTTTAACTTCATCATCGCTAAGCTTTGTTTTACCTTCGTATCGGTAGGCTAACTTCTCTTCTAGCAATATTGACGATACACTTTGGGTGCTCGCTTTATCCTTGTAGATATTTGCTAAAACCCTTCCATACTTATCCTTATTACCGCATTCAACCCATACCAGATATACCTCGGTATCTAATAACTTCTTAATATCCTTCTTAGCGTCTATCTTGGTATAAACCTTGGTATATGGGGTATTGGCTGTTAGTAGTTCAAAGAGCCGGTCTCTAGCCTTAATTGCGTATTCTTGTAATACTGTATCTTTGCTTCTTATCTCGCAAGTATCAATACCATCTAATCTTATAGTAAATTTATAGTAGGAACCGAAAACAGGCAGAATAACTTTGATGCTGTCGCCATCATAAATATCCACTAGTCGCCCATAACATTTAACACCGGCTATAGATAGTTCAGGGGTTGAACCTCCAAATTGTCTAAAATCTTCAACACTCATATTATATCACTTAATACTCTATAATCATTATAGTATGTGTTTTAAATCATTTTTTATTTATAATAAAAATAAGAGACGCTAGCCTGCTAGCTTTCTACTTCATAATAGCACTTAGTGGTGCTCCGCATTTATAGTTCAACAACTCAAAATCTTCATAAACAAGACCTTCAATCCACTTCAATTTATCTTCAATAGATGCTGAAATATATGGAGCAGCCTTTTTGATAATAACTTTAGGAAAATCATATATGCCGTCTTCGCCGTCGCTGCCTCTAGCAATCTGCTTATTAACCTGCGGTATATGCTCTTCGTATATGTGAGCGTCGCAAATAGACAGCGATATTTCGTTAGCAGGTATATACAAGATATGTGCGAGTATCTGTGTTAATAGAGCGGTGCTCGCTATATTAAAAGGCAGTCCTAGAAAAAGGTCTGAGCTCCTTAGCGTCATATGACAAGAAAGCCCTTTAGAACTCTTATTAAATATATATAATATATGACAAGGAGGCAAAGCCATCTTCTTAAGGTCTGTAGGGTTCCACCCTGACAATACTGCTCGTCTGCTATTATTATCCTTAGACAACTCTTTTAATATGTATTTAATCTGGTCTGTGCCCTTTGGGGCGTCGCTGCTGCTATCGCTGCTATCGCTAGTGCTATCTGTATAATTGAAAGAATTATCGCTATCGCCGCTCCCGCTGCTATCGCCGTCTTCAATATCGCTATAAATATCTTCATCTTCCTCAGTATCGCTGTTAGAACCCACCATATATGTTTCTGTTTCGTATGCTTTGCCGAATTTCCTCCATTGCCACCCATAAACTGGACCGAGTTCTCCTTCAGGATAGTTAAGCCCTATGCTATCCAAGTATTGCCTAGAAGAGTTGCCGTCCCAGATGTGTATGTTTTTTTGCTTCAATTCATTAGCGTTTGTTGAACCTCTTAAAAACCATAGTAGTTCTTCAACAATACCACGAAAGAACATTCGCTTTGTGGTAATTAAAGGAAAAGACGAAGATATATCTTTAAAATTTGTCATACATCCAAATATAGAAATAACATTACCATTTCGTGTAGCCTTATTCTCTCCGTTCTCTAGCGCCTCCTTTAATAAATTTAGATATCCATTCTCTCCGCAAAAATACATTTAGACACGCTTTGCTGCTTAGCTGCTTCGCTGCTTTATAATATAATAGGACACTATATTTATATAAAAATAAAGAACTTATACATCGTTCTTACAAACAGATACAATCATTATGTATATTATCGCTGCTACACAGTTTAGAGAATAGCGACTGCGGCACACTAGATTTAACAACTACTAGAGCACTAGGTCTAGGGATCGACAAAGCACTAGGTCTAGGAAGTGCTAGGGCATTATTAAAGATATTCACCTGTCTATATTTGCTGCCGCCGCTACCGCTGCTACCGCCGCTACCGCCTACACACGAGCCATCACAATCATCGCAACAACCCTTGTAATTCACTCGTGTCCTGTTATTGCTATTTGTAAGATGAAACATATTATTCAGCATATACTCGTTATATAACAGTAGATACTTGTTATTCATTACGACACCTTTAACAATATTAGACATTTTCCTAATATATTTATGTATAATATATTTATATAATAATAAAAAATTGATAGGAAGTACTAGGTATTTTATCTTTCACATCTATAGAAAATGTATTACAAAATCATTTTGAATAACAAGGCTAACAACATCGCCCATACCATCTATGAAAAAATAAAGGATATTAGGAGCGAGAATAGGGAGTGGCTAGTGAATAGCACGAACGGGTTTATATTCAATCATATAGAGTTGCCTTTGTATGACAAAGAATATTTAGAGAAGATTATCTATGACTACGGGATACAAAAGGCAATTGAAAAGTTCCTCTTGAATAAAAAGTGCTATGAAACTATAATTAACCTAGTAGATAATGATGAAAGCAAGATATATCTGGGGCTCGCCTTTTATATCGTAAGCGAATACTTTGAGTTTATGTCGTTTGAGTATATGGTAGCGTAGCAGCGTAGCGTCGCCTTATTCTTATATGATTTTATTGTTTCCATTTTTTACCACAAATAAGACAGTTCATAAATAGCGTGGATGCTTCGTCTCCTGAGCGGGTCTGTAGTTCATAATAACTGACCTTTTTGCTTTTACAGCGGGAACATTTAATCATATCAGACATAGGAACCAATTTAATCTCATAAGCCGCCTTTAGACGCAACTGGTTTCGCTCATCAATCTCCTTCCATCTCTCGGGGAATATATCTTTACTCTGCATATACGGAAGCATATGCGGGTGGAACTCTTTTTTATTTATCATACGGTCATATAACTTGTCGTTCCCTATATAACTATCCTTCTTAATATTAGAATAAATGCTTCTAGAGATGTTTGAGTATATTTCTAGAAACATTTGACATTTCCACGATAGTTGGACTTTCGCATTATTGGCGTAGTCAATCGTAGCATTAAACACTCCTATCTCTAAGTCATTCACTTCTAAATCGCTCATATGTAAGTTTGTCGCCAGCAACTCCTTAAAGTCGTCTCGTATCTTGTGCTTGTTATATCTATTAACGACATCAACGGCGTTCTTATTCTCCTCGCTTATCCTATTAAACTTCTCAACCTCGGCACTCAAGTCATAGTAGGTGTATTCAGTAGCAGCCATATTAATATACAAGGGTTAGCAATATTTTATATCATTTTTTCTAAAAATTGATATAATGATATAAGTCCTAACTTCTAATATGGCTACCAATATTGATCTTAAAGACTACATAACAGATGATGTTAATGTTATAGAGGTGTTCTTTGGCGCCGACCTAGAAAACACTTCTATTAATGTTAATATCACTAGGGATATAGAGAGTATTATTGAAAAAAAGTATAAAAAATACAAGGAAGAGAAATACAAGTCCTATCACCACAAGGACAAAGTATATACTTACGAACTGTCTAACGATAACCAATTCGTATCTTCTAAAATAATGACGAAGTCTAACTATCTAGCGGCGAATGCGACTGCCGGAGCTACTGCGACTGGCGTATTTATTGTATCCTATAAGATTGACAAGTTCCCTCAATACATATTCCCGTGCTCTAATGATATTGACAATATTTCCACATATTCAATAAAGGAATTTAAAATAAACAATAGGATATCCCTGATGCTGCGAAGCGACTATTCTAATAGCAAAGAGGTCGCCAAATCATTCTACATAGAATACAGACATTCGCCTAATGTGGAGATTGACAAGATTAACGAGTATATCAATAATCTCGTCGCTACTTATATCAACTGCTAGAGATACAGCAAATTATTTTTCCAACTTCTATATTATTATAAATAAAAATTGATATATGCTCCTAGATTATTATTTAACATATAATTTAATAAAGTAATTAAATATATATATAATGTCAATCGCTCAAGGCTCAATCAATTTCGCTGATTTTGCTGTATTCGCTGATATGTATAATGATACTGAAGAGAAATGGAATATTCACGGAGACGATGCCCTCAAGGATGTTATCCAAGATGGAGACGATGCCCTCAAGGATGTTATCCAAGATGGAGACGATGCCCTCAAGGATTACTATGATGCCTATTGTAGTTATCTGGTATCTCGTAAATATACCACAGATGTTATCAAGACATATCGCAAGAACGCCATTATTGACTTCTATATTACCGAGAATAAATTTGATAATACTATGAGAAAAGAACTAGACGACTATTATGTAGCGAACATTAAAGACAACTTCAATAAAAAATTAGAGCCACCTGTGTGTTTCTTCCACCAAGTTAGAATGGAAGAAAAAGACAGGGAAGCTAGTGAAAAGAGAGAGATTGACACAGATGATGTAGCACAGCACTATATTAATCTTAAAAATATGTATAAAAGGGTCTATGATTTAATGAATAATACGGGACATTCACATTATCCGCAGAATCATAATCTACATACCGAGAATACGCAAAGTGATTGCGGAGATGCCGATAGTAATTACGATAAATATCTAGAATATTATGACGAATACTACAACCTATATGATAGCGATTATTACACAGAACACGATAATTACAGCGATGGCTTTTCAGACGACTATGAAAACCACGACTATTAAATTAAATATACTAGGGTATCTTCTATATACTCGTTCCTCATAATAATAATTTTGTAATTTATATTTTTTATATTGCTAATCAAAAAATGATATAAACAAATGATAATATATGTAATCATAAAGTAATAAATAATGCCTCCAACTCCTTCTAAAAAGCAACCCGTAGCCTCCGCTCCTGTCGTCTCAGCTCCTGTCGTCTCAGCTCCTGCCGCCGCCCCTGCTAAAGAGCCTGTTGTCTCTGCTACTGCTGCCGCCGCCGCTGCTGCTGCGGATTCTCAAGCCAAGAAGAAGAAGCCTGTTGTTCTTCCTACTGCCCCCGTTGCTCCTGTAGCCGCTACCGCCCCTGTAGTAGTTTCGGCTACAGCTACGGCTGGTGCTAGCGCTAGTGCTGGCGCCTCTGCTACCGAAACTGCTACAGCAGCTGGCGCTCCTACTGTAGATGCCGCTGATAATGTTCTATCTAACATTATTGACAAGGTTAATTCCTTGGCTGGTGTTATCAAGGATATCCAAACACATCTCAAGGTTCTCAGCAAGGAATATGACAAGCAACAAAAGATTATTGAGAAGGCACAGAAGAAGCGCCAGAACGCCAAGAACTCACCATCAGGTTTTGCTAAGCCCAATAAGATATCTGACGAACTCTGCGATTTTATTGGCGTTCCTCACGGCACCGAGAAATCGCGCACCGATATCACCAGACTAATCAACGCCTATGTTAAGGAGCATAACCTAAACAAGCCTGAGAATAAGCGTTTTATTCTTCCCGACGCTAAACTTAAGAAAATTCTTAATGTCGGCGACAGCGAGGAGATTAACTATTTTATCCTTCAAAAACTAATCTCTCATCATTTCCCTGCTAGTGCTAGCAAGGCTGCTGCTAAGGCGCCTGTAGCGGTCTAGAGCAAGCCTGCGAGAGCCTAGAGCAAGCCTGCGAGAGACTAGAGCCATAATCACAATTATTTTTTTATATGAATACCAAAATATTAATATACAAGACAATACACAAAAATAAAAATAATCAATATTTAACAGGAGACGCATATAGTATATGAATATACCAAATAATGTGGGAAAACAAGGCAGCCAAGGCAGCCAGAATGGTATTGACTATTACAAGGAACTTAAAGATATAGTCAAGGAGCTAGACAAGGTATATAAGAAGCTTTCTAAGGATGAAACCTTGGCGGATATGATAAATAATATCAAGAATGAATTCATCAATAAAAACATAGCACACATAGAGAAGAATTTATCAAAACCCAACTACAAGGAGTTTAACACTAAAATAATAAAGATACTAGATATTATCATAAAACTATTAAGAAACTATACCTCGTATAACAAGGAAGATGACGCAAGATTAAAAGAATGTATAGATAGTTTAAAACCCGCTCTAGATAAAACACAAGACGATATAGATAAGACTATTAGAGCCAATTTTAGTGCTGATGAAGATGCCTTAGCGAAATTAATAGACGACGCCAAAGAAAATGCTAGCGACCTTTTAGAAATAAAAAAACTAATCTGTGCTTTTGAATATTATAAATATGTTTTTGAAAGTCCCAATACTGCCGTTGCGCAGAAAATAAAGGAATTAAATACCGATATAGATAATTTAAAAAAAAAATCAAAAGACCGAACAGCTGATGAAAATGTTATATATGAAAATATAACAAAAGAACTTAATGACTTTTTAGAAAACGACAAACAGAAATACAAGCAGTTATTCAATTATATCCCTATAGTATCCTATAATATTTTTGATTTTGTTGATAAGCGGTTTGCTAAAGAAGCGAATGCGAGCCCTGATGCGGCTGACAAGAAAGCCAAGAGCAAAGGAGACGACCAGTTAATAGATGCTTTTAAGAAGGACATTTATTTTATTGTTATAGGCATCAATAATACGCAGAGCGCCGATATTGATTCGCAAATTAGCGAAAATAACGACGAGGCTATAGATTTGAAGGCTAGAAATGAGGTATTGAAGCAGCAGAAGGATTTGCTAGATAAACAACTGAAGAGTTTAAGTAATGTTATACAGTTTTTGATTGACGGCGGTAAGCAAGAATACTCAACGGAAATAACAGATATACGAAAGATTTTTAAAGATTACAAGAATGAGAAGGAATACAAAGACAGCATATCGTCTCTGGTTGTTAATGAAGAGGGTGAAGTTGCGAATATGATTGCTAAGAATGAATTGCTAGGAAAATCATTAAAAGAGAGACAGAAGCAGCAGACCGCTTTGTTAGAAAAAGAGAACAACGCAAATAGAGGTCGTGGTAATAATGGTAAATATGGTAGTGATGGTGGTGGCGGCAAGGCAGCGAAAGCAGCGTGGGCTATGAAGGCTAAGGCTAAGCAGATGCGCGGAGGCGAGAAGAAGAGCAACAAATATTACGAGGATAAATACCAGAAACTTAAAGAGTTAAAAGGTAGCATCATTAAACTCATAGATAAAATCAGGATAACTGAGGGCAAAGAGGATAGCGGCGACCCTTTTGAGAAAAAGAACGGGGCGTTTGGCGACCCTAGCGACGGCTTTAAGTCTATTTATAATACCATATGGAATGATTATGTTAAAGAGACAAAGAAGGTGAAGGCTAAGGGTATTACCATAGACAGTTTAAAGCAGGATAATCGGTTATACGAGCGTTTCCGGATGAGCGATTTAGACCCTCAAGAAGTTCTCAAGATAACTTTTCAGGATAAGGTCATATTCATATGTATCATCTTAATTATACGAACATTTGCGATGGTTTTAATAGAGTTTTTAATAGAATATAATATAGTAAGCACGCTATCACGAGGCATATTCGTTTATTCTATTATATATATATTGCTAGTGGTATGTAGCGTCATATTAATAAATTACGACTCGTATAAGTTGCGTATTATCGTTAATTACCTTAATCTTCACATCAACTCCTCCAACATCTTCTTCCATATCCTTTTATTCATCCTGTTTATCGGGCTAATACTTATCATCATAAACGATAACGACAATAACCTAAAGAACATAGACAATCTGCTAAATTATACCTACATTTACAAGTATATATATGAAGCCGCAGAGAAATCCAACGAGACCTCTTCGCTGCTACTATCACAAAAAGAAAAACTGAAGTTGCAATACAGGATGGATATTATTACTATGATTATTTTCATATTCTCTTCGCTATTAATCCTGATTATGTAATGGGTATTATATAGCATTTCTTATAGGATAATATGTTAAAATTAAAGAATACTGAGCCCCGTAGTTTAACAGCGACGAATTATTTAAGTCGTCTTTTGACAACCCGTCGCTGTTAAGCACTATTATTTTTCCTAGGTCATTATTAACCTCCAGCACCTTTATATTAACATAGTTATTGTTATATGTTTTTGCGAGAATATAATCGTATTTTGACACGGTATCAAGGTTATAATCGTCGTATTCCAATTGATTTGAGTAATCTATATTTATTTCATAGAAACTCTGGCGCCTCTTAGCGTCCTTTGTTAGATTATGCGGCGATAGCTGCGTTAGCGGCATCAGTATATTATCTATATTCGTATCCATACTGGTATTATTACAGTAATTCATATGATAATCATTTATCTGGCTCACTTTGATGTCGTCTTTGCCTAGGTTGAGTTCGTTATTGAGGTAATCTAGAAAGTGGATTTTCCAAGTTTTATTTGCTAGATTGATGCTGTTGTTAATATTACTTTTTTTATCTGTCGTATCTCCTCCCATCAACTCCCAAATATCCCATTTTCCCGACGACTTGCTATACAAGAAGTTATACTTAAATGTTCGGTGGTTGTCGGTAATCACCAAAACGATATAAGGGGTTTTGTCCTTCACATACCGTGGGAACAAAATCTTAAGCGGTTCTATAATATTACTTTGTAAATCTATATTAACTGTGAAGGAGAGTTGATTACGCTTCGGGTTATTTATCCAATCCCTGCTAAAACTGTTTATTACCAGCGTCTTTTTATTGATAAATGTATTAATAGATGTTAAGACTTTCTCCATCATTTCCGGAAGTATGTTCGCAGCTTGCGTCGTTCCTTGGGCTGCGTTAGCGACTGACGCTCCTGATACAGTATTATCTATGTTCGCCGCATTCGCGCTATTCGCAGCATTCGCTGTGCTCGCTAACATCGTAGCAGAAATAGCCCTACTATTCTCATATTCTTTAACACGAATTAACAATTCTTCATTAGATAAAATATCACCTTTATTAAAACTATACTCTTCTTTATAATCTGTAGCGGCACTAGCAGCATTAGCGACACTCATAGTATCGCTGTTAGTACTAGCACCGCTAGCCGTCTCAGTAGCGTTCGCAGCATTCGCAACAGTTCCTACGGCACCCATAGATGCTACAGCACCCATAGCACCCGCTATGTTCTCTTCGTTATCATTAATAAATCCATCATTTCTAATTCTATCTATATTCTTTATAATGTAGTCTTTCATTTTAGCCAGAGTTATAGTGTTTAATTCCATAAGTTTTATTGTATTATTCATCAATATAGCATCCTTACTCATCGCCGATATTACGGCATTCATTATATTTATTAGTGTTTCGGCATTCAGCGATAGCCTGTATTTGTCTAGCAACATCTTCGTTGATGCCTGAATTATTAGGCTCCTATTTTTGTCTGATTTAAACTCGTCTATAATCGCCATTCGGTATTATTTATTAATCTTATTATTTTCTTTAAGTAATCGTAGTCCCGTTCCTTAAATCCCTCCCGTTCCAGCAGCCTTCTTCTTGGCTAAATGCATCTTTAGGTTAGGACGATAGAGGTATTTGCGGCTTTCATTCATAATATCGTCTGTAATATTCTTGTTATTTGTAATACACTTAATAAATGCCTCATCTTTGTATGGATCGGGAAGTTTTAGGCTCTTATATTTTAACAGGCTGTTTAGCCACCTTATCTGGTGCGTCATAGAGAACATACCACACTCCGTGTTCTTCCTCTGGTGTCTCGTGGTATTATGGGTAATCTTAAACTTGCTCTTAGGATATATTTCTAGCAACTTCGCCTTTATATTATTTATGAACTTCTTAACATAGACTGGTATCCCAATAGCGTTGCTGTCATAATAGTGAGCCCCGTAGCATTTGTTTCGCGGGTCTATGATAATAAATGTAGAAGTCCAGTGTGAGCCGCTTTGATTATGCTTGTCAAGGTTGGTGATTAGCCCCAAATATTTTATATTCTTATTGATATACTTTTTCACATCAAGCGAACATATCTGGCTATAGAGGCATCGCCCAAACTTGTCCTCCTCCGCAAAATCTATTGGATATACGCCTAAAAACGCATACTTATATTCACGCCCTTTATCATATTGCTTCATAACATCTTCTATATCATAATTGCTTAGCCATTCCCGTGCGTTCGCATACCATTCTATAGGCATTTCAGGACGCAACTCTTCAGCCTCTATCATCTTGATAATCTCTTTGGTTTTAATGTCGGTAGCATTCGCCCCAGCATTCGCAGCATTAGCAGCATTAGCCGTCGCTATCTTAGATATAGCTCCCGTCCAGCACCAATACTGCTTGTCGTCGCATACAGGCTTTATCTTCTCGTTCAACATTTGCGATAATTTAGCAATCGCATCAGTCTTCTTGTAGGTTATTTTGTCAGGTTTGTATTTATTCCACGCATTTATTAAGTGGATTAGGGACGCTTTAGAAAATATATACGGGTTTTTGGCGTTTTTAGGACTATTATATTTTATAATTTCCTTAGACATCTGTGATATGTAATTATCTACATAATATACAGAAAGTAATTTCCCCGTCTAATAAAAATAAATATGTATAAAAATAAAAATTGATATATATATAAGTATATTGAAATATTAAAAATATGGGTATTACTGAAGATTTTCGCTCATTTATTAACAAATATAAGGTTGAGAAAGGTAAGCCATATACGAATACTAGCATCGGTTATCCAAGAGTATCCATCTGCGTCCCTGAAGATAAATATGGCGAATTTATGAATATTTACAGTCTTGCGCTTACTAATGGTGTCCCATTATATTTCACAGAAAAACCCACAGAGCCCAGTCCGCTTCGTGTTGATATAGATTTCCGTTTTACGATGCCTGATGACAAGTCGGGTATTTACAATTCCCACGACTCCAATTCATCTTTAAATAGCAAGAAGAAATATGATCGCATATATACCGCCGAGAATATCTTCAATATCGTTAATAGTTATTTCAAGGTCATCAATCAATATCTGGATGTCCCCGCTGAAGCAAATATCGCCTATGTTATGGAGAAGCCGAACCCTGTAGAATTCCGCAACAAGTTGAAGGACGGCATTCATATCATATTCCCTTATATCGTCGTGAATAATAATGTGCACCACTTTATTCGGCGGAAGATATTGGATGTTGCTGCGGATATCTTTAAAAACTTGCCGATATGTAATGATTACGATTCAATCGTTGATAAGGCTATCATAGATGTTAATTGTTGGCAGATGTACGGGTCTCGCAAGCCCGACTGCGATACCTATCGGGTGTCAAGTATATACAAGTGTATAGATAACGAAACTGCGAAGACCGATTATACGCTAAACGCCGCTGACGAAATTAACTTTATAAAACTGTTTTCTATGCGTAATGTTTCTAGCAATATTACCGACTTCGTTAGACCCGAATTTGACACCGAGATTAGCCAGTATAGCAAGCATATCTTGCCTTCAATAGACCTGAAGATGAAGAGCAAGTTGCAGAATAACATCTTCGGCAAATCGCCGAATATGAACCGTGCCTACATATCAGACGACGAGTTCGCATTCGCTAAAAAACTGGTAGATTGTCTCTCTTTGACCCGTGCCGACAACTACCCTGATTGGATTAATCTGGGCTGGGTCTTGCGTAATATTGATTATCGGCTCCTAGAGACGTGGGTTGAATTCTCTAAAATTAGCAGTGCATATATTGAGGGCGAATGTCATAATCTGTGGGACAAGATGAGAAAAGACAATATGGGAATAGGGACGCTTAGGTGGTGGGCGAAGCAGGACAACTTGGTAAAATATGTTAGCATCTTAGATGAAAGCATTCTCCCTAAGATAGACCAGAGTGTCGCTAGCGACGGGGCGCATTTTGATATCGCTTGCGTCGTCCATACATTATTTAAAGAGGACTTTAAGGCGATTTCTAAGGATATCTGGTATAAGTATGATAGACAGAAGCATAGGTGGGTTCGTGCGCTGGAAGGTCTTGATTTAAGGAGGTGCCTTAGCACGGTGGTATGTGTAAAATATATGCAAAGAGCGATGTATTATAACGAATACACCGAAGACCCGACATTAAAAGCCATTAATGACGAGCGTAGCAAGAAATGCCTAAAGATTGCTACGCAATTGAAGAACTCTAACTTTAAGGACTCTATTATGAAAGAATGTCGGGCACTTTTCATAGATGAGAAGTTTGAGGAGTTGCTAGATAGCCGCTCGCATTTGATTGGATTTAATAATGGCGTATATGACTTAAAGATGCATATGTTCCGTGATGGAATGCCCGACGATTATATTATGCTTAGCACAAAAGTGAATTACATTAGTTATAATAGCGAAATGCCTGAAGTAGCAGAGATTAACGAATTCTTTGCTAAAATATTTACTAATAAAAACTTGCGTAATTATGTTATGGATGTGCTAGCCTGTATTATTGACGGCAGCATCGCTCAAGAGCGTTTCTATATCTTCACAGGACACGGTAGCAACGGAAAATCTAGGCTGCTTGACCTTATCCAGAAATCTATTGGCGATTATTACTGTATCTTGCCTATTGCCCTGCTAACGCAAAAGCGAGCGGCAAGTAATGCGGCGCAGAGTGAATTAGAGCGAACGAAAGGCAGGCGCTTTGCGGTGATGCAAGAGCCCAGCGAGAATGATAGGCTAAATATTGGATTGATGAAAGAATTGTCAGGACAAGACAGGATTTTAGTGAGAACGCTATTTAAGGAGCCTTATGAATTCAAGCCGCAATTCAAGATGATATTAACTTGTAATGAATTGCCTGAAATTCCTAGCGATGATGGGGGCACTTGGCGTCGTATTAAGGTTTGTAATTTCTCTAGTAAATTTACTGAAACTCCCGACCCTAACAAGCAAACCGAGTTTTATATGGACTTAGATCTGAGTGATAAATTCAACCAGTGGCGCGAAATTTTTATAAGCATGTTAATTGAACGACATAAGCACATCAATCCTATGGCTATCCCTGAGCCTAGCGAAGTGCGTGTCGCTACTGAGAGTTATAAACAGAATAATGATGTTATCGGGCAGTTTATTAATGACCGTATTGTGATTGACCCTCAAATCAAGGAGCCTCGCATTACCATCGCTAAATTATATACGGACTTCAGGTTATGGAGTATATCTAATGTGGTGAAAGGTAAGAAATGCCCTGACCGCAATCAACTCAAGGCATACCTAGAGAAACTGCTAAACAAGCCCTACGAGGCTAAGGGATGGAACGGAATAGGATATAAAGCGGATGAAGAGGACGAGGAAGATGATGAGTAATACGGCGTAGCAGCGTAGCGGCGTAGCGATGTATAATAATATATGTGAATGTATATTTTTTATATTTGTAAAATATGTTATTATATTTTTTATATCACTATAAAAATTGATTATATCATCTGTCTTTAAGAGCAACAAACCTGCGAGGCAACCTGCTATCATCTTCACTATGAATTCAGTAGCCGATTATTCGCAGATTGAAAATAAAATCGCTAATATATCCCTTATTATTGACACTCGGCAGAAAATCGTTAGCGAACTAACATCACAGGATATTAGCGATGCTTATCAGTATAGAGCATTTGTGAAAGGACAACAACTTAACCTCATAAGGCTCATTAAGAAAAAGATAGAGTTAGAAAACAAATTACAGAGCATCCACGAGGAACGCTTTAAAGAGTTTAATAATTGTAATAACAGTATGGCTGGCGTAAGCGATGTTATATCCTTAGCATTCCAATACGCCCACCCAATAGATAAAAGAACTAAGAAGTATGCTACGAATGGAGGCAGCGTAAGCGTAGGTAGCGGTAGAGGTAGCGTCAGTAGCGGAGGTGCTAGAAGTCATTCACCAAGGCAAATTGGAGATGACCGCAATAATCTCAGGGTATATAAGGAAAAAGACAGATTTGAGAGGTTCCTAGATTTTATTATAGCACATCTTATCGTTATGAAGGTGGTCTGTATAATTGCTATTGTAATTATAAAGGTGGTCTATATATGTACCTATGTATTACAGTAAGCGAGCAGTAAGCGTAAGCGAGCGGAGCGAGCCTAATGCGAACAATAAAAAACATAAAAATATATACATAGAATATACATCATATACACAGACGGCTTATGCCGCTACCTCTGCCGCTGCTTTAGATTGACGACGGGTCGCAGAGGTGTTTAATCCAAACCTCTTTGCTATAGAGCGAGTTTTTTAGGTTTAAGAAGAAACCAATCTCTAGAGCCTTCTCCCAAACCTTCTTGTTATCGGCTACTAAACTGCTGCTATACACATTAGTAATTCCCTTTAGCCATATAGATTTGTTAATAGCCTCAATATTTGCTATAAATTTATCAAGGATAGCATCGGTAATAATTAGGTTGTTTTTATTTACAGAGTATATACTCACAAACCTCTCTAATATATCCTTGTTCGCATCAAGCAGTTTATATAATTCATTTTTGTTAATTTTAGGCTGATGACTTGTATCTCGTGTGTTAGCCATAATCGCCTTACCTTTAAACTTATGCTTACACAACCGATTGAGAAACTCCATCACATTAACAGCGATAACAATAGGTGCCTTAAAGGGCAAATGATTATTAATCTTAGTATATAGGTTTATGCTGCGCTGAATATTACTGCTTTCGCAGTCATCCACCACATAAATCCAGACATAAACCTTGTAATCGCAACTGAAATTATTGTCGTGCTCTGTTATATATTTACAGATTGCCGCCCGCCTGTGATTACCATTAATAATCTTGATGCTCTTTTCGTCTATCTTGCTAGTTGTATCATAAATCGCATCCATAGTGAAAGGGATGTAGTCTTCTACAATAGAGACATACAGTTTCTCTATCTGTTCTTCGTCCAAATCCCTATTGAATGTGATAGGTGCCGCATACTCCATCAGTTCGTGGAAACTGATTTTAACCAAGAACCGTTCATCGTCAATTTTATCTATGATTTTGTCGGCGATATTGAAGTGTCTCTGTGTTTGCTGAGTAGGCTGCTGTGCTTGCTGTTGCTGCTGTTGCTGCTGTTGCTGTGCTGGCTGTGCCTGTGGAACAGGGCGTGGAGTATTCAACGCTGCTGCTCTCGGGGTATGCGGATGCTGCGGGAACTGCTGCGGATGCTGCGGCTGTGCTGGTATCGGCAATATCGGCACATTTGTGGCGATATGGTTAAACTGCGCGTTAATCCTAGCATACTCAACAGACGATGAGGACATCTTGGGATCGGTGATCGCTTCGCTTTCTGCTCTTGCTGCTCTCGCTACTGTTTGGTCTCGCTGCTCTTGCTCTCGCTGCTCTTCTATAGTCTGTTCGTCTATGTTGTGCTCGTGCGATTGCTCTCGCTGCGTGTCCTTAATATAACCTTCAAGGCTCTCAATCATTTTTTACAATCTACTTTGATAAATAGAACATATCTAAGCCTTATTCGCTTCTAGCAATATAAAGATGTAGGCGAATAGCGACGATATTATGAGACCTAATATCTCTATGGCTATATGATAAGGGAACTGATAGGCACTCATCATAGCCTCGCAATTGTATTTCTCGTTAAAGAAGAGCCCTATTATAACCACAAATAACATTAGCAATAAAGGCAACAATCGCTTAACAACTTTAGGTAATTTAACATTCCATAAGCCCGTTAGAAGCACTATGACCCAGATGTTTATCCCTGAAATAGCGTTATATACTGTCCCTAAATAATTTAAGAATATATAGAAGTCTAGCAGAATAGCGGCAAGTATTAGAGGTATATTAGGAGGCTTGCCGCTAATGAATGATATTGCCGTGATTAGGGCGATTACTATGAGATACGAGCAAGCGTGTATGATATATACATTCACGAGGCTATACTCATTATCGCCCCAGAATAAATGAGAATATGCGTGGTATGCTTGGAATATGAATAGGGACAAGATGAAAAACTGTATTTCTATATGGCGAGCCTGTGTTAATAGATAGAGTAGTATGAGGCACGACAAAATATCTATAGCAGCAGAATACGGCTGGTCGGCGACTTCGCCTCTAACCTCGCAAGTATTGAAAGGGAATGGCTTGGGGGCGTTTTGCGACATCCTTATATATTTATTATGGGCTTTTTTATTTGTAATAATAGATTACTAGCAATCCAAATGCTGGCGAATTATTGAAGACACAGGTTGATATTGAAGCAAAAATACCTAAGAAAATATACGAGAACGCACACAAATACAATATGCTTGATTGGTATGGTATATCTGTGAACCCTTCTATATTTAGTCTTTCGTAGGTAGCGTAGCGGTGTAGCGGCGTTGCGGTGTAGCATATGCTCTATCTTTTTATTTTTATAAACATTATAGATAATGAAGGAAAGCCTTTATTCAAGCGTTCTAATATAGTTAAACTTTGTTAAACTTATGTTATCAGTAAGATATGACGCTATGGGACACAATATATTATAAAAATATCCTATATAACCCATATTATTATATTTTTATATTATTAGAAATGGAAGATAATTTATTCAAGAAATCATTAAACCAATTAATAGAAAAAGATAACCCTAAAGTTAATGCAATTTTTAGTGTAGCATCAAATAAACCTTTACACCCTCGGTCGTCTGCTAGACCTTCTAAAAGACCGACTGCTAGTTCCATCTCTAGAGACCAATATATGGCTAGAATTACCGAAAGACCTATGTCTAGAACCCTCAATAAATCTGACGCAAGACCTGTCGCTATTAATCTTCTTGTTAATCCTGTCGCCAGACCTGTTGCTAGAACTGTCGCCAGACCTGTTGCTAGACCCGTATCGTTATATGTTAAATCTGCGAAGCCTTCTGCTAAGCCTCGTCCTTATGCTATGTCGCTTATTGATTTAGGCGAGGATATTATGAGTAATATTAAAGAAAAATTGAAAGTCCTACATAATGCTAAATTTAATTTAGAAGAATATAGATTGGTAGAAGGGATACCAGAAAATGAAATACAGAAATATCCTGCAAGTTTATTACAAAACAAGAATGCCTTATATTATTTAACTGAAACTTCTGGTTATATAGTAAATAAAAAAAGAGATTATTACCACCTATCAAGTAATACAAATCCAGTAGCAATTGAATTGATAAAGTATGCGTTAGATACCGACCCTAATGACACAAATGTGTTTTTTGCTGATTTAGCAGAAAATCCAAGTGCTGGTGATATATTGGTAGATAAAAGATACAGGGAAAGAGTATTGTATTTTAGTGATAATTTATCAAAAAATACAAACGAAAAGGTAATTAATTTTTTAAAAGAGCCTCAAAATTCCCAATATATAAACTGGCAAAACTTATCAGCAAATGAAAGTCCTGCTGCTATTGCTTTGTTAAATACACGAATTATAACAAATGAATGGGATGTATATAGACAACCTTTATCAAAAAATGCTAGTGCAACTGAATTATTAAATAGATATCCAGAAAAGGTGGTTGGAGAAGGTTTATCCGCTAATAGATCTGAAGATGCATTTGCTTTATTAAAAATAAGGCTACAAGAGAATCCAAAAGATATTAACTGGTTCGCTTTATCTGCGAATCCTGCTAATTGGGCGTTTGATTTTTTACAATTACCCGTGAATGAAGGGAATATAAAATGGGGTTCATTATCAGCCAATACAAACCCAAAGGCTATTGAATTATTAAAGGTAAAGATTGAAGAAGAAAACAAAATTTTAAAGAATTCATACGCAGTATATATTGATATTAATAAATTTGATAAAATAGACTGGTTTAAATTATCTAGCAATCCTAGTGCTATTGAATTGATAAAAGAAAGGATTAAATATGAGACAAAATTAATCCAAACTAATCCAGAAATATATGAAAGATTGAAGATTAACGAAAAGATAAGTTATAGTGAATTAGCAAAAAACCCCTCTATATTTGCTAATACAAAAAGAGGAACACAAACAGGAGCATCACGGTCTCCTAGCAAAACTCCTAGCAAGCCTCGCAAAACTCCTAGCAAGCCAACCAAGCCAACCAAGCCACGCAAAACTCCTAGCAAGCCAACCAAGCCAATCAAGCCACGCAAAACTCCTAGCAAGCCTCGCACGCTTCGCATCCGCTAGGTATATCTAGCAGAGTAAAAGCGGGATAACAGAGTATCGCCCGTATCACTAATGTTAAAGCCGCAAAAGAACGAGTTGTATTCAAACCATTCCCTTAAGTCGTCTAGGTCATTCATAAACTCCAAGTTATATCTAGGGTATAAATTGTTATACATATTAAGTATTTTGAATATACGGATTATTAAATTATATGTTTCTAGGATATTGTTATATATATCTATAGAACACTTGAATACCCCCGTATCCACATATTCTATGCGTATCTTGTTATCGCATAATTCAAGCCTCTTAATATTGAGATATTCTCTAACATATTCTTTTTCATTAGCCTTAACAGTCTCAATATAATTGCTGAGATAAATGCTAGTATATTCCTCTAATATCTTTTTAACATCTCTATAACTCTCAGTAGTTATTCTCTCTTTTATAGGATAGATAGGGAAATCCAAGTATTTTATAGAGGAATATGCGGGATTATATTTACATATCTTCTGCTTATTAAGTCGCAGAAAGTCCGTCTCGCTATCTGCGTAATGTAGGAAATATTTATAATAAGGGTCGCCGACATCTCGCCGATAGCACAGCATAATACTCCATATAGCACGAGTCTTATATTCGTCATAACGATTTTTCTTGATATACTCTACCAACCTGTCGTAATTGTCTAGCGTCTCTCGCATATCCTCTATCTTCTTTAGAGTCGCCTTAAATGCCTTTTTGTATATAAGGACTAGGATATCCTCAGGCAAATCGTATAGGTAATTCTTGGCGATTACGGACATCACGATGCCTTACTAATAAATGGCTTTATAATTTTACTATTCTTATATCATTTTTCCTATATAAGGACGGTTAGTAAAAAAGATATAAATGCCTAGAAGAGGACACGCTAGCTTACACAAATAATTTATTCATAAACCCATATAAGCATTTGAGGCGTTTATTAAGTATTACCGTTAAAGAAATGTTCCAGACCATTATGAAGTTGTATGAGGCACAAGAGACGCCAGCAAAAGCCAAGTATATCTACTTTGGTGCGTCGGTAATTTATTGCGATGAGAAGAATGTATGTATGGTATATTATCCTGATACTGGCGTGTATCCTAGTAAAGATGTTAAGACTGAAGTTGTCTCTTCGTGAAAGGCACTAATAGATATGATATGCTCGTTAATTCTTTTTTTGTTCTAAAAATTGATTAAGATTTTTAAAATATACAAGCAGAGATATACTGGTTTATACAAGGCAATAAATCAGGTAATCACAAAGCGACCTCTAAGACATCCTATGTCTTGCCTAGTAGCACGAGTTAAAACTGTAGATGTTATGAGGATACTGAACCAGCGTCCGCATCGGCTATCACCTCGCAAGCATTCGCAGGCTTCGTCGCAAAAACATCCCACAATATCTCTACTAGATTTACCAGACGATATCATCAGGAAAATTATAGAGATTTACAAGTCTTTAATAAAGTATATCTTGAGGGACTGGATACCGCTCAACAAGATACGATGGGAATTCTTGTCGTCCAATATATATGCTATTGATTTTCTAAGCATCCCAAAGAATAGGGTGTATATAAATTGGGAATTCCTATCGCAAAATCCTAACGCTATTGACTTTCTAACATTACCGATAAATAGAGGGCGTATAGACTGGGACGAACTGATGGAAAATCCTAACGCTATTGAATTTATCTGCTTACCCTGTAATAAGATACACATCTATTATCGCAAGTTATCAGGAAACCCTAATCCTGACGCTATTGAACTACTAAAGCAAATGCTAAAGGTTAATCCACGGGTCGCCGATTGGAAAACCCTGTCAGGAAATCCCTATGCTATAGACCTTCTAACTTCGCCCGAATATTATGAAAATATAGATTGGGCGATATTCTCAGGTAATATAGGTGCTATTGAAATATTGAAAGAAGAATATAAGAAAGAAGATAGCAGGATATGCTGGAAAGCCCTCTCAGGGAACCCTAGTGCCTACGATATATTGAAGGAAGAATATGCGAAGAAGAAAAGCAAGATATACTGGAAAGCCTTCTCAGGGAACCCTAGTGCCTGCGATATAATAAGGGCACAACTAAAAAAGGATATAAAGAAATTGCGAAGCAAGATATGCTGGAAAGCCTTATCGGGGAACCCTAGCGCCTGTGATATATTGAAAGAAAATATAGATAAAATAGATTGGATGGCTCTATCCTATAATCCTAATGCGATACATTTATTAGAATGGAAAATAAAACATCTGTCTGGCTTAACTGACAGCGAATTGAAAGGGTTGAAACCTAAGGAACGCATAGATTGGATGGGAATATCTAGCAACCCGTCTATATTTATAGCGGCGGATATATAAGGCTAAAGCGACGCTTGTGGGCGGATGCCTGTATATTATATATTTTTTATATGGATATGGAATAGATTTGGTCTATTTTCTTTTTTCTATTCTAAAAACTGATTAAATTTTTTGAAATATATGTTTGGAGACATACTGAATTGTTGCCCCATCCGCAGAGAACACAGTATATACACCCCGCAGTCCGCAAAGCAAGACTTCGCAGACCGCTTCGCCGCTTCGCTTACTAAGAAATGAACGCTACTATTGAGGCAAGCAGCAAGACCGCCTATCATACCGTGGCGAACGCCGAATTCACAGGAGTATATGTTAGGAAGGTTTATGATTTTCCTAACAACCAAGGAGAGAACCGCATAGGTTCCGCGGGTAATTATCATCTATTCATTAGCTACGCCGACAAAGTGTATGTTGAGGTGAAAGATGTTGGAGAAATCGTGATGCCTTACGATACGCTCAAGAAAAACAAGCAATTGGATTATTATTACAATTTGTCTCATAAACTTACTTATGATAAACATCTGGTTTATCAGCACCTCCAGTATAGTTGCGACTACCACATACGCTACCAGATTAACGACGATGCGGTATATCCTGACGAAGAGCGTTGGTGGGGTATTACTACAGCGTTCCTAGAGACTACTATAGATACGCAAGTAGCAAAGATAGTAGATAACGAGGCAATCTGCTATTACAAGATAAATCCTTACGATTTAGAAAATTGGGATTGTTCCACCACAGAAGATATTGAAGCCTTTCTAGAGAACTATATGACAATACAAGATGAAGATTTTGATAGAATGTGTCCTATCTACAATAGGGTCGTTGGTGCTTACCAAGAAAATTGGATGACGAAAGAACTTAACGAGATAGAGAAGGAAGGCAAAGAACTTGCGGCGTTCTTTGAGGATAAAAAGAATGTTGTTGCCTTATCTATGCTTAGCGACAGTAATGCGGTTGAGAATGGCGATGTGCTAGCAATCCTCTATAATATTCTTGTAAGCCCTAGCGGACACCAGAAATACAAGGGTATCAGCGAACTAGAAAATTGCGGGAGATTAGAAAGCGTCGCACAGATAATGGAAGCGTAAGCGGTGTAAGAGGCAGAGTAGCAGAGTAGCAGCGTAGCAGCGTAGCGTATATATGTTGTATATTTTTATTTGTTCTAATCTTTTTTTCTGTTGTAAAAATTGATAGAGACTTTTAGAATATACAAGCAGATAAACAAGGTATAGCCGCTACGCCGCTTCGCATACCATCTAGAGATTACTAGAGAGATGAACTCAACTATTGACGCAAGCAGCAAGCACGCCTTTCATACTATCGCTAACGCCGAATTTACCGGAGTTTATGACAATTTGATTTATAATTTCGCCCATACCAGCGGCTCTATAAGTTCATATCATTTCTTCATTAGATATGGAGACAAAGTATATGTAGAAGTGAAAGGCATCGGCGAAATCGTCCTAACATTCGCCGAACTACAGAAGAAAAGATACTTGTATTATTACTATAAACTCTCGCAACTGCTAACAAATGATAAACATCTTCTAATCCAAGACCTCAAGTATAGCAGCGATTATCTAGACAACCAGATATACGCCGAAGACAGATACTGGTCTATTGATACGGCATTCATAGAATTCTCTTTAAATACCCGCAAGAAGAAGATAATAGATGACGCTACAGAGCCCGTCTGCTATTACAGGATTAATCCATTTGACCTAGAGCGAATGGAATATAGCACGGTACAAGAGTTGAATATCTTTAACAGGATTTATATGACGAGAGCCGAGTTTAAAAACAAGGTGTTTGACAAGGTTAGCGATGTCTATAACGAGTTGGTGATTGAATATCAGGCGGGTATCATAGAGAAGGAACTTAACGAACTCTCGGCTATCTTTGAGGATAAAAAGCACATCATTAATCTAGCGGCTCTTTATGACAAGCAAGGGATGGATGGGGATGTTCTAGCAATCATCTATAACAAGCTCGTAAGTGCTAACGCATACGATAAATACAAGGGTATTATAAGCGAACTAGGAAATTACGGGCGATTAGAAAGCGTCGTAAGGATATTGGAGGTGTGAGCGTAGCGGCGAATGCCTAGCGTAGTGTGGCGAATGCTATGTATATATTTTTATATTTCCTAACTATCGTAAAATAGCTGTATAGTTTCTATTATTTTATTTGTGGTATTACTTAGCAAACTCCAGTATTTTATTTGTGCTTCTAGAGTGTTTAATCGGTAATCCCAGTCTTCCTTATTTTTAACAACACAAATACCATTCATATTCTGCTCCCAGCACGAAGGTATTTTTCTAGTGCCTTCTCTATAACTATCAGGATTGAACCTAATAAATATTATGGGTCTGTGTCCTACATCTTGAGATAATTCCATTATACGCTTATTTTCGCAACTACAATTGTAATCTTGATGAGCGTTCTCATCAATCTCTATGATTAAAACTTGATATCCTAAATCTAGTAATATATCTGGTCGCCGCATAGAACACCCATCATTAACCTTCTTATCAGTAATCCAAGTATGTTCTGGAAATCGTTCGCAAACAAACTCTACAACAGCCCTCTCTTTTGTTTTGTAGTTTCTTGCGACTGGCTTGTCAGGAAAGGTGTATATATAGCATCTTAAACAGTATCCTTCGTATTTGTCTCTAGTGCGGGTAGAACACAAATATGTTTTGCAAGCTTTATTTTTAACATCTACCATTTCATTCAATTTGTGAGTAGAACAATATAGAGCGTTTTTCTGTCCTTTATAATTAAATACTGGTCTTGTTATACAACCTTCGTGAATACAAGCTTTACTTTTAACATCAACCATTTCATTTAATTTGTGAGTAGTACAATATAGAGCGTTCTTATTTTCTTTATAATTAAATGCTGGTATTGTTATACAATCTTCATATATGCAAACTTTACTTATAACATTCACCATTTCATTCAATTTGTGTGTAGAACAATATAGAGCGTTCTTATTTCCTTTATAATTAAATACTGGTAATGTTATACAACCTTCGTGAATACAAGCTTTATCTTTAACATTCACCATTTCATTCAATTTGTGAGTAGAACAATATAGAGCGTTTTTCTGCCCTTTATAATTAAATGTTGGTTGCTTTTTACAACCTTCGTGAATACAAGCTTTACTTTTAACATTCACCATTTCATTCAATTTGTGAGTAGCACAATATAGAGCGTTTTTCTGTCCTTTATAATTAAATGCTGGTATTGTTATACAATCTTCATATATGCAAACTTTACTTATAACATTCACCATTTCATTCAATTTGTGAGTAGCACAATATAGAGCGTTTTTCTGTCCTTTATAATTAAATGCTGGTTGCTTTTTACAACCTTCGTGAATACAAGCTTTATCTTTAACATTCACCATTTCATTCAATTTGTGTGTAGAACAATATAGAGCGTTCTTATTTCCTTTATAATTAAATGTTGGTTGCTTTTTACAACCTTCGTGAATACAAGTTTTACTTTTAACATTCACCATTTCATTCAATTTGTGAGTAGCACAATATAGAGCGTTTTTCTGTCCTTTATAATTAAATACTGGTATTGTTATACACCCGTCATAAACACACATTTTCTAAAAATAATCTATAGTAATTTATAAATCAATTTTTAATTTATATACATTTAAACTGATATGTTTTATAACAATTTCCCCTTAAGTACCAAATATTTATATGCTATAAACATAAACAAAATTAGAAGCATAATCTAAAAATATATGCGTCCTTATATAATCCCTTATATCATAAAAATTGATTGGGATATATGAATAATTATATAAGGAAGAAACGAAGTTAAAACGAAGTTGCCGCAAGCCGATTACTAGCAAGTCTAGCAGACCGCAAAGAGACTTCACAGACCCCAAAGCGACCGCTATGTCCCATACTTACAATACCATCGCAGATACCGAGGTGTCTGGTGTGTTTTGTCAGGAAAAATACAAGGCGTGTTCTTATCGTCATAATGTGCCTAATTCGGCTGTTTGGCGAGAAGGGATTGTAGGAGACTACCACCTGTTCGCCAAACACGGAGACAAGGTGTATATAGAGGCAAAGAAGGTAGGTGATATTGTTATGTCCTTTGCCGACCTACAAAAAAACAGATATCTTAAGTATTATTACCAACTGTCTTTGCTGCTAGCAAACGACACGCACAAGGTTATAGAGCACGAGGAATTCAACAAAGAATATGACGAGATTTTTGAATATACAGGCGACCGCAAGTGGTCTTTGGATACGGCTCATATTGACCTACATATATCCCAAGATTTCAAGAAAACATACAAGGTAATCCCTAGCGGTATTGTTTGCTATTACAAGATTAACCCTTGTAATGTAAAGGATATGGAGTATTCCACTATACAAGAAGTCCAGACATTTCTACAGATTTATATGTATCGTAATGATGTTAGATTGGGGTATTTTCTAAATAGGTCGGTGATATATGAGAATATCGCATTAGAATATGAAGTAGCCAAGATGGATAAAGAGATTGAAGAACTCAAGGCATACTTTGAGGATAAAAAGCAGGTCGTAGATATGCTCTCAACAATTACTGACAAATATGCTAATGCGAATCAAGATATATTAAGAGAGATAATTGTTAAGTATCTTTCTTAAATCGGCGAAGCCTGCTAAGATGTTTGTATGTATGTTAGTATATATATGTTATATTTTTATATTTTATAATAAAAAATTGATTAGGTGCTATGAATAGTATAGCAAAGCAAGCAGACCAGCAAGCAGACTAGCAAGCCAGCCGCAAGCAGACTAGCAATGTCCCACACTTACAACACACTCGCCGATACCGAGTGTTCCGGCGTATTTTGGATGCGAATGCGTGAAACGCAACCCTATCATAATGCGCCTAAATATATGTCGTGTAGCGGCGACTATCACCTATTCGCCAAGCAAGGAGACAAGGTATATATTGAGGTTAGAAACGCAGGCGAAGTCGTAATATCATTCGCTGAACTTAAAAAAAACAAGTATCTAATATACAACTATTACCTTTCGCTTCTCCTCACAAACGACAAGCATAGACTGATAAAGAATGAGGAGTTCAACAATACATATAGGCAGATATATGGATATACAGATAATAGGGTTTGGTCTTTGGAGACTGCCTATATAGACCAGAGCGACTACAAAGCCTACAAGATAATTCCTAGCGGAAATGTATGCTACTACAAAATAAATCCAGCGGACTTGAAGAGTATGGAATACTCCACGCCGCAAGAACTTGAACGCTTTGTTCTAGGCTATATGAACGGACTTGAAAGGGTGAAGTTGTTCTCACATAGGTCGGTGATATACAAGAACCTCGCATTAGAATATGAAGTATCCATCTTGGATAAAGAGATTGAAGAACTCAAGGCATACTTTGAGGATAAAAAGCAGGTCGTAGATATGCTCTCAACAATTACTGACAAATATGCTAATGCGAATGAAGATATATTAAGAGAGATAATTGTTAAGTATCTTTCTTAAATCGGTGAAGTTATATGTATATGTTATATGTATATGTATTTATTTTTATATTTTACAATAATATGTCAGGCATAATATGTTCTAAAATAGCCTTTTTATTCTAAAAAATGAATTGTATATATGAAAAATAGATTAGGTATATACTGATTTGATTTCATTTGACTTCTAAAATCAGCATATATCAAGCGACCGACAAGCAGTCAGCAAGCAGACAGCAAGCGAACGACAAGCAGTCAGCAAGCAGACAGCAAGCAGACAGCAAGCGACCGACAAGCAGACAGCAAGCGACCGACGAGCAGACAGCAAGCAGACAGCAAGCAGACAGCAAGCGACCAACGATGACACACTCTTCCAGTACTTACCACAAAATAGAATGTGCCGAAGTGTCTGGAGTATTTAGTCAGGAAAAATATCAGGCTTACACATATCATTATAATGACCCTAATTCTAGGGTATATCACGATGGGATAATAGGCGATTATCACCTCTTTATCCGTAGCGGAAATAAAGTGTATGTTGAAGCGAAAGGAAGCAAAGAGGTTGTTATGTCCTTTGACGACCTACTAAAAAACAGATATCTCAAGTATTATTACGATTTGTCTCTTATCCTAGCAAAAAACAAGCACCAGATTATAAAGAATGAAGCGTTTAACAAGAAATATGACGAGATATACGGATTTACAGGAAAAAATAGGCTATGGTCTCTGGAGACCTCTTATATTGATTATGTAAAACAAACCTACAACAAAATCTACAAGATAGTCCCTAGCGGTAATGTTTGCTATTTCAAGGTTAATCCATTTGACATAACGAATATGGAATACACCTCGCAACAAGAACTAGAACACTTCTTGATGATATATATGTGTCGCAAGGATATTATGTTTGGAAACTTTGAGAGGAGGGCAATAATTTACAAGGATATTGCGGAAACTATGAAGAATACTCTAAGTAAGTCTCCGTATTACAAAGACATCGCTCTTGAGTATCAAGTGATAGAGATGGAAAGAGAACTTAAAGAACTTTCAGGGTTCTTTGAGGATAAAAAGAAAGTAATTAATCTTCTAGAAACTCTCAATAGTAAATATCGTATGACCGACGATATTCTAACGATGATATACAATATCGTTAGTATCGGTGATAGATATGAGTATCTAGCACAAAAAGGCGAGAGCGACGCCCTAGTATTGGCTGAATAAGCCTAGTAAGTAATGTTTGTGGTATATATGTATATATTTTTTATATTGGATATAAAAATTGATAAACCAAGTATATTATAAGGACACGCATTTGCTACGCCGCTCCGCTGCTATGTTATCTGTAGTCAATACCAACAGCAACTTTGCCTATCATACCATAGGAAATGCTGAATTCACGGCAGCGTTTATTAGGGTGATAAATAACGATTTAACATCTTTCTATAAATACCATTTGTTTATTAAATATGGAGAGAAAGTATATATAGAGGTTGATGGCTTTAGGGAAATCGTCTTGACAATCGCCCAATTACAGCAAGATAGGTATTTGAGGTTTTATTACGAACTAGCCCAAATGCTAACAAACGACAAGCATTTAGTGGTGGAAGACCTTGTATATAGCAGCAGCAGCGGCAGCAGCGATGCCGAAGACCAGATTTACAAAGAACCAAGAAGATGGTCGCCTAATACCGCATTTATTGAGAAAGATATCCATAATGATACTATAACTGTTATTGGTTATAGCGAGAATGCCTACTATAAAATCAACCCGTATTTACTAGAAGATATGGATTACAGCACGCAAGAAGACCTAGATAATTTTCATGTGGCTTATATGACAACCTACGAAGACGAGAATATGCTATGTAATTACTATAATGTTGCATTTGAATATCAAGCAAATCTATTACAAAATAAATTTGAAGAGATACTATAACTTTTCCTTAAGTAGCAAGCGGTTATCTACATTCCCTTAAGTAGCAAGCGGTTATCTACATTCCCTTAAGTAGCAAGCGATATCTTTAATATGTTCTGTTTTTATTTTTATTATGTAAAAATTGATTGAGATATATCTATTATATTTCACAGATTATATAAGGGTTGTTGCTTTGTTTCCAGATAAACCTAGATATACAGTCGCCGTCGCCTAAAAGTCGCCTAACAGTCGCCTAACAGTCGCCTAGAAGTCGCCTAGAAGTCGCATTCGCAATATGTCCGCCGCTAACGCTAACGCTGCTAACGCTGCCGTTTCCCGTCAATATCACACCGTGGCTAATGCCGCATTCACGGCAGTTTATGATAGGACAGTTTATAAATATGACAATTTGTATTGCTTTAGTAGTCCTAAGCAACGCTATGGATATGGTGCGGATTATCACATATTCGCCAAATACGGCGACAAGGTCTATATGGATGTGAAAGGATGCGGCAATATCGTAATGTCTTTCACCGAACTACAAAAAAACAGATATTGGAAAGCCTATTACGAAATTTCTTTACTGCTTACAAAAGACCCGCATACTGTAATACAAGACATAGAATATCGCACCAAATATATAGGCGACGATATATACGAGGAGCCAAGGTCTTGGGCTATTAACACGGCGTTTATAGAAACCAATATTAATGAAAATACTAAGAAGATAATAGGCAACGATTGCAATGACATCTGCTACTTAAGGGTTAGTCCTTACGAACTGAAGAATATGGAATATAATACAGCGGATGATGTCGCTACTTACCAGAATTTATATGAGACCTGTCGCAAATTAAGAATTGAGACCTTTGAGGAAAGATGTGCGGATTATAAGCGGCTGACGATAGGCTGACGATAATGTAGGATGTATGTTATGTATATGCTTTGTGTATATCTATATTTTTTATATTCATTATCTAAAAATTGATTTATACATATCTTCATATCACCAATAATGAACTCAACTACTAGATGCAACGGATTATACACATATCATACTTTTAAAAATGTAGAATTTTCTGGCGTTCTTGACAAATATAAGATATATGCCTATACGCAAGAACACGGGATACACCCTGATAATACCACGACAACCTACATCCGCAACATATACGATTATCACTTATTTATTAGGTACGACAATAAGGTCTATTTGGATATTAAAGGATGCGGAGATATCGTAATGACATTCGCTCAATTACAAAAGAACCATTATTTGAAGTTATATTATGACATATCGCTTATGCTAACAAATAATAAGCAATTTATAATGGAAGACTTACAGTTCAATAGCAATTATCACGACCCCTATATATACGAGGAAAAACGGGTATGGTCTATAAATACGGCATATATTGAAGGAGACGAACAAGCAAATACAAGGAATGTCGTTGATAACGAATTCAACTGCTACTACAAGATAAGTCCTTATGACCTAGAGAATAAAAGATATGCTACGCAAAAGGAGATAGACGCATTCACGAGGAATTATATGTCTAAATACGAAATTAGAACCAAAATATTCAATAAGAAGAGCGTCCATTACTATAACCTAGTGTTTGAGTATTGCTTTAGCCAGATGGAGAAGGAACTAGATGAACTCAAGGCGTTCTTTGAAGATAAAAAGAATATCCTTAATCTAGCGACCCTTAGCGACAAACAGGGGATGAATAGCGATGTGCTAATGTTAATCTATAAACATTTGGTAAGCCCTGAAGGAAATGACTATTACGAATATATTATAAGTAATTTAGAGAACCGCAAAAGGTTAAAAAGCGTCGCTATGATAATGGAAGCGTAGCAGCGTAGCAGCGTAAGCGGCGAATATGATTATGATTTTTCTAAAAAACTGATATAAACTTTTAACAGACTTTAATAATAAGTAATTCAAGATGAACTCTACTATCACAACAGACGACAAGTTCGCTTATCATACATTTACAAATGTGGAGTTCAGCGCCTATCTTGTTAGATGGTATATGTTTGACTACTATTTTTTCATTAAATACGGCGACAAGGTCTATGTTGATTCTTACTATGCGAAGGACATCGTTATATCATTTGAAGAACTACAAAAGAACCATTATTTGAAGTTGTATTATGATTTATCTCTTATGCTAACAAAGAATAAGAACCAAGTAATTCAAGAATATAGCGGGCATACTGCTTTGATAGGATTTGAGACGCATTATGATAGTAAAAGATATTGGGCGGTTGATGCGGCTTTTATTGATGTTAATCATAATTGTCGCCAGAAACCCATAGTAATCATAGACAGAGATGAAAATATCTATGACTTAAAGAAGTTAAATAGATGTCCTGATATTAGCCCTTATGACTTGAATAATAAGATGTATAACTGCTATTACAAGATTAACCCGTATGATTTGGAAAATATGAAATACTCGTCGCAAGAAGAATTAGACGAGTTTAACAGACTTTCTAATAAAATTCGTGATATTCGCAGCGATATTCGCCGTGAATACCGATATGATACTAACTATAATGGTTATACCAACCAAGTAGTTGATTACAGCATAAGGGTTATGGAGAAGGAACTAAATGAACTCGCTGCTATCTATGAGGATAAAAAGAATGTTCTTAATCTAGCGATGCTTAGCAAAAAAGACGGGATTAATGGCGATATCATTAGGGTTATCTATAATCATCTAGTAAGCCCCGAAGAAAACAAAAGATATTTGGGGATTATAGACAAAATAGGATATAAAAGCAGGCTAGAAATAAACACTATGATATTAGAAGCGTAGCGTATGCGTAGCATATGTGAGCGTAGCGTATATATACATAAACATATCCCATACCTATTATATATATCAATATTATGAATAGCACTATCACAACAGATAGCAACGAAATTACTCATCATACCTTTACAAATGTGGAGTTCAGCGCTTTTTTTAACAGTATTTTTAATTTAGAAGTATCAACTTCTTTGGCGATGTTTCACGAATACTATTTTTTTATTAAATACGGTGAAAAGGTATATATAGAAAGCAAGTATTTTTCTAGTCATAAAGCAAAGACAATTGTAATTTCATTTGAAGACCTTCAAAGAAACACATATTTGAAATTTTACTATGACAAATCTCTTATGTTATCAAACAACAAGCACCTCGTAATTCAAAAGTCAAAATATAAAGAAGTATCACCTCGTATATACAGGGAGGATAGGTTCTGGAAGATTGATACAGCAACTATAAATAGTATAGTGTGGAATAATAATTGTTATGATGTAAAGAATGAAGAGGATTTATGCTATGTGAAGATTAATCCTTATGATTTGAAAAATATGGAATATACTCCACTAGAACAAGTGCCTAAATGTTCTAATCCTATTATAGACCTCTATTCTGGGATTATAGATAAAATAGAAAACTGTAAAAACAAAAACATAAATAGGTTAGAACTGAACGCATAGATAATTATTTTTATACTTATATATATTGTATCTTCGACATCTTCGTTATCCTCTCCTTAACTACATAACTATCATAATAAAATTTACCAAACAGCCCTATAATTCCCACGCCGTATGCTGCGAAGAACGAGATAATACTATAATTAAACCAAGTCTCTATTGGAGGACGGTATAGGTAAAAATTGGAATACAAAATGAAGAACTGACACAGTTGTATAGTGGTTATGTATTTCTTAACAACTCTAACTTGATTTATTTTCAATAAACAGCCTAGATAATAAGAATACATTATGGTATGAACTCCGCTATTTAAGATAGTAGCCATCCATACCATATCAACCTTATATTGATACATTAAACTCCAACTAAGCACCGCTCCTATATGATGGTATTTTTGTAGAAATATAGGCGTCTTACCATTAAGATATAAAAGAAAAGTGTCGGCGAACTCGTAATACTTAGAGATATAAAACAAGTATATAATGGTATCAAATTTAGGATTTGCAAAATAATAGTTGTGTTTAAATACAATTCCGTCGTTATACAAGATATTTGCTAGAGACGCAAAAGTCCATCCGCTAAATATCACCAGTCCCGCATTATGGACTACCGATAACTTATATAAGAATAAGGGATTTATACGCAGATGCTTTGGGTATGCTAGATATAATGCGATTGCTACGAACGGAGTAATTAGGGACATATATTACGAAGTATTATAAGTATAATTTTTAAGTGAAAATAAAAGGTCTCTTATAATCTATAAAAAATGATTAACGGTTTAATATTAAAGCCTATATAAGATAGCAATACAGTCTCTCAAGCCGCTCCGCATCTCGCCAGTCGCACCGCTATCGCATCACAGCCGCTTCGCAAAATGCTCCAATACATCTATCACAACATTAAGGATATGGAGTTCTTAGGAGTGTTTGACCTTTGCTATAATGATACTGGGAAATATGTAGTTTATCTCAAGTATTTCTTATTTATCAAGTTCGGCGACCTAGTGTATGTTGATATTAAAGGCGTAGGAACTATCATCGTCTCCTTTGCTGAACTGATGAGTCATCGGTATCTAAAGATGTATTATGAGTTGTCTCTCGTCCTAACCGAGAATAAACATAAAATCATAGAGAAAAAGAAAGTGGATTATCGCTATATTGGAGAATACAATAAGGAAATCTACAAGGAAGAAAGAGATTGGTTTATTGATACGGCGTATTTTATTGAGGACTTTAGCACAAGGGTTAAAAGAGTTGAAACAGGGAAATACTATTGTTATTACTCCATAAACCCGAATGACTTGAGAAATATGAGCGTATCTAGTGATAAGGAAATTGCGAAGTTTTACGAAGTATTATATTGCCGCTATGGATACGAGCAAGTAAGTATATTTGATAGGTTATTTGCGGATTATATAAACCTGATGCTAGAATACAACATCGGGACAATTGGAGCAGCAGTAGAAGAAATCTCAGTTAGCCAAGAAGATGACAAGAACTTCGTAAATCTTCTAGAACTCAATAAAAAAGGAATGAACGGCGACATATTCCGCATCCTATATAATGCGGTAATTAGCACAAAGGGGCAAAAGAAATACGATGCGTTAATTACGGACTGACGGTGATGGTGATTGACGGAGCGAAGCGACGCTAGGCAACACAAGATATGTTTATGAGTATGTATATGTATGTATATGTATGTATATGTATGTATGTATATGTATATATAGCATTTTATATTTTTTATATTATGCTTAACATTTAAGCACGCATATTATATATAATATATGCCTTCGTATTTAGATATATTGCCTGAGGATATATTACAATATATATATAGAATGCTATATAAGTCTGTCATAAATGATATGAAAAAAGACGCCAAATATAGGAATTTAGAGTGGTTCAATAAATTGCTAGAATTATCTAAGAACCCCTATGTGGATAACTTGAACTACAGCGATTTTCTGGTTAGTTCTTGTATAGACAATATTGTCCTGAAGTATGTAGGGTTTCTCAAGAGAAACTCTTATAACTCTTTAATATATGATACATCTCTATATTACAAATCGTATTACATAGAGCCGCTAGATATCAATATAAACAAGATAGAGATATTCAATTATTATATAAATGATTTATACAAAGACGACGAAGAAGGTCTAGAATTATTTAACAATACCTATTTTATCACCAGTTATTATTCAGGAACTACGAAGGGAATAAATAAGAACGGTTTTATATTAGAGAAAGAGGGTTCCTTTAGATGCTTGGCTGAAGTTTTATTTTACATAATAAACTTCTATGACTTTGTAAAGCAAATCCTCTATATGAATATAGATATGATAGAGCAGATAGGGATGGTATTGAACCTGTCTAGCATAAAAATAAGAGAGCGTGATAATTTAATAGATATACTGAACTATCATATAAATCACAGATATTTAGAAGGGATACTCTATAATATTAGAAACAATTGTGCTAAACCGCTATTAGAATAATAAAAATTGATTGAGTATCTTTAAAACTATAACTACGAGCCATCCAAATTGCTCGTCTTATCTCCGCTATAAGACACTCAGTTTGAAACCACAGACCCCCTCGCAAAGCAGAAAGCAAAGACCGCAAGCAGACAGCAAAGCAGACAGCCAAGCAGACAGCAAAGCAGACCCTTCGCATAAAGCCAAGCAGACAGCCAAGCAGTCAGCAAAGACAGCCGCAAGACCAATAGACATTATGAGCTCGCCTGTTGTCGCTAACGAAGATACTAGTCTTATGATTGAGGAACACGACGCCGGCTCTCTACAGTTCTCAGCATATCATTACCACCACAACAGGGAACCTTACTATTTCCTGTTTATCAAGAATAGCGACAAGGTATATATTGAGAAGATTGACACGCATTCGCATAGGAACAAATATGTTTATGAAGTGGTGATGCCTTTCGCTGTTATGGAGAGCAACGAAAAACTCAAGAAATACTATGATATGTCGGTGATGCTGGTGAATGCCGGTAATAGGATATATTATGATAAACTCGGTATGTATTCTAAGGAGTTGATACAGACTTACGATACTGACAGCGACAGCGACGACGACGATGCTAGCGACGAAAAGAAAGAGAAGACGCCTAAGCGGTCGCAAAGAAACTGGTGTATCTGTTGCGATAAAGTCTGGAAGAATATGCGCGTATCACCTAATAATCACACACTAAACTGCTATTATAATATCAACCCTTTCACATACGAATATAAGGTTGATACTGAGAAAAAGATAAACAGTTTTCTCGCACACATTAATAATTTCGCAAAGTATTCCTATATACCCTCAGCGATTGAGAAAGAGATTGTTGAGAGATATAATGACATCCCTCAATTAACTAGGGATACTGAGCGACTATAAGAAATGCCGCTCAGACAACCTTAAAGGTGCGTTATTCTTAAGTAATTGTAGAGGGGGATTAACAATAGGCAGGTCGCTCTTGTTGGGCTTTATGCTGTAATTATAGACTTCGTCGGGTTTGTTAGAGTGGTTCTCATCGCCTCTTAATGTGGTGTTATAAACCTCTTCTAACTCAGGCTCATATTTAACATCATTAGGATTTCCTAGCGTATTGTTATTGCTGCTAGGGCTATCGTTGAGTATATCTATGTTATCTATATTATATGTGTAAATGTCTTTGTTATTTATGTTATTTATTTTTTTATTTTCTGTGGATACTTTGTTATTATTGCTGTGCGAAGCCTGCGAAGCCTGCGAATGCTGCGAATGCTGCGAATGTAGATATTGCGATTGCGAAGCCTGCTGCGAAGCGCGCGAATTCTGTAGATTATAATAATAGAACACTATTAACAATCCTATAAATATAAAAAATACAAGATAATATCCCTCGTAATTCATAATTCTTTTTACTATATTACTATATTATAATCTATATAATATCTTTAGTCTTCCTCTATGAACCTCAGTTTCTTTTTAAAGTCAGCATCGCATCCAGCATCGCCTGCGTCTTCATCATTATCATTTGCGCCAGCGCTAGCAGCGACATTCTCTTCGCTTTCTATCTCTTGGTTATCTACATAATAAGATACTCTGTATTTGTTGTTGTTATAGAACTTTAGGCGTGCCGCTCCTTTTCTCTTGAATATTGAGAAGTCGTCTAGTATATCAATACATAGCGGGGTGTATTTTCGCTTCTCTGGAGGTTCTCTAAGAATACGCCCTATAGATTGCTGAATGTCTGATATGGGGCTAGCAAATATAACAGTATTTAAGGAAGGGACATTAAACCCCTCAGCAGCCAATTGATAGGTCGCAAGGATTATCTGTTTTTCCGCTGATATTGCTAGGTCAGTCTGCTTCATACCGCCTACATAATATCCGTATCCGGTGGTAGCAGCGGTAGCGTCGGCGCATATCTTATACTCCACAATAAACTTCTCTATGTCTTTTAGTTGATTTCGGCGTTCGCTCAATATAAGGACACGCCTATCAGGCTCCTTGCTTAGAATATCTATTAGCAAGGATATGATAAACTGCGTGCGAGGCATAAACGAGCAGACATTATTTATCATTCCTGCTCCATTCTCTTTGCCGTTCCACATAAGTTTCACAGTAGAGTAGTCTATATGAGTTTCAAAGTATTTATGGATTTGGACTTTCACATCACAGAACTCCTTGTTCTTTAGCGTATATACAGATTTACCTATATAATATTCAAAGACCTTCCTCATACCGTCTTTGCGGTTTAAGGTAGCAGATAACCCAAGAATGATAGGATTATTCAGTTTCCTAAATGCCTTACAGAATACTTGTGCTCCTGTATGATGGACTTCGTCAATAATAACAAACCCGATGTCGTCAAAGATGCTTTCGTCATAGTCTCGCATCGCCAGAGATTGTAGCGAAGCGACAATAAAGTCCTTCCCTGCTACATCTACTTTTTTCTGCTTAATTATCCCGACTTTTGCTTCAGGAGCAAACTGTGCGACGGTATCTGTGAATTGCTGGTTGAGGAAATCCTTATGACTTATAAATATCGTCTTCTTTTTTAAGGCACACGCAATATATAGGCTCATAATGGTTTTACCAAAACCACAAGGAACCGATATGATACCGCCCATTTTTAGTGGGTCGTTAGCGGCTTTTAAGAAGTTGGCGATAGGTTCCTGCTGTGCTTCTCTAAGGCTACCTATAAATTTAACATCAATATCGGCACCGCCTGTTAATTTACAAAGCGACGGCAAGCCGTATTTTTGGAATCCATAGTATCTTGGTATATAAATACGCTTGTCATTCTCGTTGTATAATTGGAATGACAAATCTTCAGGGGAATTAGAGGCACCTGCGCCCATATCAAAATTAACTCTAGGAACCATCGTTAAATCCTTCTTTATATTCTCTAATTCCTTTTCACTCAAAGCCGACTTTAATATACCATAGCCGTTTCTTGATAATATGGAATACATTAGCAAATGTAATCTTAGGATAAATAATAGAGTATCATTTTTTTATATGGATTATAGTAGATAAGTAATATAAATTATATTATACTATGTATATTATAAATTCGTTTAGAGCCTTAGCCGTAATCTTATTGGCGGCTATATTGATTATTAAAGAGGTGCCTTTTAAACCTCTGTTTAAAGATGCGATGATACAGTTTTATTTGGCGTTAGCCTGTATGCTATTCCTATTGCTCGTTGATAATATCCTCGGTTTCATATTGTCAATCTGCCTATTATCGCTATACTTTAGAATATATACTAGCGAACTCAAAAATAAAAAGGCGTCTAGCAGCGATAGCAGCGTTAGCGGCGTTAGCGGCGACGTCTCTAGAAATAGCAAATGTAAATGCGGCAGCGGCGGCAGCGACTGTAATGATAAATGCGAAATGAATATGGCTCATCTTGATACCGATAAACACGCTAAGTTAGCGACAGCAGCGACAGCAGCGACAGCAACTACGTCAGCAGCAGGGGTAGCGGGAGCGTCAGGAGATATACTAGTGCCCTATATAACTGAGGAGAACCTTTTAGCAGCACAAACAAACATCGTTAATCCTGTAGAATATAATAAAGAGTTGAACGAAACAGATAAGAATGTGTATGGCTCGCAAGGATTAGACACTAAGAATATACATATAAGAGGCTATGATACAAGTAGCGCATATTTAGGAACTCTAACATTTGAGATAATATAAAAGAAAATTAAAAATATAGATTATTATTAAGAGATTATTAGATTTTTAATAATGTATGAAGGGTTTGTTTCTAATACTGAAAATGACAAAATAGTAGAGCAAATATTCACTATTCTAGGATACTCCACGCTTACGCTCGTGGTATGCGGTGCTTTATTGTGGGCTTATTATACTACCGAGAGAAACCAGTATTTATTTATATCGGTATATTCGCTATTTGTGCTATTTTATGCTATCATCATTATAGCAATCGTGGTAATCAATAAGAGCAATTATGATGCTTTATCCTACGCCATCCTATTTGGTATCTCTATATTTGTAATATTCACTACATTCTTTGTGGGCGTCTTTTTCCTTCTTAAAAACTTTAATTTAATATCTTCAAGCACCACGGGCGTAGCGGGCACACGAACAAATATAGACAGCCTAGGTAATAATATGGGAATTGTCGGGAATGCCGCTAATGCCGTGAATGCGGAATATAGGAGGTTCTAGGCGTATCCTTAGATTAGATATACTCAAAGAATGTCAATACATATATTATAGAGAATAGCGAAGCGGATTTTATATATATATCAAAGTTATTTAAATTATCCTGTAAATATTCGGGCATCTTCTCATATACCGTATTAACAATACCAGAATGATATATGATAACCGCCAATATAACCAATATCAAACTCTTTTTTGCTACCTCCGTATCTAAATACGATGATATATTATCATATTTACCATAGCCGCCTCTTTGCTGCGGCGAATGCTGTGAAGCGTGCGAAGCGTGCGAAGCGTGCGAAGAAGGCGGATACTGTGGATATTGCGAAGCGTGCGGCGACGGCATATAAGGAGGCGGTTGAGGATGCGGAGGCTGCGGTGCCTGCTGCGAAGCGAGCGGTGCCTGCTGCGAAGCGAGCGGTGCTCTAGGTTGCTTGGATAACATTAGTTCTTCTTGGAATTCGTTTAGAACATCTTGGACGATTGGGTCGTTAATGTCGTTCGCTTCATTCGCACCCTGTTGCGTTTTCATAGGTAATGTGCTTATAGGCGTACTCATTATAATAATTCTATCTATTGATATATAATATTTTCAATATTTAGCATATTACGCAATTTATATTCGCTTTCGCTCATTTCCTTAAGTAGCAAAGGCTCGCTCAAAGAAACTAGGGACGCTCAGTAGATTATCAGGGGCTCTATTAATATCATAGGGATCTAATGGTTTGTCTATGTCTAGCGGATTACATTTAACAGGGTAGGACTTATACTTATAGCAGGTATTCTCTAGATTAAAAACCTTACCTTCAATATCGCTAATATTCGGCGCAGAATATAGCACACAGTTATCCTTACATATACGCCTAAAAAGCAGGGCTAACGCTAGACCAAATAGGGCACTTACTATTATTTGTCCTGTCTCGTCATAAAACAACCTGTCTATAGTAATCCGCAATCCCGAAGCGTCCTTAGTCTTTTTATTCAACATATCTATTCTATCTATCTATAAAAAGTAAAAAAATAAGTCCTATACATTCTCCTTATATAATAGGCTGTGTTAGGGATGTCTCTGTGCATTTAACCTCTTCGGCGTTAAATTTATAGCACGACTGGTTATGGTCTCTATATACTATCTTATTTGCGTTATAAGGCGTTGGATATTTTATGATATTCCTTATAGGTGGCGACGATATATACACATATATAGAACCTAATATAAAGGCAAATATAAAGCTGAACCAGTTAATCCTAAATGTCCTGTTATCTTGCGTAGTTTTAACCATAATATCTTCTATTTACTTATCTATTTTATATTTTTTTTATTATGCTTCAGGACTTAGCATCTTTCGGCTTCTTATAAGAAGGGTCTTTAATACATCTATTGGTTTTAGGATTTAGTATTTTGCCTTCGGGGCATACTTTTGGTTCTTTCGCTGGTATCGCTGGTATTGCTGGCGCCGACGCACTAGCGTCCTTAGCATCCGCTTTGGGCGGCTCTTTCGCTGCGTTCGCTGTTTTAGCTTCTTTAGGTTTCTTATAAGACGGGTCTTTAACACATCTATTTGTTTTAGGATTTAGTATTTTGCCTTCAGGACATACTTTCGCATTTGCTGCTTTCGGTGCTTTAGCGTCCTTAACAATCTTTTCTCGCTCGTTCAAGTTTATATGGGCGTATGTGTATATATCAGGGATGATAGCGGTATCATATTTATAATTTAGATAATCGTATAATGCCGCTAATGTCCTAGTCTCTTTGTATATATTATAGAGCTCTTCTTTCTTTGCTAAGAATAATTCATATTCATAATTATTCCTTTCCCTAGGGTTCTTATACAACTCATCATATTTCATTATCTTTTGCGTAATAACATTACTTTCATCGCTCTTGTATTTGTAATAATCGGCAATCTGCTTCTTTATTAGATTTAACTTCGTAGGCTCAATATCTTTGCTATACATATTGATATTTAGAATGTTTTTTTCAATATCTTTTAATATTTCCATTTACTAATATTGAGGATAAAAATTACTAACAATCCGGATTACTTAATGTAATACCGATTACTTAATGTAATAGGATATCTTCAAACATACCCTTATAAAATGTCTGGAGGCTTTCTTCGGGCTTTAACTGTTCCTCATAAACGCTGCGTGGTATATACTTAATAATAACCTTATCTTTTTTACATACACTCTTATTATTATAATAGCCTTGTATTATCATTAGAGAGCCTATAAATAATAAAAAGATTGCTATTGGTTTCATCTCTTAATATAAAGAAATAAGAAAAAATTATAATAATACGAAGCTCCGCGAAGCTCCACGAAGCCGGTTTATTGTTTATTCAAGCCCAAGTTTTTGGGAACTCCAGCCATCCACCTTCTCAATACTGTCTTTCAGTTCTGACAACTCAATAGTTTCAGGTTCAGTCGCTGCGGTCGCCATAGCATCTTCAATAGCTGCGCCAGCTGCGCTTTCCTCAGTAATAGATACAATCTCATTAGCAGATCCAGCAGCCGCTGACGCGCCACTAGCAAACAGAGACGACTTCCTATTCTCAAAAACAACATCCTTGTCAGTCATATTCTTCTTATACTCTTTCATTAGGGTATTGAGTTGCGTCTCAGCGTATTCTTGGTTCTCCAAGCAATCCGGATTAGGCGACCAAGGACACCAGCAACCTACCTGAGCGATATAGATATTGAACTTATTGTCAATCTTCTTGATAAACTCGCTACGGTTCTTTGCCTCCTCAATCGTATCAAATACGCCTCTTACTTTAATGCCTCTAATAGAAGTGGTAAAGTTATTATCACGGTGATACGAGGTCTCCAGTTCTTGGTTATTAACCGACTTATAAAACCCGTATTGCTCGCTCATATCCTTAGGATTAAAGATGAAAGCATTATTCTCTTTAACGGAATCCACAAAATCTTTAGAGTCGCTATACTTCGCCGAAATACCATCAAGCAATTTTGTCATATCCTCGCTAAATTTAGTAATAAACTGGCTAAACATATAAGCCTCCTTATTCACTAGGACATCCTCGGGACTGAGGAATGATAGCAGCACGAAGTTTTGCCCCCTAATGGGCTTGTCCTCATCCAGATAATCTACCTCTTTAACGCTAGTTACGGTTGTAGCGTTAGCGGCTGCGACGGTGCTCTCTTCTACGGACATTTTATAATATATCTTTTTCTAATAGTATATATATTGTAAATCTTATATATATTTTTTGTTATATAATAATAGTATATAACAGACAGTTCAATTAGAAAAATGGAATATTCAGTTGATTTATGGGATGTTGTAGTAAGACTTCTTAAATATGCTTTTGAAGGTCTTATAGTAGCCTTTGTTGCCCTCATATTACCTAATAACAAATTAGATTGGAGCGAAATATTGATGCTCGCTTTAACTGCCGCATGCACCTTCTCGGTTCTTGATTTGCTATCTCCCGCAGTTTCGGCAGGTGCCCGTCAAGGTGTCGGTCTAGGTGCTGGCTTCCGGATGGTAGGATTCCCTAACGGATTATAACGAAGGTACCGAAGGTACTGAAGGTACTGAAGGTGCCGAGATATATCATTATAGCGAAGGAAGGCATAGCCTTTAGCAAGTTATTTATAACGAAGGTATTATCTCATAATTAAGTTCTAGACATATCTTTTTCCATATCTGGTCTTGGACGTATAGTTTTTCTCGGCTTTTTAATAGTGGGAAATACTTGAGATATTCATTTAGCCCTAATATTTGGAAGAACTTATACAAAACATAACTATATGACAAGAAGTTTTTCCTGTCTTTCGGGCAGTGTTTTAAGAATGGCGCTTGTATATTTCTAAACATATTACATAACTTGTCCTCCAGTTCTTGGCTAAATTGCGGAGTAGGTATTCCGTTAATTCTGTTAATAATATAATTGATATGCTCGTAATACTTGTTAATCCTTAGGCGCTTGAGAATGTCCCTCATCTTGTTATATGTTATCGTTTTAGTATCCACAATCTTCTCTTTCTTTATCTCTGTTAAAATCTTCTCAAATATTTCGTCGGGAATGTCCGTGCTCTCTTTGCCTTGCACCTGATTACACCATTCCCTAAAATGGTTAATACGCTTATAACTAAAATGCGAGGTATCCTTGGTATTCTGCTTTAAAATCGGTCTGTTCTGCTCTACCAGCAGCAACTCTTGGTAGCCGCATATATTACAGATGATTATAGCGTCGTGCTGTAAGCAGGTCATCTGGTTCTTACAATTCTTACATATTTCTATGTCCTCCTCCTCCACATTCCTAACATACTTTTTATTTATTATAGACATATATTTATCCACTAGCGAACTTTTATCTATCATATTCTTCGCTGATATATTAGGATATGGAGACGGACAAGAAGTATTTTGAGAGCCGCCCAGAAGACTATTAGAGTTATTGGTGTTTCCACCGCTTCCCCCGCTTATGCAGCTTACGCAGCCTAAATTATTTTCGCTGCTTAAATTATTAAGGGCATCTAGAACATTTATTGTAGTCGCTGAAACAGACGACCTCTTCTTTTTGGAATCGTTCTTGTATATCTTCGGTTGCCTACTCAGCAATTCGCTAGAAGATATACAGACGCCGTTAGATATAGAGGTGTGGGTATTGCTGATATTAGATTGCTTCTCGACAGTATCGTAATACTGGAATAAAATATAACTGGTGCTCTTGTAATACTCAACTTCGTTATACGAGTCTAACTCCTTAATATTGTTTTTAAGCTCTATAATTTTCTCTCTTATAATAATATTGCTAGTCCATAAATTATTCACATATTCCTTGTCGCCGCTATGAATATTCTTGTAAGCCTCTATGTTATTCATAATGAGGTTAGATTGCGCCTCTAAATCCTGTAATAATATCTTGTAGTTCTCTTTGTCCTTGTTGGTAAGTTCAAACTTCTTTATGATGTTATTGTGCATCGCATCCAAAGTGAAAACCTCATTATTGTCGCAAATATATTTTTTTTTAGATGATTTCTCCTTAAACATCGTTATTATAGAATAATTAATATTAATTTTTATATAATAAATATGTGTATTACATTATACATACATTTAATTGATATTTTTTTCTCCTCTAATAGTATAAAGAATATAGCGTGAATGGGTGGTGGTCTTCTTCAATTAGTAGCTTACGGAGCACAGGATGTTTATTTAACTGGTAATCCTCAAATTACCTTCTTCAAGGTTGTGTATCGTCGTCATACTAACTTCGCTATTGAGGCTATCCAACAAACCTTCAACGGCACCGTAGGATACGGACAGACTGTTAATTGTCAAATATCCCGCAACGGCGATTTAATCAACCGTGTGTATCTCCAAGTCGCCCTTCCCAAGATTACCGGTATTGATAATCTTAACGCTTTTAATAATGTAGGTGCTCGCTATGTTAATTACATCGGTCTCCGTCTTATCAAGTCCGTCCTTATTGAGATTGGCGGACAACAAATAGACAAGCATTACTCTGACTGGCTATACATCTGGAATGAACTTTCCCTTCCCCGCGGCAAGCGATATGGTTATGATACTATGGTTGGCGCCGACAAGGATATTACCTCGTTCAACAATACTACCCTCTACATCCCTCTAGAATTCTGGTTCTGCCGTAATGTCGGTCTCGCCCTTCCTCTAATCGCTCTTCAATACCACGAAGTTAAGATTAAGATTGACTTTGAGACCAAGGAGAAGTGTCTTTTCTCTTCAAAGGCACCTGGTGCAACATCAGATACCGAAGTATATGATTCTAGCAACCCTCCCGCCGGAACTGTTGCTGATATTACCGATATGTCCCTCTGGGTTGATTACATCTTCCTTGATACCGACGAACGCCGTCGTTTCGCTCAGTTATCGCACGAATACCTCATAGAGCAACTCCAATTCACCGGAACTGAAACTCTTAACGGTGGTGCTACTAACCGTGTTAAGCTTAACTTCAATCACCCTTGTAAGGAACTAATCTGGGTCGCTAAGCCTAACAATTTTGCCCGCAAGGCTTGCTGGTATAATTACACTAGCGTTGATAATGTTGATTTAACCAGAGACATAGTAAGCGCCCAACTTCCAGTATCTATAGTAGGTAATACTAATATTACCAACTTCTCCTCATCTAACTATATGGCTGGTTTCAACTTCGGCGACTCCAATTTGTCCCAAATCGCCGCTTCATCGCCTTTCGCCGATACCATCCTCCAACTTAACGGCAACGACCGTTTCAGCGTTCGCGACGGCACCTACTTCTCATTCGTCCAACCCTATCAGCATCACACCAATATCCCTAGCAATCCGGGTATTAATGTGTATTCCTTCGCACTCAAGCCGGAAGACCATCAACCGTCAGGCACCCTCAATATGTCCCGTATTGATACCGCTACTCTTATGGTTACTACCAAGACTGACTTAAAGTCATCCTTTACTGGAACTCCTGCTCTAACCTATGACGGCATCAACATATATGCTGTGAATTATAATGTTCTTCGTATCCTCTCTGGTATGGGCGGCCTTGCTTATTCCAACTAGATTATTATACAGTATTATATGTATATATTACTTTATAATGAATGTATATGAGTAATGAGTATAACGAATATAACGAATAGTGAATAATTGCCTTTTTTTTTTCTCCTCTAATAGTATAAAGAATATAGCGTGAATGGGTGGTGGTCTTCTTCAATTAGTAGCTTACGGAGCACAGGATGTTTATTTAACTGGTAATCCTCAAATTACCTTCTTCAAGGTTGTTTATCGTCGTCATACTAACTTCGCTATTGAGGCTATCGCACAAACCTTCAACGGCACTCCTGGATACGGCAACCGAGTGACTTGTCAAATATCTCGTAATGGTGATTTAGTCCATCGTATGTATCTTTCACTCAAAATTCCGTCTGGGAATACTATAGATTTTTGCTCCTTCTTTGGTCTTCGCTTAATCAATTACGTTGAGATTGAGATTGGCGGGCAAAAGATAGACAAGCATTACTCACACTGGCTGTATGTCTGGAATGAACTTTCCCTCCCCAGGTCAAAGCGCGATGGCTATAATAAGATGGTCGGTCAAACCGGAGGCACCCTCGCCGACCAGACCCTCTATGTGCCCCTAGAGTTCTGGTTCTGCCGTAATGTTGGTCTCGCACTTCCTTTAATCGCTCTCCAATATCACGAAGTTAAGATTAACATCCAATTTGAGACTGCTAATCTATGCCGTGGTAATTCTACTGATCCTTCAGCCTTCCCTAACGCTACTCTCTGGGTTGATTATGTATTCCTTGATACTGATGAGCGCCGTCGTTTCGCCCAGTTGTCCCACGAATACCTCATAGAGCAACTTCAATTCACGGGCTCTGAATCAATCTCCTCAACCAAATTAAACTCCAAGCTCTCCTTCAATCACCCTTGTAAAGAACTTGTGTGGTTCGCTTCTAAGAAGTCAGTCGCTTCAGGAACCTTACAGGAAACAACCAACAACAACTGGTTCAACTACACTACATCGCAGGATGCTATTAACATAACAACCAACCGTTATTACAACAAGAACCTCCTTCACAACAAGGCTGTAAGTTCTGGTTCTATAACTGCTATGAACCCTATCACTACTGCTAAACTTATCCTTAACGGCAACGACCGTTTCTCAGTTCGCCCAGGTTCATACTTCAATCTTATCCAGCCTTTCCAGCATCACGAGAATATACCCACAAATGCTGGTATTAATGTTTATTCATTCGCCCTCAAGCCCGAGGAGCACCAACCATCAGGCACACTCAATATGTCCCGTATTGATACCGCTACCCTTTCTCTTGACCTTAACGCATCCCTAACTGCTACTGATATGTCATCCACCTTAAATGTGTATGCGGTGAATTATAATGTTCTCCGCATCCTTTCTGGTATGGGCGGCCTTGCTTATTCTAACTAAATGATACTAGTCGCATAGACAAGTCTAGCGACCGGTCTAAAAGATATTAAGATATATGGGATAATGTAATGAGTATAACGAATAGCAAATAATTGCCTTTTTTTTTTCTCCTCTAATAGTATAAAGAATATAGCGTGAATGGGTGGTGGTCTTCTTCAATTAGT
>Ga0209191_1000047_pt1 | contig 95739 bp, 63 predicted proteins | sample S_130626_EF_Meta_FD_187320 | JGI IMG/M metagenome (GOLD analysis project Ga0209191, IMG submission 187320) | Freshwater microbial communities from Lake Simoncouche, Canada to study carbon cycling - S_130626_EF_MetaG (SPAdes) (version 2) | ecosystem: Environmental > Aquatic > Freshwater > Lake ...
TTCCCATGTGTTCTTGCCGCTACCATTAGTTTGTACACTACCGTAATCGCCAGTTACGCCGCCAACGCCGACTGCAAACATAGATTCGCCTGCATCATAGAATTCAGTATGGCTGTCGTTTACATGTTTAATTGCCCAAGTTCCGCCTTCGTCAAGAATACCAACGTTGTTACTATTGTCGGCATAGAACCAGCCTCTGGTAGTACCACTGGTTCTTAAGATTAACGCATTAGTAGTTGTTGAGTTGTCAAAATACTCGTAATTTCCGCCCTGGTTAACGTGTGTCATTGCTGTCAGTGCGGCATTCCACTGCATATAGTACTTGTCGGTTGTGCCCTCTTGGAATCTAATATATGGATTACTACTGCCGCTTAATACCATCTTAGCATCACTACTGCTGCCAACGGTAAATCTATAAGCAGTGTTTGCACCTGCGGCAATGCCAAGATAGTTGGCAATATAAACACCTGCAGTAAATTCACTACTGTTGTTTAATCTTAAATAACCGTCATTATAATCTGCTGTTACCGCAGCACGACCGTTGAAGCTAATACCTCTATCATCGTTAGCTGAGTTAGCAGTGAAGTCTAATGCATCGCTGGTGTCAATACTAACTTGTACCGCAGTACTTGATCCAAACGTTGCAGTTCCACCTGAGGCCAGTGTTAATGCTAATGTTCCGTTAATGGTTGGGTTACTTCCACCTGCGGTTGCATTAGTTTGATTAACAACAAATTTTAAATTTCCACCTACATTAGTTTTACCACCAATAACATAGTTGTCGCCGTTGTTACCCAACTGCATAAAATTCCAACCAAGGTCAGCAGCATAATTATCTGAGCCATCATATCTCTGACGAATCACTGTTCCACTGGCATTGGTAATTCCACCACCTGTAAACAGCGCACCACTAATACCTGTGCCACCTGTTACTACCAATGTACCAGTAATAGTAGATGCTGAAGATATAGCAGCCAACATGGTTACTTGACCATTGGCTTGGATTGTCATTCTTGTTTTGCTACCGGCAGCGTAACTATCGGTAGTACCAAAATACATACGTGTACCGTATCCGCCGCTGCCTTGAACATATATACCTGCTTGTGCGCCAGTAGTTCCTGTGCCACCATTGAATGTTATACCAGTAGCGTAGTCTGCTGTAGTTTGTCCCTGGAAATGTAAGCCATATTGTGCAGTGCCGGGAGTGGTTGTATTAATGACTGCTTCTCTATTGATAGTTACAAGACCATCTGAGAATAGACTGTTACTAACACCAAGACCACCATTAACTACAACCGAGCCTGTACTTGAGCTGGTAGCTGCTACTGCATTAGCATTGATAGTAGCTGATACTGTAGTAGCACCACCGCCGTAAAGTTTTGTGGCTCCACTATTACCATTGCTGTATCCAAGATATAAGCCGTCGGCATTACCGCCACTTGCAGTTGGGTTGTGAATAATTCTAAAGCCAGCATAGTTATCGTTTACTGCAAAATCAATACCTCTGTTGCCTGTACCGACACCACTCTTAATAACACTGTTAGCTGTGACTGCACCACCGTTGGCACTGCCTAAGTTTACGTTAGTCGTAGAACTTGCGGCGCCACCTGTACCAACGTTAACAGTTTTTGTAGTTGCAGCGGCAGTGGCTCCTGTACCAAGATTGTATGTGCTTGCACCAGTACTTCCAGTACCAAGGTTAACTGTTTGAGCTGCGGCAGTATTGTGTGCAAGATTTAATGTAGTGGCTGCGCCTCCAACTGACACTGTAGTAGCGGTAGCGTTGAATACTGTGCCAGTAGTTTGAGTTGTGGTAATGTCTCCACCGTTAACTGCTAAGTCAAGTGTTATTGCAGCGTTATGATTAATAGTGGTTGTACCTGTGCCTGCACCAATACTGATTGCAGTACCTGCTCCAAACAAGTTACCAGTTGTAACAGTTGTGTTTAATAAGTTAAATGTTGTTGCAGTTGTAGTAACGTCTCCACCATTGACTGCAAGGTCACCCGTGACTGCTGTGTTAGCATTATTGATTGTAGTTGTACCTGTGCCTGCACCAATACTGATTGCAGTACCTGCTCCAAACAAGTTACCAGTTGTAACAGTTGTGTTTAATAAGTTAAATGTTGTTGCAGTTGTAGTAACGTCTCCACCATTGACGGCTAAGTCGCCGACTAAGGTTCCATCGCCAGCACTGTTGACTCTAAAACGTTCTGCGGCAGCGGAACCATTTTGCATTAATTTTAATACAAAGTCAAAATCTTCTGAGGCAACCGTTACATCAGTAGTTACTGCTTCAATTTGCATTCCTGTCTTGTTAGTACTTGCACTGGTTTCTGTAATAAATTGCAAGCCTGCGCCGATACCAACAGCTGGCGTACCAGATGTAGTGTGCTGAATTTTAACAGGATAACTAATTCCAGCTGTAGTAGCATCATCAACAGCAAACGTAATTGTGTTTGGTGCTGTTAGTGTTCCTGCATTGATTGTTACTGTGTCACCACTTGCATCTCCAAGAGTTGTATTACCGTTGACTGCAAGATCATTCCGTATAGTAGTAGTACCTGTGGCAGCACCAATACTGATAGCAGTACCTGCTTGTGCAAAATTAACTGTGGTTGCTGTGGCATTTATTAAATTAAACGTAGTTGCAGTTGTGGTAATATCACCACCATTGACTGCTAAGTCAAGTGTTATTGCAGCATTGTGATTAATAGTAGTTGTACCAGTGCCTGCGCCAACGGCAATTGCAGTACCTGCACCACCAAAGTTTATAGTTGTGGCGGTAGTGTTAGCTAAGTTAAATGTAGATGTGCTTACAGTTAGGTCACCGCCGTCAATATTAACATCACCATCAACATCTAAATTGTTGTTGATATTAGTTGTTCCGGTTGCTGCTCCAAATTCTAATGTTGTGGCTGCGCCAAACGCATTAACTGTGGCTGCTGTGGCATTTAGTAAATTAAATGTAGTTGCACTTGTAGTAATATCTCCACCGTTAACTGCAAGGTCGCCGGTAATAACTACATCATTTGCAAATGTTGCTTGACCGTTGGCTGCGATTGTTAATCGTGATGTTGCAGATTGTTTAGCAGCACCTGAGGAACCAGTTGTGCCAGTAGCAACAATAAAGCTACCACTTGTTCCGGTTCCGGTAGCAAGGCCCGGTGTAATTGTAAAGTTACTTGCGCTGATGTTTGTGCCAACAGCATTCTCACCTTTTAGTATAGCTGCTATAGGTGTGCCGCTGGCTTCACTGCTGCCTAAGGTCACTGTTCTATTGCGCAACAGTATAGTATTAACTTTTACAATTGTACCTGCTCTTGCAACATTAGTTGCAGTAACATTGGCGTCAGTTGTGATACTAAAAGATGATGAATTAATTGTTGCGCCTGTAATTGACCATGTACCGTCAAGGTTAGTAACACCAGAACTTGCAATGGTAATTTGATCGCCAGTTTTTAATCCAAGACTCTTTACAGTTTCTGTAAAGATTATGGCAGTTCCTGCGGTAATACTGTTAGTAAGAGAATCGCTTAGGTATACAGTAGTACCACTAATACCAATCACAGTCGTTCCTGTAGGAATACTTGCACTGCCGCTAACAGCTTGACCAGTTTGAATATTAGTTACGCTGGCAAATGTTAAAGATGTTCCACTTGCAATAACAGTAGCCGCTAATGCCACGCCCCAGCTTCCAACAAATACACTACCAGTTCCTGCAGTAGTTGTAAGATTAGTTCCAGCGTTTGTATAGGTGAATGTTGTAAGACTTGTTACAGTCACTGATGCATTTATTGTATTAAATGTAGCATCTGGTGCCGTTGCAACAATCGTAATAGTATTGCCACTTGTTAAACCATGATTTAAAGTAGTAGTGATAGTGGCAGTACCTGCACTTCGAGCCACTGTAGAAATAGCCATTGTTGGCCCCATAGCAACTGTGACGGTTGTTGTTGGAGTTCCGCTGGTAGTATAAACTTTTACATTAGAAGTTAACGATTCACTTGCAGAACTTGTGCCGATTACAACACTGGATGCAGCGCCTCCAATATTAAGAGCTTTGGTAGTAGTATTAAATAACGAACTTGCACTGCCGCTGTTAGTCGTAACTTCTGCACCAGTAACACTAATTGATTTACCCAGTGTTAGTCCGGGACTCCATTGTGGTATAGATCCTGTGCTGGTATAAACTGTATCAGCCGGGCCAATATTTAATAAGTTAATTGTTGTAGGACCAGTTGCGTATATTGTGTCACCAGCTGAGTAATTAAACAAACCTGTGCCGCCTTTGTTAGGTGGAACAACACTTGTTAAGTTATTTGGATTTAAGAAATACGAACTGTCATAGGTGTCTAACGTACCTGCATCAACAACACCATTTTTAATATAAACTTGTCCTGCAGAAACACTGTCCCCAAGGCCAACTGCAAACTGAGAAACATTAAAACTGGCAGCTCCGGTTGAGGAGTATCCACCCGAGCCAGTTGCTGAATCAACTTTAATTACGTCAAGAGTAACATTTCCGTAATACGGTCCTGAGCCACTGCCTAATGCTGTTATTGGTGAGCCCGCTGCCACAGCAACACTCTTAACAGCCGTGCTCCATACAGAGTCACCTCTTAAGAAAGTATCACTGCTTGCCGATCCGCTGGCTAATCTTGTTGTGGCAATGATGCCAGAAATAATATTAGTTGCATCAATATTTGTTGAAACTAACGAGTTCCAATTTAATACATTATTACTACTTGTGTTTACAGTTCCGTTAATTCGTACATTGTTAGCAACAAAGGTAATAGTGCCTGTGCCTTTGGCTGTGATATCAGAACCGTTAGTCACATTGCCTGCAATACTTAATATTGCATCAGCTCGTAATGTATGTAATGTAAAGCTGTTGGTAGTAATCGATCCTACAAAGAATCTATCGTTATCTGATATAGCAACAGAGTCAATTTCAAATAAATTTGAGCCTGTAATTCTTACAGCATCGCCTGTAACTAATCCATGAGCCAGGGCCAACACACTGTTGTCTGTCAAGTTAACTGAGTATCGGAATAACGAATGCGTTCCTGTTGAGCTTGGACCTAATGCCAATGCTGCAACCGATGCAACATTATAAGTTGCACACAATTGAATAGTGTTAGCATCTACTACTTTAACATAATAACAGTTTAATGTTATTAAGCCGCCCATTGTAGAATTAACACCTGGATCATAAATTACTGGATCACCGTTGGTTAAACCGTGCGTTGCTATAGTAATATAATTTGTTGCGTAATCTACGTTGCCGCCTGTACCCGTTGGTGCTGCATTAAATGTTTTAGTAATACTATTAGTTGAGGTTATACTAAATCTTGAAGTATTGTTATCTTCAGCAAAGTCAGGTGCTGTAGGTGTAGCAACAAATAATTGACCACCTGAGATTGTAATATATACTCGACGTTCTGCCGCAGTTGCAGTAATTTGAAATCCAGTACCAATGCCGCCAAGATTAGTGTTACTTGCGCTGAGTACATTGCCGCTGGCATATCCTGTGCCGCCAAATATTAAATCAACGTCGGTTACTGCGCCAGTTGAGTTAACTGTGATATCTGCAAGAGCTCCGGTACCGCTGCCGCTTACATTAGTTAATGGAACTCTTAAATAAATTCCAGGAACATATGCAGTGCCGCCTGTTAATCCAAGATTGTTTACATTAGTCAGCACTCCGCTTCTTAATTCACTAAATGTACCTTGGCTTAATGAGTCAGCGGCAGTGATCACTGATCGAACAGTTCCAGTTTCCGCTGTTGGAGTAAAGAATTTTAATTGTGCAGTTGCAGTACTTGCAACGGTTGATGAAGCCGGAAATGTAATTGTAAATGTTCGCGGACTTGCTGCCATATTAACAGTGGTAATCTTTGAACCAACAGGAATAGTACCAGCTACGTCAAATACAAAATTACCTACAACAATGGTTCCCGTTAGTGCTCCAGATGTTACACTTCCAGTCATTGTCAATGCCGATGTTGCGCCAGCCAGTGTTGCTGTAGCAGTAGTACTTGCTGACGTTGCACTATCAGCTGCGGTGTTAGAATAATAAAATTCGTCTGAATCTAAAACTGTTACAAACGGTATAGCATCGTAAGTTGCAGTTCCAGCATCAATGTTTACTTGATTGCCTGTTACTAAATTATGTGCTGCACTGGTTTTAAGATATGCAATGTTGTTGTATCTAAATGCAGTACTGATTGTTGCATTGGTAAATGTATAAGATCCACTATTTGGTAATATTAAGTATTGTCCAGAAGTGGCTCCACGTAAAAAATAGTTAGCACTGGTAGCTTCAGCAGTGCCTAATAATGTAGGATACTTTGCTGTTGCTGTTCCTGCAATAGTTAATGTATTTGCGGCGCCAGTGGCAAAACTTACAGCAAATGTTCCGTACACGCTGGCTACTCGTATAACTGTTGTACCTGCGGCATAGTCACCTTTTAATAGGCCGGTTGCTCCGGTAACAGCCTGTGTTACAGTTGCACCATCAATAAAACTTGTTGCTAACCCACTGTTAAGCGTAATTTCAATTTGTTCAAAATTCTCAGTGGCAATATCTCCCGATTGCATATCGCCTGCAGGAATATTATCAACTTGTGCTAAACGAGAACGATATCCTTGGCTTATAAAGCTGGTAAAGTTTCTTTGAGTAGGAATTAAGTCAGAATTAATTTGGCCATTACTGTTCAATTGAACAATAGATCCCGGAATAGCTGATGTGGTAACTGATTTATCAATGAACGAGCCAAGTCTGTTATTTGCATAGGCCCATGTTGCTAATTGGGTACTTAATCGAGCGTTGCTTGGACCACCAACTTCGTTTTCGCCAAGGTCAACGTCCGTACTAATACCGGTAATTTCAATATCACTTAATGCAAGACGTAGTACGTCGAGTGTGTCAACAGTAACTTTATTTCTAAATGTAATGTTACCTGTTGTTGTGTAGGCAGTAATAAAGTCGCCAACTTTAAAGTCTCCAAGTTCGTTAGTGCCTGAAGAGTAAACACGGCCTGCATTTTCTGCATACTGTTCGTATCTGCTTACAGTCTGTCCACCGTTCTGAGGTAGTGCGTTGTAGTCTGTGCCGGATCCAGCATATTCCCAAGTATGTCCTGAGCTATTAGTAACGCTTGGTCTATGGAAATAAATTTTCTTGCCTGCTAAGTTAGCAGTGTCAATTAATTGACCGCCAACAATTGTAGGCAATACTTCAAACGTTGCGGCATATAAATTAGATAACGCAGACGTTCCTGTTATAGTATAGCTAACAACTGTACTGCCTACTTTTGTAATTTCGCCAGCAGTTAAGAATACATTTCTAACTGATGCTACGCCGATGGTAACCTTATTAACAGAAACTGTTAGCGTACTTGTACCACTATTCCAATTGTAGACATAAGCATTGTTAGGTAATCCGCCTGATTGACCTTCAATTACGTCTCCTGGTGCAAAACTTACAAACGGTCCACCTGAAATTATTAATTCTTGAAAAGTATTATGGTATTCGGCAATATCATTAACATACATTTCATAGTCTTGTTTTTTAAACTTTTGAGTACCTGTACCAACTACAAAAATATCAACATCTTTTGATAAACTGTTATCAAAGGTTAGTGTGAATTGATTTGCATTAATGTATTTGACAAAATAAGTATCGCCATTAAACATACCATTGATATCTGTGCCGCCATTACTGTTATAAATTACAGCATCGCCGTTGTTGAAACCATGAGTAGTGATGGTAAAAATATTTGTTGCTGCACTAACGGCAGTGGCTGCGTTGAATGATACTTCAAGAAAACCAGGTAATGTACTTTTAAAACTATCTGTGATATCAGCTTCTGTTGTTGGATCATATACTCTAATAACAAATTCTTCAACAGGACCTTCTGGTCTATTCCATCCAAATGCAGTAATTGTTTGAACGCTGCCGAACGCACCTGTTGTTCCAATATAACCTCTATCAAATGCAAACGATAACGGACTATACCCCGAAGCACGTAGAGCATACAAACCAAAGTTAGTAGCAGAGTTAGTAATAGAACAGTAGCCGCCACTCTGTGTGTATACACCGTTCAACATGAAAATTTGGAAGCAAGAAACAATCTGTGCGTATGCATCGTTGATAATTCGCCAGCCTGTGCCGCCAAATGACAGCATGGTAAACGCATTAGCAACCATAGACTTACCTTGTTCAGGGTAAGGACTTGAAACTGGTCTTTCTACTTCTAATGGGTCAGCTGGGGTATTAGGGGTAGTAACTTTACTACCGTCAACAAGCACACCGTTGCCTCCAAGGAATGATATAATAGAGCAATTCTGAACATACGGTGATTGATTGATACGTGGCTTAGTGCTTGGCAAATATGTGTAGCCTACACGACTCACCGAAGTGTCAAGCGGGTCGTCAAATGCCACTGCGTAGTTGAAAGTGTACGCAGGACTACCTGAACTCAATCCATCGCGGAATGTGAATTCACCGAAGTAGCAACCATTTCGAACACGCAACATATCTTGGTTAGCGTTAGCTGGTCTGATGACGCACGAACGTAGGCTGTCACCAAGAACAGTTACATTATCAGGTACGATCAACGGATTATCTTCTGTATAGTCGCCTGTTGATACTACTACCACAACCTTTTGATTATTAACTGCACCAAGAGATGAATAAACATACCCGGATGATATTTGTAGAGCTCTTTTAAGTGTTTGTACCGGAGCAGTAATACCGTCATTGGCATCATTACCTTTAGAACCAGAAACATAAATTCTATTTCCGCCGAAGATGTCTGGATCACTCCATTCTAAGTTTCCTAAACCGTCGCTGGATAATGTTTGACCAACTCCGCCTGCACCAGATGGTAATGTTAATGTATAATTTGCTGTCAGTAAATCAGGAGCTTTAACGCCTACATAATTACTGCCGCTGCCTGTTAATTCTTTAAATTGAAGTTCTTTGGCATTTTCAATTGTTGTAGTTTCTTTAAACTGAACTTGCGTTGCATTGATTCTTAATTTCTCAACGTTGTCAGCGGTGACTGACACAGTGCCGTCTGCGCCTGTATCAGTTACAGTAACATTGGTATCATTTTTAAAAATTGTTGATGTGATATCTAAGACACTATTATCATCTTTTTTTAGATATACTTTACCGTCATTAGTGTTAAGTGCCAGTTCGCCTGCTTCTAAATCAGCTGCGAGTGGGATTCTTCCAGCTACACTGGAACGCTTGTGTTTAATTCTACTTGCCATGTTGTCATCCTAAAAAGGTCGGGTCAGGTCTTTCGACGCCCAGCGGGTCAGGGTGGGTTTCCCCACCGCCCTTAATAACTTCCACCGTCTATTGTGTCTGTCCAAACAGGAACATTACTTCCGTTTGTTGTTAAAATTCCATAACTTGTTGTAGCATTACTGCCAGGAACACTTGCCGCTGTAACTAATAATCCATCTGCTGTGTTACCATATATAACTCCATTAGCTGTAAATGTACTACGTCCAGTGCCGCCATATTGTACTGCTAAGTCTGTTGTTAAAACTAAGTTGCCAATATTTACCGTACTTGTGGAACTGCCCACATTAATTGTATTAGTACCGCCTGTAGCAACATTGACTGTGCCAGTTGTTACCCCAGTAAAGACATTGACTATTCCTGTTGTTACATCACTTGATAAATTAGCAGTTCCACCAGCAGTGCTGGCAATCTTTAATGTATTGCCTGTTAATGCTCCGCCTACTACGGCTGTGGTAGTTGCTGATATACTTGTACCTAAATTTACAGTGCCGCTTGACCCAATATTAATTGTGCCTGTTAGGCTTTGCCAAGCATTGACTGTTCCGGATGTTACATCGGTTGTATAGTTAACAGTGCCAATTGTTGTACTTTGTAATTTTAATGTATTGCCGGTTACTAATGGGCCAACTTTTAAAGTTCCAGCTGTTACAGCAGTTGTTCCAACATTAATTGTTGTGGCTGCGCCAAGTACATTGCCTGTTTCTACTGTGGTGTTTAATAAGTTAAATGTTGTTGTGCTGGCTGTTAAATCACCGCCGTCAATATTGACATCACCGTCAACATCAAGATTGCCGTTAATAGTAGCGTTTAGATCAACTTCAAAATTGTTTCGAACGGTAGTAGTGCCGGTAGTAGCACCCATATTTAATGCTGTTGCAGCACCTGCAAAATTAACAGTAGTCGCAGTGGCATTTAATAAATTAAATGTTGTTTCAGTTGTGGTAATATCGCCGCCATTAACTGCAAGGTCACCTGACGCTACGGTATTAGCATTATTAATAGTTGTAGTACCTGTAGCAGCGCCAATACTAATTGAAGTGGCTGCGCCAGCAAAGTTAATAACTGTGGCGGTAGTGTTAGCTAAGTTAAATGTAGATGTGCTTACAGTTAGGTCACCGCCATCAATATTAACATCGCCGTCAACGTCTAAATTATTATTGATGTTGGTTGTACCTGTTGCTGCTCCAAATTCTAATGTTGTAGCTGCGCCAAACGCATTGATTGTAGTAGCAGTGGCATTTAATAAATTAAACGTTGCAGCGTTAGTAGTAATATCGCCGCCGCGAACTTCTAAGTCACCAGTTATAGTTTCATTGCTACCAACGTATAAGTTTCCGGCAATGCCAACACCGCCAGCGACCTGTAGTGCTCCACTTGTTGAATTAGTAGCTGGAATAGTGCTACCTACATATACATATCCAGTATCTGTTATTTTCAGTGCATCATTTTGTACAGCAGCAGCAGAACCATCTGCAATATTAAATCTAATTTCAGAGGCAGTTACTGAGTACTTTAAGTAACCGCTGGCATCATATTTTAAAATTTGATTTACAATACCGTAAGCAGGATCACTCTTAGTACCAACAGCCAAATATGCACCAGTTGTGCTGCCTTTAATTTTTACAGTAAATTCTTCTGCGCCAGTTCCAATAAAACTGGTAAGGCCTTTAATTTCGTTTACAGCAGTTGCACTTCCTGAAATTAAATTTCCATCAACTGTTAAATTATTATTAACTGTTGTTATGCCTGTAGTTGATCCAATTTGTAAATTAGTTGCTGCACCTGCAAAGTTAATTACGGATGCATTTGTGTTTAGTAAATTAATTGATCCGGATGTAGTTGTAATATCACCACCGTCAACATTTAAATCTTGATCTATATTAACATCACTGCTAAATTGTATATCACCGGAAATAGTCTGTGGCGTTAATTGTACTTTATTTAAATATCGATTTTGAACATAGGTAGCCACTGCACGTTGTGTTGGTGTAGTGTTTCCGTCTTGTGTACCTGTGCTGGCAATTAAATTGTTGTTATCGCTAACTTCTCGTAACTGTATACCTACAGGAATACCATTGCGTTTAAATGGACCAATGGCTGCAAGGCCGCTTAGATTTAAGTTGTCTGCATCAATAGTTACTGCACCTGTTAGTGCATTAACTGTAAAGTATTCTCCAACTCTATAATTACCAACTTGATCGTTAGTAACTGTAAAACACTTACCATTGTTTATCTCAATTCGTTCTTTTGCAGCAATTGGCTCTCCGCCAAAGAACGGCAATGCGTTGTAGGTAACACCGGCACCAACATATTCAAGGGCAGTTCCGCCTGTTGAAATTGTAGATACATTATGGAAACTAACTTCAGTGCCAGCTGCAATTGTAGTAATTGCAGGAAATACTGATACCGTTATACTTCCGCCGTAGGTAACATTTAAGAAAGATATTACAGCATCTTGAATGTCTGTAAGTGATGTTAGTATGGAAAGTCTTACTGAATTTAAAGTACTGTCACCTTTGGTATATGCTGGATAGCTTAGTGGATCTGGAATATATCCAGGACCGTGATCAATCTCGTCAATAATAATCTGTAACAATTGTTCAGCTATGTTCGATGGACTATTTGGTGCCGGCGCTGGACTGCCTACTGGTAATAATACATTTTGAGTAGTGGTATTACCTAAACTTCTACTAATTGTATTATTAGTAATAACAGCGCCTACTATTGTTTTTAAATATTCGTAAGCGTCTTGAGTTTCTTCTACTTGGCCAAATATAACACTGCCTTCAACATAGGCCAATGCAGCATTGGTTGTTTGCGTATTACCTTCGTAGGTCATATCATAACGCATTGCGTCGATGATGTAGCTGATGTCTCTACGACACTTGGCACTATTGTAAGTTGCCGCAAGTACTGGATAATTTACTGCAATCCAAGCTGTAATTTCATCTTGAATAAATGTTCTATTTGCATCAAGTATTGCTGACGCTTCAGCAAAGCCGCCTCTAACTAATGTTGGTGCTGGCAATGCCAATGTAGGAATACTTGCTAAACCATTGTTAATAATATCAATTACAATATTAAAATTTGTAGTAATATCAGTAATTGCAGTTGGGTTAACTGTTAATGCTAATGTCTGATCTCTTGCTTCTTCAAGTCCAGCTATAGTCTGACTCTTTTGTAAGCTGGTAACTTTGCTTGAGTATGAACGAAGGTATGCTACACCGGCAGCAGTACTTTGGTAATTAGATGCAAAAGTCATATCTGCAAGCACAGCATTTAAAATAATGCCAACGTCTCTCTTACATTTTTGTTGGTCGTATGTGAATAAGCTGGCATACTCTTGATCAATATAAAAAATTGTATCATCAATCACAGCTGATTTATTTGCTGCAAGATTAGTTACTGCGGTTTGAATTCCTGCGTCTGCCCAACTAATTGAAGGATTTGATGTTGATGGCATACCACTGGTGTTGCCTGCAACTATCACGTCAATGATAATTTGTACTAAATCAAAAACTTCAGTACCTTCTGTTGCAGTTGCAGGTGTGCCGCTGACATCTTGAATTTCAATATTTGTTGAAGATGTTGTTACTGCAATTTCTTGTACGATGTCTTGTGCAATTGATTGTAATCTTGCAAATGCTGCGGCTGTTGGCAATATTTGGCCAGCTGGTAGCACAGATACTGAATTTTCAAAGTATGCCTGAGCTGCAATTTTTGTTGCACTGTTACCACCGTAAATTATATCATAGCATAATGCATCAACAATATAACCTACATCGCGAGCACATGTTACTGCATCGTAGGTAAATGCGCCAGTAAATGGTGCAATAGGACCGGCAACTTGATCTGCAATCCAGGCAGTAATTTCTGCCATAATAAACGCTCTGTTGTCAATGAGTTGTTCTTTGGCACTGATTAAATTAGTATTTGCACCGGTTGGGTCTGGAAATGTTAATGCGTTAACAGCAGGAATACCGTTTTCTATAATATCAACTATCTCAGTAATAGCACTGTTGCTTCTTGAAATAGCAGTGGCATTAGTAGACAGTTCAGCAGCTAATAATGTTTTTAAATAATTAATAGCACCCACAGTCTGTGTTAATTGACTGTCAATAACTTCAGAAGCTGTTGCTCGTCTATATGATCTACCGTTGATAACTGCGTTATAATTTGTGCCTAAAGCTGCATCATAATACACACCGTCAATAATGTATCCAGTATCTCTGCGACACTTAGTTTCGTTATAGGTAAATGGTGCAATACTGCCCACTGTATTTGATATGTAGTGTGCTACCGGATTAGTACCAACAAACATAATACTACCTACTTGCGGTTTGCTTGGCAAGTAACTAACAGATATTGTGCTATTTCTATTTAGATTAGCAATCACAGTTGCGTCAATTGTTGCGCCGCCGCCGCTGATTATAATAGTTGGTTCTTCAGCATAACCAGTTCCTGGTTCGTCGATGCTAACCGCATTAACTTTACCAGTTATAGGATCATAGTTTGCACTTGCAGTTGCTTGTACACCACCCGGTGCTGCTGGCGGATCGATAGTTACTACAATAGGACTTGTTCCATTATATCCAGCGCCTTCTGTTACAACAGAAATTGATCCCACAGATGAGTAATAACTGTTAATAACTCGACCTTCGGCATACGGATCAAGATAGTATCCATCAGCTACAAATCCTTCTGTACCAAAGTCAATAACCGAGTTGGAGATAGATAGGTAGCCACCACGTGTTGCATAAAATGCTTTTGAACAGAATACTGCAAAGCAAGAAACCAGTTGCATGTAACCAAAGTTAGTAATATGGAAACCAATGCCACCTTGCGAAACCTGTGTGAAAGCATCAGCAACCATAGACTTAATAGGAGTTTCACTGCTGTAACGATCGCCATCAATTAACATGCCGCCGCCTGCGCCTTCCAGGTCAATGCCATAAATTGTATCTTGTCCTACTGCTATTTCGTTGTCTAACAACGGTCGAGGACCTGTGACCATGGTGCCGTTTAAATCGGGCTGTTCTGTAATAAACGGTCTCCATTCAGTTCCATTTCTCATCCATGGTCCGTTAATGTTTGAACAATTTTGAACATATGGTGATGTATCAACAATGGCATCACTGTCGATGTTAATACAATACGCAGGAGCCTGAAGCCCTTTGAATACTACTCCGGCAATATATGATTGACTATTAACATACATCATATCTCTACCGTGTAATACTTTACCTGATGCCGCAGAAGGAATAATATTAGCACCGGGTTGTCTATAGGTCATTGTGTTAGAAGTAACAGCAGTTAAATTAACATCTACTTGATCAATACTATTGTTACTGCATCGAACTCTCACTCTATCTCGTGCATTCAATCCGTGGGCCGCTGTAGTAGTGATAGTGACATAACCGTTGGTTCTTACAATATTAGAAATATTAAATGAGAGTGGTCCGTTTAATGGACGTATAATAACTCTACGTAAGTTGTCACCAATAATACTTACTTTTGGCGGAACTCTAACAGGATTATCTTCATAAAATTCACCACTACGCATAAAGATAGTAGTGCCTTCTTGAGCCATAGCACAGGCTGCTTTTAATGTTCGCTTGGCTTGATCAGGACCTTCGCCAAGGCCAGTATTGTCGTCATTGCCATCTAATGTAACATATATTACATTAGTAACTTCTGGACCAGGAACGTTTCCGTTAACAACCAGTAGATCGCCATTGATGGTAACTTTATTAGTTGGATTTATTTCTACATCACCATTAGACAATACACTAACCGTGTTGTCTAATATGTTACCCGGGTTTAAATTTTGACTGCGAAAGTATTTCATAATTATAGAGTTACGTAGCTTATAGTAACACTTACCTGATTGTTATCAGTTGTTTTTGAATATATCCTATCTCCTTGTCCTAAAACTATTCTTTCTGTACTAAATGAAAATGTATCGCCTGCATCAATTGGCAATTGATTAATAATCTTATTGGTGTTAGTAGGTATGCTTGCGCTGGCAACAACATGCACGTCAATATTCTGTCTACCTATTGAAGTATCTAATGGGTCTGGTATATTTAAATTACAAAATATCAGCGTAGTAACTGCAATGTCCGATGCAACAGAAGGACTGATAGCCGAGGTAGTGTTTAATAAAAGTGAGCTTTGGATTGCCATTTGTTGTCCTTATAATATCAATGCGTAAAGCAATGCTCTTGTCTTACTTACCAACTCGTCGTTAACTCCAGTAGTATTTACAAAATACAATCCTGTGCCGCCGTTTCCGGGAACATTTGATGAATATAACTTAACATAGCCTGTTGGAGTAGATGGTACTGATGTTTTATTTGCAATATTTAACGTGTTGTCTAATAAAATATTATCGTTAGATACGTTAGAAATACTGTTATTATTAAATCTTAAATTACCAACATTTAATCCATATGTGTTGACAGATGCTTTTTCAACGCCATCTACTTCAAATGTTATTTCACTAACACCTGAAATATCAGCATCGTAAGTTTGAACTTTAGTATCGTTTTCTCTAATGGTATTCTGAGAGATAGAAGAAATAGCATGTGCAGTATAATCAATAATTGCTGCCATGTTAGGAACAGTATCATCATCCCTAATCACATCACGTCTAACTTCACCAAGTGTTGATCCTAATGCAACATTAATGCCTGCATTAGAATAAGTAAATCTTGTTGCAGATTGATATGTAACAGCTACTCTTTCTGCTGTAAATGACGAATCACTGTAACAAGTAATAGTAGCTCTGTTACCTGTTAATAATCCGTGAGGTGCAGTTGTTATAACTGTTGTTACATTAGTTGTTCTACCTATTGCACTTATTGTAAGTACAACACCTATATTAGAATAATTTAAAACTTGTCGTTCATAATCGGCTGTGCCAGTAACAGTGATGATACCAGCACCGCTGCAAATTAAAGCTAAGTTGCCGCCGTTGGAATTAATACTGTTAGTGCCAATTGCACGTAGATTAGAGTTAGCATCTCGGAATACAAATGTTCCGTGTATATCTGGAGGAAGTTGAGCTGCAAGAGCTCCGGTGGGGTCGTAACTTGTTACTGTTTCGTCCCACACTGCAAAAAAGTTTGCGGCTAAGCCACGTTCAATGTCAAGCCCTGATGATGTGCCTAATGCACTGACCCCAAAGTTTGACGGTGACTCGCCAACGTTTAGTCTAATAATATTGTCTACAACAGTTAGAGTTTCTGATTCAATAGTAGTTGTATTTCCAAGGACTTCAAGGTCACCTGTAATAGTAACCTTTCCTTGAGCTCCAACTAATCCTGTTGGATTAGTATCCAACAGGATATTACCGTAGGTTACATCAGAACCTACAATAATCTTGTAGTCGCCGCCATGAACTCTAACTATCTTTGCTGACATATTACTAACCTAATTAAGCGTTATCAATTAATAACGATGTTGCTGTTGCTGCTGTCATATTCCATTCTACTGCATCATTGGTTGCAAAAGCTGCCTGTGTACCTGTGCCACGAGTAATTGTAGCTTTGTGAGCTGTTAACTTAGTAGCAAAGTATGTACCAGTTCCTGTTGTATCAACTAACCGAATACTGCCTTCACCGGCTGCTGTGGCAACTGATGCTTTCAACGTTACAATACCGGTACGTGTTCCGTCTGTTACTTTGTAACGACGTGTAGAAACTTGACGAATAATGTCAACTGGACCAGCTGAACCACCTGGCAGAAATGCCGTCATTGAAATAGCATTTTCGTTATTTGTTGAGGATCCAACTGCGCCAGTATCAACTTCAAATACTGCTGTTGCTGTACCACTTGTTTCTGCGCCAACATCGCTGTCAGCGATAGTAACTGTTGGCAATGCTGTATATCCAGAACCCTTGTTAGTCATTGTGACTAATGTTGGAGCTCCTGCTGTGATTGTCACAGTACCAGTAGCTGTTACACCGCCTGGCAATTGTGGAGCAGTAAATGTAACAGTTGATGTTGCTTGAGTGAATCCACTCCAGACACCAGCAATAGTTACGCTGGCTATTCCTTTACCGCCAATGCTGTCATCGGTAGTAACTGCGGTACCGATGTTACGGTTACCAAAATATTTTTTGTTTAAAGGACGTCCCATTTTATTTTCTCCTTGAAAAGTGGCGTTTTAGACCATACGCGGTGGGTTACCGCATAAAACTTACCGTGTGTAAGTCGTACTATGTATTTAGCTCACAATGAAAAAGGGCTCCGAAGAGCCCTTTCAATTTTAACAACCTTTCGGTATGTTGATTAGCTAAACTTAACGTTAGCTGTTGTGATACCAACCTTACCTAAGTAGTCAGCAGCGTTACCTAAAGATGACGCTGTGTTGCTTAGTTCAACATAACCATAACGTGTCATGAATGATACGACTGGTTCGAATGTTGATGGGTCAAGTACAACACCACTGCTCATTAGAGGAACGTAAGGGCAATAGAATGCCGCTGCGTCTGACTCGCTTGAACCTTTGTAACCGATAAGAACATCATCGTTTGTTGCATATGTATTAACATAAATCTTCATTGCGTTGTTCAATGTACCAACAAACTTAGTGTTTGTAGGTGCTTCGAATGTGCCTTCTGTTGTTCTTGCAAACGCAGAAGTTGTAGCACTTTGAAGAATTGTCAATGCTGTTGGTGAAACAACTGCCCAGTTGCCAGCGCCACGACGTGTACGCTGAGCGATCAAGTTAGCAACACGGTTGATCTGAACTGCCAATGCGGCATGCTCGTCACCAACGAATGTAGCTGTACCAGATACAGAAGCTTGGTTGTATGTCTCAGATGCAGAGCCAGCAAGTGTGCTTAACGAAGCAAGAACTTCCTGGTCAATCTCAGCTGTGATCTCTTGTGCAAGAGCAGCCATGATTTCTGCTTCGATGTCAATGCCTTGTTGGGCTTGTGCATCTTGAGCAGCTTCGAATGTCCAACGAGCAGACAATTTACGTGTCTTAGCTTCGACGGTTTGTTTCAAGATCTGGATGCTCATCTTGTTACCAGCAGCACCTTCGAGGTTAGCTGTTGTTGCAGCCTTACCAGTTGTAGTGTTGCCAGAATAAGCTTCTGCAATCTTGAATGGGCTAAATGCCTCTTCACCAGCTGTTACGCCCGCAGGTCCTGATGTATCGCTATAGCGAACACGTAGGGTGTGGATTTGTCCAACTGGGCCGGTCATTGGCTGTACACCAACCAATTCGTTAGCAATAACGGTTGGCATGACGCGACGAATAACCGGTAAAATTACGCGGTTAAGTGTTGCAACGTTACCTGCAGATGTAGCACCAGCTGTTGCTGATTCTGCAAGATACTTGCGTGTGTTTTCTAATGTTACAGCCATTGCGGATTTACGATTGCCTTGTAGGCCTTCTAATAGGGCTTCCTTGGTCTCGTTCCAACGGCTTGTTAGTAGTTCTGACATTTAAATTTCTCCTTAAATTTTTAAACCAGCGAGCTTACGTATATCGATGATATTATTATCAGTCTCGCTACTACTTGCGCTGTTCGGAATTTTATTTCCTGTTATCTCTTTTGCCTCTATCAGTGCCTTACGTTTTTGTGGAGCTTCGCCAGCAACTACTGCTGACAAGTACTTGTCAAAACTACTACGTAATTTTGTTGTTTGTACACTTTCAAGTAGTTCTGTCATGATCTGCTTTTGACTTCCGTTTAACGGAGCAATGAGTTCATTCATAACTTCTTGTCGTTCTTTGCTCTCCACCAGAGCCTTAATTTTGTATTCTTTGCTTTCTGCGAGTTGTTGCGCCTGCGAAGCATCATTACGTGCTTGTGCAACTTCTAACTCTTTCAGGTTTATAACCCTGAGCAATTTACTTGTTTCTGATCTTTCGTTCAGGTAACTTGTTTGATATTCATTAGCAAACGATTCGAACAACTTACGACCAAAGTCGTTTTGACGAGCAGTTTCAATGTCTTCTTTTAGTTGACCAATCTCTGATGACAGAGTTGTTTCAACTGTATTTTCAACAAGTTTAGCTGCACGTTGGATGAATTGTCCTTTTACTTTGGCAAAAGCATCTCTTCCTTCACGGATCAAGCGTACTTTTGTTTCTGCAATGTCTTTTTTGTCTATATGAAATTCTGCAATTTCTTGTGCAAGAGCTTCTACAACAAACTGTTCAAGTTTAATAAACTTGTCAGCCATTTGTTTCTGATCTTCGTGTAGGTCTTTGACTTCTGTTGATAGTTGACGAATGATAAATTCTTTCATCTTCTCAGCATCTTTCTTAGACTTAGCAACTACCTTAGCTTTAGCTTCGGCAAGTTGATTACGATCCTCAACAAATTGAGAAATTTCTTCGCGTAGTTGGTCGCCCAACATGCGATCAATTGCTTCAACCATAACTTGTTTGTCATGCTCGTAGCGTTGTGCGAATTCTTCTCTTAGTTGTTGAGTTACTTGGGTACGGTTCTCGACAATGCGAGATTCCCAAGCAGATTCAATTTCTGCTCTGACATCTTCAGAAACCACATTATTTTCAAACAGAGATTTTAGTGCTTCCAACATGTGATTCTCCTCTTTATTGGAGTCCGCTTATTATTTTCAATAAGCTCTCTTTTAGATATTTTTGCGCCTTAGGATCGCCCTGCACTTCCTTCGCTATACGAAGGCTACTATAACCGCCACGATTGTTCATGAGGTGTTCGTAGATTGGTGTAGGATACGCTCCTGGAGCACTTGGTTGAGCTACCACATCTACTGTGATAATCTCAAAATCGCTCACTTCACCGGAACCGTCTTCTTTGACGTTTCCAGATCCGCGTGACGAAACTCCTAACTTAACTGAACTTTCTAACATCGATTTGACAAGTTGTCCCATCGGTGTAGGAAGGATTTTAAGTTTACCGTAACCGTTAGGGCCTTCCATCCACATTTCTGTGATCATATGGCTTACACGATCAAGGTTGATTCTTAGGTCATCTGGATGATCTACTTCTCCGAGTACTGAGTATCCACCTGCAAGTTGATCGTTCAGGGTTTTGACAGCCTTACCAATCTCATTGACAGGATAAACACGCTGATTCTGATTCCTAACGCCGCCTTGAATGCAAATACCTTTCATATAAAGATTTTTGCCACCATCAGCAGAGTCGGATTCAACGACTATTCTTGCCTGGTCAAAACTCAAATTTTCTCGAAGATAGTTCATCTATCTAACCTTATTTGGCTCGGCCTGGAGCACCGTTGATTGGAGAGCCTGCGCCCTTATCACCGTTGTCGCCGTTACCTTTACGTTCTGCACCGTGTCCTGGCTCTTTCTTCTTGAATGCTGTTTTACCTGCATTGCCACCTGGCACGTTGATGTTACCAAAGTTTTCTTCTTTAGTAGATGGATTTGCTAATCCACCTTTTGTGCCACCGCTTTCGCTTGTGCCACCTTTTACAATATTAGCAGTTGTGCCGCCCATATTGTTTGCTTTCGCTACGATAGACTTGTTGTTAACGCCGTCATCACCGTGCTTTGGCATAGTAACTTTTTCAATGTATTCGCGCATGAAGTTGTCGCTGATGCTGAAGCTGTCTTTAACTTCTTCTTCATCGTCCATACCGCCCATGTCGTCACCGCCCATGTCGTCCATACCTTCTTCATCGCCCATGTCGCCCATGTCGTCCTCACCGCCCATCATTTTTTCAAATTCTGCTTTAAGGTCGTCAAGTGCATCTTCAAGGTCAACTACGCGATCTTCAATGTCGCCTTCGCCGCCCATGTCGTCCATGTCACCTTCATCATCACCAGCTTCGATATCGCCGGTAAAATCATCAGTTGCATCGCTGCCGAATTCTTCTTCGTCGTCTGCTTCTCCAAAGCCAAAATTCTCTTCAACTTTGTCTTCGTCATCTTCATCATCAGCTACTTCTTTTACTTCTTCTTCGTCATCTTCGTCTTTCTTTTCTTCAAGATCTTCGAAGTCTTCGGAAAGAATAGTTTCGTAAATTTCACGTGATTTTTCAACTACAAGTTGATGGAAAAGCTCTTTGGCTTTGTCTTGTTCTTCAGAAATTAGATACTCGAGCATCTGCTCGAACTTTGATCGATCAGTCATGTTTGTCTCCTATGATTGTATTGTGCAAGGCTGTCGAATATATTTACACAAAACTGTAAAATATACTGCAATATGGCGTTTTTTTAGCTTTTTTAATTTAAGCTGCTGGTTGTGCTGGTGCTTTGTACATTTGTTCTACAAATTCCAACTCTTTTTCTTGTTCAAGAATGTGTTGTTCGCTCGCTTTACGTAACTCGTTAATTTGCTTAAGAGTTAATTTTGTTTTTCGTGTGTCATCTTTTTTCATAGAAGTAGAGTCACGAGCACCATCGTAACGTAGGTTATCCGATATAGCTTTGATATCTTTATCTATGTAAAATAATTCGCGAAGTATCATAATAATATTTATGCTGCGGGCGGAGTTGCCGGAGCAGCTGGTGCTGGTGCTGGTGCTCCCGGAGCCGGTGCGCCTGTAGCATCTGGCATTCCTGGTGGTGGCACTGCGTCACCTAATGCAGTAGTATCAGATTCTATCCCAGCTTGGCTTACTCCAACGCCACGTAATTCGCCACTGGAATTAGTTGTTGTAGGTGCACCTTTGCCGTTTTCTTCTGCCCATAGGCGTTCGTTTTCTGCAATTTCTTCTTCGCTTAATCCTAAGTAACGCTTTAAAGCAAAACGTTTTGAGATATAAGTTTGTTGTGAAATAGTACCGTATGTGTTAATACGTTGGTTATCAAGTTCTGCTTGACGATAAGTTGCAAAGTTTTGTGGAGGCTGAAACTTTAATTCAAACAAACTTGAATCAATGTTGATACCTCTTTCATACAAATACAGTTTAAATTCTTGATCAAACTGATCTTGCATTAGACTCTGCAGACGCATACAGTAGTTGTTAAAACGCAGTTCTTGAATGTATGCTGTGCCCACTCGACCATCATTATACTGCGCTGCACCGTCATCTGCACCTGTTGGTAAGTAGCTACTTGGGATACGTAAACCACGGAATAACTTGTTAGTAAAGTATTTTAGGTCATCAATCTCGCCAAGATTCGTGCCTCCTGGTAGAGTTTCAACTTTACTTCCTCGTCCTTCAGCGGTAGTTGGGAAGAAGTAATCTTCATTAATAGACAACGGGTTATATGCTGAATCAATAACATTAGTAGAACCACCAGTAGCACTTGGTATTCTTCTTTGGTGTATTTCATTTTTTACCCTTTCAACAAAGCCCATGGCTAAGTGGCTGGGCATATTTCCAACGTCAATGTAAAAAATACGTCTTTCCGGAGCACGTTGTATGCGATATATTAGAATAGCATCTTCTAATAATTCTTTTTGCTTATATACTTTGAATACACTTTCCAGCAAGCTGTTGCCAAACGGAAAGTTATTGTCTAATCCTTCGGACAGGCTTAGGTGAATAACGTGGTCAGCATCTATTGCTAATTCATTTTGTTGAATATCAAATCTTGTAGAACTGCTACTTGATGCAGGATAGGCTCCTGTCATTCCTCGAGCAGCTTGACCACCTGCTACGTAAGCAGTGCCTCTGTTATTGGTATTTGTAGTATTAGGATTAATAGTTGTAGTAACAAGATCCATAAAGTTAGGATTTAAGTCACGGATAACATATTGCTCGGGAGTTTTACCTTCGCTTTCGTTAACTATAATTTTAACAATCTTGGCGGCATCAACATAGAACCATTTCTTAGTTTCAGGATCACGAATAAAAAATGCATCACCGTACTTGAATACGTTGCGTACAATTCTAAATATGCGGGTTTCAAAATTTTGTAACTTTGCCCACTGTTGTAAGTATTCTCTTAAAATGCTAATTTCGCTGTTAGTTGCTTTGCTTTTAAAGAACAAATGAAACGGTGTTTGATTTTCTCTGTTTTTTTGGCTGCAAAATTCAGCAATAATGTCTAAGGCAGCATTAACTTCGCTGTCCATGTCCATTGTATCGTATTGCAGATAACGTTCAACTCTATTAGGAGCTCCTGTATACACATCTGGTAAGAAACTACTGTAGTTTTTACGTGCAGGTCCCATGCCGCCAGTGTTAGTCAACGGACCCGAAGACGGGTTGTTATTAACATTAACAGGTGTGAAGTATTTTTTCCAACTCATAATTTTTATTGTTTAGCGTAAACGTTGGAACTGTTAGCTTGCGTGGCTTGAATTTGTTTTCTTCCAAGTTCGTCTTGCTGAGAAAGAAGCTGTCCCATCTGTTTATTTAACATATTTAAAGAAGTGACTACGTCAGATAAGGTAGCGTCTTTCTTACTTGCAGTCTCCGTAGTAGATGCTTTTTCTTCTTTTTTTGGTTTGTCAGCTTTGTCTGGTACTGGAGTATATTCTTCTCCAGTTTCTGGATTAATTTTCTTACCAGGGCTGGCTTTCTTTTCAGGTATAGATGCTGTTCCCGATTTAAGTTGCGGTCCAAATCCTGGCAAGTTTATAGAATTTAAATCAATTCCAATTGATGACGCTTTTGGTACGTTAGGTATTTGTTTAGCTTCTTGCTTATCTTCAACACCGCTTGCACTTTTTTTAAGTGCGTCATATCTGGCTTTGGCTTCTGCTTCTGCACCTTGTTCTACTCCAATCTTACCAAAGTCTTTTTCTTTACCTACTTCTTCATCTTTTTTAATACCGCTAAAAGGATTTTTTACTGCTTTAAACAGTTCGTCATATTTTGTTTTAATGTCTGCATCTTGCCCTGCAACAATTTTACTAAAGTCTTTTTCTTTGCCAGCTTCGTTAGTAGGTAATGACTTAACACCGTCTTTAAAAAATTTACCCATCTCAGCTTTGACTTTTTCCATTTGGTCAAGTGCTGCTTTGCCTTCATCACTCTTTGGATCTACGTCTTTACCGTTGACTGTTAGTTTCTCAGTTGCTGTGCCTAATGCATTAGGTAACTCTTTTATAATGCCGCCCATAGTAGATTGCATTAATATTTTGACTTTTTCCATTTGGTCAAGTGCTGCTTTGCCTTCATCACTCTTTGGATCTACGTCTTTATCATTAACTGTTAATTTTTCAGTTGCTGTACCCAGTGCGTCTTTAATATCAGCTGTGATCTTTTCATTTTGTTTTTCAACAACTGTGGCTGTTTCTGTTTTAGCCTTAATTTCATTTTCAGCTTTTAGTTTATCTAAATTCTGATATACAAATAGTTCTTCTTCTCTAAATTTTAAACTTTCTTTTCCGCCTTCAATTTCTTTTTGCAGTCGTTCAATGCGGCTCTTTTCTCGATTAGTTAGTTCTTTACCGTCGGCTGCATTTTGTATGTCTTCAATTTGTTTATTTTTTTCTGCAATGCTATTAAGTTCGCCTTTAATGCGATTCTTCTGGTTGTCCAGTTGCATCTGTTTGCCTTCAGCATCTTCGTAGGCATATTTTAAAACTGATTTTTGGTGATCAGATAATACGGTTTTTGCTTCTTCTACTTTATCAGCAATATCTTTAACAGGCAATGCATTAGCAATGTCAGTTTTAATTTTTTCACTTTGCTCTTCAACTATTTTTGCTTTATCTTCTTCTTGTTTAACACCTACTTCGTACCCCATCTTTTGAAGATTCAGTCTTGTAGACTCTGCTTTTTCAGCTGCACGAATTGCTTCTGCAGACTTATTCCATGCATCTGAAGATTCGTTTTGTTGTTTTCTTAACTCGTCATATTTTTTACGATCTTCAGCTGAAATATCTTTAATATTTTTGCCTTCAGCTTCTAACTTATCTTCCATAGCGTCGATAGCTGCTGTTGATGCTTTGTTAGCGTTAATAGCAGCTTGATGTTCTGCTTTTATTGATTCTAATTTTGCTTTAGATTGTGTATCACTAAGCGACATCATCTCATCAAAGATTTTCTTTTGATCATCTTTAAGAGTCATTTTGCCCATAGACATTGACTGTTCTACTACTGTAGGTATTGGTGCTGTAGATTTAGCGGCAGCTGGTGCTTTTGTTACAGAACTAATTGATGTGCTGATGCTGCTGGCAATTTCTTTTAAATTAATATTTCCGCCACCACCGCCTCCGGCAGCTGGCAATTTACCTAATACATTCTTAACACCTGTCATGCCAGCATTTTCAATAGTGTCTTTCATTTGTGAAGCATTAAGCACCCACTCAGGTCCTTTTTCACCTATCAGTGCAATTTCAGGATTAGGAATATAGCCGCCTTCGGCATGTGCCGGCATATTTTCCACTTTAAGAACTTTAGCTGTAATGTACTCTGCACCAATGTTACCAATTTTACTGAGGCCTTGAGTAATCGCACCAACTACGCCACCGCTGGCATCTCGCTGTGCTGAAGGACTTGTTGCTTCGGGTTTTTCACCGCCAGTTTGTCCAGCTTGAGCAGCTCCTTCAATTCTTGTTGCAATATTACCTTCTTTAGCTAATCGAGCATCAACACCTGCTCCTACTTTCTGTGCAGCGCCAGTAATGCTTTCACCTTTTTCATTTCGTGCATTGGCTGCACTGGCTATTCCTGATTGTGCATTTTCAAAGGCAGTACCTACTGCTATTGCTCCTCGTGTTACTCCACTTACTTGTCTACCAGATGCATCAATTCCCTTGCTGGATTGTGTAATGTCTGTACGAGCTTTGTCTAATGCTTTGCCAAAACTTGCCGTACTATCAGTAAGACCAGGCTTCATAGTTTTAGAAACAGCCATAATGCTGTCATGTAATGCCATGTTATCTTCAACATTTTTCTTCATTATGTTGCCAGCAGTACCGGCAGCATCACCTAATGTTGCAATTCTCAATAATGTAGGATCTCTTTGATTTTTAGCATTGGCTGCATCGGCTTCTTTACTCGATGCTTCAGCGGCTTTAATATTGCCCTCTGAAAGATATTTCATCTGCTCGCCAGTCTTTTGTGCGGCTTCACCTAACAGTGCATACTGTGTTGCGGCTTCATCACTGGTAACAGTGCCTGTAGCAAACAATTCTTTTGCCATTTGTCCCATACCACGTGCTTCAGCTTCTGCAAATTGTTTCTGAAATGCTGCACGAGCGGCGGCTTCTGCTTCGGCACCTTGCTCAAGTCCAATTAATCGTAACTTAGCTTCTACTTGTCCATCTGAGGCACGTTTCTTTGCTGCCTCCATTTGTTCTTCTCTACTCTTACCAGTTAACTTGGCAATCATATCCATTTCTCGAGCAAGAGCTTCGGCAGAATCGTATGCCTTTTTTCTGCTTGCCGCATCGTTGCCCATGGTAGAACGTTGCGTACTTGCTTGAATTGCTAATACTTCATTAAGTTCTTTCGACGTATAACCCAGCTGTCTAAGCTCGTCAGTCATACCAGTGTCAAAGAATCCTTTGCTTAATTTGGCAAATGCTTCTGCACCACGAGTTACTGATCCACCAAGACCTGCAAGATTTTTTCCATTAGTTTGTATTACATCTGCAAAGTCTTTTAGATTCATTCGACTCTGCAGAGCAGCAACACCCATTTGATCTAAGCTGTTACTGAAGTTTGTGCCTCCCTTTGACAGTTGACGGAAGGTGTCGAGGCCTAATTCACCAGATTTTAATAAGTCTTTTGCAGTGTCTTTAGTAGCATCTCCTAATGCCTCCATTGATTTTCTAAACGCACCGCCATCAGAAGAAGCACCGCCTCCTCCGGATCCGCCACCGCCACCGCCACTATAACTACCACCGCCGCCACGTTTTAATGCTCTGGCAACGGCTTCGCCCATCTTTTCATAATCAATATCTGCCATAATATCCCAGGTGAAATCTGCGTATATAAATACTTATAATATATTTATCAGGATCAAAAATTGATATGAATCCATTACAAAAATACTTTAGACAACCTAAAATTTACTTGCAATTGCCCAGCAAAGGCTTGTACTATGCTGACGATGCATTGCAGGGTGACGCACAAAACATGCCCATATTTGCTATGACTGGCATGGACGAGTTAATTATGAAAACTCCAGATGCGCTGTTTAACGGAGAAGCAACTGTGAAATTAATTGAAAGTTGCTGTCCGTACATTAAAGATGCACATAAAATGCCAAGTTTAGATCTTGATGCACTGTTAGTGGCTATCCGTATTGCAACATACGGCAATGATATGAGCATAGGTCATACTTGCAAAAATTGCGGTACTGAGAATGATTTCTCAGTAAACTTAACCTCAGTGCTTGATCATTACAAATCTAAAACATTTGATAATAGACTGCATATTGATGACTTAATTGTTAATTTTAAACCGTTAAACTACGAAGAAATGACATTGGTCAACATTGAAAACTTTAAGTTACAAAAAATGTTAACTCAAGTGCTTAACATTGACACTGAAGAACGTCAACAACATCTTGATGCTATCTACGAAAAGCTCGGAGAAATACAAGCTGGTGTTTTTATTTCCAGTATTGAAAGTATCCAGACTCCTGAATCTACTGTTACTGACAAAGAATTTATTAGAGAATGGTTATCTAACACGCATAGAGAATCGTATTCAGCTATCAAAACTAAGTTAGAAACTAATAAAGACAGTTGGAATATGCCAATGTATGACATTGTTTGCGAAAACTGCGGAACCGAAGACAAAGTTGATGTAGTAATGGATCAATCAAGTTTTTTCGAGTAAGACTCCTACCCTTAGATAATTCTCAAATTGAATCGTTAGTGAATTCGTTAGAATTAATCACTAAACAACTTAAAGATGAAATATTTAGAATTAGCTGGTACATGAGGGGAGGAGTCAGCAGTGATGATTTGTTCTTTAAGTATTCGTATGAAGATCGTCAAATCATAAACGAAATTATCAAAGACAATATTGAAGCTACTAAGAACAGTAGACTTCCGTTAGTTTAATAATCGTATTGTTTAGTTGGGTCACGTTTGATATTAGCAAACGGATCAGGTCTGTTTGATGTACGTGCTATATCTTGTACATACTGTATATGCTGGCGCATGCCTGTGAGTAGGTAACCATTTTCGTCAGTTATTTGTACGTTGTTAATAAATTTAATTTTAGGATTTTTAGGATCAACTCGAGTACGTAGTTGAGGAACTTCGAGGTCTTTTGCATCATTATCCGCATCTGTTGCATTAGGTTTATATGCAGGTTTATCTTTAGTAACAGCATCCGTGCCCTTTTGAATAAACTCACCGGCAGCATTAACGTATTCTTTACCCCAACCGTCATAACTCTTAAGTAGAGTTGCAAACTGTTCAGTTAACCAAGTTGCACCTTCTCCTGTCCATTGTAGAATACTGCCTACAATGCCAGTAGTTAAGAACTTCTTGCCTTCTTCAGTATTGTTTAGCCAATAAATGGCTCCGATGCGAGCTGTAGTTGCTACTTTACCAGTGCTGGCATATTTTAATATTTCAGATGCCCATCTGCTGCCACGACCTACAAACGGAACCCATTTTAAAAATACATTATTACCGATACCACCAAATACTTTTGCACCTATGCCCGGCGCAACCAGTGTACTAACTTGTGCAATTAAACTGCCTAATGCAGTATCACAGTCTGCCCTATATGCTTTTTTAGCTGGATCATCGCCAAGATTTTTATACAGCTTAGATGATCCAGGAGTTGCTAATTCGTTCTTTAACTCTGATTCATAAAAACTAATCTGTTGCCAATATTCATATGCAAGATATCCTGTTCCAGCTGCCTGCATGATATAAGTGGTTGCTCCGGAAAACGAACTTACCTTTGCAGTTGCAGCGGCTTTAGCAGCAGCATCTGCTTTGGCTAATGCTTTGGCTGCTTCAGCTCTATTTGCTTTTAATGCATCTCTGTATGCTTGTGCTTTACCAGATGAAGGCGCTAACCCTTTAGGAGGAGTTTTCTTGAATATGCCTTTAACAGCTTTTGCTCCTGTTTTAATAGCAGTACCTAAACCAGCTTCACTAATCTGAGTATTGCTTTCTGATAATATTTGATAAACTTTCATGATATGTTATTTATTGAAGTTGAACTACGTTCAACTGTTCTTCGCTATCGCTCGAACTATCTTGTTTCTTTTTATTGAATAATTAATGCGAAGCATTTAAGTATTATCCAGATTGTTCAGTCACACTTTGCCCAGGCCGGGCAAAGAAATGAATATTATCCGAGTTGCACAATATCACACAGCGTTAGAGCATTACAGTGGCGGTTGGCCTGTACCACGAGCTCAGTCTTATACCAGCGGCGGTTTACAAATATACGCTATCATACTTGTAAACGTAGAGTTTTTCACTCCTCATTCTACCTTATTATTCTTTTCAAACAGCAAAATCGCAGGGTTTAGGTAGCGATCGACATCCTTTCGGGTAGTTGCTGAGTACTCTTAACGGCAAGAGGTTTCCTTCCCTGCGATCCGTGATCCAGGTATATGGGCGTCTGAGATTAGCTGACGCTTGCCTTAACCGTTTAACTGTTTGCCTTTGATATGTGAGCCATGTACACGAACAGAGATCTGTCCGTTATAGTAGTCATCTGATTCTAATACTCGCCTTGAGAATTGTTCTCTTGCCTCGATATAACTACATTCAGCCTTTGATGTGCAGTAATAAATGATTTCTCTGTGGAAATTTTCTCTGCCTTGTTCTTCTACGTCTTTGTTTAATTGGTCGTTGCTGCCATAGTACTCACGCCAGTCAGAATCAATTTTGGATTTAATCCGTTTTTTCTTCTTTGTGCCGTTTTTGAGTTTTACTGTTTTATAAGTTGTTTTGGAAAATTTAGCTAATTTTTTGCCTATATATTTGCGACCAGTGATGCTATTAGTGATGCAATAAACGAATCCTATACATGTTTCGGGTAAGGTTTCGATTAAGGTTTCTTGATAATACCATGACATGCACTTAGTTAGTGTCTGTGTCTTTGTTTGCCTGTAGAAGTGATTGTTTATATTTTGGTGATTTAGTTTTTGGTTTTACTGCTCGTACTGCCTGAATTTCTTCTCGTCTTTCTGATGCAAGGTGCCTAATTTCACTTAATAATTTTCTAACCTGCATGCCAGCTGCATGAGTTTGTTTTGCTTCCCACTGTTGGTTTAGCTTAAAATACTCATGCACTTTTTTTAAAAACTGGTCATGCGTGTCATTCATGATTCTATAATGTCTAAGTCATTCGAGTACGATGTAAATCCGTTTTCTTTGATAACTTTAAGAACGTTGTTGACTCTACCTATTAACTCGTCCTTGTGACTAATAAGGTAAATGTTTTTATTGCGTTCACGAGCCATCTTCTTAAGTACACTCAGCGCACTTTCAACACCGCTGGCATCAAGCCCGTTGTCAATAAGTTCATCAATAAACAGTAAATTAATGTTTTGATATAATGATTCCCACACGTCACGGAATGCCCACGACAATCCGAGAATTAATCGATTGCGCTCGCCTCGACTTAAATTATCAAAGTCAAGATCTTGACCAAGCTGAGTAATTTCCACAGTTAAGTCATTCTGAAATACCACTGTATGCGGCAAGCCCATCTTGTCAAGATAAAATGTTAATCGATTATTCAAGTATGCAAGATTTTGATCAATAATCTTCTTACGGATAAAACTATCTTTACTGGTTAATAGTTTAAGCAAGAATTCTTGATGATCTTTTAGCGTAGTCATTGCATTAATATTATCCCAAGAAATTTCTTGTAATGCACTGTGTTTAAGATCGTCAATTTGTTCTTGATACGGATCTGTGTCTTCTTGGCGCAACAACAATGCTTGTTCAAGACTGCTTAAATTGTTTTGATGCTTTAATGCTTCTTCTAAGGTATCGTAGTAAGTTTTGGGCCTACCATTAATATCACCAATTTGTTCTAATTCAGTTATCACAGTTAGGTAACTATCACTGATACTTTGCAAATATGTAACAGCATCTGCAAGATTCTTCTCAACACCCACAGTCATTTCTTCATGTTTATGAGTATGTAACTCTTGTTCACATGCTGGACATGTTTTATTTTTTAACTGTTCTACTTCTTTGGTATATTTGTTAACAGTTTTATCTGCTTGCATAACCGCAGTTTCAAGAGTGGCTTTTTCTTTGTTTAAACTTTTAATTTTTGCCGCATGATCGTCATAGGTTTTTAACTTTGCATGTTGCTCGAGTTCTCGTTCAATATCTACACTTTGTAATTCTACAATGCTGGTTGCAATTCTTTCACAATCTGTTTTTTGTTGTGAACCCCATGCTCGTTGCCTTGTTATAAGACCTTCAATGCTTAGTTGAATTTTCTCGTTAGACTTTTTTGCCGCCTCAATATCAGCGTTTTCTTGATATATAGAATCTTTAGCCTGTCTAATTTCTTCTTTTAATACTTCTGCTTTATCAGATAGTAAGGTGATGCCAAGTAGTTGCTCAATGATAATACGTTGTTCATTGGCTTTCATACTTAAGAACGGTTCAGTATAGGTGTTCAAAGCTATGATATTTTTAAACATATCATGACTCATACCCAGCAAATCATCAAGATCTTTCTGCGTTTCTCGCATATCGCCCTGACTATCATCTGTACTCTCAGCCGCTTGCTCGTGATCGTCTACAAAAAATTTCATAACTGTGGGTTTACGCCCACGTTCGATGCGATAATTTGATCCGTCTTTTTCAAATGATAACGTAACAAGCATATTCTTGTTGTTAATTTTATTAATTAAGTTATCTTTTTTAATGTTTGTTAGGGCTGTGCCATAAAGTGCATAACTTAGTGCGTTAACAATAGTAGTTTTACCAGTACCATTTCGGCTTCCGTTATCATCACCGCCTTGATCTAAGTTCTCACCCAACACTAATGTTAGCTGTTCACGTCCAAAGTCCACTGCTTGGGTCTGATTACCCACGCTCATAAAATTTTTAACTGTTAGTTCTTTTATTTTAATCATAGATTATTATAGATACTCAATAACACCTTAGTGTCAAATGTGTCGCTTTCGATATTAACTAATTGATTACTTACAATTTGATCAACGCTTTCAAATGATTGAATATCCATAGCTGTGTTAATTTCAACTTCTTTCTTTTCGGCGATAAGTGTTAATTCGCGAATGTCATACTTTTTCATAAAGTCTTCTTTGATAAAACTTGCTTCTTCATAAGTTATATCAATGTCAAGAGAAACTCGTAAGTGCATCTTAGTCTGCATCAACTTATCTGCATCGTCAATTAACTGGCTTAGTTTAACTGTTCTAAATTTAGGACAGTCAGTCCAGTTAATGTATTCAGGCTCACCGCCCCACTCAAGAATCATCATTCCTCGGTCATCATCCCAAGTATCTGCATAATTGTGCGGAAAAGCGTTACCAATATAAATCATGTTGCCTTTTTGTTGACGCTTATGAAAATGTCCACTAAAGCCCAGTTCATAATTTTTAAAACTTTCAAGATTGATTTCACCATGATCAGGCATCTGTACCATTGCGTTCATAAAGAAAGTGGGCAATTCAAAGTGACCAAAGATATACTTGCCACCCTTTTTGCCTACTGCTCGCCACTCTTCTCCGACGAGCCATGGACAGAGAGTAACACCGTCAATAGTAACGGGCTCATGAACAACAGTAATACCAGGAATATACTTGCCAAACTCAACGGAGTGTATATCTCGCTTATCTTTATAATAAAGATCGTGATTACCGGGAAAGAAATAAAACTTATCAAAGGCCTTACCCAACTTTTCCAAGGCCCTAAGGCTATAGTCCATAGTAGTGATATTAAGACTATTTCGGTTGTGATGCCAGTCTCCCATAAAGATGCCAACATCGCACTTCTCCTCTTTTGCTTTGGCAATATACCAGTCTACAAAATCCTCGCAGTCTTGGTTATGCGTTGAACTATTGCTCTTGAGACCAAAATGAATGTCTGTAAAGCAGGCCACTTTTTTAAATAAATTACTCAATATTTTATCTCCGATACAGTATTGTAAACGTTTTAATGCAATAGGTCAATCGGTTTCATTTTCAAAACGTTTCATAGCATTGGCGTGTTCGCCCGCACCAGTTCTACTGTAGCTTGGATTCATCCCGTTTATTTCTAATAAGTCATCTCGAATGTTTTGATTGCGTTTTTCAAGATTAATGATTCGAACAAAACTGTTAGTAACGGCAGCAGTGAAATAAGCAAACGGATTATCTGACTTTGATTCGTCAAACTGCAATCCAATCTGCGTTAATTGCAAAATGGCCTGTCCTTTCATTTCGTCATTATATGTATAGCCACGAACATTACCGCGAGTAGCATAACGTTCACATAATTTAATATACATGCGAGCAAGTGTATTAGTAACTTGCCCGTGATCTTTGTTAAACTTGCCAGTATCTAAGTCACCTTGCCAGTGACTTTTTCCAACGCAGACAGCAATATCGTTCTCATTAAACTTCCAATGCTGGAAAGGTGGAAAATTAACTTTATCTCTATGGTCAGCAAGCGTCTTTGGATTCTTTTTACGTGTGCCGTTTAACGGGATATGGTCAAATGTCATAATTCTAAACACAATATCCGTTTTGGCTATTTTTTTATAATCTACTTCGCAGTCTGCTTGTTTGACTTTATCGCCTAATGCCTTGCGACGTTGATATTCTTCGTTGCCTTGGCGTTTAGCTTGGGCTCGTTTTGCTTCTGCAATAGTTCGAATATTAATTTTATCAACAGTTGGCAATATTAAGTCATATCTGTGATATTTTGGATCAGTGAAAGAACAAAACGTGTTTTTTGATTTGTGTATTTCTTCCAATAAATCTTTGTTGTTTAAGTAATTTACTTTCATAAGAATCCCGGTTAATTAGTATTATAAACTATGCACTTTATTTTGTCAACTAAATAATGTACAAAAGGAGAAATTGATGGCGTTTGATTTCAGTTCAACGATAAACTCGGTAGCCAGTGCTGCCACAGGCGCATTAAGCTCTGTTGGCGGCGCATTACAAACAGCAAGTAAATTAGCTGGCGCACTTAATAATTTATCTAACCCAGCGGCCTTGATCTCTTCATTACGAAGTTTAAACTTACCAAAAGGTGGAGAAGCTGGCGGTGTGTTATCAAATGCTTCGGCAGCATTTGGCGGATCTGATGCAAGTAGTGATTGGAGAGTTCGACTAAGCGTTCCTGCATCCTTTGCCAGCAGCTCAATGCTACAGCCGTTGGTGCAAGCTGGCGGATTAGTGTTCCCGTACACTCCAAGTATCACTATTAGTAGCAATGCTCAATATGAAGATACTACATTGACTCATCAAAATTATCAATTTATAAGTTATCAAAACAGCAGAGTAAGTGAAATTCAAATCGAAGCTCCGTTCAACGTAGAAGACGGTGCGCAGGCAATGTATTGGTTAGCCGCAGTTCATATGTTACGCAGTGCTACAAAGATGTTTACAGGTGCTGGAGACCTGCAAGGTAATCCTCCTCCTATTTTAAAACTTAACGGCTACGGCGATTATGTGTTTAAGAATGTTCCTGTGGTTATACAAAGTTTTAGCGTTAACTTATCATCGGATACTAACTATATCAATACCAGCATGGCAGCCGCAGGCTCGTCTGTAACCGGCGGTACAGGATTAACGAGCTCAATAGCTGGCATAGCTGGAGTATCATCAGGCCTTGCAGGACTTGCCGGCGCACTTGGCTCAAATAAATTAGCAGGCGCATTGGGTGCAGTTGGTATGATAGGTGGAGCAGTTGCAGGCGTCAGCAAACTTATTGGATCAGTTCAGTCCGTTGCCGGCGGCGGCTCGTTTGCAACATCCGGAAACAGCTGGGTCCCAGTTAAAAGCACTATGAGCATCACGGTAAAACCTATATATAGTAGAGAAAGTGTTAGACAATTTAGTTTACAAAAATTCGTAAACGGCGAATACGTTAGCGGAGGTTACATCTAATGGCCAAGTATGCTACTACCAGCCCGTGGTTTAACACAGGGTCAGTTCAGAATTATCTAAATATTTTAACTATACGTCCAGTTGCTGCCGAAGCAGATGATTTTTTATACGCAATAGAACCTCAATATACACACCGACCAGATTTGTTAAGCTACGACTTATACGGAACACCAAGACTTTGGTGGGTTTTTATACAACGTAATCTTGATGTATTACAAGACCCAGTCTTTGATTTTGTTCCAGGGACTCAAATTTACATTCCTAAGCGTTCAGGTTTGCAGAAAGTATTAGGACTATAACATGCCAAGTTTTGATTTTGGTGGAGCCGCAACTTCATTAACTAAATCTGCTAACAAAGTTCTTTCTGATTCAGGATTAGCTAAAGGATTATCTGCTGCCGGGTCCGCTATTAGCAAAGTTAAAGATTCAATAACATCAGGGCTAAGTGTAAACATCAGTAGTATTACATCATCATTGCCTGGCTTTTCTGAAATACAATCTGCGTTAGAAAATGCCAAGAGCAACATTAATAAACTTGGAAATCTTGCTGACAATGCGGCTAATTCAGTAACTAAGGTTTCATTAGGTGCGGAACCTCCGTTCCCTAATATCTTACATAGCTATACTTCTTATAACTATATTTTTACTCTAAGTGTGCTCGACGACGCAGCATTGAATTTCCCAAACGAAACTTATCGTCGAGGATTACTGGGCCCACTAATTTTAAAAAGCGGCAGCGGCAATCCTGCAGATCGTGTGCCAACTGCAAATAAAACTGCATCAAACCCATCAGGTAGTTTTGATTTCTACATTGAAAATTTACAGATAACCAGCGTTATAGGTTTTGATAAAAGTACAGGCAATACTAATGCCAGCGGAATTAAGTTTAAACTGATTGAGCCATATAGCATGGGAACCTTTTTTCAAACTTTGCAAGCCGCCGCCAAAACTGCTGGACATAGAAACTATCTTGATATGCCGCTACTGCTAACAGTTGAGTTCAAAGGGCACATAGATGCTGATTTGCAAAACGTACAAATTGATAAAACTACAAAATACTTTCCTGTTAAACTTAGAAAATTTGGTATGAAGGTCAGCGGCAAAGGCGCTGAGTACGACATTGATTCTTACCCAATTAACGAAAAAGCCTACAGTAAAACTTATAGCGAGTTAAAAACTGATGTTTCAATCTCAGGAAAATCTGTTGGGGAAATGTTACAAACTGGTGAAAAAAGTCTTCAACGAGTATTAAATGATAGATTACAAGAAGCAGTAAAACGTAAAGACGTTAATGTGGCAGATCAAATTTTAATTAGCTTTCCTAAAGATTTAAAAACAGGCGATGCCGCTGGTGCACCGTCTGAAGATTCTACGTCAGGAAACAGCGCAACTATAAATCCTAATAGTACTGGCCCGGATATGAACTTGTTTAAAAAACTTGGAGTAAAGACCAGTAGCATAAACAAAACACAAGTACAAGAAGACGGCAATATAAACGACATCGGTGCCAGTACTATGGGTTTTAATTTATATAATAACGGCGGCACCCCGTTTGCTAAAGATAACGTAGCATATGATGCCGACACCGGAACATACAAACGTGGAAATATCACTATTAATCCAACAATTGGTGAATTTAAATTTGCACAAGGTAGTGATGTAATTAATGCAATTAATCAAGTTATACTAATGAGTGAGTATGGTAGAACATCATTGAGTCAAATATCTCAAGACGGTACTATCTTATGGTGGCGAATAGAAACTCACCTATATCATATTCCCACAGATGCAAACCTTGCAAAGACTGGTATTAAACCTAAATTAGTAGTGTACAGAGTTGTGCCATACGAAGTAGATGCAAGTTATTTCTTACCTCCTAATACTCCAAAGCCCGGAACTGAAAAAGTTAAAAAACTTGTTATAAAAGAATACAACTACATATATACTGGAAAAAATATTGATGTAATGGATTTTGACATTGATTTCAACGCTGGATTTTATACCTCATTAAATGCAGACTCTGGAAAGAATAACGAAGGCGCTAATCTGAAAGAAAACCAAGGCGGCGCAGCCGAAGCTGGCGAGTCAGGTAAAGAAGCCCCAGCAGCAGGACAAGCTCCTAAAGATAATCAGCTGCCAACTACTCAATTAAAAGACGGAGTACTAACATCAACCGGCGGCAAAGGCGGCGGAGGCCTTGATGACAGTGCAAGTCTTGCCGCCAGACAATTTCACGATGCTATTACGGCAGGTGTTGACATGATTAATTTACAGCTAACTATTCTTGGTGATCCGTTTTATCTTGGTGATAGCGGCATGGGAAATTACAGTGCAGTTGCTACTGACAATAAATTCATCAACGCAGACGGTGCAATGAATTGGCAGAACGGAGAAGTATTAATCACTGTAAATTTTAGAACGCCAATTGACATTGAGCAGACTACTGGGTTGTACGAGTTCAATAGTTCTGCCGCAGTACCACAGTTTAGCGGATTATTTAAAGTAACTAACGTTGTTTCGTACTTTAATAAAGGTAAATTTACTCAACAACTTAAAACATTAAGACTGCGCGGCCAAGAAATCAAAAGCACCACGCCACCTATGTTAGCAGCAAGTCCGCAACCTCCGTTCAACAACCCAACAGTTCAAACATTTGACGATGGTTCAAGTATACAAACATTTGACGATGGTTCTACATTAACAACTGATACAGAAGGCGCCACATCATCAACACCGTCTACAGAATAAGGTATTAAATGGCAGAAGAAACACGATCAGCACCCGGCGAAGGTAAATCAAGTCCAGGTCCGTATTTGGCTAAAATTGTTAGTCATCTTGATCCCACCTACATGGGTACGTTAGAAGTGCAACTTATGCACGAAGTAGGTAATGACGAAGCTAAACAAGGGCAACTACATCAAGTAAAGTACCTAAGTCCGTTTGGTGGTCAGACCAGTGTTGATTATGTTGGCGAAGACCCAGACGATTTTAATAATACACAAAAAAGTTACGGATTTTGGATGATACCTCCTGATGTAGGAGCAGTAGTTGTAGTAATTTTTATCGACGGAGATCCTCGTAAAGGCTATTGGATAGGCTGCGTACAAGATCAGGCTATGAACTTTATGGTGCCAGGTCAAGCAGCTACTTCTTTTAACGTTGACGGTACTGAAGAACGTGTACCTGTTGGTGAGTACAATAAAATAGCTCAAGCGTCAACAGTTGACCCAACTGCTATCCCTAAACCTGCCAGTCCTTTACAAGATGTATTAAATGACCAAGGCCTATTAAAAGATGATATCCGCGGCATAACATCAAGTAGTGCCCGTAGAGAAATACCATCAATGGTCTTTGGAATTTCTACCCCGGGCCCAATAGATAAACGTCCCGGTGCAAAGAAAGGTAAAATTGGAAAAGCTGAACACAAGGTGTCAGCTGGCTTTGTTAGTAGATTTGGCGGCAGCACATTTGTTATGGATGACGGAGACGATAAGTTTTTACGTAGAACAACTGCCAGCGAAGGCCCTCCTGATTATGCTGCTGTTGAACAAGACGAAGATGACGGCCTACCAGAAATCCCACATAACGAATTATTTCGATTAAGAACTCGCACCGGACATCAAATACTAATGCACAATAGCGAGGATCTAATCTACATTGGAAATGCTCGAGGAACTACTTGGATAGAATTATCCAGCGATGGAAAAGTTGATATCTATGCAGAAGACAGCATTAGTATGCATACTAAACAAGATTTTAATTTTTATGCTGACCGTGATATTAATATGGAAGCGGGTCGCAATTTTAATCTAAAAGTTGCAGATCGTCATCAAACAGAAGTTGGCGGCGACTTAAATTTATTGATTGCAGGAAATAAAAATGTTTCTATAGACGGGGACATAGGTATAACAGTGGGCGGAAATAACTTAATTACTACGGCAGGAGATTTTGATCTGAATACTGCTGGAGCAAATAAATTTACTGCCGGCGGAACAACAGACATATTATCTGGAGGTAATCATACAGAAACTGCTGCTGCTATTCATATGAATGGCCCTGGAGCAGCATCAGCCGGATCAGCTACTCCTCCAGAACCGTTACCTACATTTGCAAATCCAGACGAAACAGAAAGTGCAATAGATAGCATTATGCTACGTATTCCAAGCCATGAACCATGGCCGCATCATGAAAATCTTGATCCGTTAAGTTTTAAACCCGATATGACTGACAGAGAAGCAGGTAGTGATATTGCTGTTCCAGATGCTTGGAATGCTTATTCTACACTAACCGATACCTTTGCTAAGATCAAAGGCAACGAAGAAGAACAAGGTTAAATATTACTATGACAGCAAGCCAACGTTTATTTGATAAAGTAGTTTTAAAAAGTCCAGCTAAGAACAGGGATGTACCGGGTTCTAAAACTTATAAAGGATTTAGTTCTATTAGCGGAGATAGTAAGAGCTATAGTCTCTACGACTTGGCGCTGATTAAGCAAGATTTAATAAATCATTTCCATATACGCCAAGGTGAGCGCCTTGAAAATCCAGCATTTGGCACAATAATTTGGGATGTTCTATTCGAACCACTAACTGAAGAGATGAAAAATATCATTGTTAAAAATGTTGAAGACATTATAAACCATGATCCTCGAGTGGTTGCTGACAATGTAGTTGTTACTACGTATGAGAGTGGGATACAAATTGAATGTATGCTGACATATTTGCCATATAACATCCAGGAAGCACTGCAATTTAAGTTTGATCAAGACAACGGCCTGATTGCTTAATTAAACTACCACATAATAAAATCCGATAAATATCTGATAATGGGAAGCAGATATGTCAGCAACAGATAGACAAAATAGACTGTTAGTCGCGGAAGACTGGAAACGTATATACCAAAGTTTCCGTAACGCAGATTTCCAAAGTTACGACTTTGAAAACTTACGCCGCGTAATGATCAACTATATTAGGGAAAATTACCCTGAAGATTTTAACGATTATGTTGAAAGTAGCGAATACCTTGCATTAATTGACCTTATTGCGTTCTTAGGACAGAGTATTGCATTCCGTGTTGACCTAAATGCCCGTGAAAACTTCTTAGAATTAGCAGAGCGTCGCGAGAGTGTACTACGTCTTGCTCGATTATTAAGCTATAAATCTAAGCGTAACATTGCCGCCAGCGGATTATTAAAATTTACCACAGTTAGCTCAACACAAAACGTGTATGACAGCAACGGACGCAATTTATCCGGCCAAGTAATCAGCTGGAACGACCCGGCTAATGCCAATTGGTATGATCAATTCATTAAAATTTTAAACGCCGCTCTGCCCGCTACTCGACAGTTTGGTAATCCCGACGACAAAGGATCCGTATACGGAATCCCTACAGAACAGTACCGCTTTCAAAGCGCAAATACCGATGTTCCAGTATATGCATTTAACAAAACAGTTGACGGCAGATCAATGAATTTTGAAATTGTATCTACTACATTTAGCGGTGGCGACAAAATATACGAAGAACCTCCTTCTATAGGCAACAGCCTTGCGTTTTTATATAGAGATGACGGCAAAGGTAGAGGTAGTTCTAATACAGGATTCTTTTTACGATTTACACAAGGTACGTTGAACCAAGGTAGCTTTACATTAGCACAACCTGCAACAGACGAAACAGTAGATCTTGATGCAGTTAACATTAACAATGATGATGTTTGGTTATATAGACTCGATAATAATGCAATTGAAAGCGAATACTGGGCGCAAGTTCCAAGTTTTGAAGGTAACAATATTATCTATAATAGTTTAAACAAGAGCATTAGAAACATTTATGGAGTTGTTACCAGAGCCAACGATAGAGTTAGTCTTGTATTCAGCGATGGCACATTTGGTAACTTACCACAAGGTACATTTAGAGTTTACTATAGAATTAGTAACGGATTAAGTTATACAATAAATTCGAAAGATGTTAAGAATGTATCTATAGATATTCCCTACATTTCAAATGTTGGACAAACTGAAACACTTACTGTTACTTTAAGTTTACAAAGCTCTGTAGCAAATTCATCTCCTACAGAAACTAACGACAGTATTAAAGCTCGAGCCCCTGCAACCTATTATACTCAAAATCGAATGATTACAGGCGAGGATTATAATATTAGTCCGTTAAGTGTAAGTCAACAGGTTGTTAAAGTTAAAGCAGTTAATAGAACTGCCAGCGGCATCAGTCGTTACTTTGATTTAGTAGACCCTACAGGCAAGTATTCTAAAACTAATTTGTTTGCTGACGATGGTGCCCTGTACAAACAAGAATACACTGATAGTTTTAGATTTAGTTACCTAACACGTACAGACATTGAAGCTGTCATTTACAATGATTTATTTGATGTGCTCAAGTCTTCAAATCTTAAGAATTTCTATTATGCAAATTTTGAAAGAACTCCAACAACATTCTTAAACATTGAGTGGTTCAATCGAACTATCGATACTAATCAAAGTACTGGGTACATCAAAGATAATGTTACTGAGACTATTCAGCAAGTTGGATCATATACAGGGACGTTATTACGATTCTTTACTGTTGGTGCATTAGTTAAATTTGCAGCTCCTACAGGCTATTATTTTGACAAAGCAAATAACAATAAACTTACATTAGGTACTGCTACGTCCCTAAATTCATCAACAGTACTGTGGGCAAAAGTAGTCAGCATTGCGGGCGATGGAACTAACAACGGCACAGGACAGTTGCTTGACGGGTCGGGACCGATTGTATTAAATGATATTATTCCTGATGCAGTGACAGTTCTTACAGAAACATTTGCTCCATCGATTACGGAAATTATTCCTACTTGGAGAACAACAATAGATTCGTCAACGGTTACTGCAATAGTTGACTTAGTGTTTGGAAATAAACCATTTGGCCTACGCTACGATACAGAAACCCGCACTTGGAAAATCATTACAGAAAACAATTTAAATACTTCGGAAGTGTTTAGTCTTGGACGTCAGGGCGATGTAAGTAATCAAAAGGTTGACTCCAGCTGGTTAGTGTTATTCACTACGGATACTGAATTTTATACTGTAACATCTCGATTGGTGCGTTACATATTTGAAAGCGAGCAACAGGTAAGATTTTTCTTTGACTCAAGCGATAAGATATATGATACCAGAAACAACACAGTAGTCAAAGATGTTATACGAGTACTTGGTATAAATCATAAACCGGATTCAACTTCATCATTTACCTATGATAGAGATTGGGAAATTACTGAAGAATTTAAAGGCCTTGACGGATATGTTGATAGCAAAAAGATTCAGTTAGCATTTAACGACAGTGACGATGATGGCGTAGTAGATAATCCTGATTTGTTTGAAGAAATTGTTGCACCTGATGTTAGTCCATTAGACAAATATGTTGTAATGGAAAAATATTCTATTGCCCAAGGCCAAGAAGATTACAGATTTGTTTCTAATGACAACAATACAACTTACGGGCTAATTGAAATATTAGAATCACAACAGCCAGTTAATATTAACAATTATGCAGACGGCCAATATTTTTATTTTACAAATACTAAAACTGTAAAACGTCTTGATAAAGTTGCATCAGAATTTATTCCTACGCTTGATTACAGAGTATATGTTGGTAGAGACAACATTAAATTTCAATACATTCATAACGCAGACTACGAATCAAGAATTGATCCGGGATTGACAAACGTTATTGATATTTTTGTACTAACTAAGCCTTACGATATTGCTTATAGACAGTGGCTTAACGGATCATTAACTACACAACCGTTGCCACCAAGCAGCGACGAGTTATACAATTTGTTAAGTCCAGACCTCAGTAAAATTAAATCAATTAGCGATGAAATAATTTATCATCCTGTAAAATATAAAGTACTGTTTGGAAGTAGAGCAAGTTCAGATGTACAAGCAACTTTTAAAGTTGTAAAAAACACAGAAGTTGTGATTAGCGATAACGATATTAAAACACGAGTATTAGTTGCAATTTTAGAATTCTTTGCATTGGAAAATTGGGAATTTGGAGACAATTTCTACTTTAGTGAATTGTCAGCTTATGTGATGAATAAGCTAAGTCCTAATATTGTAAACTTTGTTATAGTTCCTAAACAAAGCGAATTGAGTTTTGGTAGTCTGTACGAAATTCGATCAGAAAGTGATCAGTTGTTTATTAACGGTGCAACTATCGACGACATAGAAATTATTTCTACTATTACAGCAAGTAAAATTAAGAGTGCTGTAATTGTAGCTAACCAGGCAGCAGTAAGTCAGCAGTCAATTACCAGCTCCGGGAGCATTTAATGGCATATAACAAAGATCAAAACGAGCCCAAAGTACCTGTTTCAAATGTGGAAAAACGAACATCGTCTGACCTACTTCCAAGATTTTATAGAACAAAAGGTAATAAAAAGTTTCTACAGGCTACCCTTGATCAGTTGATCCAACCTGGTACTGTTAAAAAAATAAACGGATACATTGGTAGAGAAACTGCAAAAGCTGTTAAGAGTTCGGATATATTTTTACAAGCCGCGGATACCACACGACAAAATTATCAACTTGAGCCAGCAGCAGTTATACAAGATTATCTTGGCAACACTACTTTCTTTAAGGATTACATTGACCACATTAATCACATTGGAGTGTTTGATGGAGTTAACACTAACCATAGTAGATTAAACAAACAAGAATTCTACAGTTGGAATCCTCATATCGCCTGGGATAAATTTGTTAATTACCAACAATACTATTGGCTACCATTTGGTCCAGACCCTATAGAAGTACTGGGAAATCAACTTGAAATACAAAGTACCTACACAGTAAAAGGTGTAGACGAGGAAGATAATGTTGCATATTTGTTCACACCTAACGGACTAACTCGTAATCCTACACTGAGATTATTTAGAGGCCAGACTTATACATTTGACATCGATGCAGAAGGCCACCCGTTCAGTATTAAAACACAACGAACATCGGGCAATCTTAATCGATACACTTACGGAGTAGATAAGTTTGCTGTGGAAAAAGGCACTATTACTTTTACAGTTCCTGTTAATGCGCCTGATGTATTGTTTTATGTAAGTGAAAATGCAGTAGACACAGGCGGCGTATTTCATGTACTTGACATTGACGAAAATACATCTATTGATCTAACACAAGATTTTCTTGGTAAGAAGGATTACATTATTCCTAATGGTACCAGCAAAGGATTACGTATCAGTAACGGTATGAAATTAAGTTTTGGTGGTCAAGTTACTCCTGAAAAGTACGGAACAAATTTTTGGTATGTTGAAGGAGTAGGTACTGCTATTAGATTAGTTGCCGACAGAGATCTCGAAGTTAAAACTTCGTATAATGTTGAAACAAATATTTTATTTGATGATACCCCGTTTGACCAACTGCCATTTGGTGATGCATCTACACTACCCAGTACAAAAGATTATATAACTATTAATCGTGCAAGTCCTGACTTAAACCCATGGAGTCGTTACAACAGGTGGTTCCATCAAGATGTAGTTGTAGCATCAGCTTTAGCCAATGGGCAAGTTGCAGATTTAGATCAAACGTTTCGTGCGACCCGTCCTATTATAGAATTTGATGCAGGTATCAAATTATACAATTACGGATTAGTTTCTAAACAGGCAGTTGATGTAATTGATAATTTTACTACTGATGTTTTTAGTACAATTGAAGGTAGCCTGGGGTATAATGTTGACGGTATTGACCTTGCTACTGGTATGCGTATATTATTTACGGCCGACTTAGACAGCAAAGTTAAAGACAAAATATTTAAAGTTAACTTTATTGATGTAACACCGCCAGCCAGACAGATTTCTTTTATCCCCGAATTTGTAGTTGATGTTAATACCAATATCTTTACGTTTCCAACTGAACACGGATTACCTAATTACGCAAGAGTAACTTACCTTGTTAATGGCAACGACCCAATGTCCGGGTTGACTAATAGACAAGTCTATTATGTAAAAGTTTTAAATACTTTTGCAATAGAGTTACACACTACTCCGCAACTTAATAAGCAAGCTGATATTTTTACAATTACTTCTGGTACTCACAAACTTGAAGTGTACATTGGCAAACGTAGACAAATCTATCTTGAAGAAGCGGTTGATTCTTCACCTATATTATATGAAACAGTTGCAGTCAATTACGGTACAGCCGACACAGTAACAGCTGACATTAAAGGTAATCAAGGACAAACTTACTGGTATAACGGAACAACTTGGAAGTTAGCCCAACTAAAAACAGCCGTAAACCAACCTCCGTTATTCGATGTATTTGATAGCAACGAAATTAGTTACAGTGATAACACTGTCTATGACGGCTCTACGTTTACCGGAACTAAGATCTTTAGTTATAAAGTGGGTCTCGGCACAGCCGATCCTACATTAAAGTTTCCGCTGACCTATCAAAATATTAATAACATTGGCGATATTGTATTTGAATTTAATTTGTTAACAGACTCGTTTGCTTATAAAAATGTCACTGACGTTCTATATAAAAATACAGACGTAGGTTATTTAAAAGTCAGTATTGACTTTGAACAAGTGTCTTTTGAAAATGCATGGACTACTTCATTAATTGTTGATGCCCAGCCAGTTGTTAGAGTTTTTAAAGAAAGCAATTTAACTAATAATTTTCCAATTGATGTATATGATGATAAGAATGATCTTGCCGACCTCGAAGTTAGAGTTTATATAAATGGCAAGCGCCTTGCTAAGAATTTATATACAATTGTTGATGCTGTCATTCGTAAAATTGTTAATCTTAACACTGACGTTGCACTTACTGATGTAGTAACATTACGTTGTTTTGCTAAACAGGCTAAAAATAATAACGGCTACTATGAAATACCAGGAAGTTTACAAAACAATCCGCTAAACAATAATGTTGAAAAGTTTACTCTTGGCGAAGTAATTGATCACGTTGATAGTATTATCGATAACATTTCTACATTTGCTGGTGCTTATCCAGGTAACGGAAATTTAAGAGACCTCGGTAATCTTGCAGCATACGGAACACGATTTGTACAACATAGTGGCCCAATAAATTTGAGCTTATATCATCTTGGTAATAAATCTGCTAATATAATCAAAGCACTTGATCAAGCACGAAATGACTACGGCAAGTTTAAAAGATCATTTATTATTGCCGCAACTGACAGCGGCATAGATACCGATGCTCGTCGACATGTAGACTTTGTACTTCAACAGGTTAATAAAGATAGACCTAAAACAAGTCCGTATTTCTTAACTGACATGTTTGGGTATACTGCGTCTAACAGAATTGAATATACAGTATTAGATGCCCGTATCAAAACGTATCCATTAACTAATAAATTTAATCTTACCACATTGTCAAACAAGAGTGTTAACATTTATCTAAACGGTGAACAATTAATTCACGGCAGAGATTATCAGTTTGGTGACGATGTATTCTTTGAATTATTAATTGATATTTCTGAAGACGATCTTATTGAAGCATATGAATATGAAACTACTGATGGATGTTTCTGTCCAGCAACACCAAGCAAGTTAGGGTTGTATCCTAAGTTTGAACCTAAGAAATATATTGACGATACTTATGTTGAACCAACAGAAGTTATTCAAGGACATGACGGCAGTATAACTGTAGCGTTCGGTGATTACCGCGATGACTTGATCCTTGAATTAGAAACACGTATCTTTAATAATATTAAAGTTAACTACGATTCAACTATTTTTGATATATGGGAATACGTTCCTGGTTATAATAGAGATACTGCCTACACCAGAGAAGAATTTGATAAAATTTTATCAAAATATTTCTTTCAATGGACGTCAAACATACAGCAAGACTATACTAAGCATATCGGTTACGATCAAACAAATACATTTACCTATAATTATAGAGGCAACTACTCTCCGGCACAAGAAGATGTACCGGCAGCATGGAGAGGAATTTATAAATGGTATTTTGACACAGACCGTCCACATACTAATCCGTGGGAGTGTATTGGCTATTCTATTGAACCAAGATGGTGGCAAGAAGTCTACGGCCCAGCCCCTTATACCAGCGACAATTTAATTTTATGGGATGACATTAAACAAGGTATTGTTAGAGAGCCTGGTGTTCCTATCCGTCGATTAGCAAAGTTTGCTAAACCCATTTTAAATTCAGGACTACCTGTAAACGATCAAGGTGTACTACTAAGCCCGTTAGATGCAGGTCTTGTACAAGGTTTCATACGCCTCAATGACGGCGGCTATTTTGTGTTTGGAGATCAATCTACAGTTGAATCAGCATGGCGCAGATCAAGTTATTTGCCTTTTGCGTTAATAACGACATGCCTGTTAATGCAGCCTAATGCTGTGTTAGGCAGATGCTTAGATCGAAGTCGAGTTATTAGAAATAAAAATAGTCAATTAATTTATTCTAACACTGGTTTACGTATTAGATTACAAGATATTTTAATTCCGTCAACCGCAAATAGAAATAACAATACTCGCACTTATACGTCTGGATTAATTAATTACATTGTTGATTATTTGTCAAGCGAAAACACTGCTCAAATTGACGCATATGCTTCAGATCTGCAACTGCTAACAAATAAAATTGCTACTAAACTTGGAGCCTTTACGAGTCAAGCAAAGTATAAAATACTATTAGACAGCAAAAATCCCTCCAGCACAGGTGGTGTATTTGTTCCGGAAGAAAACTATTTTGTTGATCTTAATGTATCAAGCGCAATCCGTAAAGTAATTTACAGCGGTGTAATGATTACAAAATTTGCTGACGGTTTTGAACTTCGTGGTTATAACTTTGACAATCCGTATTTTACGTACTATGGTTATAGACAAGATAACCGTGTAATTAATGTTGGCGGAATAAGTGAAAGTTATATTAATTGGAACAGCAGTCAGTTATATACTGCTGGTAAATTAGTTAAAGCCAACAATCAATATTATAGAGTTAAATCAACTCATACCACTGGCGAAGTTTTTGATGATCAGTATTATGTAAGATTAGCAGAATTGCCAGTAACCGGTGGACGAGAAGCAATTATAAGAAAGTCGTTTGATTCATCAGACGTACAAACTATTGCTTACGGAACTAAGCTAACAACTATTCAAGAGGTTGCAGATGTATTGCAAGGGTATGGCGCTTACCTTGAAGATCAGGGATTTGTATTTGATGACTTCAACAACGAAATGGGAGTTATTACAAACTGGGAAACATCAGTTAAAGAATTTATGTTCTGGTCAACACAGAACTGGAGTGTTGGTGCAGTAATTAGTCTAAGCCCAAGTGCTGATAAATTAATTTTTAAATCAAATATTTCAGTTGTGGGAGACATTACAGATCCATTCTATAGCTACAGTGTTTATAGAGTTGACGGTCAAAAACTTGATCCAGAATTTATTTCTACATATAGAAACGATGGTGTGTTCACAATAGAACCTGAAAACACAAACTATGGCATTTTTGGAATTACACTATACCTATTACAAAAAGAGCATATTGTAGTCCTTGATAATACTACATTGTTTAATGACACTATCTATGATCAAGAAGCAGGGTACCGTCAAGAACGAATTAAAGTAATAGGATATACAACCAGTAACTGGAAGGGAAGTTTTGAAATTCCAGGATTTATCTATGACCAAGCAATAATAAACGCATGGGAGCCATGGACTGATTACAATCTCGGCGATATTGTTAAGCACAAAGAGTTCTATTATAGTGCTGGCAAGTTTTTAATTGGCACACAAGAGTTTGAAAATGAAAACTGGATCTTATTAGAAGAAAAACCTAAAGCGGCATTGCTGCCTAACTGGGACTACAAAGCAGAAACATTTACAGACTTTTATGATCTTGACACAGATAACTTTGATGCAGGTCAACAAAAGATCGCACAGCATCTAATAGGATATCAAAAGCGCCAGTACCTTGAAAATATTATACAGAATGATGTAAGTCAGTATAAGTTCTATCAAGGTATGATTATTGAAAAAGGTACACAAAATGTATTGAATAAATTATTTGATGTACTAAGCGCAGACGGCCAAGACAGTTTAACCTTTGATGAAGAATGGGCGTTCCGTGTTGGAGAATATGGTGCAGTAGACACGTTTGATGAAATAGAATTTGTACTTAACGAAAGCCAGTTTAAAATAAATCCTCAGCCAGTTGAGCTTGTTTCAACAATTGATCTAACAATTAATGATTTTGTTTATAGACAACGCCCCTCTGATATATACATCAAACCTTTAAATTATACAAATGACATTTGGCCAATAAGCACGGCTACTCCGTATCTAAGAACACCTGGATATGTAAAATCAGAAGATGTCAAATTAAGTGTAGATAAGTTAGATGATTTATTAACGTATGACATAGCTTCGTTTATTGAAGGTGAATATGTATGGTGTGCGTTTGAAAATAGATCATGGAATGTTTATAGATTTAGCAAGACAGCATTTAACATTACAAATGTCAGCTATGCTAATTCTGTTGTTACTGTAAGTTGTAACAAGACATTGACTATTGAGCCTGGAGATATTGTTGGTATAGAAGGCAGCGATAAACTTGCTGGATTTCATAAAGTTGTATCAGTATCTCTTAATACATTTACAGTTTCTAAAAAGATAGAAGGCTGGACACCATTTGCAGATGCTGACACTATCTTATCTTATAGTTTTAATCAGCAGCGTATAGGAAATGTTGATGATGCTAACAGCATTATTCCACGTTACATTAAACCAGACGAACTATTCTGGGCCGACGATACAGGCAACGGCACTTGGTCAACTTATAAGAATGCAGGAGTGTTTAGAAAAGGATCGCTTTTAAATGCTACCCCAACAGCTAATTTAAAATTTGGATCAAGTACCTCAGTAGATCAAACTGGCAATATAGCAGCAGTTGTGGATCGTGATGGAGTTACTGTTTATGAAAAAGGTAGTTCTGATAACTTATGGAGTTCTACTTATAGATTATTAGTTGACCCAACAATGTCTGCAACTACACCACTGTTTGGCTCTACTGTTAAATTTTCCCAAGACGGTAAATGGCTTGCAGTGGCAGCACAAGATGCATTGGGAATTGACTACGGCTATGTGTCAATGTATAAGCGAGAGTTAAATGGCTCATATCAATTCCTTAGATTCTTAAAGAGTCCATCACCTGCTGTCAATGAAAAATACGGGTCATCAATTTGTTTTGGAAAAAAGACTAATCCCGAAGCAGTGTATACTGCATTAACTGGCAGCTACGATAACACAGGCGAAGGCGCCCGATGGACTGTTAGGCGAGTCGGTGCTTTATATTCAGTAACTAATTCAGTTAAGGGTGTTTCCTATGCAATTGGTGATACAATTGTAATTAGCGGATCAGAACTTGGTGGCGACTCTCCTGACAACAACTTGACAATAACAGTTACAAATGTCAACGCCGCTACCGGCGCAATAGAATCGTTTAACTATACTGGAACAGGATTACCTGATACTTATTTCCTTGCCATTGCTGCACAGGGTTATAATGCTAATCAAGGACGAGTATATACATATCAGTATACAGAAAATACTGGGTGGTCACTACTTGGATTTTTACCCACTACTACTATTTCCGGTGACCAGTTCGGATACGACATTGCTATGTCAGCTACTGGGGGTAAACTTATAGTATCAGCACCAGCTGCGAATCAAGATACTGGCAGCGTATTTGTCTACTCGTTTAATTCTGTATTAGATGTTTATCAACCAACACAGACAATTACTGGCTCAATAAATGATGACGCAGAACGATTTGGAGAGAGTATTGCAATTTCCAACAGCGGAGATTACATAGCAGTTGGCGCACCGTTAATTAATGTAGGCAGTAAGAAAGATGTTGGACAAGTTTTAATTTACAAGAGACCTGCTAATAATACTTCTGCTCTGCATTTGTTGTACCAGACAATTAATAGTCCTCGAAAAGAAGTTAACGAACGATACGGCACTGATATTGAATTTATGAACGGTGAAGATACTCTTGTGGTATTTTCTAAGTACGGGGATATTGAAAATATTGCAACGTTAGATTCTGGTGATACTACATTTGATAACAATAGTTTACAATTATTAGACGTTGAGAGTGATATAGGACGTATTGATATCTTTGATAGATACAATACTAAATTTATCTATGGTGAAAGTTTAAAAAATAGTAGCGTACCATTATCTGGCTACGGCAATGAGATTGCTGTAGGATCAAATACTATATTAGTATCTGCAATTAATGAAATTGATACTGGCTCAGTGAATTCTGGCAATGTATATTCCTATGTTAAAACAGCTAACACCAGCAGTTGGTCAGTATTACACTCTCAAATTGCAAAAGTTGATGTATCAAAAATTAAAAAAGCATTCTTATACAATAAAGTTACAAATCAAATTGTCAAATATCTTGATGTAATAGATCCAATACAAGGAGAAATTCCAGGTATTGCAGACCAAGAAGTAAAGTATAAAACTTATTTTGATCCTGCTGTATATTCTATAGGCACAGACGAAGTTATTGTCGATGACGGAATGAATTGGACATCTAATCAAGTTGGAATGTTATGGTGGGATTTAACAAATGCTAAGTTTATTGACACACAATCCGGCGATGTAATTTATAGAACGTCGACGTGGAACAGGTTATATGACACTGCTTCAATAGATGTATACGAGTGGGTTGAAACTACACTATTACCGAGCGCATGGAACAAGATTGCAGATACCGAAAATGGGTATGCTAAGGGTGTGAGCGGAACAACTAAGCACGGTGACAATATCTATAGCGTAAAGAAACGCTACGATTCTATTAGTAAAACATTTAAAGAAACATATTACTATTGGGTAAAGAATAAAAAAATTACTCCAAACATAGAAGGTCGACAGTTGAGTTCATCAGATGTTGCAAATCTAATATCAGATCCGGTAGGATACGGTTATTCTTGCATTGCGTTTACCAGTACAAATAGTTTTAGTTTAATTAATTGCGAACAATACTTGCAAGGCACTGACGTTGTACTAAGTGTACAATATTGGTTATCGGATGTAACTAACAGCAACTTCCATAGCCAGTGGAAACTATTAAGCACTAATAGAAATACTATTATTCCTACAGCAATAGAAACTAAGTGGTTTCACAGCCTGGTTGGTAAAGATGCAAATGACAGAGTAGTTCCTGACATAAACTTACCAACAAAACAACGTTACGGAATAGAATTCCGCCCACGTCAGAGCATGTTTGTAAATCGTATAGAAGCACTTAAACAGGTTATTGAAAGAACAAATTCTTCATTACGTAATGTGCTTATAGCCGACGACTATGACCTTTCTGACTTAGAGCAATACGAAGCTGCCCCAAGTAAAATTACAGGACTGTGGGACATCACAATTGACACTGATGCTGAATTACGATTTGTTTCTACAGTGTTAGCTCAAACTGCAAGTTTAGATGCTGTATTAGAAGACGGCCGAGTAACTTCTGTTAATATTATGCGAGCCGGAGCAGGCTACGGAAAGTTAGCCCCTGTTCCGGTAAGTGTGAGATCAGACAGCGTAGACATTGACGGTGATCCAGTGTTGTGGTATGGTCCTAATGCTAAGATATTTGGCAGCGGCGCAGGCGCAGTTATTAAGACTATTGTGGATACTACAGGCGGCATTGTTGACACTGTGATTTTAAATCAGGGTGAGGGATACGATGCGCAAACGTTTATGTCAGTTAGAGACTTCAGCGTTTTAGTATTAAGCGATAGCTCTACAATTGACACATGGAGTGTATACTCTTGGAATTTTGCAGCCAGAGAATGGTTGCGTGTCAGAAGCCAATCTTATAACGTAAGAAAATACTGGGACTATATTGATTGGTTTGACACAGGGTATAACCAGTTTATCAAAGTTGATTATCTTGTAGAAAATACCTACGAGCTTGTTACTACAGATATAAGCATTGGTGAAATTGCCAAAGTTAGAAACGTTGGATCAGGCGGATGGTTGTTATTGGAAAAATACAGCGACTTGCAAACAATCGATTACACTTTGAATTTCAAAGTCATCGGCCGCCAAAATGGTACAATACAGTTTTCGGATAAGCTGTATAACTTTGCCGACACTACATTAGGATATGATGGTCCGTTGTTTGACTCAGATGTGTTTGATAATAGTCCGACAACTGAAATTAGAATTATACTTAACACATTACGAGACAATATATTAGTTGATGAATTAAGAATTGAATATTTAAAATTATTCTTTTCAAGTGTGCGATATGCAATGTACGAACAAACTTTCCTTGACTGGGCGTTTAAAACCAGTTTTGTTAAGAGTATGCATAACGTAGGCGAGTTGCAACAAAAGGTCACGTATAACAGTGACAATCTTGAATTTTTTGAAGAATATATTAAAGAAGTTAAACCTTATCGTACAACCATACGAGAGTACGTTAGTAACTATGCTAAGTTAGAAAATTCAGAAACCGCGGTAACTGATTTTGATTTGTTGCCAGTGATTGATGAAGCATTGAATGTTACTCCGTTAACAGTTAATGTAACAAACACTGGTCAGGTATCAACATCGTATGATGAAATTAATACGTATCCTTGGAAATTCTGGAAAGATAATCTTGGATTTGAAATAACATCATTACAGGTTATTGCAAATGGCAGAGGATATGTAACACGCCCAGTTGTAGAAATTATTGGCCCTCAACTACCTGGCGGCGTTCCAGCAGAGGCCAAAGCATATATTGCCAACGGTAGCGTATACCGTGTAGATTTAACTAATCCGGGCTCTGGATATATTACCACTCCCCGTGTGCGCATTGTTGGAGGAGTTAATCTTGCTACAGGCCGAGCCGCCGCAGTAGTCGCACAATTAGGCAACGGCGTTATTCGTTCGTCACGTATGAAAATTAAATTTGATAGAATTTCTAAAACATATGAAATTACAAATTTAACACAAATTGAAACATTTACAGGAACAGGTACTCGAACACAATTCAGTTTACGATGGAGTCCAGATATTAACATAGGCAATTCTTATGTTACAGTAAACGGCATTGAACTGTTACGAGATCAATATTTGTTAGCTGAAGTTGAACTTGGTAGAGGCACTGCTACACAGTTAGGTTACACCAGTTATTCAGGACTGATTACGTTTGAAACTGCGCCTGCACGTGGCGCAAGTATTCTTGTTGAGTACAAAAAAGATTTTAGACACTTATCTGCAACAGACAGAATTACACATTACTACAATCCTACAACAGGCATGTTAGGTAAAGACTTTGCACAGTTAATGTCTGGAGTTGATTATGGCGGCGTTCAAATAACTGGTCTTGATTTTGGTATCAGTGTAGGATGGGATGCCCTTCCGTGGTTTACTGAATCTTGGGACAGTGTAGATCCTACTTTTGAAGATTATATTTTAACATTCACTGGTTCTCGAGTTGAAGTATTAGTAGATGTTAATGGCACCACACCGCCTGTAGGTTCTGGATATGTATTAGTAGAAGATGGCGAAACTACCCAAATCTTGCCAGGCTGGATTATGACCGATGCCGGCGGCAACGAATACACTGTTACGTTTTCGGGACATAATAGCCTATTCAATGGTTGGGGCATCGGCTTTGCAAGTGCAATTAATATCACTTGGCCACTTGTGTTTACAAGTCCCGGATACATTAACGAATTCCGTATGCCATATGTTCCAGAATTGGAACAAGATATTAATGTATACGTTTCAAAATTTGATACAGATACTGCATCGTACTTGCCTTCGATTAGAATAGATGACCCTGATTTTGCCACTATAAATCAAACAAATAACAACGCTATAATGACAACGTTCGTTGGCGATGGCGAAGTTGATATTATTATTTTACCATCAACTGCAAATTTAGATTATAATGATAGAATTATATTCCGTAAAGATACCAGTGACGGCAGTTATGCTCCACGTGACGATGAGTACGACACTCAACTAACAGGCGGCGACTTAGCATACTCGTCAGCAACAGGTGTAGCACCTGATGACATTATACTTGACGGCGACGATCTTGTAAGTGCAACTACCAGCAATGCTCCGGAAGAAGTAGTACCTGGACAAGTAATGGACACTGTTGCTATTAAGGTTTTTCATAGACCAAGCGGCGGCTGTCCAAATATCTTGTTTACTAACTATCAAGGTGATGGATCGACTACAGATTATGTCATCGGACAATATTTTCCAAATGACAGCTCAGTAGTTGTTAAAGTTGAAAATACTGTATTAGAAATAGTTACAGACTACGCAATTGATTATCAAAATAATCTAATTAGTTTTATTACAGCACCGAATGTAGGCGACACAATTAGCATTATGAGTATTAGTTTTAATTCTGCCAATGTTCTTGATCTTGATTATTTTGTGTCAGATGGTACAACTACAGAATATATTACACGAGCTAATTGGTTGCCTACTATGTCGTCTACAGTTTTAGTTAACGGACAAATTACAGACTACTTGTTATTCAGCACTGACGATCAGTACACTGCTATAGTTGGACAAACGTGGAGATCTCGAACCGGTATACGATTTGCTGAGCCTCCTGCCGCTGGCGCAATTATTAATTATATTATAGATACAGCTGATATTGAGAAAACCGCCAGCGTGGTTAAAAATGAAACTATAACTTACGTTACTGGCACAAGCACTTATCAACTAACTAACACTGTGGGCGTTAATAGGCCGCTTGATCAAAATGTATTAGTTAAAAATAATCAAACAATTTTAAAACCAGCCAGCGCAACTTACTTTACAATGCAAAATGGTAACTTGTCTTATTCATTAGCAGACCATAAGTATGTTGGAGTTAGCATTGATTCCAGCGATATCAAAGTCTACAAAAATGCAAATTTATTAACATTTGGCCCAGGATATACTGTGTTATTTGATTATGCTGATTCATTGTACGGTGTGTTAGAAAGCTCTATAATAATAGACGGCGGTACTGGATATGTATTAGGTGAAACATTAGATGCAGAAGGCGGCACCGTCGGACCGTCTGGTTCCGGAGCTAAGTTTCAAGTCTCACAAGTTAACGGCATGGGAACTATTCAGCAAATTGAATTAATTGATGCAGGTTCCTACATAACTGCTCCAACAGCACCATTTGTATTAGTTGGCGGAACAGGCACTGCCGCTGCGATTACTGCAGAGTTTGAGCTTATAGAAGATCATCCTAACATCACAATTAATTTAAAACCAGGCATGTTTACTAATAATGCAAAGCTAACTGTATTAGTAGACTCCGATGCTGACTACGTAATTAATTCTAATAACACTATAACTTTTAATAAGATATTTGCTAACAACACACCTATCACAATTACCAGTTATTATAATCACAATATATTAGGTATCGAGCGTACAATAGATACATTAGTTCCTGCTATCTCTGTTACAAACGGCACTACTGAATATTATGAGTTATCTGGAAAACTTGGTGGACTATTTAAACTTAGAAACACCGCAGTAGCTGGCGACTTTGTTTGGGTAATTAAGAACAGCGAGTTCTTAATGCATAATATTGACTATGTCTTAGAAGACGATCTAATCACAGTTAGATTAAAAGATTACTTATTCGATACTGATGTTATTCAAATAATGGCCTTTACTAACACAGTAGTCCATGAAAATTTTGCCTACATGCAGTTTAAAGACATGTTGAATCGTGTGCATTACAAACGCCTTAACAAAGCTAAGTCTACGTTATTGTCAAAGGATTTAACTCAGTTTGATGTTAGTATTACTGTAGATGATTCTACAGTGTTGGATACTCCAAATGCTGCAAAAAATGTTCCTGGCATTATCGAAATCAATGGCGAGCGTATTGAATACTTTGTTAAAGTTGGTAACGTATTAAGCCAGATACGTCGAGGTACTTTAGGTACAGGTGTTCCTGCATACCACAGTAAGGATAGTAATGTACAAAATATAGGCTCAAGTGAAAGATCGGAGTACAAGGATGAATTTATTGTTACAACACACACGTCTGACGGTGTTTCAAGAATAGTTGCACTGCCGTACATTCCAAAGATAAACGATATGGAAGTATTTGTAGGCGGCCTACGACTTAAGAAAAATCAATATAAGATTTACGGAAAGTTAGATCAAGGAAATGTAGTAGACCCCGAGTATCCAGAAAGTACAGCAGGAGACATCACGTTGCCCGCTGAATTTAGTATAACAGGTCGAGCAGAGCTTCGATTAACAACTATCCCTCCTATGGGCGTAAAGATTTCCGTAATTAAAAAGCAAGGTAAACTTTGGAATGATGTTGGACAGCGATTAGCTAAGTCTAACAATATTGTTGCTAACTTTATTAAAGAAGCCGCCAGTCCTTGGGTAGACACATACCTGGATAAATATGAAAACAGAATAGTTAGTAGTGACGGAAATCCGTTACAAACCGGCGACGGAGAACCACTGGAATATTAAAATATGGCAACAATTAACTCTTTACCTACCATTGTAACTCCCGCAGCCGATTCTGTAGTTGTAGTTACAGATAGCACATCTTCTAAGAAAATTACCATTTCTGATTTAAGAAATGCAATGATTCCGACAGCGTCTTCGGTAACCGCTGGCGCAGTAAAAATTGGCACCGGGTTGCAAATTAATCAAGCAGGGGTAGTTTCAGTATCTAACTACAGCGGATATACATTACCGGCAGCAACTAATGGCTCGCTCGGTGGCGTCATTGTAGGCAACGGACTTACTGTATCTGCAGAAGGTGTATTAAATCTTAGCTCGTTAGTAATACCTGTTGCAAGTAGGTTTGTTTCAGGTACTGTAAAAGTTGGCACCGGCCTGCAAATAGACACTAATGGCGTTTTAAACAACACAATTCCAGTATACCAGTTACCGTCAGCAACTCAATCAGTATTAGGTGGCATCAAAGTGGGATACGGATTAGTAATGACTAATTCGTTTCTATCAACTGAAGCAAAAACTTATGTAGTTGAAGGGAATCAGTTAATCGATGAAGATTATACCACTGCTGATAACAAGGTTTTATACAGTGTTGGCCCTGTAACTATCGGTAGAACTGCAACTTTTACAATTGAAAAAGCAGCAACTTGGACTATCTATACCCCAGGTGTGAGCGAAGTTTATATTCCACCACCACCGCCAGTTGTTCCAATTCAAGAGCAAGATACACTAATTATCGATAATTACAGTATAGCCAATGGAAAAATAGCGTCAAGTATCGGTCCTATAACTATCGATCGCAACGTCACTGTAGAGATAGCCCCATTAAGTACGTGGGTTATTTTTTAAATAAATACATCATCAGGAGTAATTCAAAAATGGCAAATCTTAAACTTTTAGGCGCAGTTTCCGGCTATACCGAGCTGGCTGCGGCCGATAATGCTGTGCCTACAGTATTTGTTCTTCCAGCAGCTGACGGAACAGTTGGACAAGTATTGAGCACAAACGGTAACGGTACTTTACAATTTACTACAGTACAAGCAGGCGGCGCAAATTATACACTTCCAATTGCATCAACATTAACATTGGGCGGTGTAAGGGTTGACGGTACATCTATCACAATTAACGGTTCGGGAGTTATTTCCGGAGCGTCTACTTACACGCTTCCTGCTGCATCAAGCACGGTGTTAGGAGGTGTTAAAGTAGGAAACGGACTTGAAATAGTCAGTGGTGTTCTTAGTGCAACCGGCACTGCTACTGCAACACAATCTGATTCATTAAAGGTTGGTGCAAACTACAGACAAGCAGCTATTGATGAAGCAAGTCAAGGCACAGCTTATACCGTTGCTTGTAGAGATCTTGACGGCAATTTAAATGCAGTATTGTTTCAAGGTACTGCAACAAGTTCCTTATTTGCTGACTTAGCTGAACGTTATACAGCTGATGCAACATATGCTCCGGGCACAGTTCTTGAATTTGGCGGCTCCCACGAAGTTACCATTGCACAAGACGATACTCGTCGAGTTGCAGGCGTAGTTTCGTCACATCCGGGTTTCATTATGAATAATGCACTACAAGGTACTCATGTTGCAACTGTTGCGTTACAAGGTCGAGTACCATGTAAAGTAAGAGGAACAATACGTAAAGGTGACATGTTAGTAAGCGCAGGCGGCGGCTTTGCTCGTCCAACACAGACTCCACAAGTTGGTTCTGTAATTGGTAAAGCTCTCGAAGACTTTGATGGTGCTGAAGGCGTTATTGAAGTAGTAGTAGGCAGACTATAATCAACAAAGAGAAGAACATGCAAGGTAAAGATCTAACCGGAATTCACATAGAAGGGCATATCAAAATTTGGTATCCCGAAACAGGCGAAGTAGCAATTAACAAGCGTAATGCCATTCATTATGAAAATATGAGTATTGCTCTTGCTGATAGCATTGCCAATCAAGGCCAAGGATTTATCAATACCATGGCGTTCGGCAATGGCGGCACCAGTGTAGATCCAACCGGCATTATCACATACCTTACTCCTAATTCAACAGGCACAAATGCCGGACTGTATAATCAAACATATTCTAAAGTTATTAATGATAGAACATCATCGAACTTGGACCCAGTTCGAAACAGAGTAGAGACACGCCACGTTACTGGAAAAAATTACACTGATGTATTTGTTACCTGTTTATTAGACTACGGCGAACCAAGCGGCCAAGAAGCCTTTGACAATACCAGCAACAATGACAGTAATTATGTATTTGATGAGTTAGGTCTTGTTTCTTTCAGTACATCTGGCAATCCCCGCCTGCTAACTCACGTTATCTTTCACCCGGTGCAAAAATCTTTGAATAGACTTATTCAAATTGATTATACTGTTAGAATTCAAAGCCTTACGGGTTTAAGTGAGGTTGCGTAATGGCTTATACAATTCCGTTTACTGATACCGCAACTAATCCAGATCCGATTAGTGTTCCGGATCAGACTCTTAATAATTATGACACCAGCTTAACATTTGTAGGTAAAAACTTTCCAGGCTATGCTCAAAGTATTGGTAAAAACTTTTTACAACTCTTAGAACATTTCGCAGGCCCAACTGAACCTCCGAATAAAATAAGAGGACAATTATGGTATGATACTGGTACTTCTGTAAGTCCAGCTCGCCCTCAACTTAAAGTATACGACGGCACCCGATGGACTGAAGCCGGCAACTTAAAGAAAGGCACAATCCAACCCAGCGCCGAAAACAGTGTTCTTGGCGATTTGTGGGTTGATATTGCTAATCAGCAACTGTATTTGTATGCAGGTAGCGGATGGGTATTAGTTGGCCCACAATTTAGTGAAGGCAGTCTTTCGGGACTAAAAGCTGAACCCATTATTGATAGAGATACTAATACAGCAAAAACTGTTTTAATTTTTTATGTTAGCGACTTGCCGGTAATCATTATTAGCAAAGATACATTTACACCTAAAGTATCAATTATTGGATTCGATATTCTTAGACAAGGTATTAATTTATCAGGGTACGACTTTGACCTTGATGGGTCAATGTTAAACAAGTTTTGGGGTACAAGTGAAAAATCTAATGCACTTGTCATAGGAAATAATACAATTGCAGCCGCAAATTTTTTAAGAAGCGATGCAGTTAGCACAACAAATTATACACTTAATGTACGAAATGGTGGCGGCATTGTTATAGGTTCGTCACTTGAAACATCATTAACTACTTCAGTATCGGGCGCCATCCTTAATCATAAAACTCCTGGCAGTCCTATCTTATTAAAAACAACTACCACAGGCGGCATTTCTAATACTGTAATAACAGTTACCGGTGATCGTAAAGTTGGTATTAATACTAACCCTACAGCTACACTTGATATTAACGGTAGCTTCCAAGTTAACGGTCGACTAACTTCAACGAATACAACTGCATCAACTGATTCAAATAGTGGAGCAATTGTTGTATTAGGCGGTGTGGGCGTTGGTGGCGCACTGAACGTAGGCGGAAATACTAAAATAAGCGGCCACTTAACAGTTGGCGCTTTTGCAACTGCAGGTATTGGTATTGCATCAAGCAGAAATGAATATCACGATATAGGCTCGTCTGGATTAAGATTTAAACATGTATACTCTAAAAACTTTACCGGAGATGTGTTTACTGGTAGCTTCGAAGGCGGGCTTACTGGTAACGTAAACGGTTCAGCTGCCCGACTATCTAACACATCTGCGTTTTCTATGACTGGTGATGTTACCAGCAATACTATTCCGTTTAACGGATCGTCGTTAGTTGAAACAAAAAATATTCTTACCATTGCCAGAAATGCATTGGGTATCGCAACAATTACAACTACTACTCCTCATTCTTATGTAACAGGTTATATTGTTTCTGTAAGTTGCTCAAATGCTACATTTAATTCAATTAGTACACCAATCATAATTACTGGCCCGTCTACTTTTACATATCAAAGTTCTGGAGCAACAGTTAGTTCTGGAACTTCAGCAACTGGCACTATTACTGTTACTCCAGGCGGAAGTTTTACAACAGTTATTAGCGATAGTATTATTGCAGACAAAACAGAACTTGTTACATCAAGCGATGCTGATTATTTTCTTGTTTACAGAGCAACAGCAAGTCCTACACTAAGAAAGATTAGTAAAGCAACTTTATTTTCCACAGCAGGAACAGTACCAGTAGGATCTATTATGCCCTTTGGTGGCGACACTCCGCCGGCTGGTTACTTATTATGCGACGGCAGCGAACAAAGTAAGAGCGTATATGGTGATTTGTTTAGCATAATTGGATACAAATATAAGGCTTCAGGATTGTTGACAGGATATCAGACATTTGCATTACCAGACTTAAGAGGCCGCTTTCCGTTGGGTCGTGATGACATGGATAATGCTAATACTGTTAATCTTGAAATTACTGCATCGAATGCATCAAGAGCAGCAATAACAGCCATAGGTTCAATTTCTACTACCTTTGTTATTTTAAATTCTGCCACAATACATGGACCTTTTCAAGCAGGTAAAGCCCTTGAAGGTTCAGGCCTTGATATCACAGGCGGCCCTGTAATTATTACAGCAGTAGCAAATAATACTCCTTCAGTTGGATATACAACAATTACAGTTTCTATGCAATCGCAGACTACTACGTATCCAGCTGCTACTGGGTTAACTCTACGATCGTTAGGTCTCATAGATGCAGGCGGCGGAGCAGCTGGCAGAGTAGCCAGTGCAACTACGATTGGTAACGTTAGCGGAACAGCTGAAAAAACACTCGGAGTTAATCAGCTACCTGAGCACTTACATGATTTAAAAGATACATCAAACAATCAATATTATGCGCTGAGAGATGCTGACGGCACTCCGCCAGAATTAGAAGTATCAGAAGGCAATGTTCACTTTACTTCAGGTAGAGGACATTTCTTAAAGAATAGCGGCGGCATTAAAACTACAGGTAGTCTTGGACAGCCAGTGGATATAATGAACCCTTATCAAACAATTAACTATGTTATTTTTACTGGTAGGATTTTATAATGACTTACAAGATTAATAAAACAGACGGCAGTCTATTAACAGAAGTCATTGACAGTGCAGTAGATACTACTGCTACAGATTTAGCCCTTATAGGTAAAAATGTCACAGGCTACGGCGAATATTTAAATGAAAATTTTGTTAAACTATTAGAAAATTTTGCCAGTACCAGCGAGCCTAACAATCCTATTGTAGGCCAAGTATGGTTCGATCTAAGTGAAAACAGATTAAAAGTATACGACGGCAACGGATTTAGAATCGGCAGCGGCCCCATTGTTAGCGGCACTGCACCGTTAAATCCAATACAAGGTGATTTCTGGATTGACAGTAACGAAAATCAACTTTATTTTTATGATGGTACAGACAGAGTTCTTGCAGGCCCAGTTTATAAAGACAGTCAAGGGTTGTCTGGATTTGATGTAGAGACAATAGCAGATACAGACGGAAACTCACGAGTAATTGTTAAAGTTTGGGCAAGCCAAACGCTAATGGGTATCTTTAGCAAATACACAGAATTTACTCCTGCAAGTTTAATACCAGGTTACACTGGGTCAATCAAAACAGGATTCAATGCCGGATCACTTGACGGGTTTAAAATACACGCCCGAGCAGAAAGTGCTGATGCATTAGTTAATGCAGTAGGTGAATTAAAACCTGCATCAAGTTTTATGTTTACAGATGATGATAATGTCACCACTGGCAGCATCACTATTAATAATCCTGTACCGTTATCATTAGGTGTTGGCAATGAAAATACTATTGTTGTATCTGCAGGTACAATGCAAATACGAAGTAATGCTATTGGCCAAGATTTTAAAATAACTACACGCCCGTCGTCAATATTGCCATTTGCTGACGCAATTATGATTAAGTCTGCATCTAACAGGGTAGGTATTTTTAATGCTGATCCGCAACAAATGTTGCATGTTGGTACACCAGCTGCTCCTGGCAATGTAATCATTGAAGGTAGCTTAACTGTTAACGGCACGACTACTACAATTAATTCTACAGTACTTTCAGTTGATGACATTAATATTATTCTTGGCGATACTGCATCTCCTACTGATGTAACTGCTAACGGTGGCGGTTTTACTTTAAGAGGTACTACTAACAAAACATTAACTTGGAATGACGCTACTGATTCGTGGACATCTAATCAAAATTTTGATATTGGATTTGGTAAGTCGTATAAAATTAACGGCACTGATATTTTAACGGCATCAACACTTGGATCAACTGTAGTTAATAGTAGTCTAACTTCGTTAGGCACACTTACAACTTTACGTGTAGGAAACTTACAAGCTACTGGTAATACAATTACTTCTACTTCAGGTAACGTTGTTATTAGTCCATTTGGCACTGCCACAGTTGACGTTGCATCGAGTTATATTACCAGTGTATTAACACCGGATCCTAACCCTGCGGTAACTGCACAAAGAACTTATGCAGTTAACAAAGCATACGTTGATGACCTTATTGGAGTATTAGGATCTTCTTGGGTTGTAGTAAATACGGACTATCAAGCAACTGCTGGAGATAGATTATTAGTAAGTACTAACTCCGGGCCAATTTCTATACTGTTACCTAAAACACCGGCTGTAGGTGATCAAATACGTTTTATAGATTTAGACGGTACATTTGACACTGACAACTTAACAATTAAACGTTATAGAGAACCGGATCTTGCATCGCTTGGCGGCACTTCTGGATTTAGCTCCATAGGGACATATACCGCAGTGCCTACCACAGCAGTTACCGGTATAGGTACTGGTTTAGAAGTTACCGTTAGGTTAACTGCTACGGGAACTACATATACTTCAGCAAATACTACAATAACAGTAGTGGAGCAAGGCAACAACTACCTTGACACAAACACAATTAAGATTCTTGGTACTGACATTGGCGGAGTAAGTCCGGCTAACGATCTTATCTTTGATATTAAATTAGATAATATTCTTGCTTTAAATTCGGATCTTGTACTTGACAAAGCTGACAATGCATTTGGTTTAATCTATGCTAATGCCCCGCAAGGATGGAAATATGTTGAGAATTTAGATATTGTTGGCGGTATCATTACCGCGGACGTAATAGGTAATCTAACCGGGAACGTAACTGGAGATGTAACTGGAGATGTAACTGGTAACTTAGTTGGGGACGTAACCGGTAACGTAAACGGAACAGTTACTGGCATGTTAATTGGAAACGTAATTGGCAACGTAACTGGGAACGTAACTGGCGATATAACTGGAAATGTAACTGGCAACTTACTTGGCAATGTAACCGGTAATATAGTCGGGGATATAACTACAAGTAATATTCTAAGCGCACTATCGTTACAAATCAGTGCTGCAAGAAATGTTGAGTTAAACATTCCTATGCAGTTAAAAGCATACGATACTTCTACAAGAGATACGTTATCATACAGGGGGTTGATTTATAATTCAACCTCAAAAATGGTTCAATATTATGATGGTGTCACAGGATTGTGGCAAAATTGCGGATTAGACAATAATAATTCTGTCCCGCGATTTAGATTGCCAACATACTCGGCAGCCAGCATAGCTACATTAACTGCTGTGCAAGCAGGTGAAGTAGTGTTTGATACCGATACATTGAAAGCAAAAGTTTTTGACGGTACAGTATGGCGGGATTTGTGGTGATATACAAATACTTTATTACATAAATATATGAGTTTAGGGGTTAATCAAAATGTCGTATAGCATAGACAAATACAATGGAACAACGATAGCAGTAGTTGAGGATGGTACTATTGATAGTACTCTCGATATCAAATTGATAGGTAAAAACTACGCAGGCTACGGCGAAGTTCAGAATGAAAATTTTGTACACTTATTAGAAAATTTTGCAGGAAGTGCTTCACCACCGCGCCCTATAACAGGTCAAATTTGGTACGACATTTCTACAAAGAAAATTAAATTTTACGATGCGTCCTCTGCACGTTGGAGAACTGCTGGCGGAGCTGAAAGCGCAGCTGGTCCTACAGGCCCAATAGGCCTTGGACAGGGCGACTTTTGGTGGGAAACAAATAACAAACAGTTATATGTATACGATGGATTATCTTATGTTTTAGTGGGTCCACAAGGTGTTGCTGGATTAGGCACAACACAAATGAAATCAGTTAGCGTTACAGACAATGCTACCGGCGCAAGTCATGCTATTGTTCAAGGTATCACTAACGGCGAAGTAATGATGATAATCTCGGCAGACGAGTTTACTCTTAGCCTTGCCAGCGCAATTCCCGGATTTGGCACAATTAAAGAAGGTATTACGTTAGTTAACACTGACAATTCAGACGGTATTACAGACATTGGCTCTGGTAGAATTATCTGGGGAACTACCAGTAACGCTTTAAAATTAGGTGGTCACGGAATTGGCGATTTTGTTTTAGTAACTCCTGGCGGTATTGAGTTTGACAGTATTGTTAGCTTTGTCGACGAAGGCTGGGTACTTGGTGACGATAATGACCTTGCAGTTTTTATTGATCCTACCGATTCAATTACTCCAATTGTTAAAACCTTAAATAACGATACAATTAAATTCCAAACTTATAATTCAGCCGCACCAGCAGTGCCCCATAAGCCTATGACGTTGCAAGGCGCACACATTTTGCCAGGCAACGATGTTACTACTGACTTAGGTGCCGCGTTGACTAAGTTTAGAAATGTCTATGCTGGATCAGTTTACGGTAACGGAGCAAACATAACAGCATTAAATGCTACAGAGTTAACAACAGGAACAGTTCCGGCAGCTCGTTTATCAGGATCATACACAATTAATATTGTTGGCTCAGCGACTTCAGCAGGAACTGCTACTACAGCAACACAAGCTGGCTCGTTAGAAGTTGGCACCGGAACTTATAGAATAGCTAAGGTAGATAGCTTAGGAGTTGGTACTCCTAATACTATTGCTTGTCGAGATTTTGACGGCAACTTAAATGCAGTACTGTTCCAAGGCACAGCAACATCAGCATTGTTTGCTGACTTAGCCGAAAAATACTTAGCAGACGAAGAATATGAAATTGGCACAGTAGTTGTTGTAGGCGGCGAAGCCGAAGTCACAGCTTGTCAACTTGGCGAACGAGCATTTGGTGCTGTTTCGGGTAGCCCAGCTTACATGATGAATGCAGGATTAGAAGGCGGTACTTACATCGCTTTAAAAGGCCGCGTTCCGGTAAAAGTTTTAGGGCCAGTACGTAAAGGTGATAAATTAATAGCAGCAGGCAACGGTTGTGCAGGATCAGCCCATGTTATATTGAAGAACATGGCTATACGAGCAGGTAGTTTCCCAGATACGTTTGCTATCGCACTTGAAAACAGCGACGATGACGGAATTAAACTCGTCGAAGCAATTATATTATAAGGAACAACTAAAATGGCAGAAATGGCAGTAGGCTCGAGAGCCACTACAGCAGACTATAATAATGTCCAAACTTCGATATCAAATATTCTCGGAGTTGGAACAGGCACCAGCGGTTACGGGCAGACACTTGCAAGTGCCCAAGTTAGCCCTGGCGCAGTTATTACAGCCGCACAATGGAATAATTTAAGATCTGATCTTGCAAGAGCTCGTATGCACCAAACAGGTAACGCTGTTACTGATGGACTTGCAAGTAACTCTGCTAACCGTGGATCACCATATCAAGTACTTCAAATTATTACCAGCAGTACTACTATTAGTGATAGTATTCGAGATCAGTATACTCAATTCTCATCCGGTACAAACAGTCAACGAGACCTTGCAGTTGAATTAACACCTAACATTGCTTTACTTGGTGTACAGCCTTCTATCACTGGCGCTTTCGGCGGAACAAGTTTGCAACAATCTCGATCGATAGTTATCACGGTAACGTTTTCAGGCTATGGAGCCATATCGGCAACTAATCACGCTCGTGCATTTTTTAACGCAGGCGGCGCACTACAGTTTACAACGTCACGAACTGGCACAGCAGCAAATTCAAAAGACACAGATTGGACATCAATGTTAAGCGGTATTGGCGAGTTTTATTTTAGAAATTCTTCAAGTAGCTTGTTAAGCGGATCGTACAACAGCGGCGGCAGTATTGCAACTGGTACTGGTTACAGTACATTGCCGGCTACAGGTGCCGGTGTAAATGGCGGCACAAACTTATTAGTTCAAACATCTTCTGCATCTAAATATGCAGAAAATAGATTTTACATCTCAGCTAAGAAAACTAACGCATACACATTAGAATTTACTTTCTCTTATCAAGATTTAGATGTAGGTGATCTTCCAGTTGGCGCACCTCCTCCGCCATACGGGCCATTAATTGACGAACCAGTAACGGGTACCATTGGTATTGTTGCACGTTACACACAACCAACTGGCAGTAACGTCAGCGTTAATGCTCCGACGGGCTCAGTAGGACTCTGGCTCGTATAAAAAACTTCAAAAGAGTTGACAACTCCCAGACAAATATAGTAATATATACTATATTCCTGGGAGTTTTTTGTGGACGAAAAGATTGAAAAAGCATTTGGCATTGCCAATTACATGGCCACCTTATCAGGCCAAAAGCAAATTCTTAAAGAAGAATATCATCAAAGTTTAATTTTTTATCATAATGGTGGCATGTTTACAGCTACTCGAGAATTGATAAATTTTGTAAAAACATTGACTGATATTAGTGACGCTAACAACGCAGTTTTAGTTGATACTAACGAGTTGCCTATTGATATTGATAATCTTGATAAGTTTCTTGAAACAGCGTTAGCAACTTACCAATATGCAATAAATGCATACTACACTGCCTATTCAACTTTGAGAAAGAATAGAACTGTTGAAGGCATTATGAGTCTATGACACAGGGAGTTTTATTATTTGCTCAAAATAATTCAATAGTTGATTACACTAAGTTGGCAGTCTATGCAGCCACACGAGTAAAAGAGCATCTTAATAAACCTGTATGTGTAGTTACTAACAATAAAGCTCAACTGTTAATTAATGATACTGAGAAGGTAGTTGATTGTATTGTTGAAATAGATGAGCAATCACCTTACACCAAATACTTTTACGATGGTGCAGAAACAAGTGTTAACTTACAATGGAACAACACCAGCAGGTCTAATGCATTTTTACTATCTCCATACGACGAAACATTAGTAATTGATGTTGATTATATTATTAACTCTCCTACGTTACAGTATTGCTGGCTACAGCCTCAAGATTTTTTAATTTATAAACATTCATTCGATATTGCACAGTGGCGAGATCAACAAGAGTTTGACCATATTAGTCAGTATTCAATTCCATTCTACTGGGCAACTGCTTTCTGGTTTAGGAAAAATAAAATAACAGAAAGTTTCTTTGAATTAGTTTCACATATCAAGACTAATTGGCACTATTATAAGTACATCTATCAAATACACAGCACTAATTTTAGAAATGATTTTGGATTTAGTATTGCCCTTCATATGATGAATGGGTTTGACGTCAACGGCTTTGCTCAACACTTGCCCAGTAAGATGTTTTATATAACTGATCGAGATTATTTGACTAAGTCAGTAGGTAATATAATGCATTTCTTAGTTGAAAAAGAAGGCGCCCCCGGTGATTACATACATCTTAAGACAAATAATCTTGATATGCATGTTATGAACAAGTTTAGTTTACTAAGGTGTATAGAAAATGTCTAAAGGTCACGTATTCATAGCTCAGAATAGTGACGTTGACTATGTACGTCAGGCCTGCGCATTGGCTCTATCTATTAAACGGTTTAACAAAATAGAAAATAAAACTTGTTTAATTACCAATGATATAGTTCCTGAAGTGTATAAACACGCATTTGATTATATCATTCCTATACCATGGGGTGATCTTGCTGCTGAGACCAGTTGGAAAATTGAAAACCGTTGGAAAATTATACATGCAAGCCCTTTCAAAGAAAACATTGTATATGATGTAGACATGTTGTTATTAAATTCTAACGATCATTGGTGGCAACATTTTTCTAATCATAATTTAATGTTTACATCTACAGTAGTAGATTATAGAAAGAATCCTGTTACCAGTGATTTTTATAGAAAAACATTTACAGCTAACCAACTACCCAACATATATGTAGGCGCATTTTATTTTAAAAAGAATGCAACGTCATTTGAATTTTTTAAATGGCTTGACGTTATTACTAAAAATTGGCAAGAGTTTTATAAAGAATTTTTACCTAACTCTACACAAAAATTTTGCAGTATAGATGTAAGCGCAGCTCTTGCAATTAAATTTATGGGTTGTGAAGATACAGTTGTTGTTCCTGGAACAATAATACCGAGTTTTACTCACATGAAGCCAGCTATACAAGGCTGGAATACTATCCCGTTAAAATGGACTCATGTTCTTAGTTCCTATTTAGATGATAACTGCAATCTAATAGTGGGCAATGTTAAACAACAGGGAGTGTTTCACTATGTTGAAGATGAGTTCCTAACAGAAGATATGATGCTGAAGTTATCTAAAGTATGATTATACGACCACCTACAATAATTTATTGGTATGTACAGTACGATGCAACAGGGAAAGTCCATGCATTAAGCAACGTGCCGTCGACTGTTAATAGAAATTTTGAAATTGATAGAGAACTTGTTAAAGAGTTCATGGCTTTCGGTACAAAAAAAGCCGATAATTACACTATCGAATACTTTTTTAATCTCAGTAAAGGCATAATTGAAAAAGAAGAAGAGCAAGTCATTGTTCAAAATAATATGCCTTACTTAATTCCCCGTACTAAGTCTTATAATAACGAAATAACTATAGAACATTATACCAGCGAAGCAAAATGGAGAATATCTGTAAGGGAAGATATTAAGGATAAATTAGAGATAGCATCTTCTTTTTTGTTTTTTGTTTCTAAAAAAGATAACCCGCATATATTGTATACTACAATTCATGTAGATACTATTAAAATAAATGAAGATATACCGTTTAAAACCAAAGTTGAACTAAATTTATCTAAGTTTAGTTTAGTAACAAACAAACGTTTTAACTCTTACGGTATTAAGGAAATAGAATGAGTCAAAAATTTAAAGTAACAGACTGCGATATTGTATATCTCAGTTATGACGAACCAAATGCAGAAGAAAATTATGCCGATTTATTAACAAAAGTGCCATGGGCAAAACGGGTCCACGGAGTTGAAGGCAGTGATGCCGCACACAAGGCCTGTGCTCGAATTTGCGAAACAGAAAGACTTATAGTTGTTGACGGCGATAATAAAATTCGCCCCGAGTTCCTAAAGCAGGAAATTGAATTCAAAGATGAAGTAGATCTTAATCAAAGTGTAATTAGTTGGGGAGCCCAAAATGTTATTAACGGATTAATCTACGGCAACGGCGGAATTAAATGCTGGCCGACAAAGTTAGTTCTTGATATGAAAACTCACGAAGCTGCTGAGAGTGACAATGCTAAAACTCAGGTTGACTTTTGTTGGGATATTAATTATATACAAATGGAACAATGCATGAGTGATGTGTATAATAATGCCACTCCGCAACAAGCATGGAGAGCAGGTTTCCGCGAAGGTGTAAAGATGGGATTAAACGAAGGTTCAAAAGTTGATCCTTTAAATTTTAGCAAAGTAGTACATTGGAAAAATTTTCAAAGATTATTAGTATGGATGCACATAGGCCTTGATGTTAAAAACGGTATATGGGCAATCTATGGAGCCCGTCAAGGCTGTTATATGACTAACTGCACAGACTGGGACTATGTCAATGTGCGTGATTTCAAATGGTTAAACACTTATTGGCAAACCGACGATAGTCAAATTACAGACAAAATGTTGCCTTATGAAATTATGGGCATTGGCGAAACGCTTAAACATGAATTAAGTTTATCAATGGCAGATGCATTCACTCCTGAACAAAGTAAGTTATTTAAATCTCTGTATACTAATCCTCCTCGTATGCCAAATACATTTATTGTAGGAAAATAATGTACGATATTGTATTCATTAGCTATCAAGAACCTGACGCCGACGATCATTGGAATCTTTTAAAAAATAGATTTCCGTTTGCAAAACGAGTTCACGGAGTAAAAGGAATACACCAAGCACATATCACTGCCGCAGGACGCTGCTTTACTGAGATGATTTGGGTAGTCGATGGCGATGCTATCATATTAGATACTTTTATGTTTAAGTATACTCCTCGAGATACTGAATATGTTCATGTATGGCGTAGTTGTAATCCAGTTAATGATCTTGAATACGGCAACGGCGGAGTTAAACTGTTACCAAGACTTATGACATTAAACATGGATGTGTCTAAACCTGATATGACTACCAGCATCAGTACAAAGTTTCAAAAGGTAGAAGAAATTTCAAACGTAACTGCATTTAACAGCGATCCGTTTAACACATGGAAATCAGCATTTAGAGAATGTACTAAGTTAGCCAGTGCAGTAATAGATAGGCAGAAACAAATAGAAACTGATATTAGATTAGATGCATGGTGCTCTATGGGCATTGATAGATTGCACGGGGAATATTCTATTAAAGGTGCTATCGCAGGTAGAGAATACGGTAGGCAACATGTGGGAAACATAGAAGCATTAAAATTAATTAATAATTTTGAATGGCTTAACCAACAATTTAAGGAATCGATATGAGTGAAAGTACAAGTAGTAGTGAATTTTTGTTAGGTATCGAAGAATATTTAAAATTTATTAATGAACTTAATAAGTCTGAAATGATTCATGTGCTATCAAAGGCCTTAGCCAGTTCTGAACCAGAAATTGAATCAATTAAAACTTATTTTCAATTTCTTACAACTGACATCAAAAATAAAAATAAAAATCTTGCAGACCTGTTGCATGGATTTTATAAAATATCATCAAATATCCAATCGTTACAACTTGTATTACAATACCTTAATAAGATATTAAGAGACGAGGGATTTGAAATAGAAGCTGATTTAGCCAAAAGTTTTTTACGAGGATTAGATGAAGGAAACTTTATTGATATTGTTTCAACAGCATATATGTCAATGCTTGATACACAATTTCCAAACGATAAAATTTTTCGAGGACTTGCAAGTTATATTAAAAATAACAAAGAAAAAAATGCAATTCACGACGCATTGAGCAGAAGTCAAATGAAAAGCAAAATTTGGCTTATAGAAGAACTTGCTAAGATAGATACACACTATAACAATGTAGCAGTAATGGCAGGTTGGTTTGGCCAACTCAAAGCTATATATGAAAAGAAATGTACATATGCAAAGATGAGAATTGTTGAAATAGATAGAGCAGCTTGCGAAACCAGCGATTATATTTTCAATTTGAGTAATTTAGAAAATTACAAAGTAAAAAGTATTTTTGCTAATATTAGTAATTTAATTTTGCACAAGAATGGATATGAGTGGGATGTTGAAAATTTTAAAGAAGGTACCGCGTACAGTGAAAAATTCTTGCCAGACTTAATTATTAACACCAGCGCAGAACATATGACTGAGGAATGGTACAATCAAATTCGATTTAAAGAAATGGAAAGTAATCCAATTGTTGCTATACAAAGTAATAATTTATTTGATATACCAGAACACATTAATTGTGTTCACAGCATTGATCATATGAAGAAGAAATTTCCAATGAAAGAAATTCTTTATGAAGGTGAACTACAGTTAAAAGGATATAAGCGAGTTATGCTTATAGGAAGACCATGATTGATTTAGAAACATTTGATTTAAGAACTTTACAAAAAGAAGCAGCCAGAGCCTTATCTGCCATGAGTGCTACAAATAATAATATTCATAAATTTAATCAACAAGCACACCATGACAGTCAGAAATGGTACAAAGCAGTAATATCTTGGTACATGAATCAATACGGTGATTTGCCAAGTCGTGTTGGACCCGGTACATTAGTTAAATTGGTAATGGAATAATGTTATACAAATATAATGATATAAAAACACTGCATCTTGAAGTTACGGACAAATGCAATGCAGCCTGCCCAATGTGTGCCAGAAACATCAATGGTGGCGAAGACAATCCGCAACTGCCTGAAGTTGAACTAACACGATCGGACGTTGAAGTTATGTTCCCCGTTGATTTTGTCAAGCAACTTGAAAGAATGTATATGTGTGGCAATTATGGAGATCCAATTGCTGCAAAAGACACACTTGAAATATTTCAATATTTTAGATTGCACAATCCTAAGATGACACTAAGCCTGCATACAAACGGCAGTGCTAAAAGTACCGAATGGTGGGCACATCTTGCAACAATATTAGGACCAAAAGGCTATGTGGTTTTTAGTGTAGACGGCCTTGAAGATACTAATCATCTGTACAGACAAAATACAGTGTTTAGCAAAATCATGACTAATGCTCAGGCGTTCATTAATGCAGGCGGTAGAGCACGTTGGGATTATATTGTATTTGCACACAACGAACATCAAGTTGAGGAAGCTGAAGCACTTGCAAAAACAATGGGCTTTGAAAAATTTCAATTTAAAAAATCTGCACGTTTCTTTAGTAATGCCAGTGGTGTAACTAAAGAAATGCATCAAAGTGCAAATAGAAAAGGTATTCAAACTACCTTATTACAACCGCCAACTAATCCTAAATATCGAAATAGTGCATTACAAGAACTTAGTAAAATTGCCAGCACAACAAACGAAATTAAGTTTCTTCCAAGCAAAGTAGTTGACTTAGATTCTATTTTAGGCAAGCAAGTGTTTCACATAGAAGAAAATAAAAAGTCTCCTATGGAAAAATACTGGGATACTGCTCATATCAAATGTAAAGTTGCCGAAGAAAAGAGCATATACGTCAGCGCCGAGGGAATAGTGCAACCTTGTTGTTGGACTGCCGGACAGATGTATGTGTGGTACTGGCATCCAGAAAGCAGTCAAATTTGGGACCTTATTAATGCTGTTGGAAAAGATAATCTCAATGCTAAGAATACTTCGTTACAGGGTATTGTAGACGGCTTGTTTTTTCAAACACTGTTGCCCGACAGTTGGAAAAAGACAAGCTGTGCAGATGGCAAACTTGCTGTATGCGCCAAGACCTGCGGCGGTAAATATGATGCCTTTACGGAACAATTCAAATGACCACAAATAAATTTTCAGAACTTTCTAATACTAACGATCCTACATGCTTATATAAATGGGCATGGAGTACAATTTTTTTACAAACAGGTAGGACATCGAGTTGTCACAGAACTTGGAATGATCAAGTAGATCATACTAATTTTGAAACATTCCACAATACTCCTACTAAGTTGGAAACACGACAAGCTATGTTAGATGGCAAGTGGCCAGGCAAGGGTTGCGAGTATTGTAAAAAAATTGAAGACGCAGGCGGCGTAAGTGACCGAGTAGATTTAAATGGCAATGCACGAATAGAATGGATTCCTAAAGAATTAATGGAAAATAATCGAGCAATTAATATTACACCTACTATGGTAGAAGTTTATTTTAGTAATCTATGTAATATGGCCTGCGTGTACTGTGATCCCGGATACAGTTCAACCTGGGAAGTTGAAGCAAGAAAACACAACTTATACTCGAAAGAATATCTTGATAAGTTAATTTTTAACAAAGATAAGTACAGTCTAATTTTAGAAAAGTTTTGGCAATGGCTTGATAAAAATGCTGCCAACCTTGAAAGATATAATATTCTTGGCGGTGAACCGTTTTATCAAGACGAGTTAGAAACAAATATTGAGTTTTTTGAAACTCATCCTTGTCCTAATTTAAAACTTACTATTTTTTCTAATCTCAAAGTTAATGAGAAAAAGTTTAAAACTATCATGGATAAAGTTAATTCTTTATTACAAAGAAAACATCTTAAAGAAGTTAAAATTACTGCCAGTATTGACTGCTGGGGTTCTCAACAAGAATACGTTAGACACGGTATAGATTTAACTCAATGGGAGAAAAACTTTTCTATTCTCGTGCATGATTATGTAGATGTTGAATTAGAATTACATGGTACAATGAGTGGCCTAACAATTAAAACTATTCCAGAGTTAACCGAGCGCATGAATGCATGGAATGTGTTTAGAAGAAGCATAAACAAAAAAACAATCTATCAAACATTCAATCTTGTAGTGCATCCTCCTTATATGGCACCAGGCATTTTCCCTACAGGTTTCTTTGATGCAGACTTTGATAGATTAGTAGCAGTTGTAGAACACGAATCAGATAAACGAACTATCCGCGGATACCAATCTACTATAAACAATGCATCACACAATCCAGATATGGTAGAAAAATTAAAAACAGAGCTGACTGCAATTGACAAACGACGAAATTTAAATTGGAGAGATCATTTTGCTTGGTTAGAGGGCAGCAATGTCTGAGTATTTAAAAACACCTACAAAAATTCAGTTTGAGTTGAGCAGTATGTGTAATGCATTATGCTTAGGATGTGTTCGCACAGACAACAATAATTTTAACAGAGCCAAGCCGTCAATACCAAAAAAGAAAATGGTAGATGTTGCTACAATAAAAAAGTTATTATCAAGTTCCGCAATGCACACTGTTAACATGCTTGAATTCTGCGGTACCATTGATGAACCATTAATGCATCCGGACTTCTTTGAACTATTAGAAGAAGCATATAACATTAATCCAAACTATCGAATTGTCATTCACACTAATGCGGGAGTTAGGTCTACTGACGAATGGGTAAAACTTGCCGTAATATTAAAAAAATTTAAAGTTCCGCATAAGGTACTGTTTTCTATTGACGGTATAGGAGAAACCCATGAATTTTATAGACAGCTAACAAGCTACAATAAAATTATCGAAAATGCAGAAGCGTTTATTAAAGCTGGCGGCAATGCAGTTTGGCAATTTTTAATTTTTCCGTGGAATCAGCATCAAGTTGAAGAAGCATCAAAATTAAGCGAACAGATGGCATTTTCTGGATTCATAACTCGTAGAGATAGATCTGTTGTCTCTGCATTGGGCACAGAAGCTATTATCACACGTAAAACTAATAATCGACGTAAAGTAACTGTAGATAGTCCAAGTATGAATGAGCTATTAGCAACGTATGAGCCTATTAATCATGCTGAGATTTTTTGTGAAAATAAAAAAGAAGGCATGTATTTTGTAAGCCACGATAGCAGGCTTTGGCCTTGTTGTTTTATACCAAACGGATTTTTCCAACATCCGTCCGTTAAGGTAGATTATTTGAAAGAAAGATTGTATAATAACTACGGAGAAGATTTTAACAACATGACTGTAACAGCAATAGACGATATTGTTAACTCGCCGTTTTTTAAAAATGATTTAGTTGAAAGTTGGAACAACGATGTTTCAACAGGTCCTTGCGGAAAAATTACTCGTTGTGCAGAAACTTGCAATGTTGAAAAATTAAAAGTTTTACCAATCGGTAAACATCGACTAATTAGAGGCGCTAATGAGTAAAACATTTTGTCCAATTCCTTGGATATTTCAAGCAGTAAGAAATAACGGAGACATACGTATTTGTTGCCAAGCTAATGTAACAGAAAATCAGGGTGTAGTTAGACATGAGGATGGCACTCCCTATAACGCCGGTCGAGACAATATGGAATCTGCTCGCAATGCTACGCTAATGAAAGATGTTCGTAAGAACATGCTCAACGGAGAATGGAGCTCGGAGTGTGGTCGCTGTCAACAGGAAGAAGATGCAGGACTTAATAGTCGCCGACAATATGAGATAGATAACTGGGATTTTAGTTTAGATAATGCAGTAGATATCACTGCTACAGACGGCACAATCTCTAATTCTAAACTACAATACTACGATCTACGTTTTGGTAACTTATGTAACCTTGCTTGCCGTATGTGCGGCCCAACAGATAGTCATACTTGGTATGAGCAATGGGTTGGCTATCACGGTGGATCAACTTATAAAGATACGCACGGAACTGTGCAGTTACTTAGAAACGAAAAAGGCCGATTAACAACTGCTGACTATGACTGGCACGGATCTGAAAGCTTCTGGGAACAAATAGAAAAGAACATCCCTAATATTGAACATGTCTATATGGCAGGCGGCGAACCTATGATGATTGAACGTCATTATGAGTTCTTGCAGAAATGTATTGATACGGGTCATAGTAAAAAAATGACCATAGAGTATAATACTAACATGAGTAACTTGCCTAATCGTGTGCTTGACATGTGGACACAGTTTAAACAAGTTCGTGTAGGCGCCAGCATTGACGGAATGGGCGAAGTATTAGAATACCAACGCTGGCCTATCAAATGGACACAGGCTTATAAAAATCTACAAAAACTTGACGAATATGCGCAGAAAAATTCTAACATAATTGCTTGGTTAGCTTTTACTGTCACGGTATACAATGTATGGCATGTTCCGGAATTTATGTGGTGGAAATTAAAAGAAAGTGGATTTGTTAAAATCAATTCCACACTGCGTAGACCTATTATTACACATCATGTAGCACACGGCCCCAAACGAACTAACATTAAACTATTACCTGCAGATATCAAAACTGAATTATCTGAGTTTTATAATGAATGGCTTATACGTTTTAAAAACGAGTTTAGCGAACCAATTGCAAAAAATGCAGAATCTATTTTGAATAGTATTCTTAAGTTTGCAAACGCCGGCGATATTTCAAACACTTTACCTGAATTTATTAAATTCACTAAGTACTTAGACCAAGAACGAGAACAGAATATTTTAACAGTCGTTCCCCAGTATTCAAAAATTTTTAAGGAATAAAATGGCAGACACATTACCACTAAAAGAAGTTGTACCAAGCAATCCGATGACAGTCAAGACATCCCAAGGCGATGTTACTATTGATATCACAGTTGTACAAAAACATCCGTTTCAAACACCTGCAAAAAAAGTTGGAATTAGATTGTCGGGCGGCGCAGACAGTGCAATTATTGCATATATGTTAGCAATTTATAAAAGAGATTACAGACCAGATCTGTTGTTACGACCAGTTACTTGTGTAAACAACTTTAAGCCATATCAAGAAATCTTTGCAAAAAATGTAGTTAAAAAAATTACTGAATTGACTGGTGTTGAATTTGACGAACATTATGTAGGGCAAGTCGACGGTGATCATTATGTAAGTCAACAAAGTACATTTAGTAATAAGTTATATGAAGAACGAAAACTTGATATACACTTTATGGGAGAAACTATGAACCCTCCTATGAACGTAGAGGATGACTGGAAATTTCACGGCGGCGGCCGTGATAATTCACGCAACGATCCAGCCCCAACATTTATTCCAGTATGTATTAATAAACCTATCAGGAATCTTAACAAACAAGGAGTTAAGGAATTATATGACCATTTTGGTGTAACTGATACACTATTCCCTGTAACAAGAAGTTGTGAAATTCATACTTTAGATTTTACTAATCATTGTGGTCGATGCTGGTTCTGTCTTGAACGTCATTGGGGATTCGGTCGTTATGTCTGATAAAGAATTACCATCTGATACATTTTGTATCTTGCCCTGGGTGCATCTAAGTACACGCCCTGACGGCAGTATGCGAGTATGCTGTACTGCAAATGCCAGTAGTGTTGGAGCCACAAACGATAAACTCCACGGGGGTATGGTTGGTGTTTTAAAAACAGATGATGGTAAACCTAATAATCTAAATGTAAGCGATTTTCAAACTGCATGGAATAGCAGTTATATGAAAAACGTTCGTAAGCAAATGCTTAACGGAGAACAACCTCCAAGTTGTCTTAAATGTTACAAAGAAGAATCTGCTGGACATAAAAGTAAACGCCAGTGGGAAACCGCCTATTGGAGTAAGCGAGTCGATGTTGATAAGTTAATTGCGGATACTGCTGAAGATGGCGGTGTGCCACCTCAGCTTGCATATATTGATTTGCGATTTGGAACAAAATGCCAACTGGCGTGTGTTATGTGTAGTCCCCATGACAGCAGTGGTTGGATTAAAGATTACAAAGCAATTTTTCCCGAAGTAGAAAATGCCAGTCTTAAACAAACAATGCTGTGGACCGACAAAGGCAGTACTAACGGAAGTAGCTATAACTGGCATAAACAAAATCCAACGTTCTGGAAACAATTCTACGAACAGATTCCTCACATGCAACAGATTTATTTTGCAGGTGGTGAAAGTTTAATTATTGAAGAACACTACGAAATTCTTGAAGAATGTATTCGTCAAGGTCATGCAAAGAATCTTGAGCTGCGCTACAACAGCAATGGCGTTGAATGGCGAGAAGATTTATTTGATCTATGGAAGCATTTCAAGTTGGTTAGATTTCACTATAGTGTTGACAGCATCGGTGAAATGAATCATTATATTCGTTATCCAAGTATGTGGGAACGCACAAAAGAAGTGTTTCATATTCTTGATACACAAACAGGCAATAACGTAGAAGTTACAGTGGCTTGTGCTGTACAGGCTTTGAACATTTATTATCTACCTGACTTTTTAAAATGGAAACTTGAAGAAGGTTTCAAGAAAATTAATATGTGGCCCTTTGGCGCAGGCGGCGTAAATTATCACTTTGTTTATCATCCACCACATTTAAATGTTAAAGTATTACCAGCTTGGTTTAAAGAAGAAGTACGTAAGAAATACGAAGCATTTTATCCATGGTGGGAAGCTAATTGGGAAAAAGGTGTACCTACGTGGCATAAAGGTAAAGTAACTTTTGAAGACTGGCGCAATGCAGAATACGGTATTGATCGCCTTGAAGGCATGTTAAAGTTTATGGAAAGTGAAGATTGGAGTAACCGTTTATCCGAGACTAAGGAATTCTTAGATCTATGCGACAAACAACGAAATTTAAACTTTGCAGAGATATTTCCAGAGATGAAGAATATTTTTAAAGATGTATAAATTTAACGAAATTGAAATGGTGCATTTGGAAGTAACTGGCAAATGCAATGCCGGATGTCCAATGTGCAGTCGTTACAATTTTGACGGTGATTTACATACAGGCATAATCGAGTCACATATTAGTAAAGATATATTTTATAAATTCTTTAATGTAAGATTTATAAAACAACTTAAACATGTTTATTTTAGCGGAGTATACGGTGACCCTTGTATGCATCCTGACCTTTTAGAGTTTTGCCAACATCTAATTTCTAACAATGTAGAAGTTAGACTGGATACTAATGCAGGCTATAGAAAACCGCAATTTTGGTCTGACCTTGCAAGAGCTGGTGTTAAAGTTAATTTTGCAGTAGACGGTTTAAAAGACACTAACCATATTTATAGACGTAATGTTATATGGGAAGTAGTCGAAGCTAATATGCGAGCATTCTCTGCTGCCGGCGGAGACGGACAATGGAATTTTATCGTATTTGAACATAACGAAAAAGATATAGAAGCCGCCGAATTATATGCTAAACAATTAAATTTTGATTTTAGAGTTAAGGTTACTCAAAAGTTTAGAAAATTTAGTACGTGGCATGTAAAGAACAACGGACAAAAAGTATTCGAACTCAAACCATCTACTATTCCGCTATATAGGCATGACAACGTTTCAAATCTTCCGTATGAGAGCTATGATAAGTTTATACCAGAAAAATTTAATTTATCAGATGCCAGATTTTCTGAATATGATAATGTAGAAATTCAATGTAAATCATTAGAGCGTAAAGAATTATTTTTAAATTTTGAAGGTTATGTATTACCCTGTTGTTATGTTGGAACACTATACGGCAATGGCCCAAATCAACAACAGTTTAAAGACGAATACGACTGGGATAAGTTTAGTTTAGTTACTCATACATTAGAAGAAGTTGTTGACAACTTATCGGTTATAAAAGACTCGTGGAGTAAAACTACAGCTGATGGAAAATTATTAACCTGTTCACAAACCTGTAATAAAGGTAAAAATGAACTTACAACATTTGTCGGAGGTGACAAAATCGAACGCTCTACATTTTGCGTCCTACCGTGGACACACGCCCAAACTAAACCAAACGGTCAAATAAAACCTTGCTGCCGATTTGATCATAAAAACGAAGCATATAAGTTAGCCGACGGCACGTTTAAATTTGATAAGTTTAATATTAATAAAGGAACTACTTATACACAGGCATTAGAATCGCCTGAGTGGCAAGAAATTCGCACATCAATGGATAATGGTGAGCGAGTTCCTGGTTGCCGTAAATGTTATCAGGAAGAAGATTTCCAATATAATTCTATATATAAAAATCCAAAGAAACGTGTACGCAGTATGCGCAGTAAAGAAAACTGGCGCTGGAACAGAGATAATCAAGATACAATAGATGCAAATGGGATTACAGAGCCTGGCAAGATTCGTTATCTTGAATTAGCCCTTGGCACCTATTGTAATTTAAAGTGTAGAACTTGTACTGCGGATCTAAGTTCTACATGGGTAGAAGATGAAACAGCTCTTAGTAAATTCTATACTGACAGACAAGTGTATAAGCCTATTATAACTGTAGAAGAAAACTGGGATGTGAGAGATTTTGAAAATGTAGAAGAAATTAAATTCACAGGCGGTGAGCCTATGCTACATCCAAATTTTATTAAGATTATTGATATTATCATTGCTACCGGTAGACAGCATTTAATTACTCTTGACATTTTTACTAATGCAAGTTGGGTTCCACGAGCAAAGGTACTTGATAGACTAAAACAATTTGGAAAAGTTGTTATTAATCTAAGCGTAGACGGAGTTGGTAAAGTAAATGATTATGTTCGAGCTCCCAGCGAGTGGCCTACTGTTGAAGAGTCTGTCACTGAATGGTTAGTAGCAGAAAATACATACCCTGATACTTATATTATTAAATGGGCACCGTGCATTAGCATTTATAATGTATGGCAGTTTGATCAAATGGTTGACTGGTGGGTTAATTTACAGCACAAAATAAAAGGACAAGGTTGGTGGCTAAGCATTACTAAAATCCAGTCTAATGATGTTATAGAAGTGCCGCAGGTTACTATGCTTGCAAACGTAGTACATGATCCTAAATATCTTTCTGCCAGTCACTATCCTGATAAGGAAGCATTAATTGCTCAATTAGTACACCATAAGAGAAATTTTGTTAGCAAAGTTAAGGCAGAGGTTAGTAGCGAAGAAGATCAATGGGCAGTTGAATTACAACTTGAAGGAATTTATAACAAAGTTGTAGGTGCATTATACGCCCCAGCGGATCCAATAATGTTAAAAACATTTATCGAATACACCGCAGACCTTGATAAGTTAAGAGGGCAGGATCTACGTACTGATATTCCGTTTTTATGGGATAAGATTAAAGATCATGTAGAATATAAAGGCAGAATGTAATGGATAATAAAACTTTTTGTCCCATGCCTTTTTGTCACGTTAATGTTAAACAAGAAGGTAAAGTAAGTGCTTGCTGGAGATATCCCGACCGTATTGGAGACTATACCAGCGAGTCAATAGTTGAGATATGGAACGGTGATAAATTAAAAACATTGCGTAAACAATTACTCAACGGAGAACGTCCCGAGGGATGCCGTAGTTGTTGGGACATGGAAGACAGTGGTGTTAAAAGCACACGTCAACAGACTACAGAAGATTATAAAAAAATTATTGATTTTAACACAGTCAAAGAAACTATAGCCGATGATTATTCGATGCCTTTAGGTAATCTAAAAAGTGTTGAAGTTAGATTTGATAATATTTGTAATTTAATGTGCCGTCATTGTAGTCCTGATTACAGCAGTGTTTGGGAAGTTGCTGTAAAGCGAGATGAATCTCTAAATAAAAAAATGATAGAGCTTGGTACATTTAGAAAACAAGAAGAGCATGTAAAACTTAATGATCAAATAATTGATGAAATTGGCAGCTTGTCGGATAATCTTGTTGAAGTAATGTTAGCCGGCGGCGAACCGTTATATCATAATAAACATTACAAGTTTATAGAATCGTTATTGCCCAATGCTGGTAAAATTATGCTCAGCTACAACAGTAATCTAACTACATTAGAGTACAAGGGAAAAAACATATTAGACTTGTGGAAGAACTTTAGACGAGTATTGCTCCGTGTAAGTATTGACGGTGATAGGGATTGCTATCAATATGTTCGTGTGCATAATGATTTAGATAAAGTAGAAGCTAATATTGCTCGAGTAATTGAATTGCCAAATACCAAAGTAAGTGCAACCTGTACAACCAGTCTGCTCAATATTACTCGATTAACCAGTGTTGTTGAATATTTTTTAAGTCTCGGCGCATACTTCCATACAAGTATTGTTCAATACCCCAGAGCTTTAAATCCTAAATTATTACCCCAAGAATTAAAAGATAAAGTCACTGCTGAATGGAAAGAATGGATCAAAGATATTGACAACAACATAGCAAAGAATGTAAAATATACACATAACACCGATTTAGAATTGCATAAGAGAAGTATTTTAAAATTTGGAAATCAAGTTGTTGATTATATGAATTCTGCAGACTGGTATAAGCACTGGTCTGAATTTGTAGATTACACTACCACGCTTGATCTACATCTTAAAACTGATATTTTAGATGTATATCCTGAATTTGACAATTACTTCACAAAGGTTGAACTATGAAAATTTTAATTACAGGTAATCCTACTAAAGGACTTGCCGCCTCATTACATAAAATTTATCCGGATGCAGAATTCGCATCAAGAGCCAACGGCTACGATTTAACAACCAAAGATGGTTATAATAAATTAGTGGCCAAGTGTACAGAGGTTGATGTGTTTATTAATTCAAGTGCGCTATGGAAATTTAATCAAACTTTATTGCTCGATGCAGTTTATAAACGTGCCGCTGAAGCTAAACATAATTTACATATTATTTCAATTGGCTCAACTACTGATAGAACTAAGAAAGCTACTTCGTGGATGTATAATGCAGAAAAGAAAGCACTTCGCGATTTTTCTAATAGCCTAAGCCTTACAGCAGTGTGGGAAGGTGGCCCTAAGGTTAACTATATCAGTTTTGGCAGTTTATCTAATGTGCAAGAAAAACATCCTGATCGTATTTGTCTTGACATAGATGTTGCTGCAAACTATATCAAATGGATTGTTGACCAGCCATCTGGAATTTGTATCAACGAACTAAGTGTAGACCCGTTACAACGATGAAAATAGCTATCTTCGGAGACAGCTTTGCAGATTGCTTGTGGTTTTCAAAATTAAAAATTCAACCCCAGAACGGCCCGGGCTGGCCTGAATTATTAGCAGAGCAGTATGATGTAATAAATTTTGCCAAAGGCGGCACAAGTCTATATTATTCGTATGATCTATTTTGCAAACATCATTCTCAATTTGATAGAGTAATATTTGTATCAAGTGCCGCTGAAAGATTTGCAGTACATTTGCCAGAATCTAACGATGTGTTTCATATAGTGCCGGGTACTGATCTTAACCAACGAATGTCAGAACTTTATCACTACAAAACGGACTTACGTATTATACAAGCAGTCGAAGATTATATATCGTATGTTTTAGATACGGAAAAAGAACGTATCTTTGGTAAATTAATGATTGATGATATATGTCGCATACGGAGCGATGTGCTATTATTGCCTGCATTTTGGATAAAAGACAATCACTTAATCCCGTTAGATCATTTTTCCTCTATGGAACAACAGTATTACAAATTATCTAAGGACACAATTAATTTAAATAACTTAACTGATTTAAGAAAATGTCATCTGACAGACGAAAACAATCAAATGGTTTATCAAAAAATAGTAGATTCTATAAACAAAAAAGTAAGTAGTATAAGTATGAGTATATCAGATTTTAAAACACCAACAAAGGAATGGAACGTGTATTGGAAGGTAATACCCTTATGAACATAGGAATTTTTGGCGATAGCCACGCCGACTGTGACTACTTGGCATGGAAAGAATATCACCGTGAAGTTGAGCCAGGATGGCCGGAACTCTTAGCAAGTACTCGGAGATTTTCTGTGACAAATTTTGCCAAAGGCGGATCCGGCACATATTATTCTTACCAGCTATTTCTAAAGCACCATTCTCAATTTGATAAAGTAATCTTTATTTCCAGTAGCACAGGCAGGTTTAATATACAATTATCTGATCGAAACCAACAAATAATTCCTGGATTTGTACACGCAGTTGAACCGGAACTAAAAAGATATCCTAAAGATTCGTTAGACTATAAAACTTTATCAGCTGCAATAGACTATTGCAAGTATGTAATGGATTTTGATAAAGAATTAATTTTTAATCAGTTACTAACATCCAACGTATCAGTAGTGCGTCCCGATGTAATATATATTCCTGCATTCCAACAAAATCAACAGTTACCCAATGATTGTATTGTATTAGCTGATGTGTCTGCTAAGGAAGAAGAGCTATTAAACACTACCCGAGCAGAATTAAGAAAAGGCGTTCCAAAGTGGGACATTAGAAAATGTCATATCAGTGAAGAACACAATAACATATTATACAAAAAAGTTCTACATGCAATTGATAATAATCAGCAATTTGCATATTTAACTGAAGCTGATATTATAAAACCATCAAAACCAATCTCGTTTTATTTTAAACCAACACCAAATGGAATGCCAGGAAATGTCTGAAGATTTAAGCTGGTCGGCATACGACTTTACAAAAATACCCTACGATGACATTGTTCGTGTAGGACAACGAACTCTACTGTACAGAGACCTGTTCACCGTAAGCTGGTTACTTGGTAGATTCTGTAACTATCGTTGTAGTTACTGCTGGCCGTATGCCCGCAGCGATAAGAAAGATCACAGACCAACAGAATTATGTTTAGCAACTATTGATGAGATTAAACGTCAAGCTCGTGAGCGTAACTTTAACAGTTTTCACTTTAGTCTCAGCGGAGGTGAGCCTACCTTTCATCCTGGATATATTGACATCCTTAATCATTTAAATGATGATGCAGAGAATACTAATTATACCAGTGTGCATATGACTACTAATATGAGCCGTAGTGTTAGATGGTTTGAAGAAGAATACTGCCCTGCAGTCAGTAAGTTTCATCGAGCAAGTATCACAGCCAGCTTACATACCGAACATGTAGACTCTCCTGAAAAAATGCAGGATTTTGCAGACAAGTTAATACTATGTCAAGAACACGATGTACAAGTAACTATTAACATGGTCATGGTTCCTGAGTGGTTTGAACGTGACTTTAATAACGCATTGTTCTTTCACAATCAAGGCATCAATGTAACGCTAAAACCTCAGAGCGATCCTACAGCCAGTAGAGTGGTAGATGGCTATACTGACGAAATGTTAAAGCGATTACACAACGGTATGCCGCAACGTGCATTCACTGAAGATAAAGCAACTAAGACCAAGTTAGTTAGCCGACCAGAACCTAAGTTTTACAAAACGCCTGATCCTATATATAAAGAAGAACATTCGAAAATTCCGCAACATTTTCAAGTTGAGTTTATTGATAAGAGTAAGAAAGTTTGGTATATGGACCAAGCAGAACGATTCAATGCATTTAACTTTAATAAGTTTAATGGTTGGGAATGTAGTAGTGGATACAGGGGTATCATCATACGTGAACCGGACGGTAGTATTAAACGTAGTTACAGTTGTCATGATGCCCCATTAGGTAACATAGAAACTGGTTTTAAATTATTTGACGGACCAATGCCTTGCCAGAGCCCCAGTTGTGTTAGTAGCGCAGATAGTAAGATACCAAAACGTGCGCCCGGCACTAAGTTACCGCTATTTCCTGGTGACGAGACATATTTAAAATCTCAAGATAGTATTTCTTAATGTCAATATTTAAATATCGATCATAATTATATACTATATTATCTTTCCAACTATCATAGAGTTTTTGTTTTTCTATTAACGATAAGCCGGCAATTTCTTGCAATCGATCTATGACATAATCTAACTCGTCTAACAAATGTGGCTGAGTTGGAAATTCTAATTTAGAATACTCTCTAAATCCTGCCTGCTTTAACTGATCTCCAATTTTATGACCACCCATAGGGATAAAAGGACATGCAGAGCCTATAGCCATAGCTGTTTTTTCAGTTAAGAATGAACTACTATGCAAAATATCTCGGTAACAGTTAGCTGCAAATGTTTCGAGTGATACGTGCAATAAACAATCAGAATTATCAAAAGTTGTTGGACCTGAAATTGTTCCGTCAATATATCTTAAATTGTTTAAGCTATCCAACGACTCGGGCGTTATGAAATCTAATCGGCTACTTTCGTTATCCATACTACATTCATTATATTCTTTGATAAAGTCATTTTTACCTGGAAGCATTCTACTATACTTTCCAACAGACCCTAACCCTTCATGTTCAGCCTTCAATATAAACAAACCTCGATTCAATCTGGTTTTATTTGAAAATGCTTGCCATACAAGTGTATTGTCTGTTATTTTTCTGGTGTCAACCTTATTAATCCTTGTGTCCCTATTAAGAGACACATCCATATTAAAATTTAATCCTCTTCCATTATACTGGAAGAACGGTCCTGGAAAAATTGAATGATATGTTTTAACATTTCGTTTGATATTAATTGAGTCATTATTTAAATATGAGTACATACTACCTACAATGTAAAACTCAAGGCTACCTAAATTTCTATAATGTCGCGTCGATTGCCTACTGTGGCCGGGATTAGAAAACATAAAATTTTCTAATAGTCTACGTGACGCATCGTAATGATCAACTATTTCCATAGAGCTGTCAATAATTATTGGTATTTTATGTCTAACTAAGAAATCGCTAATATTGGGATCTATTAATAAAAAATTAGTAACATGAAAAAAATCAAGTTGATGATAGCAACTGATAAAATAGAATACATCTCGATCTTCAGGTAACTTATCTTGTTTTATAAAATCACTGGCTTTTTCAAATTTTATAAAATCTGAAGGATGGTTATTTAATAATATTGTTATCTCACTAAGCCAATGAAGATATCCGTTGTCTTCTTCTTTTAGTTTTTCGTTTATTTTATTGTATGCTGATTCGAGTAATGTATATATTTTTCCGTCTTTAATATCGTCAACTAAGAATATTGCTTTTTTCATATGTTCCTTGCAGTCACTAATAAGTGCCAACCTAAATGTTTTTTAACAGCCTGCTTCATAGCATTGGGCATATGGTCAAACCAGGATTCAAGTACAAAGTTTCCTTTTTTATACTCTGGTACATTGAACATAAAACAATGATCTTGTTCTATACTTTCTATATTAAAGTCTGTTAGTAAAGTTTTAATATCTTCAACGGTAAAGACATCAGCATATGGACACCCTGACTGCGCTTCAAATTGATCAAGTCCTTCTTGTATCATTGCATATTTCCAGGAGTTTTTTGCATATACCATAAATTTAAAAACACCATCTTGATCTAATAATCTATTAATACGATTAATGATATTTTGTATATTAGGGTAATGATGAAGGACACCAAAACTATAAACTAAATCAAACTTGCCTAAATCAAACAATGATTCAGTATGTGCATCTAAATTTAGAATAGTACCCGGTAATCCGTATACGTTAAATCGTTGTTCTGCTATTTCTATACTTGCAGTGCTTATATCTATGCCTACATATTCTGCACCAGCTTTTGCAAATTCAATCCCGTCAGTGGCAATTCCACATCCTATTTCGAGAACACGTTTATTTTTCCATTTGCTAAAGTCTGCAAATTTTAAAATATGTGGCTCAGCAGTATATCTTTTATCCTTAACTTCTTCAAAGTATTCAATACTGCCTACGGGTTGATCGCTGTGTTTTATATTACAAGGTTGTGTATTCCAGTAATTAACAATTTCAGTTATTTGGTCTTGTGTTGCCATAATGTATTACTGTATACCCTTCTATTATATGCATTTTACGCCACGGATCAATAAAGACAGTACCTTTTTCAAACTCACAATATAGTTCGTCTACATTATGCTGGTCTGTATATTGATAAGTTATTGCCGCACTATGAGCTAATAACACTACGCCTTTAACTTTACCGTTAACAGTGTCTCCAGTTAGTGGATCGATATACACTGGATAATGTCCCATCTCTTTACAGTAATGCCCTACTAACAAACTGTAACTACCATCACAGTATGCTACTTTTGGTTTATATGCTTTTCCGTGAATATAAATGGACATACCAGTCTTGTCTGCCCACTTAACTAATTCCTTTGCAAGATTCTCAGCTTGTATTTCTCGAGCATCCATAATAGCTGCAAATAAGTCATAACCTAAGTCAAGCTGTTCTGCCATGTGGCGTAGTGCAATATTGTCACGAGGGTGACACCCACCGCCATCGCCCATACCTGCTGTCATATATTGCGGACCCATGATACGCATAGTACTACGAGCAAGAGCATTAGTCACTACGTCTACATTGATGTTGCCTTGTCGAACAGCAACGTCTTGTATCATATTAACTAACCCAATCTTTGCACTGATGAATGTGTTGTAAAAAACTTTGATACACTCGCACTCGTCCCATGTACCCACTTCGTATCGCGGATTGTTCTGCATCACAGTTTTGTAAAACTCTACAAGCTGTTTAGCATCACCAGTGGCAGTTCCATCCTCTGTACCAATCATGACCATCTCAGGATTGACCATGTCCCAGCCCACACTGCCCATGGCAATCAAATAAGGATTGTAAACAAATCTTGTATTTGTAATTAATGGAACAAACTCGCGTCTTGTAGTTCCTGGCAATACTGTAGATATCAGCACCAGTAACTGATCCTTAGTCATGTGTGCATTTGCTTCTTTGATGCATTCTTTAACAATAGAATAATCAAAGTCTTTAGTTGGTAAATGTGCAGTAGGCGTTCTACCATCATATGCAGGATCGTGTGGTGTAGGAACAGCAATAAAAACTATGTCGCACTTTGCAACCATTTTTTTAATGCTGTTAATTTGCTTAACCAGCGTGGCGTCTTTTATTTCAATGTCATAACCAAAAACATTATGACCAGCTTGTGCAATTGCTTCTGCACAGGGTAAACCTAATTTACCTATTCCTATAAATCCAATATCTTTCATGAGCGCCTTTCTATATCATCTTCGTCACAGTATGCACCATATTGTATTTCTACAAGTCGACAAGGTGTACTATACGGATTATACAATTGATGCCATTCCTGCTCTGCTATATTCACTGTTTGATGTTTTGTCAACAGCCTTGATGGCAAAGTATAGCCAGAATCCATTTTTCTACCAACTTCACACATACCGTCGACTACGTGCCAGTGTTCGGCTCTAAATTTATGACGTTGCATGGTTAAACTTTTGCCAGGCATCACAGTTAACTCTTTAACCTTAGTGCCGTTGTGTTGATATATAACACGATAGTGTCCCCACTCTCGTTCAGTCTTAGGGGCTTTCCATTCTTCTAAAATCCAGCTACTACTATTCTTTTTATCTTCGCCACCTACACCAAACTTGAAAGTTACATCCTTCACAGACATTTCAGGTATATTGTTAGCAGTTCGATCACCACCGTTTGCAAAAATTAATTCGCTGCCCGGGTAATGAGCTCGAACCTGTTGTATAAAATGTGTTGCTGAATTATCTTCGTCGTCAAATGTATAGACCTCATGCACCATGGACAGATTATTGATAATACATAATCTTTCATTCCAGGGCATAAATGCTCTGCCCTTTTTACGCTCTAACCATTCATCACTATTAAGCCCAACAATTAAAATATCGCCGAGTTCTTTAGCCGCTTTAAAATAGGCTATGTGGCCAGAATGAAGGGGGTCGAAACCCCCTGTGACTAATACAATACGTTTCATGTACGTATTTATCTTAGCATATTATAGCTCATTCATAAGTGGAAAGATTTTAGCAATCATTTCTGCACAGGCAACGGCAATTGCCATATGTTCTTTCTGTGTGCCGTTAGCACTACGTAACTGAATATAATGAATCCAGCTACGTAATGTACCGTTCATATATAGTCGAGTTTTAGTAATACCTTCGGGTAAGATCTTACGTGCTTGTTCTTTGGCAATGCCTTTGCTAATAGCCCAGTCGTATTCTTTCTTGCAATTATGTGCTACACGTTTTTGCGCATGAAGCCAATCTATTGCTAACTGACGATCTTCAGTCTCAATTGAGTTTTGACGATTCTTTTCATCCTGTAATCGAACTTCAGAATACTCAAACATGTCGCCCATGTCTTCCGGATTAGCGTAACGTTGACTAAATTCCTGAAAAGCAAAACTACGATGACGTACAATTTGGTGTGCAATATCACGAGTAGTGTCAATTTCTAAACAGGCATTGACCATTTCAAGCGGCGACCAGTGTGCATGTTTAATCAAATACTTGATAAGTTTAGTACTTGTTTCTTCATTCATCTGGTTAGCTGGATTACTTACTCTTGCACAGTAAGCAATTAAATCTTGAATATCTGCAAATTCGGGTTCAGTCTTACCACGCTCACGTGCTTCTGCTTGGCACTCTGTTACAAAGTCTGGATCTGCTACACTGTAGCTTACGGTACGTACTTTCATTTTAATTTTTTATTATTTAAGAATTTTTTTGTATGCTTAGTAATATCTTTTTTAATTCGATCGGTGTCAAGTTTAAAATCAACATTTTCGATATTATCTTCGTATTGAGACATTGTCTCTTTAACTTGTTTTTCAAAGTTATCCCAATCTAACTTTGCATCTTTTTGTAATTCTATTTCCCAAACTTTACCATTTTTAAAAGTAATTTTTACCGCATGGAGATATTGAAGAGGCACAACATTAAGTGTTATCTCTCCAAAAACTTCGGGCCAGCGATCAATTACATCTTTGGGAAGAGGCTTCCCATTGGTCACTTTGCCTTTTTGGTCGGAACCAAGTCCTCAGCCTTTCTGCGAAAGTCTGCCGCTTGTTTTGCAAATTTATCTGCTTGACTACGGTAAAATTTTGCAGCCGATTCTGGGCTATCAGTTGGTACCTCTGTGTCTACCATTGGTTGCACATCTTCTGTAACCGACCCAGATGTTGTTTTACCACCAGGCGACATATCTTGTATTTTAGCAACTTCCTGAACTTCAACATTTGCAGTACCGGCAGACATATTCTTAATAGATAAGTCATCGATTGCAAGGCCACGCTGATCTGCAATGATTTGATTTAAATCAGACAGTGTAACTCGAGCATGAAAGTTTGGAGTCATCTCAATAGCATCTGTTGCAATTTTTACTAATCTATTTTGTGTATGTAATGCAGGAAGCATTGTACTACCGTCTGGAAATTTAGCTCTTGCAAGTACTTCTGCAAATTCAAAAGATGATTGACCAGATGGCGATTCAACTAATTGTATTAGTGCATCGTGATAGTTATCGGGCAGATTTTCTGTAGGTACCACAAGGCAATTGTATGCATCGCCTGGCAATGTTCTAAATGCAACAAGAACTTTTTTGCCTGTCGATTTGACGCGGCCAACGTGTTTCATATCTTGCATATTATTCTCCTTTTGCAGGAGCTTGTTGCTGTGCTGCTTCTAAGAAACGATTGAGCTTATCAAATAGCGTACCGACTCCGGAAAGTTCGGTAGCTTTGAAAGCGCCTCGTTGTGTAACTACATCAATTAAACTACGCATTGCAATTAAATCGTTAATATTTAATTCTGGTGCCGCAGTTTGTGTTGCTTCGGGTGCGGTTTCCGTACCGGTATCCACGGTTTGTTCAGTCATTTAGTTTCTCCTTGAGATTGTTTAATACTTTCGAGGAAAGTATTTAATTTGTTATATGTTTGGCCGACTACTATCATTTCGTTAGGTTTAAATGTACCTCGTGCGCTGGCAATATCAATGATACTTTTCATTGCGGCTAAGTCATTTAATGTAAGCTGATTTGCTTCTGTAGCAGTATCAGTGGGTTGTGCTGTTTGTTCAGTCATAACATCTCCTTATAAGATTATATATGTATATTAATTATCAATTAGACTAAATGTGGACACGCAAGTCTGAAGAAACTTAGTTCTTTTTCCTGCTCAAATCCGATACGGGTGGTATAGACTAAGGTATTATCAACGATACTTATGTATTGACCAACAAAGTATCGACTATTTAAATTTTGATAAATCCATTTATCGAGATTAGCATTTAAAATAGGATTGTACTTGGGAAAGATGGTATAATGAAAATGATGCGCTGGAAACGAGACCTTTCTCAAATCCAGCGCATTGAGGGCATTAACTTTACCGTTTTTTAATGCCATTAACTATGTGCTTCTTCTTCGTAATACGCATGAGCACCCCAGGGTGGTACAATACTGGTTGTACCGTGAATAATGAATACTGTATCACAGTAGTTCTCATCACCCCATGAGTTCCAAGGATAGCCATCTGTAAACATGATAAACTTCTTAGGATTAATATCGTGTTTTTTCATGTAATCCCAATTACAATCAAACTCTGTACCGCCGCCGCCCATAGGTTGGTATTCAGTAATGTCATTGCCGCCGTAGCCGTCAAAGTCCTGTTCGTTATATACTTTAGTATCAAAACACCAAACTTTAATGTTGTAATCTTTGTACTCGTCCATAATGCCTTTAATTTCTGTTAAGAAATCTTTAGCCTGAGCATCACTAATAGAACCTGACATGTCAATACTAATACAAATATCAATAGTTTCGTCAAAGTTCATACCTGGCAAGATTGCACCAGTATGCCAACCTTTACGTGACGGACGAGAAAAAGTATAATCATTTCGAACAGTGCTTTGAATTTGTTGACGTAAAATTTGACGCCAGTTCATTTTAGGCTCAGTGAGTTCACGAATCATACGCTGGATCTCAGCTGGCACATTTCCTGCACCCGCTGCCTGAGCCGCTGTAATAGACGCTTCACGTACCTCGTCTCGAATCTTACGTAATTCTTCTTTTGAATACTGTGGCTTGTTGCCTTGACCCTTGCCGTCTTTATCGCCAGTGCCATCGCCTTCCCAGTCAATATGCTCGTCAAGTAATTGACCTAACGCCGATAAACTTTCCTCGTCCATCTTTTCGTAAATCTCGTCATAGACTTGTTCAGCACTCTTACCATAATGCTTAGTGTCGTGGAATATATTGATGCCTTTTGGCTGATCGCCGATACGATCACGTACTAACTGTCCGTTTACACAATAGTCAATAGCGGCATTCCAAATACCTTTATTACGACCTTCTGTGCGAGAAATGTGATCAAATACATTATGCAAGATTTCATGTGCTACAACAAACTCAACTTCTTTAGCACTAAGTTTTTCAAAGAACGGTCGGCTATAGTAGAGGTGGCGACCATCTGTAGCCGCAGTATTGCACCAATCGCTGGCATCAACAATCCTTAGACGAGTTGCCATATTACCAAAAAATGGATGACGAAGTAGTAGACCAATACGTGCTACGATAATCTTATCTACAACAGGATCTAAGTGATGTGACATATTTTGCTCCTAAGTATTTACTGTATGTATATATTATAACAGGACCCAAAGGTCCTGTCAATTGAATTTGGCTACTAATTAACGCTTTTCTGTAGCCGCCGCAATGTACTTACCAAACTTAGCATGGAATGCGTCAAAGCACTCAATCTCATCTGGATCTAACGGTAATTGGTATTGCGTCAGTGCAAGTTTAGTGCCCATAACAACCAATTCAGTTTCAAAATTATCCATCATAAATTGGAAGAAGCAGTTAACTTGTTTGTTCCAATCTTTAACGTTCTTATCAGCGGCATCTTTGAGCTCGTAGCACAATGACACAGTCAATGAATACATAGCACTAATTTCCTTAGTATCCATTTTCTTAACCTTGCCCTTAAGGATGTCTGTAGGATTAGGCAGTTTAGAAGCAACCTTACGGTGCGCCATAAACTTAATAGCCAAACCTTCACCAACCGCACCCGATACCAAATCAGTTAGTGTACTTACATCCTCATCTTCGTCAAACAACAGTTCGGAAACAAATGACCAGCTACGTGGAGTAGCAAATGCCTTAGAGCCAGAACGTGGGTCAAAGTCGTACAAGTCCTTCTT
>Ga0209191_1000051_pt1 | contig 92824 bp, 137 predicted proteins | sample S_130626_EF_Meta_FD_187320 | JGI IMG/M metagenome (GOLD analysis project Ga0209191, IMG submission 187320) | Freshwater microbial communities from Lake Simoncouche, Canada to study carbon cycling - S_130626_EF_MetaG (SPAdes) (version 2) | ecosystem: Environmental > Aquatic > Freshwater > Lake ...
GAAGATGTCTTCGCACTACTAGGCGAATGGCAACTGCTAAACAATGTAGATGAAGACGACACTATCCGTATCAACGCTAGTAGTGTTGGTTGGCAAGGCAGGAGCGGATACAAGGACACCGACATTCTTGAACTTCACGGAGCGTTATCTCTAAATGGCGACTTCAAGATTGACTGGTATCTGGAAGGCAACGAACTAACCGCTAGGCGTTGGAGCCACGATGAACCTGTTGGCACTGGTATCTTCACCTTTGACATTCTAAAAGGTTGCGACAAGTGTGGAGACCTTATCCAAAAAGACATACACGCTGAAGAGTTGGGTATGTGTATTGAATGCTCTAACGCTTACTTCAATCACGAAGACGAAGAGTAACAAGATAGTCTGTCTGGCTTAGTGCCAGCAGATTTTTGCGCAGATTTTTGCTGCCACTATAAATGTCAGTGGCTACCTGTATAATAGACCTATAAAGAAAGAAGACTAATGCCCCTAATCCGTTCAAAAGATAGAAAAGTTGCTAACGCTGTAAATAAGGCTGGCAACCAAGCAAGTATGGCTAATGCGTTTGGTTTGCCTAGCGGTAAAGCATTCTCCTGCCCTGGAGCAACAAGTGTGTGTGAGACTATTTGTTATGCTGGCAGACTAGAAAAGGTGTTCAAGGGTATTCGTGATGTAATCACTAGCAACTATGAGCAACTACTAGCAACTGATAAGGCTGGTATGATTGCCCTACTTGACGAGATGATTACTGATTTTGTTGCTGAATGCGAAAAGCGTAATGCCGAAAAGTTATTCCGTATCCACTGGGACGGAGATTTCTTTAGTGAAGATTATACTTATGCGTGGCGTGAAGTAATCCTAATGAACCCTGATGTTCAGTTTTGGGCTTATACCAGAAGTGATTTTGCTGTGCCTATTCTTATTGACTTGCCTAATCTAGGTTTTTATTTCTCTGCCGATAGTGCTAACAAAACTTTAGCGTGGCAGTTGAAGAAGCAGTATGGTATCAAGTTAGCGTATCTTGCTAAAGATTTTGCTACTGGTAAAAGTGATTTCAATGAGCAACAGGATAAGTCTGCCGTTCCTTGCCCTGAAAATAACAAGAAGGTAAAAATGATTTCTACCGCTGGCTCTGCCTGTGTTGTTTGCTCTCAATGTATTTTTGCTCGCAATGACATTCTATTCTCTGCGAGTAAAAAGTGAGAGGATACTATGGAAAACTGTTTGTTCGTAACTGGAGTAATCGTAATCGGAATACTCATCGTCTTTCTCATCCAATAGGGTGAGAAATTCTGCGCAAAAAATCCAGGCAGGTATAATGTCGGTGGTAGGGGTTATAATAGAGTTACGAAAGAAAGAAGGAAACCCCCGAATGTTTGATAATGTAATCAACGAAGAAGCAATAGCAAAACTAACAGACGAACAGGCAGAAGCCTTACTCGCCATTCTAGAGAAAGCAGGATACTAATGGAAACCCTAGACATCTTAGTTGATGAAATGCGTAAGGCAGAGCAAGTAGTAAAAGACGAATACTCTTCTGGCTACTTTGACGGATTAGCAATGGCAGTATCTATTTTGGAAGGACTAACTGACTAATGATTGAATACGAAAACACTATTAAGGAAGACCTTATGTATTTCGCTGGCGATGGCAGTTACGGAGATGCTAGTGATTTGGTGATTGTCAATGTTCAAGAACTAGACGGACACTTTGGAGATTTCCTTGATGAAGTGAATGAATGGCAACGACCAGACTTTATGCGTTGGTACATAGATAATCAAGGTCACGACCAATACCCACACACCTATACTGCTTGCCAAGTTTGTGAACATTGGAACGAGGGCATGACCGAAGACGAGATTATAGAAATGCTAGACGCTGACGAGTAAAATGTCGGTGGTTGGTTGTATAATAGAACTACTAAGAAAGAGAGAGATAAATGGGAACTAGACACCTTATTACTGCCTTTGACGAACAAGGCGAACTAAAGATTGCTCAATACGGACAATGGGACGGCTACCCTTCGGGGCAGGGCGTTACTGTATTGGCTTGGTTGCGAATGACTACCAGAATAAACTATGACGGTAAACTACTTAGCCCTGTTCTAAATGGAATGAAGAGAACTAAGTTTGGAACTGATGAAGAGATTGAAAATCTTTACAGCAAGTATCCACAGATGAACTATGTTGGAACAGAAGACGAAGAGTATTTTAGTCTTCACTACCCTAACCTAACCAGAGATACAGGAGCAGACATTCTTGGAGTGGTTGCTTATTCTGTTGGTGATGTGTTGCTGGTAGACAACAGCGACTTTGCCAATGACGAACTGATGTGTGAAGGTATCTATTCTGTAAACTACCAGAGCGAATACTTCACTAGCATTTGGAGTGGAGTAACTGTTACATTCCCACTTAGAGAGTTGCCAACAAACGAAGAGTATGTTGAAGCGTTCAGGGTTGCTCTTGAAGAGAAACGGAAGGCTAGGGCTTAGGCTCTAGTTTTTTGCGCAAAAATCCAGGCTAAGATAAATGTCAGTGGTCCCCTGTATAATAGAACTATGAAAGATGAACAAGCAGAAGAAATCCTAGAAGCATTACAAGACTACTACGCAAATCCCCAAGACTACAGCATTACGGACTTGGAAGAAATTTTCCAAGATAGAGACCCATTCGAGTTTCTATAATGTCGGTGGTATCCCTTATAATAGAACTACACAAACAAGAAAGAAGAAAATGGAAAACGAAAACCAGACCCCAGAAATCCTAGAAATCACAGGCGACCTAGTAGCAGTATCAAGCGAACACCCTGTATTGCTACACTACAAAAAGCAGATTGAAGACTTACAGGCACAGGTAGAGCGAACCAATACTCTCGTTGCCGATAAAGACGCTACTATCTACCGCTTGCGTGATAAGTATCGCACAGCAGAATACAAGTTAGAAGAAGTCCTAAAAGGCTTGCTTGATGATGAAGAGATTGAGTTAGAACACGCTAAGACCATTGCGGAAATCTTTGACGGCATTACACTAACTAAGCAGATTACCATTCAATACGACATTACTGCTACCGCCACTTTGGAAGTGCCTTATGGTGCTGACGCTGATGATGTTGCGAGTTCTTGTTATGTTGAGCGTGTTGAGTTCTACACCGACTTTGAAGATGCCGAAGTCTTGGAGAGCGAACACGACACTAATGATTGGCGTGATGTGTCTTAGAGTTCCCTTTCTTTCTCTAAGACTAACCTGAGCAAGTTATAAAACTGCTCACCTTTACAAGCCAGTAGCGATTGTCTGCAGATGTGTCGGCTCTGGTTCTCTGTGTGGAGATTCACACGGCGTTGGTAGTGAGGGCGATAGTTGCGAGACTACGCTGAAACACGAAAAACTACCGCTTCAAATTTCTGCGCCCCGAAATGTTACAGTTGTGTTACGAAATGGCATTTGCTATTTACAATGTCCGTGGCTACCTGTATAATAGATACATACAGCAAGACAGCAATAAGAAGCAAGACAAAAATCATTTACGAAGTGGAAAAAAATTTCCCAGAAAATGCTTGACTTATGAGTTGTCTTCCTGTATAATAGAAGTATCAACAAAAGTTGGTATAAAACAGCAACACAACCCTTCGGGAGAAAAGAGATACAAATGCCAGAAATCAAGGTAGGCGACCGCTACGAGACCAAGACTAACAAGTTTGTTGGTGTCGTTCAGGAAATCGCACAGAACAAGAACGGCTCATTCCGTGTTCGTTTGGACATTGACGGAAAAGCACACTGGACTTCGGCTCAGGGAACTGTCCTAGCCTAAATCTTATAAGGCAGACCTGAGTATGTCTGGCAAAATAACTGCTCACCCCAAAAACTAAATGTCGGTGGTCTCCGCTATAATAGACCTTGTAAGAAACAAAACCCTACTAACAAAGAAAAGAGATAACTATGGCAAGAGCCATTTCAGTAAAAATCCCAACAGGCAAAGTCATTGAGATGATTGAGCAGAAGATTACTCAAATCAACGAAGACATTGCTACCTACCCTGCTCGCAAGGCACAATACAAGGCAGACCTAGAAGCCTACACCCAATCGGTTGTTCGTCTTCTAACTGACCTGCTAAACACTCGGGGAACTGAGTTGCTTTCTAACGAAGACAGCAACGAGAACATTCGTGTTAGCACCAACTACAACAACTCTGTGGAAATCACAATCGGTAGAGAACTAACTGCCGAGTTGGTAAAGCCAAAAGAGCCAGAGAACCCAGAGCCAAACGGCTACTATGGTCGTGTCTATGGTTCTAAAAAGGCAGAGTTGGAAAAGACACTCAAACTACTTCGTATGAGTGAGCAGGAAACAATCACTTCGTCTGCTTACAACAGCGTTTTGGAACTGCTGTAAAACCATAGGCTTACGCCTAAACACCTGAGCAAGTGTCTAAACTGCTTCCTGAATTGGGGTAGCGACTAGACAGGTAAAATAATTTCGCTAATCTTCCTGTCTTCGGGCAGGGAGATTTTTTGCGCAAAAATCCTGCGCCCCGATTTATAACAGTTTAGTTACGAACCCTATTTATTTTTGCCTAGACTATTTACAATGTCGGTGGGTAGGTGTATAATAGGACTATCAACAAAAAACTACTAATGAAAGGTGTGTCTTATGGCTCACGAACTAGAAATAAATAACGAAACAGGCGAAGCGTCTTTTGCTTCTCTACGCCAACCTGCTTGGCACAAACTCGGCACTGTGTTTGAAGAAGAAGTAAATACCGCAGAAATGCTAAAACTGGCAAAACTAGACGGCTGGAATGTTCGTCTTGAAGATGTCGCAATCCCTACTGGTTTTGAGAGCGACAAGTCTTACTCGTTCGTATCTCGCACCAATCCATTCAACGCAGACCAGACAGACATTCTTGGTGTCGTTGGTGAGCGTTATGTTCCATTACAGAATGAAGACTTGTTCTCGTTTGGTGATAACCTGCTAGACGGCGGTGGTCGCTGGGAGACTGCTGGCTCTATCAAGGGTGGTCGTCAAGTGTTCGGCTCTATCGCATTGCGAGACGGCATTACACTAGACCCTAATGGTCGTGCCGATAAGATTGATAACTATCTTCTAATCAACACTTCTCACGACGGCTCTATCGCTATTCAGGCAAGTATCACGCCTGTTCGTGTTGTGTGTGCTAACACTCTCAACCTTGCTCTATCTTCATTCAAGGGTAAGTCTGCTTCTAAGCAGTCATTCAAAATCCGCCACACTTCAACTGCCGAAGGTAAAATCGCAGTTGCTCGTGAAGCGTTAGGTTTGGCTTCTAAGTATCTTGATGAGTTTTCTGTTATGGCTAACGCTATGATTGAAAAGGAAATCACTAAGGCTGACTTTGATAAGATTGTCGCTCTTGCTTACCCTGCCCCTGAAAAAGACAGCAAGGGTTCATTCAAGAAACACGACAGCAAAGTTGATTTGCTAAACGCCATTTATGTCGGTCAATACAACGACACCATTTCGGGAACTGCTTGGGGAGCATACAACGCTCTAACCGAACGCCTAGACTGGTATCGCTCGGCTCGTGGTGGTTCAAACGAGAGCATTTACGCAAGTGCTTCTGGCTTTGACCCTGTGATGAACGCAGAGAAGAACCGCCTAATGAAGATTGTTCAATCAGTCGTAATGGCTTAGTCCATTCCAAATAATCCTGAGTAAGATTTCAAACTGCTCACTTGCTCCCATAGTTTAGTGGTTAGAACGCCAGGTTTTCATCCTGGTGGCGAGAGTTCGATTCTCTCTGGGAGTGCCAAATTTTTGCGCAAATTTTCGCCATCATTAATAGCCATGCTAACTATAATAATCTAATTACGAACACCAAAATCTTTTCCCCGAAATTGCCTATTTACAATGTCGTAGGTATCCTGTATAATAGATACTATAACCCAAGAGAAAGAGATACAATGACAGACTATCCTGACCGCTATTCACTACGCACCAAAGGCACTATCGTTCACTTGATAGATGTTGAGAAGGCTACTGCTCTAATCAAACAGCGTTTCAACAATCAAGACGCAGACATTACCGCCGAAAGAATGGCAATCGTAAATGGCAAGAATGGTCTTGCTACTGTTCTTGACGAAGGCGTTGGCTGGTTCGCAGACAAGGACGGCAAGTTGCCTATTAACTATTGGGGCAAGAATGGAAACAACGGCTACCTAGACATCACCGTTGAAGAGTTGTATCCACTAATCAGTGATGAAACTATTGACCTTGCTGACCATGTTCGTATCTTTGGCGACCGCCTAGAAACAAACCTATCCACTTGGCAATACTACGCCAAAGGCTATCCACAGGACAAGATGTCGGTGGTTCCTGCTACAATGGTATCCTAACAGAAAGAGACAAACCCTATGAAAAAATACTATGTAAAAGTCCAAGTCAATTATGACGGAGACATTGAAGCAAACTCACCAGAAGAAGCCGAAGAACTTGCTTGGCATTCTTATTATGGCGACAACGCTACTCTAATCTACGACAGCGTTGAGAGCATTGATGTAGAAGAGTATGACCACTGCGAAGAGTGCGACAATCCAGAAGACGAATGCGAATGCGAAGAAGAAGAGAGTGAAGACGAATGACCCAACTTGAAAGCCTAAAAGCAGAACGCAAAGCCATTGAAAACGATTTCAAGAAGTTTGATGGCAGACTAAATGATTGGACGCACGACCTTTTGTTGAGCCGTATGGAAATGCTAGATAGTATGATTAGCATTGAAGAATACAATGCCTAAAAAGGAGAAATGTGAACACACTTTCATTTGTGATTATTGCATCAATTGTGGTGCTTATTATATTTCTTATGCAGTAAAGGAGCAGCAATGACTAGAACATTTAGAGCACAGATTACATGGGACTTTGAGTTTGAGGAAGATGGCTACACCGAGAGTGAGCGTGAGTATCTTGAAGAACAACTTGACGAAGGAGAGACCCTTGAACCACGCACGGAAGAGCAAATGATAAACTATGCTCATAGTGAACTACTGGATGCATTGTATAACAGTATAAAGTACAATGACCTTTATCAAATGATAGATGTAGTGGAAGTAAATGAAAAGTAATAAAGAAACTATCTTGGAACTCATTGATTCATTCATGGAGATTCCAGATGTGGACAGCCTTCCTACAACGACTATTCTAAATTTGTTGAGGCTAAGAATTGTTGACCCTTACTTCTTTCAGGAGTAGGGCTTCAATTTCTGCGCCGCAAAACATTATGTCAAGTAACCATGCTAAACATCAGAACCCGATTACGAAGAGGTAAAAATTTCCCCAGGTTTTGGGTATTTACAATGTCAGTGGTATCGGTTATAATAGGTACATGACAATAAAATATGTAGAAAAATCAACAAGAGTATCTGATGTATCGTACTGGGATGAATTGTATCATTCTGATGTGGCTACCGTTTACGAAGCCTCTAACTACCGTGACTACTACCGAGTAAAGACTAGTAAGACTACTAAGTATTTCAAAGGTGAGAGTGCTTGGTCTGCCGTGCAACGCTATGTTGTAGACGCAGGTGACTTTGGTGGCTGGGGTATCTTCCGATGAACATCAATCCTAAAGCAATTAGTGATACAACTATCCCTATCCACGACTTAGTACATGGTGAGTTGAAGAGCCTTATACTTGCAGCAGAAGAGCAAGTGGAAGCGTCGGATGAAGACCTTGCTAACTATTGGAATGGAAGGTTAGACGCATATGCTGAATTATATAAACTAATATATGATTTGATATTTATGCGAGAAGACCTTGACAAACAGTAACCCATACTGTATAATTGATATATAACCCTTAGAGAAAGAGAATCAATGGCAACATTTGATGTAACCCTATCCTTTCACTTTGATACCGAGTATCAGGTAGAAGCAGATAGTTATGAAGAAGCAGAAGAAAAAGCAATGGCAATGGGTCAAGAGTGGAAACCTTATTCATCTGAATTAGGATATACTCACGACTGGTATTCAGTAGACATTGAAAACTGTTTTACTAACGATGAGTTGGATGAAGATGAGTGAGTGCGACTGCGAGAAGGTTGTTTGTCCTAAACATCATGGAGCATTTGATTGCACACCCTTCTGTGACATTTGTGAAGGTAACACAGAATACTGCACTACCCACGATGAATGGGAAGCAGAACAAGCAAAGACTTATCTAGCACAGTATGGAGAAACATATGAGTGATTTCGTTACTGAAAAAGAATTCGATGATGCCATAGACCTTCTATATTCATTCGTTGATAAGTTTGTTAATGATGATTCAGAAGACTTCTCTATGCAACTAACAGAACTAACTAATCTAGCATACATGCAGGGATGGCATAAAGCCATTGACATGGTATTAGATGTCAGTGGTAACATGTATAATGGATTCGATAGCCCAACCCTACAAGAACTGGAGCAACGCATTGTCTAGTATGACTAACGAACAGTGGGAGAAAACCTATCTCCCTATTACAAATCCTATTACAGATGAAGGCATTTCATTTGAGACCTACGGTGAAGAAGTTGAGTACGTCGCTTCACATGACGAGCATAACGTATGGACAGAACTAGACGGAGACAATGGTGTATACATTGTCAATGGGTTCCACTATGTGAATCGTATCCAGTACTACGTTACAGAAGTACCGTGGACCGAAGACGTTGAGATTGTAGTCTGTGAGTACATCGACTGCGATTGCTACGACGGTGAAGTGGACCCTAAGAACAACTGCGACGAATGCGGTGGCACTGGAACTAAGACTGTGTGGGGTGACTAATGGTAAGAGAATGGAATGAGAACATGCAAAAAGACTGGGACCTTAACATCTTCTTTAGAGAAGAGTGGGATGAAGAGAACGGCACTACATGGGATAACGTTATAACTATCAATCCTATTGTATATACATGGGACGGCGACCGCTCTGACAACTGGTACACTGACATCTTGTACACTACCACGTTTGCAGAGGCACGGTATCTGAGGAGCCAGTATCCAGAGAACGAGTACGGTATGGACTGGACAGATAGCCTACAGGGCTTCCTAGAGATTGCTCCGCCTAGGTTGAAGTCATTGCTTGGGACCCTGCCTGGTGCGGATGAGACTGATGAGATTAATAGACTTGGTGGGTTGAGAGCACTCCCTACCAATGACGGATAGGTTAGGGGTTTCCGAGTCCGTCACCGTGGGGAAGGTAGGTAGATTGCTACTTGCTTTCCCCACAACATTTTGGTATAATAGAACATAAGAGAATAGAGAAAAGTGAAGAAGAGTAATGAAGAAAAATTTGCCACAGTTGTAAGTAATCTAATTAGTGATTTGAGATTTGACTTAGACTTAGCAGGAAAGTATTTGGCTTGGTATTTACCGAATGTCGCATTCAGGCGATTTATGGAGATAGCAGAAACAGCCAAAGAAGAACGAGAAGGAAAGAAACATGAGCGAGACAACATTAGAGAGTAAGGCAGACATTCTGTCAGAACTATGGTTAGGCTATAAGAACGACGACAACTTTGAAGATTTCTTTGCCTACAATGACCTAGGGCTACCACTAGCCTATGCTGTAGCAAATGGCATAGTGAAGGGAACAGAGGTGTCTACTAAGTTTATCAATGAAACCTTTATGTTGCTCCTAGCCAGCCTAGAAGTAGAAGACGAAGGGTTCAGCACACTTGACGACATATTCATTTCAGCACCACGTTAAATGTCGGTGGTAGGGAGTATAATAGAACTATGGACAAAATAACATACGAAGTATCACGCTCACTAATCGAACACAACTACGACATTGTTCTCACAGACGAGCAATGGCAGGAAGTCAGCGACACCCTGTATAACGCATTAGATAGTTATACTTGGCTTGACTTGCCTAGCATAATCAAAGACCTTGATTAGATAAAGAGATATGCCTCTGCCTGGTGCAGGGGTGTATTTTTTTTGCGCAGAAAATTTATAACAATCCCATAACGCCTATTGACAAATTTGAAAAAATGTGATAGACAAATCCCAAATAGGATATTTAACTATGTAACTATATTACGAAGGGGCATATTTTTTCCTGGAACTTTTATGTTTATTTTATTTAACATATCCAGACATTACGAACCAAAAAATTTTTTTCCCGAAAGTTTGTTTATATATATAAAGATAGATAGACATTACGAAGGACCTAAATTTTTCCTGGAATATTTAAATGTCAGAGGTATGTGGTATATGTATTACTAGGGGTATTACGAACACTTCTTTATATACCCCGAAGGGCTGGCGGTAGCCAGGGTATTACGAAGCCTATGATTATTTCCCCTAGTAGTATATATAACACATGTCTTGATATGGGATTACGAACGTGTATATATTTTCCATATTTTTATATATATTTATTGATAATTATTCTCATTAACATATATAAATGTTTATTTTATTTAATAAAACATTACATTTTTATAACGAATTTGTGGCTATGGGAATATCACAATTTTATAACGATATGGGTATTTGGGGAAATGATTACGAAGCCTATTAGTGATTTGCTCCATTACACACTATCTTATTTAAAATCCTTATCCTTAATGAAAACCATTATCATCAGTAAGATTAATCTGTGGATAAACCTGTGGATAACTGTGTAAAAATCCAGGGTATCAGAAGGAAATGGCTATCCCAAATAGGTGTTTTGGGGTGTTAGCCTTTATCCCCCATATGCGTTTCTCTCTAATCAGAGATATGCTGTAAGGCTTAGGAGAGGATATAAGGTCATATCTCTTGAAGTGTATTTGCATTAGGTGTATTCTTTCTACTAGGGATTACGAAGCATCTTTTGTATGCCCCGAAAATTTTGTTAATAAACTGAGTTTGTTATTAGAGCAACGAGTTCGTGATAGGTAGACTCTGATATGTAGTTCATTGTGCCATAGTCATGTAGCAGTGCTATGATACGTTCACGTTCTTTATCTATATTAATGTTTACGAACTCATCAATAGCCCTCACATCTTCTTTAGTGAATGTGCTATCAAGTACAAGCATCTTGTTCTCTATTTTAATCATCTATACCCCCTGAGAAGTTCTAGGATATCCATCATAAATACATATCTTGTGTGTGATGCTTCATCATCCCAAGAGACATCCTTTTCCAACTCTAAACCTTTGTTAGAAAGAATATTGAGAATACGCTCACGCTCTTCCTTGACACCAGTTCTATAAGCATTGTCAATTGCACTTAGAATGTTTAGTCCTTCATCATGTATCATTCTGCATTACCTATATCTCTGAAACGCTTTGGTGGATGTTGTTCATCTCCACCTGGAGTCCATAGCACGTCATTCTCATTGTAGAATCTAGCCATTACGAAGAACAAGTCTGATAGCCTATTTAGGTATTGTGCTACTAGAGGATTTACTTCTCGTCCAGTTACATTCCATACCCTGCGTTCTGCTCTTCGAACAATTGTTCTAGCAACATGGAACAAGGCAGAAGTCTGGTTGCCTCCAGGCATTACGAACGACCTTAAAGGTTCCAGAGTTGAGTTGTATAAGTCTATATCTTTCTCAAGACGACTAACCATATACTCAGTGATTCTGAGTCTACCATCATTAGGAGCATATGGAGTACATAGGTCTGCACCTACATCAAATAGTTCATTTTGAATTCTATCAAGAATGTTCTTTCCATTATCCCCAAATGTGCCGAAAGCCATAATCATTCCAATAGCAGCGTTTGCTTCATCTACTGTAGAATATGCTTCAATTAGTGGGTCAGTCTTAGATACCCTGGAATTATCTCCCAAAGCAGTTGTTCCATTATCACCAGTCTTGGTGTATATTTTACTTAAGATTACCATACTTGCCTTTCAATAGCGATATTGCACCTCTAAGGTTGACACCACTCTTATCGTGTAACATTTCTTCTAGGATGTGAATGATACGCTCTCTCTCACGCTGTTCACCAACCTGTATCCAATGTCTCTTTACGACATTAAATTTTGCTCGTTCTATGAATCCCATCCTACTACCTCTTTCTCTGGCTCATGGTTTTTAATTGCTTCAATAATTTCTTTACGAGTGTATGGGTCTTCTTTCAACCAATCCACATCGTGTATATATCTATTAACTTTATCAATGATTTGTTTGTGTTGCTCGTCCATACCTGCTTCGAAGCCATGCTCCCAACCAAGGTCATAACCTTGCTGTACTAGACGCAAACGCCATTTAAATATCTTAGGCAACTGCATAATTCTCCTCGTGTGCAACCCAGTAATACTTGCATGGTTCTTTACGATTAGGGCAACAAGGCTGGTTATCTCCATCGCTCAATGCACTATAGAACTCAAAGTAATAAATTGGGTCTTTCTTGTATAGGTTTGCTTTGTGTGTAGCATTAACCTTAGCCATCTTAACAGAATCATTAAACCACTCAGGGTCATTAAGACCCCAATACTTACCCTCGGACTTATACAAAGCCTTAAGGTTCTCTAGGTTCTTGTCTGTCTTAATACCACGCTCGTCTGCTTCGCCTACCATAGACATAATGTAATTCCATAGCACTGCTTCACTACCACGCCACATCTTCACGGCTGGATGGTTACGCCACCCTGCTCGTGGGTCTGGGTTGCCTAGGACTTTTAGAATCTGGTAGCCTTCTAGGATTTGCTTGTTAAGACGCTTGTTGTCTAGTGCTTGTGCAGACATAGTAAAGTCTTTATATGGTAAAAAGGTTTGCATACGTTCTCTCTCGTTTAATGGACCTATAGTCAATTATACAGTAAATTCGCTTGCTTGTCAAGCGTTGAACTCTATATTTACCGCCGAACTTTCAACCAATTCACGCAGAACTTTATACTGTATAAATCCGAGGTTGCTTCGCTTCTGCTCCGCTTCCAGGATTGCGAACAATCTCTCTCGTTCGTTCATAATACCAATAAGGTATGAGGTAAGGTCAGTGACCCCCTGTGCATCTAAATCTTTTAATTTTCCCATGTATCTAGTATAAGGCACACAAAGGTCTTTGTCAAGTGCTATAATAGAAATATGACAGACAAATATCGCTACATTATTTACCCTGAACGCACCTACGTTGTGGATGTCGATGGGGATTCCGTTGAAGTCCAGGGACAGGACATTGTTAATATTATTCCTGATATGCTTCGCAAGAAGTACATTGAGGCTTACTTTGGATACGAGAGTATCTCATTTGACAATACACAGGAAGGTTTGGTAGAATAGTATGGCTGCAAAAAAGGCATCAACACGCAACAGCAATCGTCAGAACGGTAAGGCTTCTAAGAAGTCACCGAAGATTTTTGACCCTGCAAAGCGTAGATTAGTAAAGGTTAGTTAAATGGATAGAAAGACTCGTAGAAACAACGAGCGTGTTATTAGTACAATCAAAAAGAAGGCTGTTAAGGATACCGAGACTTGGATTCTTAGCCTATCGTCACCACCCACAAAATCTGAAGTCCTTGCATTCCAGGCTGGATATGTTTATGGCATGAACCGTGGGACAAGCAATGCATGAGTTTAAAAATCCTTATTACGAAGGACCAGATTGTGTTTGTTGCAATCACCTTAAAGAGGATGTAGTAAAGAGCATTGTTGCAATGCTGAGAGAACAAGACTCAGTTTGTTCAGACTGGGTTATAGCACTTATAGAAAAGGATTACGAATAGTATGTGGGAAATTATTAATATAGCAATGGTAGTTGTTGGAATAGCATTGCTAATGCTTGTATCATGGGCAGTAGACAAAGACAAGAAGAGCAAGTCGGAAGACTGGTTCACCCTAGACGACGACGACTTTTAATGCATAAGTGTGGCTGGTGTATAACTGGGCATCACGAATCCTGTAAGCCTTCAGTTAGTTATTATGAGAAAACTTGGGTGTGTGAATGTCCTTGTCGTACTCAGGCTCATTCTGAGGATACTGTTCAAGACAGTCATAGCAAAAGTGAGTAGGCTTGAAATCAAATGGTTTAGGAATACCACCTAAAACAATTTCATCATTCTTAGCCTTTTCAATCATTTCCATAGTTGGAAATCCATAAACGACATCTACCATTGGGTAGGAACAAAGTGGACAATTCATACTACTATTATACACTACATGCTTTACAATGTCCATGGTCTCTGGTATAATAGGTATATGATTATTACAGACATTGACGATACCGTTTTAGAACACATGAGTTCTACCCCGATTAAAAAGACCATTGATTATATTAATTCACTTAATACTAAGGTGATTGTAATTAGTGGAAGAAGCCGAAGCATGAGAGCAGAGACAGAGAAGGCTCTCAAAGAGGCTGGACTAAAGTATAGTAGTCTTCTTCTTAATCCTTATGACTATAGACTTACCAATAAGTGGAAGGCTGAGTGTGCTGAGAAACTTAGTGACGCTACCCTCGCTATCGACGACAATGCAGGAGCCAGGTCTGCCTACACAAAGGCTGGTATTAAGGCTATTCATCCTAACGAAGTTCCAGACATGGAAAAGTTCTGGTCTGTCTTTGAATCTAACAGCGGATACTAAATAGTACTTATAATTAAGTATGGAAGACATTCAGGATATTGAAACCAGAGTAGACCAACTCTACAGCAAGATTGATGATATCAATGCTGAGTTGTATTCTCTTGGTGGCGAGGAAGAAAGATTCGAAATATTCGAAAGACTTCGTGAATTGATTTCACAAAAAGAACAAGAAAATGATTTGATTGCTGCAGCCGTGCTTGGCTGGGCTTATGAAGAATTAGCCAACGTTTAGTCGTGGTTAGTTTTTTGTTTTACTAAAGCCAACATTCTTTCTGGAGTTTTTGCAGAATAGTATAGCCAGTAAAGTTCTATGTTCTTCATTTGATTATGATTAAAGCCAGGGTCGTGTATCTGTGTTTGATGTCCAAGACAATAGATGGTTCCATCATGTCTAATAAACTTACTACCCTTAATGATTGTGTGTGCTAATTCAAATGCTGAATCTTCTGCTCCCCATTGCTTAAACTTTTCATCCATACCGCCAACACTCCACCAGGTTTCTGGTGTGCATACCCAGACTCCACCGTTGGCTTCTGTAAACAACGTATGCTTTAGAATGTTCATATTACTACCAGAATAAATTGACTCACTCATTTGCATATCAAAATATTTACAAAGTCTATAAGGATTATGAATCATTCCATCTGTTTGGCATTGCTCTATGGCTTCTAGTAAAGGCTTAATTTCTGGTAGTGTATCTGCGTCATTAAGTATAATAACGTCACAGTGAGCCTCCTGTGCCCTCTTTACACCATCATTACGACTGGCAGCAGCGTTCCAGAATTCCCCTGGTCTATCTGTATAAAATATTTCAACGTCTGGTAAGTTGGTTTGATACCATTGAAGAACCATTTCTAATGGTCTTATTCTGCTTGGAGTTTGTCTCCATGGAATTATCAATCCTATTTTCATATGTCCCCCTGACAGGATTCGAACCTGCATTCACATCCGTTATGCACATATTGGGTAGAAACCAACGCCACTACAGAGGGTTGCATTAACTTCTCACTAACTTAAGTATATCATCTGAATTGGTGATAGTTAAATAGTATTTATATAAATTAAAATTGTTCATAAGGTCTTTGTCTGGATTTTGCAACACCTGACTTCTTTCGTGGTCAAAGGCGTGTATTACCCCTGTATGTTTTACTAATGGTATATTGTGCACTAGAGTGTGAACGTATTCAAAGGCTGTGTCTTCATACCCCCACTTTACGAACTTCTGGTCCATGCCACCGAGCATCCACCAAGAAGATGGCTTGAAGACCCAGATACCAGCGTTAGAATCACGCTCAACTCTAAATGCACAGTTCATCAAGGAGCCAGACTCAAAGTATTGGTTGGTGCTTTGTAATGGATAGAAACGATACTCTGTGTATGGATTGTGAATAAAATTATCAGACATTGCGGACTCAATTGTTTTACGAAGAGTCTCTGTTCCTTCTGGGATTGTATCTGCATCATTCATAATAATGACATCTGCACCATTACCCTCTGCGAGTTTTACCCCCAGATTTCTAGTATGTGATGGTAGCCACTCAACTTCTGAATAAGTTAGCGACACCACGGTTGCTTCTGGTAAATTTTTTTCGTACCAGGCTTTAACCGTTTCATAAGCCCTGAGCCTACTGTCTTGATGTTTCCAAGGTATGACTACATAAATCTTTGGTTTATCCATACTTGGTCCTCCACTAAAGGTCCCCACTCATAAGAGCGATGTACGCAGATAAAGTTATTCTTATTCATATAAGTAGCAATGTCCATGTGGTTCTTATGCCCAGGGTGTCTATCAAATGTTTCTGTTTCAATGTGCAACATCTTAGCACTATAAAGAGCATCCCCCATGCCCATTAAAACTTCCCAACTAAATCCCTCAACGTCAATCTTAATTATATCAATTGTGATTCCTGACTTATCTTCTTTTTCTAGAAAGGAATCAAAGCGTGTCATTGGAGTCATAATCTTATTATATTCAACATTTTGAAACTTCTGAACAGTCTCCATTGAAGAACATCCAGCCTCGTCAATGTTTGATGATACTACTTGTGTAAATGATACTTGACCATTGAAGTCACCGACGGCAGACTCAACTACGTTAAAGTTAGGATAGCGTTTCCTTGTTTCTTTTACTGCTAGTGGGTTGGCATCAAAGGCGTAGATTTCTTTACCGTTTAATTTTTCACGAAAGTATTCTGCATCGTCACCATCTCTAGTTCCAATATCAAAAATAGTATTGGCAGTGTCGCCAAAATATTTTCTATATGCATCTACGGCTGGCTCTAGCCATTTATTCTGCAATATCTTCATCCTCCAGGATTGCTAGTACGCTTGCACTAAACAATGACATGTAGTCTTCGCCATCGTGCTTAAATTTTACAGTGTTGTTTGGATTAAACATAATCTTGTCTCCAACCTTTACGTCCATTGGTACACGAACGCCACTCTTTAGTTGTCTGCCTTCTCCTACAGCAAATGCAACTCCAATATTCTTTGGTTGCTCAAACTCGTTCTGAATAATAAACAGACCACTAGAAGATTGCTCTGGCTCTGTACTCTTCTTTTCTATCTTAATAATGATGATGTCTTCTGGTGCTTTAATCATTACTTCTCCCAAGTCTCGTCAATCACTAGCAATGCAATTAGTGCATAGTTTGCCATGTCAATGAATGAATCACGAAGGCTCTCGTGCTCTGGGTCAACGCCCGAATCAACCAAGTGATTGATACGAGCCAACTTGTCGTGCATACGAACACGCAAACCATTTAGAGGACCGCCTGGACTGCCAGAGATATTCTTTGGTCCGTAGTCCTTGTGCTTGCTTACCAGAAGCGTCTCCGCTTCCTTAAAAACCTTTGATACTGATTGTGTAAATTCTTTACTTAGTTCCATTAGTACTCCTTGTGTTCTACTCCGTGCTTGCTGTCCACATACTTGTGAATCTTGCGAAGCGTTCTAGCCTTTGTGAATCCGTATACGATTACTGCGAATACAGCATTCCAAAAGAATTCTGCAATGATGTGGTCAAGTCCAAAGACTACATCAAATAGTTCGTGTTCCATTAGTGCTCCTCACAATGCATGATTGCATCGTTCTCTGTTTGATAGTTGTCCCAACAATTAGTTGGGGTTAGTGTTATTGTAAATACAATTATACCAATAAGACCTAGTATTGTCAATATGGTTAGTTTAGAATTCTTCGTCATTTATAAGCCATTCTAATATGTGTGGGTTGTCTTTTAACACCCCTAAAAGATTGTTTTCATAAAGACCAATAAAGTAATGTTCCCAGGAATCAAAATCGTCTTTCTTCCTAGGCTTTGGCAGTAGGTCATTGTTAAAACGAATAGCGTGAAGAATCTCGTGTAGAAGAGTTACCTGCTTTTTGCTTGTTGCAATGTCTGAGTCAAGCACAATAATATTTCCATTATCCAGTGTGTATCCATAACTGCCATCATTCAGCATACCGTCAGTTTGTTTTGAACGTTCTTCGACAACGTAGTTTTGTGCACCAATTTTGATAATCATTATGCTCCTATAATTGTTTTGACTAATAAGATAACTGTGTTTAAGAACAGTATAAAGACTGTCCATTTAGGTAGGTACATAGTTTCCTTTGTTTGATATCTCTATTTTACAGCAAAAGGCTGTGTTTGTCAAGACCTATTTGCCTCTAAGTGTGCCTAGTTTGTGTCCAACTAGTGTGTCTGTTGGCTTACCGTCACGGTATACCCTAATGACTGCAGCAGGAGCATCTGGTGTTCCTGTTACTGTAAAGTCTGAGTTAGGTACGTTGTACTTACCATCTCTAATAATTCTAACAATCTTACCTGTTGCTGTACCGCCAGAAGAATTCCAGGAGACCATGCTACCAACACCCACAGCCTTAGACAGTTGTCCTTGGTCTGAATAATCTTTACCAAAATCAGCAAACAATGCTTTGTCTGCTTCTCTAGTTGCAATGCCACGACTCCAAGAGAATCCAGCGTCACCGCCCCAAGCGTCCCACATAATTCTACCGTTGCTTGGGTTGCTTGTATTGTTAAAGTCCTTACCCTTTTTGTCTACCTCGTGGCGTGAGAAGAATGAGTACATACGCTTTACAACGCTTAGTGACATTGAGCGACCTGCCACAATGTCTCTTGCTCTACCCCAGCCAACCGCAGTTCCTGCACCTGTAGCCTTGCCTTCTTCTTTCCAGCGGATAGCACGAGCAGCAGCAGACTTCATACCAGCAGTTGGACTGTAGCCTTCTGCCTTTTCTACGCCCTCGTACTCCATCTCGTCTTCGTCTTCCATGTGATGGTCTTCCAAAGACTCAAGTTTCTCTGCGTCCTGATACATCATGCCGATGCTGTATGCAGTTGGTTCCCAGACACCATCTTCTTCTTCGTAAACTCTAACAGCCATTGCTGGATTCTCTGGTGGCATTGACTGAATGGCATACTCTGTTCCAGGAACACCGTAGACACCACCCTCAGTCATAATGTGCTCTACCATTCCGTGGACCATTCCCTCTGTGGTCATGCCCATTACATAATCGCCTTCAACAATTTTGTCTGCCTTATACATGGCACTGATTGATGTTCCCCCAGATGATACAGCACCAGAAGAGTCTCCACCATTGCCACCCTGCAACTTAGGCTTACGAAGTTTAACTTTCTTTCCCCCACGCATAGAGGTTGGAGTCTTCACACCAACGTTTGGGTATTTTGGATTTGCCGTTGACGATGGATTAACACTGTTAGGACCATCAGCCTTGTCTGCTTCTGCGGCATAAAGAGCCTGAACCTGTGCGGTCGCTTCTGCTTCCGTCTTGTGGCAGCCCATGACTTCGCCGCCTTCTTTTACTACTGGATACCCTGAGCATCCGTTTGAACCTAGTGAACCTACTGCGTATGGCATTAGTCTTCCATCTCCACTTCTGTTTCTGGCTCTTCCATGCTTGCACGGAGTTGCCAGCAAAACTTTTGTGATGCAGTCTGGCGGTCAGCAAAGAAGTTTGCTAGTCCATACTGCTTGGCTTCATTAGCCAGGTCGCTTGCTACGACCAAGGCTTCAATGTGTAATTCAATTGACTCGTAGAGGTCAGCAACCATTGGCTCTGGCTCTCCAACAATGATTGGCTCTGATACAGTTGACATGTCAAAGAAGTCTGTTAGTCTGTATGGGGCATAAGCCTTGAGCATACGAAGCCACTCTGCGTATTCGTCTGTAGCCTCGTCATAGTCTTCATAAATCTCTCTAAAGAATTCGTGAAACTGTTTGAAATCATCGGACTCCACGTTCCAGTGGTAGCCATGTGCTTTAAATTTAAGGGCAATGTTATCTGCTAGTAGCAGTCTCAATGCGGATAGTAGTTGTTCCATTGTTTTATTATACCATATCTATTGGTGATGGGCAGTTTGAAATCATACCCAGGATTGCTAGACTACTTCTTTGTGGTAGTCTTTTTGACTGGAGCCTTCTTAGGCGTAGCCTTTGATAGTGCTTCCTGAACTTCCTCAACCTTTGGAGTAATTCCAAAAGCCTTGTCGTTAGGATTGATGTAGCGAATTGCTACAGGCAGTACAGCAGCGACCAGAGACCATCCAAGGTCTAGTGGGTCAGTTACTCCTGCTAGGTAAAGGGCTGAAGCAGCAGATAGGACTGAGCGTCCGTATGATGCTAGGATTGCCTTTAGTTGTGCGTTCATTTTTTCTCCTTGTTAATGCCTAGTTATTAGGCGTTTGGTTTTCCTTTGGCAATACTTCTTTTAGTTTGTCGTATGCCTCGGAAATTTTCTTTAGTGCATTTGTGTGAGCGTTCTCGCCAAGGACTTGTCCAAAGGAATTAGCCCACTCAATTGGTGGTGTTACAGCATTGTCAAATTCAGACAGGGCTGTTTGCACCTCTTCGATGTACTGGAATGCCCAGTCACGAGAGTCTGACACAAACTTCAGGAATCCGTCAGTCTGTTCCAGTTTAGCGTTTTCGATATCCTGATATAGTTCTTCCACCTTTTTTTGCAAAAGCATTCTGTCTGCCATCTCTTGCATGTATAGTTCAGACAATGCTTTAAACAATGTCTTTGTTCTAAAGAATCTATAAACAAGATAAATAATGATTGTTGTTAGTAGCCCAACAACTATAGCGTCAATCCAAGATGGAATCATTTACATCAGTCCTTCAACGCTTCACGAACAATGTAAACAATAGCACCTTGTTCTTCCAATACTTTCTTTACATCTTTAATGTATTGAATAGCATCTTCTACTTGGTGGTCAAGAAGACTTTCGATGTCTTCTGGGTCAATCTGAACAGTCAGAAAGTCATTAGCATCTAGGATAGTTACACCAAAGTTTTCTGGTGGTGTAAGTGCCTTGAATGCCGTTGCCATTTCAACAGTATACATTTTATTCCTTATCTATTGTTAGGTCAGACCAGGTTTTAGCCCAGGCTTCTTTTGTTTTGTGTCTATTAAATTCTCTAGATATCTTTCCGTTATCTAGATACACTCCGCCCCATACCCCCACCTGTTTGGTTGATACACCAACTGCAAAACATTGACGCATCACAGGGCAGGTGGAGCAGAATTCGTCCACGTCGCTTCTTAGTTCGACATCTTCTTCGTACTTGTCAAAGAAAAGATTGGTGTCCCAGCCGTCACACTTGGCAGAATCTCTCCAGTTTTTATCATCGGACATTCTTCTTCACCAATTTAGTTGGGATGTCCCAACCGCTTTCGGTAATATCAAAACGATTGACTGTGTGCCACTCGTGCTTGATAAACTGGGCGTTAGGCTGCATCCATGCTGTTGGCGACTTCTTCGCCTCTAGCACAGTCCAACCGTCCCACGACAAAGACTCATTGTTATCTACAATGGTCTCCATTTCTTCTAGTGATTTAATTAACATAATCACCTCTCTCTTAGTAGCGATAAACGCCAACTTCGATGCTCTTCGCTTCCGCTATGGAAACAAGGTCTGACAAAGATTCTTTAGGCTTGCTAAAGAATAAAAAATAATTAATAGAATTAATATTGTCACGAATCCATGAAGGCGGAACCTTGACTAACTTAATCTTGACACCATGTGCCTTAAGGCTACGCTCGGATATGTTTGCAAACTCTAACGCAAATTGGTTAATGTTAACAGGACCAGCAGACATGATAGTGAACTCCTTATCATCTTCTGGTCTGTCACGCAAAGCGTTTCCGATACCACGCAGAAATACTGCGTAGTCAGTGAAACCTTTAGTTCCCTGAATCCCTACTATCATTTGATAGTCCTTCCGTTAATCGTTCGACAACAAATATCATCTTGTCTAATTCTACCTTATCAATGGTAGTCATGTCAACTGTTTTTTTATTTTCCTGGTCAACTCTACCGTTCTCAAATTTAGAAGTGTAAACTCTATTATCTTCAATCCAATATGCATCATCACCAATAAAAAATATACGAGTATACTGAGACTGGTTGTGCTTTGCTGATTGAGACACTGTTGGCTTACGCTCTGGCATTGGCATAAAATCTGCTGTCAGTTCATATTGACGACTCTGACTAAAGTTTGTCTTAGCAGACTTAATGTTATTTTTAGGATGATTAACTAGTTTTGCAACAATATACATTGTTATTAAGGTTACTATTGAACCTGCAAAATATTCCATTTAATCACCTACAACTATTATACTAGATTGTTGCATCAAAAGCAAGCCAGTTTTGCTTTGCTTTGTCCCAGGTAAAGTTGTCATGGATATCCTGTACCTGCCGTGTATAGTCGTATCCATGTTCTTTAATCATTTTAATAGCCTTGGTTAGTTCTTCAGCGTATCTTTCTGGCGTTAGTTCGTCAGACGGAATCATTTTTCCATGCCCCATAGAAGTTTCTGGCAATGCCCCCAAGTCTGTGTGGACTGTGTAGCATCCAGCAGACAGTGCTTCCATCTGAGTAAGACAAGAAGTTTCTGGATAGATAGATGGGTAGGCGTGTATGTGTGCATCTGCAAAAAACTTGTAGACGATTTTGCGTGGAGTTTTTCCATAGAAGTTTACTCGTGGGTCATTGACAGCATCTAAAGGATATGAGTGTGGCAAATCTGGATAAAAATCATTAAAGATATTAAGTTCAAAGTCTTCTTCAATTAGTGGAACTGCTTTTAGCAAAATCTCCATACCACGGTGAGAGGTAGAGGCATGAATAAGTTTAACCTTATTAATATTATTAAACTTGCCTGGTGTTGGTGTGACTGGCTCAATTGCATTTGGGATTACATAAATTTGATTTAGGTTCATGTTTAACTCTTTTGAAAGAACTCCCTTTTCATATTCAGAGACTGCGATGATACGCTCAGTTGCTTTACGAACCAAGTGATTGTTTAGTACTCGTGTAACAGTACCTACAAATTGACTGACATTGTTATGAAGCCAAAAGATATATCTTGTACCATCAGCACCTATGGTTTGTAAGTCTGGTAGGTGTCCAGGAATAATTACGTTAGTATACTTTTGAATGTTAGTCATGTGTGGCAGAATATTTTTCATAAATCCTCTAGCCATTGTTTCTGTACCACCAAAGTGGTCTTCACTATACTTAAAAATTGGATGTGCCATTAGTCCTCGCCCTGAAGTCTATTCTCAATAAGTTTGTCTCGTTCATCAATTGTCTCAAAAGCAAATGATTCTAGTTTGTCTTGGTGTCGATTGTAGTGGTGTCCACAGAAATCAAGGGAGCCTGAAACTCCTGTTACACGCACATATGCTTGTGCTCCACAATAGTCGCACCTATCCATTGCAGTTAGTTGCCACTCTTTTACTGGTGCATCTATAAGTTGTTCTGTCATTACTTATCCGTTCTGTAGAATCCACTACCCCTGAAAGTTACTGCTCCTACTGAGTATACCTTAGTTAGAGCAATTTTGCAAGTCTCGCATTCATATCCAGGGTCAGTGTCATTAACACCCCTAGTGACTACTAGTCTTACGTCACATTCTGGACATTTATATTCATATGATGGCATTTTATCCCCTTATAAAAATGTGCGTGGTAACCACACAATATGATTACCACGACACATAATTAGTTATTCTGCTTTTGGAGCAACCTTTGATGCAACAACAACTGGCTTTGTTACAGCAAGCGTTGGAGCAGTCTTTGGATTTGTTACTGGTTTTGGTGCTACAGCCTTTGGTGCAGCAGGTGTCTTTACAACCTTTGCTTCTGTTGGATTAGCAACAGTTGGAACGTCAGGTAGTGAGTGAGTTGGTGCAACAGTTACTGGAGCACTTTCTGGAGTAGCCTTGTGAGCCTCAGCCTCAGCCTTTTCAAAAGCAATAACTGCCTTGATAAAAGCCATAGGGTCGTAGTAACCCTTACCTGTGTCAAAGCCAGCAAGTGGCTGACCCTTAATGTGACCTGCCCAGATTTCCCAGTGTAGGTGCTTACCAGTTGCAAAACCAGTTTCACCCATCTTGCCAACAATTGTGCCAGCCTCAATCTTCTGACCAACCTTAACCTTAATTGAACCCTTAACCATGTGGAAGTAGGTCCATGTGACCTTCTTGCCCATTACAGTTGACTGAACAATAATTGAGTGACCACCAGATGTTGGTGAGTCGTTTGGCTTAACTGCAATTACCTTGCCGTCTGCCCATGCTTCTAGATAGGTGGTTTCTCCACCCTGCCAGATGTCAACACCGTTGTGGTGCTTCTTTACTTTCTTAATTGGGTGCATTCTCCAACCGAATGGGGAAGTTACCTTCCAGGACTTGCCTGGGATTCCATCTACTGGATATTGTGATTTTGCCATATAGCATCATCTCCTTCTATATTTGATTATATCATAATCAGAGCCACCTAACGGATTCGAACCGTTGACCTCCATATTACAAGTATGGCACTCTACCGCTGAGTTAAGGTGGCGAAGCGATTCCGATGGGACTTGAACCCACGACCTCTACCGTGACAGGGTAGCGTTCTAACCAACTGAACTACGAAATCAAATGTTCCTTAAACAACCCAGATAGGAACAACATCTGTAACAGTCTTTACTAGTATACCGTTAAAGCCATCTATGCTTTCACATACCGCTTGGTCTTGTGCTGGTCACCCAGGACTCGAACCTGGAACATTTCGGTTAACAGCCGAACACTCTGCCATTGAGTTAGTGACCAATGCTTTCTTCATCAAGTATACCTGACGGAGAAAGACTTGTCAAGCAATTAGATTAGGAACTTTGTGACTGGAGCACATGGGTCTCCGCCTTCTTCCCATTCCTTTTCTTCTTCTTCTGTCATGTATGGGTCGCCATCATGTGTGTAGCAGAATGGTTCTGTAATCCAGCCTTTATCAATGCCGAACTGCATCCACTCCCAGACTTCTGTTTTGTCTGCAATGTTTTTCTTCTTGAACATATAAAAACCCTCTCTAGGTCATGTATCAATTATACAGTACTAGAGAGGGCTTGTCAAGTATGTTTCTACTTCTCTGAAGGGATGTTGTCCACAAATGCACGGTCAATTTCGTCTTCTGTTAGTTCTCCATCGTTTAGGTAACCACGAGCCAAGTCTTCTACAACATTGGCAACGCCCATGATACCAGCAAGGAGTGCTGCCTGTAGGACATCAATACCAATTGCTGCACCAGCACCAACGGTTGCTAGGGCTGAGACCAAAAACAATGAGAGCATACGCTTTGCAATCTTTAAGTAATTCATTAATCTTCCTCCTTATCTTTTGGATTTCTGAGTGGGTAGGTAATCATCCATAGAACTGATGTTCCCATGATTGCCCAACCTACTACTTCTTTTGCTGAACCCTCAAGTACCAGCCATGCAACAAACATACCAAGAAGTGTCCATGCCTGACCCAAAAGGTCATTTAAAAATTTCTTCATTAATCTTTCCTCCTTGTGCCTGATGTTCCACCTGAGCCACCTGCTGATGCAGATGCTGCTGCTGATGGTGCTGCTGCAGTAAGTGCTGCTCCTGTTGCTGCGTTGACTGCTGCTCCAACAGCAACAACTGCTGTCACAACAATCTTTTTAGATTCTTCTCTTACCTTTGGAGACATGTCAGAACCTACGTTACCCATAAAGTTAATTGCGTCTGCAAGGGCTACAACGGTTGCTCCAAGTACTGGCACTGCTGCTAATTCTTCGTTTACTTCAATGTCGTCTGCTTGGGCTGCAACGAATAGGGCATCAAGAGCCTCTTCGTATTCTGGGGAGCCTTGCTCTGAATTTTCCAGGATTTCATTTGCTACAGATATAAGTTCTGTTACTTGCTCTTCTGAAAGGGATTGTGGGTCTACCGTCGCAACATTTACTGGTAACTCAGGTTCACTGGGTTCGGGGGACACTGGCGGCTCTGGTTCTGGTAGCGGTTCTGGGATAATTTCTGTTGGCTTTTCAATAGGTTTCGGGGTCTCTTCAGGCGTAGGTGTTGGCTCGGTAAAAGGTGGAATGGCTTGTAGTTCTTGTTGACGGACAATCAATTCCTCCTGTTTATTTGTTACATCCAGGGATGCTACTTCAATTATACTTGCCTTTTCTGTCTGCGTAACTACCGATGTATTATAGTCTCTCTTAGCATCTGTCTGGTTACTTGTTGCTACCGATAAGTTTTGTTCTGCTGTAGAGACCTCAGCATTTGCCTGTATAATTGCTGGCAATAGTTCTGGGTTTTTAATCAATGGTGCTTCGGCATCCTCGTCTGGGACTAGCACAATAATTTCTTCTTCTCTAAATCTAAGTTCATCTCTAAATAAAGTAATCTCGTCATAGACAATAACCTCGTCGTACACAATCTCTTCTGTGTAATAAGTTACTTCCTGATACTTTACAACTGGCTGATAAATTGTTTCTGTTACTGTTCGTTCTCCAAACCAAGTTGCAGGAACTATTGTCATGCTACCGCCAGCAACCTGTGACCAAAGTTGAACCCATGCTCCGCCACCATTCTCATAGTAATACAAAGTAGTTGGGTATAGGATACCTGCTCTAATCCACATAGGCTGAGAGGTTGTTCCTCCACCACCCTTATCTCTCCAGTCATTAATAAGAGACATACCAGCAATAGTTAGTTTGACACCATCATCTCCTGGTGCATAGAAACTATACCAGTTGTCTTCTGGAACCATGATGTTTCCCTCAAACTTAACAAGAACATCTTCAGCCTTTCCAGAGTTTAGAACTAGACCACTAAACCATTGGAAGTCAATGTTGGGTACGTTCATGCTGGCAAGTGGTGTTTCTGATTCGGTTGGTATTGGTGGGGCATTGTTGTATCCTTGTCTATTGTAGGATGTTGCTGTAAGTCCACCTGGAACTACCGTTGTAACTTCAACTGGTTCATAATCTAAATAAGGCTGCATCTCTGTGTGCGGAACTAAAATTGTTCTTGGAACTAATTCTGTTCTTGGAACTAACTGGGTGTATGGGACCTGAACTGTATATGGTACTTGAATAGTTTCTACCTGTTCTTTAGTAGGTCTCACCCAGTCAGCATCTGGAATTAGTTTTGTGTTGTATTCTGTCTGAGCCAATTCTAGGCTTGCTTGTGCTTTGGTTAAAAGTAATTCTTTACTCTGAACATCTATAATTTTATTATCTAGAATTGTTTTGTTTGACTCTACCGTGGCATCTATGATAGCCTTGTTATTTACGGCTGTCTGGTATGCTTCTTGAGCAACCACCAGAGCACTCTGGGCAGCACTAATCTTAGCCTCTGCTTCTGCAATAATCGCATTGTATTCATCCCTGGTTTGTGCAAGGGCTGGCGATGTAAAAAGTAAGCAAGAAAAGGCTAGGAATATGGCTAATATGAATCTAGGGGTTTTATTAATTTATGTTCTCCTCGTTGGAAGTATCCAACAAGAACATTATACCATTATATTACGTTAATGTTAAACTGTTTAAAGTACGATTCCAGGTCTTTATCTGCTGGTTTGTTACGCTGAATAATGCTACGCTTATCAAAGTCGTGCATTTCTTCTGTTGGCTTTCTGTCACGGAACGTGTGAATCTCTACCATCTGGTTTAGGTCTCTAGGTGTGTGAGAGATAGCACCAAAGATAGCACCGCATACAGCGTCTGCAAGGTCCTTGGAGGACTTTCTAGGGTGGTCTACACGATTACCCTTCATAATCTTCAACTCAGTTAGTTCTTCAAACAGCAAGTCAATGGCTGGCAAGGCTAGTCGCTCTTCATAAACAAGCATAGCCATATCCTCATAGTGCTTCTTAGCAACAGAAACAGTCTCAGTCTTTATACCAACAGACTTCAGTTCATTCTGGATATCAAACGACTGCCAGCGGTCAAAGGAAACCATTCCAATATCAAAGCCTAGTCTGCGTAGGTTCTGAATCCACTGCTTTACTTCTGAAAGATTAACAGGACCTTCAATCTTTGGCTCCCAGTATACGACTGCATCTACTACTACGATAGGCATTACTTGTGCGTAGTCCTTAACTACCTGGACATTTACCCACTTCTCAACGTGAGCAATGGCAACAGCACACTTGTCGTGTCGCTGTGCAAGGTCAGCATGAACAAAGTATTTTTTGTCTGGGTCAGGCTTAAATGAATCCATAAAACTTTTGTTAGTGTCAATAGGATTTACGATTGTCATACAAGCACGAATCTTTTCTTGCTGCTTGAAGAATGCATCGGACATGTAGGTTGGCACACACGCAAAACGTTGCATGGCATCACCGAGGTCTGTGTAGAATGCTAACTTAAAATCGTCAATCTTACGAGTAGGATTTACAACCCAGGTTGGTCTCTTGATAGCAAACATTCCTGGAAACTTGTAGGATAGAATATTGTCTTCATCCCACTCAATCTCAAGGGTGTTTCCTTCTGCGTCTTCTGGCAAGTCTTCATTCATAATAAACTTGTGATGCTTTGTGATAACTTCCTTTTCAGCAATCACGGCATCGTATCTCTGCGAGATAAAGTCTCCTGGGTAACGAGGGAAAGATAGCAGTGCTACTTTGCCTAAATCTGGAAAGCGAGAGTCTACGGAAGCACGGAAGGCTTTGTAGATATTGTCAGCAGTCTTGCCTTGGTCATTACCTGTGTTTACTTCTTGTGCGAAACCAGAAATCTCGTCCAGTACCGCTAGGATAAGGTTAAGACCTTCGTGAGACTCACGCTCAGAGTGACCAGAGTAAACGGTAATGGCTTGGTCAAACTCAATGCTGTCTGCTTTGGCGTAGAACTTTCCAGCGAACCAAGGTGAGCGTTCAATCTTATTCTTGAAGCCCTTGAAGAAAACGTTCTTAGCCTGTTGTGCGTTAATAGCAATGTTAATAATATCAATAGCGTCACCAGTAGGCTTACCAAAATAACGAGCAGGGTCTTTAAGACAAAGTAACTTATAAACGATATAGCAACAGGCAACTGTAGAAACAAAGTCCTTACCAGAACCCTTGCCTAGTTGTAGGATAACTTCATTCTTAGTATACTTCTTGTAGTATCTGCGACCTTCTGTCTCCCCCAGGATTTCAATAACTTCTTCTAGTTTGTAGATTTGGCTCATAGCCTCTACAATGTCGTACTGAATTTGTGATAGTGGTGGTTGCTGAAGATAATCTTCACCTTCCACAAATGTTTTAACGTCTACTGGATTTTCAGCAAAGACATTACTTTTCAGTACTTCAAAAAACTCATTGAACATTGACAATAGTTATTACTTCCTGCTCCCTAGATACCTGAGAAAGCCTACGCATAATCTCGTCTCGTACCTGCGGATACTCGCTTGCAATATCTCTAAGAATACCAACAAGGATATCCTGCTTACGTTCAATCTCTAGCATTTCTTCTGCAAGTTCTTTGTTCTCAAGTAGACCAGCCTTTTGTAGCATGTCTATACGAGTCTTCTCTAGGTCCATCACAAGTTTAATACCTGCAGTCTTAGCACCCAGATTTGCAATTGTAGTTGCATCATCAATGACTTCGTATGCCTTGGCAATAAGTCTGCTGTAGTGTGTGTCTGCTCCGACCAAGGCTTCTTTAGCCCTAGCACGGATAGCAGCATTATCGGAAGCCATTACACGCCATTGGTTGATGTGTGCTACAACCTTTTGACGTGGCAGTGCAAGTTCTTTAGAGATTTGGGTAGGCTCTTCGCCCTGGAGATACTTCTCCACAACCTTGTTCATCTCGTCAAGATGCTCTACTGTTAATTCTTCAATCGACAATCTTTTTACGCCTTCCCCTGCGAGCAGGGATTCTCTTTACTCTCTCAATTGCAAATGAGCAGTACTGTCCTGACGTTGCTTTTTGCACTTCAAAACAGTCTATCCATGTTGCACCAGTCTCAGTGTTAGTAACAACACTATCGAACTTAAACTTACGTCCATGCTCGTCCTGTATCTTAATTATATCACCCTTGGCGATTGTGAATGTGCCAACCTGTAGTTCGTATACACGAGAGAACTTTGTTGGTGCTGGCTTAGTTTTCCTGCGACTAATCATCAGTTAGGCAATTCCAGTTTCTCGTCTACCGAAAATACTAGGGCTAACTGTTCTCCAGGTTTTACAGTCAGGTCTAGGATGCCTACCTCAGCAAATTTCCAATCTTCTTTTGGTGTACGAACAAGCAATGCCCAGTAAGCAAACTCTGCTGGCATATCTGTACACTTCTCAACATAACCCTTGTGCTTGTCAGACTTGATTGGGTCAATAGCGTTTGGGAGTGCATTTACACGACAGATGATTTGAAGACCATACTTGTCTGTTCCATAGATGGCATAGCCAGCAAGGTTGAAGGCTGTCATTGCGTTAATCTCGTTACCCACAGCAACACACTGAGAAATCTTTTCATTCTTGAGTGACTGAAAGTCCACAATTACAGTTACGCAATTGTCTGAGGATACTACGTTTAGCGGTTGAGAGCAACCAGTGGTTGCTAGTGTAAGCCCCAATGCCAGGGCTAGTGCTGTCTTCTTCATCGTTTTGATTTCCTTAATCCGAACTTGGCTAAGTATACATAGATAGTTTCTACGCTAGTGCCACATTCTTTTGCAATATCTTGAGGCGTTTTCTTATCTAAGTGGTAACGCTTCTTTAACCACGCTTCACTAGTATACAACTTATTTGCCATGATGTCAATACCCAAAAGCCTTGTCCCAATTAGACAAAGCCCAGTGACCAATTGCACACGCATCTGCAACATCATCATCGTCTAGTTGTTTATCATAATTAATATTGATAAAGTTAATTGTTCTCTGCTTGCGAACCTTACGTTCTTCACCCTTAAACCAGGAGACAGACTTGCCTGGATTCTTCTTTTGAATCTCATGCTTTTCTTCTTTAGTTAGTTTTTTATTACCAATAAAGTTCTGCCATGTCATAGGTGAGACTGAACCAATCTTCTTTACCCCAGCCATAGAAGCAGCCCCAAGAAGTGCTCCCTGGACCATAGCCAGTTGTGCAGCAGTCTTAGGGCTGTTCATAAATACTGTGTGTTCAATTATGACTGCTTCAAAGTTAAAATTATCAAAGAAGGACTTTGTTTTTCTAGCGGCATCCATAACCTTATCGTATGTTGCCAGACCCTCAAAATTAATCTTGCCACAAGCAATAATCTTTTTATCTTCAAAGATTGCAAACGCAAGACTGTTGGTACTAGCATCAATGGCACAGAACTGTTTTGGTTTCTTAATCAAATTCAATTTTACCATTGGCTATTCCCTTAATCTGTTTTAGTATTTGTAGAACATCATCTGGATTTGATTCGCATGATAAGCAGGTCTGGCTATCATTATAGGCTGAGATTTGTTTACCGCATGACTTGCATGGTCTAATCTTACCTTGACGCTTTTTTACTTTGTCACGATTATACTTCTCAAGAATCTTCTCTTTAGTTGCTTCTTCCCTACACAGGGCAGAGCAGTATATCTGATAAGATAACTTAGTATCGAATTGGTTATCGCAGTAACTACAGTGTTTGCTTTTCATCTAGTGGCTCCAAAGATTTAATTTTAATCTCTCCAGAACCAGCAGAGGCACATGCAGCCTGAATAGGGCATGTCTTGCAAATCTTTGAGTTTGAACGATAATTTTTCTCTGGCAGGGTTTTATCTTCCCAAGCCTTTCGAACATTTCTCATCCACTCAAAAGCGTTCTCTACCCACTCGTACATGTACTGATTTAATTCTACAGGAAAAATCAACAGTTCGTGATTGTTCTTGTTCTCATAAATCAGGATTGCCTTATTCTTGTTTAGAATCTTCATGTAAATAAGCAACTGGACCATGTGTCCCAGTTTTGGTTTCCCTGCTGCTTTACGATATTCGAAACCTTCGTTAGGCATTGTTTTGATTTCACCGAGAAGTTCTGAGCCTTCCCAGTTAAGAATAACGTCACCATATCCAAAGATTGGTGGGCTATCATATGTTACTTTAAATTCAGAATCTACAAGCAGACCAGGGACGCTGCCCATTGCTGTTTGAATTCTTTCGTGAGCCTTTGTACCAGCGGTCATGTTTGCACCACCATAGGCATCGGCGTTGTCTGTAAAGTTTGCACCCTCAAAGGCTAGATACCAATAGCGAGGACACTCTCCGTGAGAGAATGCAATCGTGCTTGGTGCGAATGTCTTCTTGGTCTGAAACTTGTCTACACGATTGATAGTATAACCAGAGTTAATCTTTTCAATCAGTGCTTCTTTGTCAATGAATGATGGCTTCGAATTTGGATTCGATTCAATCTTCTTGAGCATTACTTGTTGCAATAAACTTTTTGCCATAACGACACTAGCGAGTAATATATTTAAGAGCCGAAACTAAGTTGTTGATTGACTCAGCAGCGGTGTAATAAATATTCTTCTTCGCTCTATCTCCTTTATCTACATTGGTTAGCCATGTGGCTTTGAAGGACATCTTTGCTGCAATTGCTTGCAAACGTACAATCTCCACTTGAGCAACATTTAGCGGAATGTCTGGCTTAAGAATTACCTTAGCAATAAAAGTAAGAGCAGTAGTCAGTTCCTCGTCATTCATGTAGTCAGCAATCTCTGTGAGACCGTTGACCATATCAATTGTGTTAGTTGTTTGTTCCATTTTGTTTCCTTAATGTTGTAGTTCTATTATACACTATCAGGTGGCAGTTGGTCAAGTATCATCTCTAACAGGCTGAACTCAATAACAGCGAGGCGAGTCTTAATTCCTGAATCGCCCAGTACGACAACAATGATAGGGTCATTGTTATTACGGATAGCGTCAGTAGTAGCCTTAGCCCAAACCTCTTTGTTAAGTGTAAAGGACTTGCCAACTTCCTTGAAATCGGCTGTGAAGTTCCTCCAAGTAGCATCCCCCTTGTGGGTATTCCTCCCAGAGTTCTTGTGTTGCTTGGCATCAATACGTTTAGACTCACTACGCTCACTCATAATCCTTCCTAGATTTCTTTGTACTCAAGTTTACCACACTGACGTGTTTTTCGGGACACATCCATGTAATTTCTTTTGTCTCAGGATATACCCTAACAGTCTTTACCTCTACCTTACAGGTGTGACAAGGAAAACTACCAGGATAAATAGTGTACTTAGCCATTGTTATTTACCATAGCCTTAATGCTGTCCTGTAGGTCTAGGTCTTCTCGTACTCTTGCTACGAACTTATCTCTACCCTGCAACTTAGTGCCGTCAGGAAGGATGTACCAGGCTCCTGTACGCTCTACAATGCCCATCATCTCTGCAGTATCAACCAAGTCTCCAATGCTGTCAATGCCCACCAGAGGACCTCTGAAGTAGAAGTCGTATTCACCAGACTGGAAGCCAGGAGAGGTCTTAGAGAACTGGAGTTCCCAGCGAACCTTACGACCAATCTTTTCTTCAATCAGTTTATCGCCAATCGCAATCTTACCCTTGATGGCTTGATTGTCTGACTCAGAACTAAATAGTTTAATTACTGTTGATGAATAGAACTTGGTAGCCTGTCCACCTGTTGGCTGTTGGCTAGTGTACATAGCAGAGATGTTGTTACGGCTCTGACTAATCAGAACAAACAGCGTTGGCTTTACTTTGTTATTAGCATAGTTAAGCATCTTCCATGCGTTACTGAAGTCACGAGACTCTGCACCAATCTGCTTAGTGTTTTCTAGTTGCTTGAGTTCGTCAGTATCCTTCTCAAAATAAATAGCAGGTAGTAGAGATGTGATTGAGTCAACCACAATAATATCTACACCAGCATTCATTAGATTAGTTCCTACATCCACCATCTCGTTAATTGTACGAGCCTGTGAGACGATTAGGTTGTTCGTATCTACCCCAAGTTTCTTAGCCCAGTCTTCCGAGTAGGACATCTCAGCATCAATCCAAGCACATAATTTACCCTCTTCTTGTGCTTGAGCAATCATCTGTAGGCAAAGTGAAGACTTTGCAGACGACTTGCTTCCCCAGATTAATACCTGACGACCCATTGGGAGACCACCCAGCAAAGCACGGTTAAGACCGAAACTAGGAGTAGCCTGATAGGTTGTTTCAAAACCAGCACCATTAGACAGACGCTTACGAATGCGTGGGTCTAGTTGTGCCATTGCTTCTTCAAATGTGGTCATTTGATTGCTCCTAACTTGTCTGGCTTAAATCCAGACCAGGTTTCTGTGTCTGTTACTACGATTGGTGCAGCCTTGAATCCCTGATTAACAAACTCAACCAACTTCTCATAGTTGTCGTCTGACTGTAGATTTTCTACGGTGTACTCAATGCCTTCTTTATCCAAAAACTTTTTGGTCTGCTCACATTGAACGCAGTTTGGATTTGTATATACAATTACTGACATTAGAAACGTACTCCGTGCTTCTCTGGACGAGTCTTGTTGAATCCAGTCTTGTTTTCAAATGCGTAGTCCAGGGAGACAGTTGTGTAACCGTGCTCTACCAAACCAGCATAAAGGTCAAGTGTGCGAATAAGAATGTCTGAGAACTCTGCAGCAATCTCGTCTTCGCCCTTGTCTTTGCGGATTGCTTCCATAACCTCAGTAACTTCTGACACAATCATCATTAGTTGTTTAGTTACGAATATGTCTACCTGTTCTTCGGTAGCCTCGTCAATCACTTTCCAGAAACCTTTTTTGACTGCGGTTTCATGCAGTTGCATTGCTAGTTCATCAAACATTAAATACGTCCTCCATAATAGTTGTTCCATCTTTAGTTTTACCCAAAGAGAATTTGTATACGTTACCTTCGTCAATCTTCATGTAAGCCTTTGGATAGGCAGTAGGGAACACGGTAACGCTGTGCAGTTCCCTTGAAGAATCTGCCAAGACCAAAGAAGCCATCTTCTTGCCAGCCTTAGTAACTCTTGACTTGAATGACACAACATATAGTTCATCATCCTTGTAGGGTAGTTGACGGAAGTTAAGAATCTTAATCAGTCCGCTAGTGTTACCCTTGATTTCGTCAACAGGGATTGCTGTGACGATACGATTGTCGCTTGCTAGAATGATGTAGGTGCGACCTGCTTCGACAGTTGATTGCTCTTCGTCAAAGATACCAGTGCTACCAGTCTTATCCAAAATCTCTACACGACTCCAACCTTTGCCACGCTTGATACCCTTGACCATTCCCATAAGAACGTAAGCACCCTTTTCCTCGTACTCTTCAACATCATTGATGAATGCGTGGTAGTGCGATGGCACAGACATATTGAACTCTGGCAAGTTTAGATACTCGTATAGGTTCTCTTTGACTTCTTCATCATTGCGTGGATTATCTTCGAAGGTTGCAGCACCAATAACTTTTAGTGCTTGCAAGGCACGAGAGTTTACTCCGTTGCCCTTGCCAAACGTGAACTCCTCAAGTTCTTTGTAAGACTTGAATGGACGAGCAGACATATACTTCTCTGCAATATTATCGCTAATAAACTTAATAGACGATAGACCAAAGCGAATACCCTTGCCCTCAATCTTGAAGTCAATGTCTGAATCGTTGATGTGTGGCAACTTGACCTGAATACCCATACGCTTTGCTTCAATCAGGTACTCTGTGCGAGCATCCTTGTCGCTCTCGTTCTTTAGCAGAGCGAACATGAATTCGATTGGGTAGTAGTACTTCAACCAAGCAGTCCAGTAAGAAACAGTTGAGTAGGCTACAGCGTGAGACTTGTTGAACGAGTATCCAGCGTGAGCCTCAAAGTCTGTCCACAAATCTTTAGCAAGGTTAGGTGACATAAAGCGAGAAGCACCATTAACGAATTGTTCTTGGAACTGGTCGAACTCTTTAGCATCTTTCTTCTTACCAATAATCTTACGAACCTTATCGGCTTCTGCCATTGTCATACCGCCAAGTTCTGTACAGGCTTGCATAACCTGTTCCTGATACAGAATACATCCGTAGGTGTCAAGTGTGAATGGCTTCATCAACTGGTGGTGATAAGAGATGTTCTGCTTACCGTGCTTACGAGCGATGTAGTCCTTACCAATGGTGTTCATAGCACCTGGACGAACCAGAGCGTTAGAAGCAGCAAGTTCGTTAAAGTTCTTGACACCCATCTTGACTAGCAGGTTGGTGTATGGTGTGGCTTCACATTGGAACACGCCCTTAGTGTAGCCGTCAGACAGCATACGATAGACGTTAGCATCTTCCATGTTTAATGAGTGCAGGTCAATGTCTGTACCAGAACGTTCCTTGATAATCTTGATAGTGTCCTGAACAACAGATAGGGTCTTTAGACCCAGAGCATCAATCTTGATTAGACCAATACGCTCTGCCTCTTCCATGTCTACTGCTACTACTGGAATGCGTTCCTTGCTACCTGGAGCAGTGCGAGTCTCTAGCGGAGCGAACTTGAAGATAGGCTCCTTGGAAGTTACAACACCAGCAGCGTGAATACCAGTACCACGAATACGACCACGAAGTTGCTCACCGTAGTACTCAATCTCTGGATACTTCTCACGGAACTCCGCAGTTGATTTAGAGTTTAGATAGTCGTCCCAGTCGTCAACAAGTTTAAGAACCTTGTTTACATCGGCTAGTGGAATATTTAGTACACGAGCAATGTCACGAACGACACCCTTACCCTTGAACTCAAGGAACGTAGCAATCGAAGCAACGTGGCGATACTGTCTAACTAGATAGTCTTTAACATCTTCTCTGCGTGAGTCCTGGATATCTGTATCGATATCTGGGAAGTCATTACGTTCTGGGTTGATGAATCGGAAAAACAGAAGACCGTGTTGAATTGGGTCAATGTCTGTGATGCCTAGCGTGTAGCAGAGCAGCGAGCCAGCAGATGAACCACGTCCTGGACCAACCATTACGTCTTCTTTCTTAGCCCAGTTAATCATGTTACGCACAACTAGGAAGTAGGGACCGAACTTCTTGTCTTTGATGATAGTAAGTTCTTCATCTAGACGGTCTAGGTATTCCTGCTTGTCAGCAAGACCACGTTCGACAAGACCAGCCATAGCCAGTTCTTTTAGTTCTGTATCTGGGTCTTGATACTGCACAGGCAGTAGGTCAAGGTGGTCTGGCAAGTCGTAGTCTTCAATCTGTTCAGCAATGTCGATGCTGTTCTGGTACATATCCTCACGGTCAATGCCCTGCTTGAGCATGGCGTTACGCATTTCTTCATCGGACAGTAGGTGAATCTCAAAGTCCTTAAAAGACATCTGACGGTCTGCACCATAAAGATAGTCTAATTTATCTAGCAAGTTGTCGTACTCTTGAGTGCCAGCAAAGTTTGCATCGCCAACAACCTTGTTAGAGTATGAGTTTAGGATTAGTTTAAGTTCCTGAATCTCACGCTGTGAAGAGTCTGCGTGGTGGCAGTCTGGAGTGATAACAGGCTTAACACCAAACTCGTCAGCAAGTTCAAGTAGTAACTTGTTTACTTCTGCTGGGTTGTGTGGCATTACTTCAATGTAGTAGTCGTCACCAAATGTCTTCTTAGCCCACTGAATATGCTCCTTGGCTACTGCTAGATTATCTGCTTCGATAGCCTTACAGAGATATCCTGACAAACATCCTGAAGTAATTACTAGACCATCTTTGTACTTCTCAAGAATGTCCCAGTCCATGCGTGGCTTCTTGTAGAAACCTTCAGTCCAGGCAAGTTCATTCAACTTGTTAAGGTTCTCAAGACCCTGTGCATTCTTAGCAAGAATGATAAGGTGATTGTAGTTTAGATTAAGTAAGTCTTCCTTATCCTTTTCTTCGTGGTCAAAGCGGTCTTTACAGATGTAACCTTCAACTCCAAGGATTGGTTTAATACCTGCTGCTTTGGCAGCACGATACATCTCACGGTGTCCTGATAGTGAACCGTGGTCTGTGATTGAAATAGAAGTCATACCCACAGATACAGCACGGTCAACGTACTCCTGTGGTGTGGCAATGCCATCAAATAGACTGTAGTGTGTGTGAACGTGTAGTGGAGCGTAACTGCTCATTATTTACCTTTGTTAGTAGTTATTGTGTTATAAGTATAATGCATCTGGGTGTTCTTGTCAAGTGACGAAAGTGGGGGCAAGGATTTTACTCACCTACCCCCACAGTCAATGGATACTACCAGTCAGTGTTGCTGGAAGTTACTGAAGTGTTTTCAAATCCGAAGTAGAAGTTTTCTTGGTCTTCGTACTTAACTTCACGGACAACCTTCTCAAGGTCGAATGTTTCCAGTTCGCCCCACTTGTGTGGTTCTGAGTCTGGCTTGGTTGGAAGCAAGGTGTAGTTGGTTTCAGTTCCCTGACCATTACGCTTAATCTTCCACTCAAGGTTTGAGATTGAGCCAGTTTCGATTGCGTATTCACGCAAGTTGCCGAATGCTGACTGCTTTGAGATACCCTGTGACCATACAGCCACATATGGTGTCTCGGTTCCATCGTCGATGATTACGTTACCGTACCAACGAAGACGTGAACGCCAACCACCCTTTGGCTCCTTACGAGCCATCTCACAACCGTAGCAACGACCTTCTGAATCGATGGTACATGCTGCCTTACGCTTGTAGTCCTTTGGGTTGGTGTGTTCTGCGATAACCACGGAAAGTCCACGGTCCTCGCTGAAGTTTGCTGAGTCGCTGTCTAGTTCTTCAACGAAGCGAATCTTTGCAGACTGTCCGTCAGCCAACTTGACCCAACGAACTTTCTGACCTGTGTTTTCATATTTTGGCTTATCCATTAGTGCACCGATATCTTTTAGCCCTTTAATTACGCTCATAGTATTTTCTCCTTATGTTTGTTTAGCGGATTACTAGTTTAGCATACTGGATATGGTTTTGTCAAACGATTCGTCAATATTTTTTATTGCATCGTCAGACATGTCGCCAATGTCCTTGTATTGCTTATCTATTTTAATTACAGTAACACGAGAGCCTAGTCGCTCTATGATTTTGTCTTTCATGTTACCGCCAGCCTCATCATTATCAGCAATAACAATAACGTTATTGAAGTACTTCTGAAGCAAGTCTGTTTGTATTCTGGACACGTTTGCACCCAAGGTTGCTACCGCAGGGAAGCCACACTGGTCTAAACGGATAGCATCAAATGATGATTCAACTACATAGACTTTACCAGCAGTCTTTACTCTGTGTAGATTGAATAGGACTTTGCTCTTTGGCAGTCCTGGAGTATTTTTAAAGTCTTTACCTTCGACAGACCGTCCCACAAACCCCACAGAAACGCCGTCAGGCGAGTGTACAGGGATTGTAACCATGTCTTGCTTCTCTGAGTACCCCAAATTAAATTTGTTGACTGAAGCCTCGTTTATGAGCCTTCCTGAGTAGTATCTCATGGCTCTTGGTGATTCTAGTGCCTGAGCATTTAGTCGCTTGATTAGCAATTCGTCGTATGGAATATAGTCTGGCTTGTTTACTAATGACTGATTAATTTGATAAGATAGGTCAGTCTCTGTTTCCTTGGACTTGATGTAGCGTACCGCTTCGAAGTAGGTACGACCAGATGTTTTCATAATTAGTGATGGAAGGTCTGAAACGTGCTGGCATGAGAAGCAGAAGAAGAAGCCACTACGCTTATCTACTTCACCAGCAGGTGAACGATAGTTGTTGTGGAATGGGCAGAAGATGATGTAGTCAGAATCTACTTCTGATTCGATGTTGATTCCAGACCCATTGATAACTCTTTTAATTTGCTCTTGTGAGTAGGAACTAGTAGCGTTCCGTCTATTCCCATTATGCATTCTGATTTTCTCTTTCCTAAATATGTTGCGTATAGCGTTAGTGTAAATTCAAAGTATTCTTTTGTACTGTTATATTGTATCGTAAACTGTGGGTCTATGTCAAGTCTTGGCACATACCCCAACTCACGCATTTGTAGTGTTTGTAGTCTTTCTATCTCAAGCCTAATTCTACCGATGGCAGCATCATCTTTAATGATGCCTTCAGCAGTAAAAGTTTTAATAGACTTGTGATGTAAATGTTCCACATACTATTATAACTAGTTTTCTTCGAAATCCTTGTACTTGTACCAGCCCTTGTCAAAGTCTACCTGCACCAAGAACTCGCCCATAAATCCGTTACGGTTCTTACGGAAGACACACTCAAGGATATCTGAGTTGGTTGCACGACCAAGTGCTAGAACCCAGTCAGCGTCGTAGGCAATCTGGCGTGACCAAGCAGTTTGACCTAGTGTAGGCACAGTGTCTAGTTTATTTACATCGTCTGGCGTAGCAGATGAAATAGCAATGATTGGAATTGATTCCGAGATAGCCATCAACTTTAGTTCACGAGAAAGGTTCTTCATACGAACAGTCTCGTTGTCAGACTTCTGGTTAGGTGACATCAACTGTAGGTAGTCAACGATAACCAGGTCTGGCTTGTATTGGTCCATTTTACCACGAATAACTGATGGTGTAACTTCCCCACCAGAATCGTTAGAGATGATGTGGAACTCTGGCTTGCCAGCAAGTTCCTTCTTGTGCCAACGCTTCAGGTCTTCAATCTCTACCTGACCGTTGCTCAACTTGCGGTGCGACCACAGACCCTCGCCCATGATTGCAAATACACGGTTACGAACCTCTGTCTCTGACATTTCAAGTGAGATGATTAGTGGCGACTTACCAGCCTTCCATGCCTGTACCGCCATGTAAAGAGCAAACCAAGACTTACCAATACCTGGGTAGGCTAGGAACACACCCAACTGACCTGGAGTAATACCAGCAGGTAGGTAGTTGTCAAAGCCTGGCAGACCAGTCTTGATACCGATTGAGCCTAGTTCATTCTGACGAGCAAGGTTTTCAAAGTAAGCAACAGCAGAATCAATATCAGTAGCATCAATGTCCTTAATAACTGCTGTGTTCTTCTTTAGTTCTGAAGTCTTTTGGATAAGGTCTTCTAGTGCCTTGGTTCCCTGACCTGCCTGTACTTCTGCAGCAGTAGAACGCAACACGTCCTTGAGACTGTCGTTCAGGAACTCAGCCTGTAGTTCTTCCAAATGGTACTTCGTAGCACCCACGCCCTCTTCTGGAGAGAAGTCACGGAACTTGTCTACCACTAGAGAGACAGGTGGGACAGTTCCATTAGTTTCGGAATAGTTACGAATGAACGTCCAAATATCCGTGTGTGTACGAAGAATGTTTTCCACGTTTGCTTGTAGCAGGACGTGTACCTGCTTGTCTGCCAATACTGCAGATATTAGTTTAGATTCTGTATTAGTCATTTAACCACTCCTTAGCCTTCTGACGGCGTTCGGCTCTCTCCTTAATGTCTTGGTGGAATTGCTTTCTAGCCTCAATAATCTTGTCAGCGTAGTTGGCAAAGTATTTCCATGTTGGTGATTGTGCTGTTTCAAAGTAGTACTCCAGCAGGTCATAGCATTCTGGAATACCGTAGGATTCAATAAGAGCATCTGATGCCCACTGCTCTACATTCAAATTTAGTAAAGGCTTTTCTTCATACCTTACAGTGTGTAACTTACTGTAGCGACTGAGCAAAGCCATGCGGTCTTTGCGTTCAGCCATTACTTGCTCTCAGTCTCTTCTACAGACTCACGAACTTTCTCAGCAAGTCTTTCTTCTACAAACTTGTATACACGCTCAAAGGCTTCGCTGGCTGTCTCTCCCTCACGCTTGTTATCTGCGATAGAGATATCAATGCGTAGTGATTGGAAGTTGCCAAGATTAAGGGTATAGCCCAAACCCACTGTTACTTTAGTGCTGTCGTTTTCCATGTCTCTCCTAATGGATTAAATTGATTCGGACCAAATAGGGATGTAACGTCCGTCTTCTGTCCTTGTATATGTAAGTATACCATCTCCCATGCGTCTTGTCAACTCCTGTTTTGAAGGAGTTACATCATTGGTGATTAGACCATCATTACGAGGTCTACCGTGGTGGTATGATGCTAGTATATCACGAAGTTCACGAACTTGCGACTCTGAATAATAACTTCTTACTTGCCATGCCCTGGCTCCTCCAGGCTGTGCCCCCATTGGTTCTGGGATAACGCCTTTCTTTACTAGTTCTGGCATGTATTTCTTGTGTCTATTTACTAGGGCTGCTGTCTGACCAACAGTATAGGCACGTTCCCTATTCTTTTTAAAATCACTAATAAGACAACTTTCAATCTGGTCTTTAATAATATTATAAACAGACATAATACCATTAGACTTATTTAGGTGATGTGTTCTTACTAAGTATCCGTTTAGAAACCAAACTTTTTTATTTCCTGGAATAATTGGAGAAGAGTTGTACTCTTCCATTGTTTGGGCAGCCATTATGCTCCAATAGCAATAATGTTTAAGTCTAGTGTTGTCTTTCCGTTAGAGTCAAAATCAATTTTGTAATAAAGAGATGTTGTGTCAACTGCTGTAATAGTTACAGTAGCCTTAACCGTTGTAGTACTTTTGGAAACAAGAGTTGCTGTAACTACTGGAACCTTATTGAAAAATGTTGCAAAGGCTACTGAACCTGTCTTGGACTCTCCTGCTTTTACATCACTAGCATTTACAGCAGTCACTGTTTGTGCGTCAAAACTTATTGAACTAGTTTTTGTTTTAGCAACTGTGTTACCTCTATCCTTGATAGTTGAGTTTCCATAGGATGCCAGTTCTGAGTTAATGCTAATTAGCGAATTAACAATGTCATAGAGATACTGGGTATCGATTGGTTGACCATTGCTTGGTAATGAGGGTACTTTTGCCATGAGTTAATTATACCACAAACTATAGTCTTACGTTTGTTACTGTTCCAGCAGTAAAAGTGTTAGGAGAAGTTACAACCATGTCTGTTCCGCCAGATGTCGAGACCACGGTTACAGCACCTGAGCCAAAACTTCCAGTTCCTAGAGTAGTTGCAAAAACTCTTCTACCACTAATAACGCTTGATGCTGGTAGATTGGTCAAACCAGTAATTGTTGCTCGGTATGGTCCAGACCCAGTTATTGAGCCGATTGTTCCTGTAGTTGAAGAAGAATATGTAGAAAGCGTGGGACTAATTGAAACAACTGTAGTCTCTGCCAAATGTCCATAAATGTTTGTCAATTTAGGGTATGATGATAAAAATACTGCTGCTTGAACAAACTGATATGAACTATCTGGTTTTTTAAATGAAAAATTGTTTGCTGTAGTTGTTCCAGCAAAAATCCAACTTGACCAAGTCGTTGTTGATTTCCAAGATAAATACACATCAAACTTTTGAGTAACTGGGTAATCGTCAATTGAATTCCAACTATATGTATAAATACCAGAGTCGTCGGTCAGGGGAGTTATTGATGATTTAATGTATGTTGTTACATCTAGTGCTGCTGTAAAAGTTGCAATGGTGTATCCATTAGATGGGTGTGGGTCAGCGTTAGCACCATCGTCAAGAATTGGTCGTCCATAAGGCGGAACATATAATTCATAAAATGAAGATACTTGACCATTGTCATTTAGTGGATATGACAAATTTGCAATGTCGGACCATTCCGATTTTCTTGTGCCATCTTTAGACCTTATTCTATATCTTAATCTATATTCTCCGCTAGACTGAAGCCCATCAATGTCTTTAACTGCAATTTTTATAATTTTATTTGCCACTTTAAGAACCTACCGAAAAATCCAGTCTAAAGTTAATTAAGTCATTAGAGTTTGACTGCTTGGCTATGTTTGTTGCTGTTTCATTGTTTACAATTGTGTAGGCTGTAAGAGCATAAAGTGGATTTTCCGTACCTACATTTTCAAATCTTAGACCATCCAAGACAATTGCATAGTCGTCTGTTGGTGTGCCAGACGCTTCGATAGCACAATATATTTTTAATGAAGTTACTTTTGACCAGTCAAATCCAGATGTTAGAGTAAAATTAGAAACATTCTTAGTAAGAACGTTATACCTATTTGGATAAATAACTGTTGTACCAGAGTCAGAAAACATTAGTTGTGCATTATTAATACCGTCCGAACAAGCAAACTCAAGCATTATATATAATGCATTTGGCGATGCAGATGGCGTGGTTACAGCATTTATAACTGAATAAGCCAAACGAATTTCGTCAGATGGTGAGGATTTTGAAAGATTTATTCCTGGGTCTTGCAAAAGCAAGTAGTCTGATGTCGATACAAAAGTTGTTCCAGAAGTGTAGTTTGATAATGCACCTGGAACAATTAAGCCATTATTTAAAATTCTTGGTTTTTCTTGTCTTAGGTTTACAGCAGAGGTAAGCCAGTATGCGTCACTTGTACTGCAAAATTTAGGAGCAGTTCCAATAGGCAAAGCAGAAATTGCTGCAGAAGCAGTCACATCGCTAAAAGATGTTGAAGAATTATTGTAGTATTGCCAACCCTCTGTATCTTCAAAAGACAAAAGCATTCTGCTGCTTCCAGAGCCACTGAATTGATTAGAGCCTAGTGAGTATAGTCCTAACTCTGAAATATCGTACTTTGATGTGTCGGACATTTCTGCTGTTAAGGATACTTGTTTGGTAAATACCGTTGCATTAAATAAATTACTATTATAAGAATACCCAGTATATGCATAAGAAAAAAGACTTGACCCCCAGGAAGGAGCCACACTTTCATCATAAACTTTTGCAACAAAAGATGTAGAACTAATTGAAGTTATTGTATATAAACCATTTACCTCTACGTTAGCATTTGTACCAGAAAAAGGAATTGATACGTCAGTAATGGAAACATCATCGCCAACACCAAATTGGTGTCCAGAAGAAATAGTTACAGTAATTTCAAAGTTACCAGAAATTGACAAACTGCTTGGACTTACTGTTTGTTTTTCTACAACATAAGAGCGTGATGTAATTGGAAATCTTGCTGTTTCAAAACCAAGGCTTGTTTTTGTGGATAGTGATTGTGACGTAAGACTTGAGTATGCCTTTATGTTAACTAACCCTGAGCCAGCAGTCATGGATGCGGTGCTAGAAATTGTAATCTGCTGGGCACTGTTAATACCAGTTACAGTAACAGTACCCGAACCTAAAGTTCCAGCACCTGTTTGGGTTGCAGTAATTGTATCGCCAATCTCTAGGTATGCCCAGTAGCCAGCACTAAGAGTTAGTGTTGCAGTATATGGTCCAGAGCCAGATACTGCTCCGACAATTCCGCCAGATGTTGCAACAACTATTCCTTGGTTATTCGATGTTGGTCTAGCCCCAGAGCCTACAGCAATGTACGAAGCATAGGATGATGCCTGTCCAACTAAATATTTAGAAATAATTTCTACGCCGTTATTGGTAATCATATGCTATATTATACCACTCTCGTCGGTTGATGATGTGATAAACTCTACCTCAACCTCTTCGTCAATAGGGAGGTTGTTTAGTTCAATGTGTATGTTTTCATAAGTATCGTCAAAGTAGACGTTTTTTTCTAAGAATGTTTTTGTTAACTCTGGGTCCGCTGGGTTTCCAAAATAATACCCAAGAAATTCTGGGGCAGAACTTATGGTGCTAGGCAAATAACTTTTTAGAGATATTTCAAATTGACTAAAAATTGCGTCTGTACTATCTGCCTGTTTTTCGTTGGTCTTCGTGTTAGTGTAGTATAGTATCTCGTTAGCATTTGATATTAGGCTATTGCCTTCTTGTAGAATAATTCCCGAACTACCGCCGTTAATAAACTCATTACCGCCAATGCCGTCAAACACTGCACCTGTCATATAGTCTACTGGAACAGTTCCTGTATCAATAAACAAATTTGATGTTGCAATTTTTATTTGCTCAATTTGTTTACCATTTCTATTGTATCCAGTATATTCTGTAACTACTGGCTTTGCACCTTTACCCATTACACAACCTCGCTTAAATATAATTTCATTTCTGGACCGTTACCGCTTCTACTATATGTAATATGATACACTACAAATCGTGCAGTTGAATTTTGAAGAACATTGTCTATGTTGTAATCAATTGTTACAATGTCTCCTAGTTGAATCATTGGATTGGCAAAGATTGTAACACCAACAGATTTTTTAGGACGCATTACTTTATTTACCATCCAAGTCATTAGGCTGTTTGCAGTATCTATGTTTTGAATAAAGTTTCCTGTTAGGGTAAAATCTTTTTTGCCATAAGTATTTCTACTATTTTGAATATCCATATACTTGTTATTTAAATCAGTATAGTTGGAATAGTTGTCAAGGTCGCTGTTCTTTTGAAAGTATTCGTCTACCGTAAGGTCGTGGGCTGATTGCTGAGTAAATGTTACGCCCTGAATTCTTAAATAGTTTCCTGTTGATTCGTCTAGGTTTAACGCAAAGTCTGTAGCATTAAAGATTAAAAATTCTGCACCATATGGGTTTGACCTAAAGTTAGAGACAACATATCCCTGAGAGTCATTAAATGTTGGAGAAATTTTTGAGTACAATGCAGGGAATGCTTTGTCATATCTAATATTAAAGTATGCACACTCACGCATAATAGTTCCAAACTCTTCAAAGTATAGGCTGTATGACGGTGTTTGTGAACTACCAACTCCTTTAAGGTATGTATCTAATACTGCAGGATTAACTAGATACTTGCGATAGTTTTCATTATCTAGTTTGTCTTCATTAAACACACTCTTTTTTGATACTGGAGAATTTGGGTTAGGAGACCTATCTCCAATTGCAAACACATGCTCAAACAAACATAAGCCACTACCACGAACAAATAGTGCCATGTTTTTATTAGTAGTATTAACTGGAATAGCATCGTCGTCTTGAACAGTTGCTATCAATTTACCGTTAATGTATAAGTAAAATTTTCTGCTATAATACCCATCATATTTGGGTGCAAGTTCTTCTGTTTCAACCAATAGGTCGTACACTGTTGGTGTCTTTGTACTCATTGATTTAGACATACCTATAAATTGACCATCATCTACAAGAATTGGTGCATTGCCACTCCAAAGAACAACTGGCACACCCTGCTTAGTGTTTGCTCCTTTTAAATTTTTGTAAAAATAAACATTTGGAATTCCTTCAATTGTTGTATCTTTGTCTGTACTATTAACAATAGCATCGCTTGTTAATGCATCAATCTCAAAAAAGTATCCTATGTTTTTATTAGTATCTACATCTAGATTAAAGGCAATTCCTCCACCTGTACCAGCAATTTCATAGCCATTGTTGGAGAACAATACTTCTCCACCAACAGGAATTTGCTTGGCTTCATTTACTGCTGCGGTAGTTGGCAGTGGTTTTCCAACAATTCTCATTCGTGTTCCAAAAGAATAAGCACTTGGAAGTTCTGTTCCATAATCTTTATATACATAGGAAACAGCATTAGATGATTGTGTGACTGAGGCAAACTCTGAAGGTCCTTGAATAGACAAAGCAGAACTTTTAATTGCAGCGTTAGCCTTAGTTTTATCTGCTGTGGTTGTTGTGTCTGACTCTGTGTATGATGATGTGTCAAAGAAGTCTTTTGATGTTCCAGTTACAGTTGGTTTTTCTGTCATAAATCCAATAGAGTCTAGGCTTGAATCATACTCAATCATTCCTAGTGGCTCTACAATGTTGGTTGTTGCATAAACAATTCCGCCCGAGGTCATGTTAGCATTTAAGTTTTTTGTTAAGGTTATTGTTGTGCTGGTAAGTGATTTAATCTTAGTTCCTTCAACAATAGCACTATTTAGTGCACGGTCGTAATACAGTGGGGCTACTGTTCCGTTAACGGTTATTGTTCCAGAAGCACTATTTTTATTTTTTACTGTAAAGGTGTTTGTAGTTTTGCTAAGAACCGTATAAATTCCACGATACGTTGTTGGAACTACTAGTTCAATTCTAACCACCTGACCTGGCAGCAAACCATGTGCTGAAGAAGTAAAGGTCATATTACCAGATGCAAAAGTTGGCGTAGCGGTAATTGTTTTTGTGTATGGGGAATATGGATAAAATATTAGTCCTTCTTTTAACCCTTCTGTATTTGCGGTTATAGTGTCTGTGCCGCTTGTAGCATTAGCATTAAGAGTAATCTCGTATAAAGTTTCTTCATACTGATGATTTCCTTGAAATAGCCATTTAGATTGTTGTTTAAATGTTTTGTGTTTGGCTGTATCCAACCATTCGTTATTTTCATCAAGAACTCCATGATAAACACGAGTGGTTCCAAACTGACCACGACCATGTTTTGCAACTATACCATCAACTACTGCCCCTGTTGTAGAATTATATTTTGGCTCTGCATAAATTCTAACTCTTCCTGTTGGAAAAATCTTCCCATTAAAAGGCAAGTTTGCAAAATATTTTTGATAATCTTTTATGTCTTCAATCCAAACATCTCCAATGCCAGATACTGAATGTTCTACTGCATCATATTTAATAATTTCTCCGTTAGCATAGAGATATCCCTTATAGCGAGTAAGCCAATAAATTGATTGACCAAAATCCATAACGTTTCTTGTTATTACTCCGCTTACTACTGTTGGCAAAGCACCAGTTAGTTCTGAGTTTAGTGCTAGAGCACTTAGAGAATACGCTGACTGATTGCCAACCTCATCGTTGGTAGGTCTTAAAGATTCGGTTCCAGAAACTTCCCACAAAAGAACTGGTTTATATTTGTAAGCCTGACCCTTGTTAAGCATACCTGCTTCTTGTAAGGTAGAGTAAGACTTTTGAATATATCTATTAGTATATGTAATCTTGCCACCATTGTAAACTTGGTCTTCTTCTGCATCAAGGCTGATAATGTTTGACAAAATTGCATTTACATTATCATTTTTAAGAATTCCATTTTGAGTAAAGTCTTTTGTTCCATATAGTGTAAGACTTGTTGCTCTTTCTGCTACTGTAGGCATAACATAGTTTCTTGACATAAGGATTAAATTATTGTCTTCGTCAAAAAACATTGAAGTTTGAGTTGACTGGGCTATGTCATTTAGTACTTCTGCTACCGTGGTATCTGGTGCTACAAAGAAGTATGGAATCTTGTCTTCAGATTCCCCAGCATTTCTGTAAAACTTGTAATTAGAGAAACCAATATTGTCTAGCATAGTTGCTACAGCATAACTAACAGAAACATTTTTAAGCAATAGCGATGGTGCAGTTATTGATTCAAAGTAAAACAATAGGTCTCTCAGTTTAAGTGTAGCCATTCTGTCTGTTGTACTAACTTCTGGAAAGCCATCTACATACATTGTTTTGATTGGAACAAAATAGTCTGAGAGTGTTGGATAGGACCTATCGTCAATGATTTGTTCGTAGAATTTAAATTGCAAGTTCTTAGAAGAAATATTTGAAATTAAACTACCAGTGATAGTTCCACTTGATACGGTAAGGTCATTGTATTCATTAAGCGATTGGTCATAGTCAAATAGTGTAATTGAGCCTGTAGAAGCAAGCAGTTGACCTACTGGAATACCAGTGTTACCAATATCTGAAGCAATCTTTTCAATTGAGTATTGCGTTGTTTTATCGGATAAGTCAGCGACTAATCTTGGAGACATCTCAATTAAGTCGAAGGTTGAGCGTGGTTGGGCGATAGTGTCTACAACTATACGAATACCTTTAATAAATTGAAACTCTCTGTAGGTTGGCGTGTATAGCGTTGTTGCTGTGCCATAAAATTCTGGGGAAGTTAATTTAGTTACATTAGAAGTTTTAGTAGTTAGACCTTCTTCATTTAGATACCAGCCATAAGTTGGTACAAAAGAGTTTGTTGTCCAGTTAGTTCCATTCCAAACATACACAGTTCCAGCGGCAACTCCAGTTGCATCTGGTACAAGGTACGCATCTCCTAATGCACCTGTAACTGGTATGGCATACTGTGATGCATACTCACCTAATAGTCTAAATGTTACTGGAGCGTTTGTAATTCCATATGCTAGTTCAACATATCCGTCAGAACCAATTACTCTTTTGCCGCTAGTTCGCACTGATGCTGGGGTAAAGGTTTGTGCAGTTGTCCAAGTCCCAGAAGTATTTAAGTATTGAATTTTCCAGTTTGTAGGAGTCTTTTGATTAACCAAGTCTCCAGTATTGGCTGGGTCTTCGTAGAATGGGTCATTGAATGATGTGTTATTGGACTTCTTGTATGGTCCATGATTAACATCTCCAACACCAGTTTGCATTTTAATTACAATTCTATTTGCTGGAACTGGGGCTGTGTACACTACAAATGGTGCGGTATCATCAATGTAGTAGTCCCCACTGCCTGGGGTAAGCATTGAGATACCTCGTTCTTGACCACCATAAGTTGCAGTTTCAATTCTGTATGAATTCCAATACTTAAACTTGTCGTCCTTAGATGCTAGATAAAATCTTGGCTGGCTGTGCATATCTGCGTTACCATAGTTTAAATAATTTAAACCAAAATATCTAATCTTGTTAATGCCAGAACGTGGTCTAAATCTTGAAATAGTATCCGTTAGAGAATATAACATCTTGTCAGTTTTGTTTACTGTTGCATCAATAGTAGGGTTGCCGTTGCTCAGGTCAATTCCTGTATTTAAGATTACATTAGAATCTGTTGCACCATAATAATACTTTGGTGATGATACATCCGTCTCTACTGCCCACGTTGCCTTGATAGTTCCAAAGTTTGCTTCTGTTTGTCCAGATAGCATTGATGGTCGATATCTATAATTACCAAGAGCAAGAATGTTATCTGAGAAGTTCATATTCCATTCAGCGATAACTAGTGATTGTAAATTTACCGTGGATGATTGCTCTATATAATCTTTAAGATTAGAGTTCTGATACATTATACCTCTTCCAGCGTAACAGAAATATTCCACAAATCGTGGTTAGCCCCACCACGCTTTACTACTGTGTAATCAAAACTAGAAATAAACATTTCAATTACCTCGTTGTATTCAGCAAGGTGTGCATATTGACCAGACTCAGCAAAGTTACCCTTTTTATCATACGCTAAAAAGACATAAAACGAGCCTGTGTGGTTTTGATACCAGTCAAGTAGTTCATTGCCACCAGCACCCCCATCAACTGTATACCTAGTTCCTACTCCTGTTACTGCACCTGTAGTTGTGTTAAACTGTGGGTCTAGACTAAACGCTCTAGATGGAAGCATGTCCCAAGAAGTACTGATAGTCATTTTATCAGCAACGTGGTATGAACGCATACGACCATTAATCATACGCTCTCGTTTTTCAATACGTTCTGGTTTGAATGAAATATCTTTTCTGTTGTGGTCAGATAGAACTATAAAGTCGTCTCCTGCAGTAACAGCATTAACCTCGTAGCCATCTGGGACTAGAAATCCACCAGAAGTAATTGGAGGTAGGTCTGACCACATCATTGCCTGTGGTCTTCTATATGTCTTCCTACCAGCGAGGTATGTACTTGTAGCCATTAAATAGCACTGCTCCTAATTCGTCTTGAGTCAATACGCTTAATCTCTCTTAGCACTGAATCTGCAATATCGCTGGCATCTGAAGAGTTAGCATTGACTGTAATACTATAATTATACACTGATTCTCCACCTCGTGCTCCATTATTCATGGACTGTAGTTTGCCAGCACCAATTGAATCTACTGCTGACTTTCTCATAACAAATTCTCCTGGGGTAAGCATAGCAGGAATAGTGTCTGTTCCAAGTGCATACTTGCTCTTTGCAATGTGCATACCATTTTGAGCATAAACCATACCACCTTGAGCAAAACGTTTTCCAACGTAAAACTCTGTCATTTCTTGGGTGTAGCCTTTTTGAGCCAAAGCCTGGTCAACCGCAGAGATGTTTCTTGCAATTCCCTGAACGTTTGCTATAGCAGCAGCAACAGGTGCGTACAACGCATTATAAATTTTAATTGAACCCTTATCGTCAGTTGCCTTACTTCCTATCCATCTGTCTCCGTCTTTTGACAATTGAGATTTTGCCGAAGACTCAAAAGTTGTTTTTGCAGTTGCTAGTTCTGCGTTTGCTGTTTTCTTTTGTTCATTAAAAGTTTTAAGTAGTTCTAGTGCTTGTTGAACTTCCACTGGCTGTTTATTAAAGGCTGTTGTCTTTTTTTCTTCAGCAAGTGCGTCAAAATTTGTAACAAGTGCTTCTGCAGCCTTGTACTCTTCTACATATGCATCGTATGCAGCCAAGTCCTTTGGTGCTATTGAACTTCTTTGTTTAAGGGTGTATCCTGTGCCACCTCTACCTGCATACGCTTGAGTAAATTTTCCAGAAGAACCTGCCTTAAGTGTGCTAAAAGCATTTTTTGCAGCAATTTTATCTTTTGCTATATTTCCAGCAGTTAGGCTGGTCAAACTTTTTATTGCTACACCTAATGTTTTTCCTGTTCCTCCGCCGCCGAACTTTCCAATTTTTGCCAATCCAGCAACGGCTTGTCCAGCCGTGACAGGTGCACCAGTGTCTTTAGTGTCTTTAGTATCCTTGGTGTCCTTAGTATCCTTTACTCCAGTGCCAGAAACACTTGGATTATAAGGCTTTACAAGAGCAAGAGCCTTGCCATCTTTAAGGATACTAGCCATGTGCTTTGCAGACTTAAGTGCATTTTGCTGAATATTTGCTTGATATTGTTCTTCTTTTAGTTTGTACCCTGCAATCTTTTCAGCGTTGCTTTCAAGAATTGCTTCTAGTTTTGTACGGTCAGTAAGAACACCGTTAATTCTAACCTCAACACCCTCAAGTTCAATCTTTCTAGCATTTTCAATACTTGTCTTAGCATCATCTAGTGCTTGCTTCTGGTCGTTTTGTTTAGCCTGAAGTGCAGCCTTAGCAGCAGCAGCGATGTCACCCTTTGACAAAGCATCTGCAAGTGTCATTGTGTCTTGTTGCTGTTGGTTATTCTTTTCTTGAATCTTTCCAATTTCATCAAGTGCTTTTGCACGAGCATTATACTTATCGTTAATCTTTTTTTCTTTAGTAGCAATAACATCAAGACCAGCCTGATACAATTCGTTATCTTTTGCTAGTCTTTCTGCAGGAGTTGCAAGAACATAGGTAAGACCAATTTCGCTGGCATCCTTAATTTCTTTCAACTTCTTTAGAAGTGCTCCAGCATTAGCCCTTAACTTACCAGTTTTCTTGTCAATAATTCTATTCTGCTCTTCTTCAGTGCCGTTCATAAAGTCTCTAATGATTTCTGCATCTGCACCCTGGGCTTTCATCAATACTGCGATACCGCCCATTTGCTTGACCGCTGCACTTCCATATTTCATAATTGCCTTGTATGATGCATCCCAACCAACGGTAAGTTTTTGCTGCCAGTTGTTTGCTTCACGAAGCATTTTTACATATGGGTCAAGGATTGATGGGTCTGGACCTTGCTTTGTTGATGTATCCTGTGCAGAACCTGGACCAGTAGTGTTGTCAACGCCAAACGAGGTGACAGTTCTATCTGCTTGGTATGCCGCATAATCAGCAAATGTAAGAGTCTTATTGCCCTGCTCGCTTTGCCAGACTTTAAATGCAGCCATCATATCCTTGTCGCCCTTCATGGCAAGAATTTGTTGAAGTTCCGTCATAAACACTACTTTGTTTGCTTTATTGTATTTATTAAAGGTTGCAAATTTAGACTTTAGTGCTGCAATACCGTCTTTACTTCCTTCTAAGAATTTGCTGGCTATGCCAATGGTGATGGTTTTTTCTTTCTTAAGGTTTTCAATATTTTCATTAAACTTAATCATCTTGTCTTCATTTTGAATTGAGAAGTTTATGATTGCTTCACTTGCCTTACCTTTGAAAACTCCTCTTGTTTTATTTGCAAGTTCTAGAGCATTGTTAGTTTGCATTAGTTTTGCAGGGTCCATTGTTGAGGCTTCAGTCAAATATTTTTCTTTAAGTTTTGTATCTGTAATATTGGATGAAAGACCTAGTGCACGGTTGGCTTCTACTGGACTATTTGTAAGTAGATTGGCAAGGTTTGCCATTCCTTCTGCAGAGCCACCAAATACCTGTGCAGCGGTGTTTGCCTGATTAATTCCAAGTTGTTTAGTTGCTATTGCAGACTTAACAAAGTTTTCTTGTCCTTGCGTTCCAGCAGAATTGTCAATTGCCTCTCTTGCTAGTTTGGCTTGAGTCTCTAATCCAGTTCCCTTATACGCTTCCTCAATAGACTTATTTAGTTCATCACTAGTTGCTACTTGAGTATTAAATAGAATTCCCCAACCAGTGCTTTGGTCTTCAAGAGTTTTCAATAGTTCTTGATTAGTCTTTTTGTTTGACTCTAGCAGTTCACCTTGGTCAATTAGGTACTGATTCTCAAGTTTTGTAGCCTCAGCAATATCTCCAGCAGCACGAGCACTAGCAATTCTTTTCTCATAAGATAACTGCAATGAGTCAACCATCTGTTGCTCAACCTCTAGAGTATTTTGAATAGATTCAGAAAGTGCTGCAGCCTGTTTTGTAATTTGTTCTTGGTACATGACACCTGCAATAACCATTCCAGTAAGAGCACCAGCAATAGTTCCAATAATTGGAACTGCGGAACCTGCTGCTGCAAGACCTCCAATAATTGTTCCAGTTGATGCAATTGCAAGTCCAGCGTTGGCGGCTAAAGTTGCAAGTCCTAGAACTGCACCACCAGCGGCTAGTCCTGCACCTGCACCAGCAACGCCACCTACAACCTCACGACCAGCCTGAGTACCATTGTTTGCTTCTGCTCCAGTCTGAGCCATTGCAGCGGCATTGCCTCTAACTTGTTCCATAGAAGATTCAATAATTTTCATTCTAACTTCTAGTGGGTCCTTGGCTAGGTTTTCACCATTAGGACCCATAATGTCTGTAAGGCTTGCAGATACATTAAGACCAAAGTTCATATCTCCAAGTTCTGTACCCAAGTTTGCTGCAATGCTTCTTGCTTGAGCAGGGTTCATTACACCAGTAGCAATTGCTTCTGACAACTGGTTAGTGATTAGTTTTTGTGCGTTCTCAATTCCGCCACCCTTAGAAATTTCAGTATCAACAGACTTAACGAGTTCTTTACCTGCGTCTGTCTTCATGTAAGACTCACCGAATGTTGTTTTACCCTGAACAATATTAAAGAACTGACCACCGCTTGTTTCACGGCGTTTGTCCATAGCCTCAGTACCAGTTACCTTCTTAGAGAACTCTGCAAACTTTGCCATTGCTTCATTGCTAGTGCCCATCTTCTTTTCTAGGTCAGATGATTCCTTGGCTAGTTTATTAAGGTGTTCATTGATTTGGAATGCTGCAACACCAATAGCAGCAAATCCTGCTACCACCAATCCAGCAGGACCAGGAATAAGAGACATTGCCGTAGTGGCTGCACCGATTGGACCCATTGCTGCTTGAGCAGCCTCGCCAACCTTTCCTGGAATAGTTGACGCTAGACCAGCGACAGTTGTAAGGGCATACATTGCAGACTGTACTTTACCAGTTACTTCATTTCTAGTAAACGCACTAGAAACTTTTCCAGCAAACCCCTTGCCCTCAAGTCGTTTGTCAAACTTAGCCTTTTCTTCCTTTGACATTTGGTCGTAACCAGCATTAACTCTCTTTTGGTTGTCTGCAAGTCTCTTGTTTTCTATTTCTTCTTGTTTTGCTCTTTCTTGTTCTTGTTTAATCTGTTTGCGAATTTCTTTATCAGTTAACTTAGTTTCTTTAGTAACCTCAACAACACCATCTGCTGCTTTACTAACTTTTTCTGCTGCTGTAGTTTGCAACTGTGATAGTCTTTGTGCTTCTGCATCTTTCTTTTTACTTAAATCATCCATTACCTTGACTGGAAGTGGGCGACCTTCGTTGTAGGAATCTCCAATATAGCCACCACCATCGTAACCAATAATTCCACCATTAGCGTATCCTGGCAAATTACCAGAAATCATTCCTTGGATTAGTCCACGGTGTTTACCTGCTTGTTTAGCAGGAATTACAGCCTCACCTGGAGAAAGCATAGCAGGAACTACATCGCCAGCACCCTTTGGTCCTGGAACTGAGAATACTCCACCAGCATATCCAGGAATGAATCCACCCTTAGCAAGTTTCATCATTAGAACTTCAATAATTTTTGGTATACCGCCAGAAATGCTAGTAATCTTACCCTTTAGTCCTGGAGGAAGTACACCCTCTGACTGGAATGGATATTCTGCACCAGCCTTTTCTCCAAATGCTTGTTTTTTGTAATCTGGATTGTATGTATTGTGATTCATAATTCCTGGCATATCGTAGCCAGCAACAAGTTTTAGAATAGTATTAACAGCACGTTCTCTATTTCCAGTGTTAAGTTTTCCTGCTGCTGTCATTCCAATTGCTTGCAGTTCAGACTGTGATGCAATGGAAGAGAATCTGTTACCAAGTTCAATGATATCGCCAACCTTCTTTGTGGCTAGTTCTTCATTTTGTCTAATGGTAGGTACACGGAACATTTGGTTGCCTTTACCAATTGTAGATTTTGCAACCAAACTTGCCAGAGCATCTCCATGCTGAATTTGAGCAAGAGGTGAATTTTGAATAAATGCAACTTGTGCATCCTTTTCTGCCTGAGTTGGCATAGCAGAGAATCCTTGTGGAAGAACTCCTGCTGTTCCATCGGCAAGTTTGAGTGGATTGTAAGCAGGAATACCAAGAAGACTAATAGCACCACGAGTAGCATCCATATCATCATAGAACTCTTCGATGTCGTAATACTTCATAAACTTAGAAGTCTTGTCATACTTCATTTGTTCTGGTTTGCGGTAATCCTTATCTCTTCTTGAAATAAGTTTTACACCGTTCATGTCAATGCCAAGTTTTTTCAAAGTTTCTAGAGTGTGTGGGTCATATGATTCTGGACGAGCGGTCATAAGAAGAATCTTGTTGCCACGAGCCTGAGCAGCCTTTAGTCTTTCAATCGCTGCTGGGATGCCCTTCGGGTCTTTAGCAGCCTCTTTGTACCACTTCTTCTTTTGTCCTTCTGGAAGTTTGTCATTCTCTGCTTTATGCTTTTCCATGAATGATGATAGGTCAAGAAGTGTGTCGTCGATATCAAATACAGATGCTTTTGGCTTTACCCCTGTTTTGACAAATCCTCCGTCTGCCATTTTTTTAATCATTCCATATTTAATTAATGACTGCATATCTGTAATAGAAACGTCTGGACCAAATCCAGTCTTTGGACTATCGTATGAAAGGAATTTACTTTGGCTGTCGCTCATAAATCCTGCTTCAAGACTATTTCCACGAAGTTTTAGTCCTGCTGGTATTGGTGGCATTGCGCCAGAAGCAATCCAAGAATCACGGAGAGCAATCTGTTGTTTACGCAAAGCGTCGCCACCATTCTTAGAACTTCCTTCAAGATTAAATCTTGCACTTCTTAATTTTGCATTTGCTCCTGTTGGAGAAAATAGCATTCCATCTTTATGGAACTGAAGTTGTCCATTATTAAATTGATTTCTAAGAACATCATTATCTTTAAGTGCTTTTCCTGATGCATCAAACTCTTCTGGAACAACCTGTCTTAGAGTTCCTACAAGTCCTGCCCTTTCTAGATATTTATTTGCAAGTTCCCCAATTGGACCTTGTGTTTTTGCATATTCTTGAAGTGCTTGGGTTGCACCCTTGGCAAGCGCAGGGTCATTGACACGACCCATCTGTGCGTTAGCAATGGCACTTAGTCCAATCTTGTCTTCAATAGTTTGTGACGCACCAAGGTATGAGGACGCTGGCGACTTAAGACCTAAAGTCTTTTTCAGAGTTGCGTTCATCTTACCCTTTAGGGCATTGTAAACAGCCTTAAAGGGACCAACTTCCATACCTGCAGGACCAGTTTTTCCACCAACACGAAGTTGCTGATTTAATTTATCTGGCAAACTCATTGTTAGATTGCCAAGAATTTTAAAGTTCTTGAAAGCATCTGCACCAGCACCAAATACTCCAAGTTGTGTTTCTACATCTTTGTAGTTAAGTTCATTCTGTGCATGGCTTTCTTGAAGGACCATCTCCCACTTAGAGCCATCATAGTCGTATATTGCTTTACTGCCCTTTACGACACCCACAATTGGGTCATGCTCTGCACCCTTAACTTCATCTTCGCCTTGGTTAAATTTCTTTACCGTTGGAACAACTGCTGAGTGCATTGCTTGGTACTTTGACCAATCAACATTGCCACCTTTTTGAAGTCTTTCAATCATTTGCTGATATGATGCTGCTTCTTCAGCAGACATTGGACCAAAGTTTGCAACAGTTTCTTTTAGTCTTGGTAGAACACTAGAAATTTCAGCCTTCATTGCTGCATCATATTCAGCAGGTGTAAGGCTTGCTGCTATGTCCTTTGTTGCTTCTGCAAAGAATCTCTTAGCACCCCCCTTTACACCAAGTAGGTTAATAATGGCTTGTTCTTCCATAGAGTTAATGGCACTACCAAGAGCACGTTTACCAGATGCCCTGCCAAATACACCAGCAGTTCCAACATCAGCAAGGATGTCTCCACCGAGATTTCCAACCCCAAGGTCTTTGTCGCCACGAAGAAGTGATGCAACTAACTGCTTGAAGTATTGTTCTTTTGTAAATGTTTCTGGAATATTTGCAATTCTGTCGTCAAGTGCTGATTCAAGAACAATGAACTTGCGTTGATTTTCTGGGTCTGTTGGGTCCATCATTACACGGATTTCTTGCTTAGGTGCCACAAGACCGTGTGCGTCACGAGCAATTGTTGTTCCACGGACTTCTGCTAGTGCAGATGTAAGGTCAATCTGTGGCTTAACAAATACTCTTGTACCATCTGGCTTTTCGTAAATACCACCAACATTAAATGCAGGGAATGAGTGACCAGTAGTTGGAGAAATTTGTGTACCAAAATCTGTAGGCGGCACATTTCCATAAGGACCAGCCTTAACTTCATCGCTAATATCTTTAAGTTGTAATCCAGTTCTCAAAAGACCATCTGTTTGCTTTTGTGTAAGTGGTCCATAAACGCTTTGACGCATACCTGCACCAGTAGTACCATTTTCAAATCCAGGAAGGTTTCCAGCAACCATACCAGCAATTACAGGTGCATATTTTCTTGCATGTTTTGCAGGAATAACCGCTTCTCCTGGAGATAGAAGAGCAGGAACAATGTCTCCTGCACCAGCAGGACCAGGAACCATTGACACACCATTAGCATACTTCTTTGGCGTTATGTTGGGATTGCCTACAGGGACTCCAGGAACACCAGAGAATGCTTGCTGTGCTTGAATAGCATTTCTATATGCATTTGTCAGGTCATTCAGTGCACCTGCTTCAGATGTAAATGTTTGACGAAGTTTGGCGTGAGCCTGGTCAAGTGATGCTGCGATTGCTGCACCCTTTAGTTGCTCGCTTGTCATGTATCCTGTTTGCTCACCAAGGATATCTGATGGTCTTGTGGTCTTGTTTATAAAGCCCTTCATGTTTGTAAAGAGTTTCATAATGTTTGCTACACCGTTGGCAATAAGACCAAAGGTCATTAGAAGTAGTGGACCAATACCAGCAACAGCGGTTACAAGAATAGTAATAAAGGATTTTGTGCCTTCACTTAGGTTATTAAAACCATCAAGGATTTTACTGACGAATTCAATGATTGGGGTTACAGCCTTCAGGAATGCTTCACCAACTGGTGCGAGTTTAGCCTGAATGTCTTGAATAGATTTTTGGAACTTGTACATTGGAGAGTCTGAAATCTTTTTCATTTCTCGTTCGGATAGTACAGATAGTTCTTCTGCAGTTTGTGTTGCAAGTCCTGCCACCTGCTGTGCTTGGCTACCCTCTTTAATTACGTTTTGAAACAATGTAGAAATACGAGAAAATTGAAACTTACCAAATAGTTGTTCGATAGCACGAGCACGGTTTAGTGGGTCAAGAGTGTCAAAAGCCTTTGCCATGTCAATAACAGTTTGCTTTACATTACCCTTGTTTCCTTCTACAATTCCCTTAACATTAATATTAAAACCAGCAAGGAACTCAGATGCTTTCTTGCTTGGGTTAATCATAGACGCTAGACCAGACTTAAGTGCGTTAGCACCTTCGGATGCGTTAATTCCACCTTCCTTCATTGCTGTTAGGAAGAATGTTAGGTCTTCTACGTTACCACCAAGTTGCTTGACAACAGGTGCTGCCTTTGGAATAGCAATGGTAAGGTCTTCAATAGATGTTACAGTTTGGTTTTCTACTGCGTTTAGAAAGTCAATCTTTCCAGATAGTTGGTCAGCAGATGTTCCAAATGCATTGGTTAATGAGATGGTTGTCTCTAGTGCTTGATTCTGGTCTACCTGACCTAGTACTGCCAACTTGTTTGCCTGAGCAATTTGAGAAAGTAAGTCTGCTCCAGTCTTACCCATAGCAGCAGCCTTGGCAGCCATATCCATAGTATCTGACACAGCAACGCCATATTTAGTAAATTCGTTTGCAAGTTGACGAACAGAGCCAACCATTTTTTCTGTTTCGTCTGCTGTTGTGTTTATGTCTCCATAAACACGCCTGAAGGAAATCGAAGCCTTTTCAATTTCCATATATGCTTTAGCAGCAGCAGACCCCATAAGAGTAAGTGGAACGGTAAAACCAACCATCAACTGGCGACCAGCCCACTGAGTATTCTTACCAAAGTTTAGAAGATTAGTAGAACCCTGCTTCATCAACTGATTAAATAGTTGCTGTCGTTGAGCAGCAATTTGAGTTTTTGTACCCAAATTATCCATATCAAGAGCAAGCGGTCTAACGGCAATGGCTTTCATTGCACCATTGGCATCACGACCTAATTTGATGTATTGAGTTTGTAGGTCTTTTACTCGTTCACGAGCAACCTGGTTAATTGTTTCAAATTCGGACTTAAACAGTTTACCAAAAGATTTTGAGGCTCCACCTGCATAGCGGAAGTACTCACCCATTGTGAGTTTGTTCTTTTCAAGTGCTGAAGTAAATCTCTCAGAACTTGTTTGAATTGTTTGAATGTTTGCTTGAAACTTACCAGTTGCATTAATAGAGTTTGCAAGATTTTGCTGCATCTGTCTTGCAGCCAGTGCATTGTCTGCACCTGCTTTTTGCATGGCTTGCTGAAAGGCTGATATTTGCTGTTGCAAAAGTTTTAGTTGCGCCAGAGCATCTGACGTATCTATATTTACTTTTACATTGGATTCAATATCAGCCATTCAACCACACCGACTTTGTTAGCCGTTAATTAGACCACCCATTAGCGAGGCTTCGCTAAGTTTGATACCAGATGCCTCTTCGACAATCTTGTATACGGTTGGAAGGTCTAGAAGTTCTTCTAGTGCCTTCAGGTCTGCAGCCTGGTCTGGGGCATACTGCTTAAAAGCAATCTGCACACATTCCATGAGAAGAGTCATTGACTTCTCATTGTTGTCTGCTACTTCTGCGATACCCTCAAACTTTGTCATAAAAGGGCGAAGAAGTGAGATTTTTAGTGGACGGACAGAAATCTTTGTGCCGTCTAGTAGTTCTACAGTTTTTGTCTCGTTGATAGTTGTAGACATGAATCCTCCTTATGGTTTCTAGTCAATTATAACATAAAGAAAGTTATTTTGAAACAACTTCATATTCAAGACCCATGCCAATACCAAAGCCATATTGCTGTGCTTTTTGTCCCTGTAGGGATGTAATGTCGTTAGGGTCTCCATTACCAATACCAGATGCCTTTGCTGCTACCCTGGCTTTCATGGCTTCCCAAGGGTCTTCGTCCTTAGTTCCATTTGCTTCATCCAAATCTACGCCTTGCATAGCAGCAAGAAACTTCTTTTCATTATAGTCTAATTCTCTTCTTGATTCAAGAATAGCCATCATTTCTGGCATAGAGATATTACTTTCTAGTTCGTCATAGTTCTTCCAGATTCCTAACAGGAATAACTCTGATTCAAGTTTAACTAAATCTAGTTTTTCCCAACTATTTTCGCTTTTAGATTGTGCTGTTTGTGGCAAAGGTTCATTAGTTTCTTCGCTTTTCTTAATTTTTACACCAGCACATACATCAATAATCTTGTATATTGTTGGCAAGTCTACAGAGTCTTCTAAATCCTCAATTGTTTTAATTACTGGATAATACTGTTTCATTGCAATTCTTACGCATTCAGACAGGATGGCAATGGACTCTTCGTCTGTCTTTGCTTCTTTGATAGTGTCAAATACCTCCATGAACTGTCTCATGTATTTAATTTTTAGTGGTGAAACTTCTATAACTGTTCCGTCAACTAGTTCGACTTCATCAATACTGTATATTTTTGTAGGCATTCTATAAGTATACCAAAAAAGAAACTGCCCCAGGCGTAAACCCAGGGCAGTCTCAACACTATTTAATTTTAGTAAGTGCGGTCAACAATCTTACCGTAAGCACCGTTGTTGTCTGGAAGCAGACGGAACGATACTTCGAAGGATGTTGCTGCATCACGCTTTGCGGATACTGTTACTGAGTCAATTGACACAGCACGGTATGCAACGTAAACACGCTCTGCCTGGTTGCTAGTAGTGTCTGGAGTAGTTCCAGCCAAGTTACCAAGTCCAGGACCAACAGCAATAATACCACGTTCGATTGGGTAGTCCCCAAGGTCGCCTGAAGTAATATTTAGGAATGTGTTAACGTCTGTACCACCTGTTGTTAGAACAGCAGATGATGCAACAGTTGCAGTCTGTGGAGCACCCAGAGTTAGAAGACGAGTTGCTTCTGTCTGTGTTCCCAAGTTTAGCACACCAAAGTCTGAAGTCTTGCCAGCAATTGATAGGAGAAGGTTCTCCAAGGTTGCTTCGGCAAGAGTAGTCTTTAGAGTAACTTTCATTCCCTGCTTGAAGATTTTAGCGGTGTCTAGTAGTTGGTCTACCATTACCTCACCAAAGTCTGGAGCGAATGCGATTTCTAGACCGTTATTGGTATAACCAACGTTACGGAAGTTTGTAGTTTCACGAAGGGCTAGTGTCTCTTTGTAAGATTCTCCATCAATGAAGTTAGGAACTGTCGCTGAAGTCAGCGTTGCAGAGTCCTTTGTTACGAAAAGAGCAGCAGCACCAACGATAATGTTAGCATTTGAGCCTCTTGTATAAGCCATATTTTTTCACCATCTTTCATTTATGAATTTTGTGGTGCGGTGTTTCCTCTGTATTAGTATACCATGCTTTTATTATTAGTCTTGTTCTATCATTGTATAGTCATAGTAAATGATAATCTTGTTACCGCCGTAGGTCCTGGCTGTACCAAAGTTGACTATATCTCTGGTTTCTTGTAGCATAAATACCTTAAAACCAAAGAAGTTGAAGTTTGGCTCAATAGTTTCCCCTTCGACAACAATTGACCCTTTTTGCTTGCACCAAGCATTGAGTTCTTCTGCTGTCTCGTCTTCACGGTCCATAAGTCTATTAACCTTTTCAGTGATTTTAATCATGTTAATGATTGAGTTTTCAGCAGTGGCATAAAAATAGTAAAGCAATTGCTCACACTTAATGTGTGGGAATGGGCTTTTACGCATACGCATAAGTCGGTCGTATGTACACATTACCCCACCTGCTGGGAAGAACTCGGTAACGTCGTTAATGGTTGATGGCGTAGTTGGGAAAAATGGGACTGTCTCAAATCCAAGACCTTCAAGTTTTTCCTGTAGGTAGGCGTTAACCCATAAGACTGGTGTATTAAGAATAGATGTTCTGCTCATTAGTCTATTCTACCACCTTTCGTTGCCCACTGGTAGCCAACTTTAAAGCCTAGTGCTTTTCCTTGTCTTGAACCTGCAAGAATGTTGTCCCTGTATGCTCTTGGGTTGTTTAGATGCTCTAAAACTCCGCTTGTCATTAAAAATGCCTGTGTAAAGTAACTGTCAAAAAATGTTTTAATTGTTCTTTCAAAGCCACCTTCAACATTTGAACCTCCTGGATTTTCAACCACGATTGGCTTCTTTGTAAATACCTGTTCTCCGTCAACATTGAATGATAATACCGAAGCATTTTTTGGTCTGATGGTAACTGGAACTCCTCTTTCCATAACCTCTGCTTTATCGTAAAATTGGACCGTAGAATTTTTTGAGTAAGATGAAGACTGTGAGAATGTGTAGTTAAATGAAAGACCATTCTTTCCAGTAACAATGTAATCAATGTCAAATAGCCTTGCCTCTGGTGAACCAGTCTGATACCATTCATAGACGTGGTGTAGGGTTTCTGGACTTACCCTTGCGTTTGTATCGATAAAGTCTTTTAGTGTTTCTATAATTTCTTTACCAAGATTATCCATGATTACTGGAGAGGCTGCCTCCACACCATTTAAAAAACCAATAGAGTATTGTGTTAAGTTATTTAAACTATTAACCAAACTCTTAGTGTCTAACTGTACATTTAAACTCATAGGTCAACAGCCTGATTCTCTGAGCGTCTAAGGATAATCTTGTAGTATTCCACTTTTCCAAATGGACCAACGATTGGATTGATAGTAGCAATTTCAAATAGTGTGGCATCGCCAGAACGTGGTCCTGCACTTTCACTATAAATCAATTGACCATCTTTACCACGAATGTTGGTAACAACAATGTTTGTAATAGAGTATAGAGATTCAGTGCTTGATACTGTTGGGTTGTTTCTGACTCTGCCGATAATGGCACTATCAATGTTGATGTTGGCTTCTGTTCCAACGTCTTGCTTAAACTTGCTACCGCCAACATTAAAGAAACATGCAATTGTCTTGTCTAAGACCCACTGCTTTTTAAGGTTTCCGTATGCTCCAGTTTCAACGATTGGATAGTAAATATCCGCAAGTAGTGGGTAGGCAAAGTCGGTAGTTTCGCATATCATTATAGTATTGCTGGCTTGAAGTTACTGCCCTTGTAGTTGCTAAGAATCTTATCAACGAGCATGTTGCCAGTTCCCTCCAAGAATTGTGGTGCAAACTTAATGTCAAATTGGTCAGTGCTGTACTGGGTTACAAAGCGTGTATAGTAGTCATTGCTTCCGCACTTCAACTCTTCTACCAAGATTGTTGCTGCCCTCTCAATGTCTGGTGGAACTGTCTTGTGTCCAGCATCTAGAATAAATGTGTAATCGTATCCTTCTGGGAATGCTACTAAAGCACCACCAGGGTATCCTCCTAGGTCACCAGAGGACGGTGGAAGCCTTAGTGGAGTAGACTGACTTCTATTGTATGTCCCATTTGCTTCTACTCTAGCAATGGCAGAGCCATCTAGCAATGTCTTGTATTCGTATTCCCAAACTCTTGTTACGGTTCCTGGAGTTGTGATGTTTCCAGTAGTTGAGTTTGCAAAACTGAAAGTTGTTGTTGAAGGAACTGCTGTTACCGAGAATAGCCCCCGATAACCACTTGGGGCAACTGTGGCAATTCTTACAACATCACCGACCTCAAAGCCGTGTGCTGTGCTGGTTGTCAGGGTTACTGTTCCTGAAGAAATTGTTGGGGTCTGGTTAGCGATAGTCAGTGCAACGTCTTCGCCATTATAAACAAGAACATTGTTCTCGTATACCTTTAGGACCTTGTTTACGTTGTGCCAGATTGGGAAGTAGTCGCCGCCCTGACCTTCCTTAACAATAACAAGTTTGTGATTGTAGAAATCTGCTGTGCTATTTAGATAACTATCCATAAGAGACCTAGCAATGATTTCCCATTTCTTATATTCAGCGATTTCTGCTGTTGTAGTTGCCAAAGTGTTTGGGTCTACATATGGTCTATAGATGCTAAGGTTGTCTTCTACAACTACCTCGCCAGTTGAGTCTGTGATTTTAAGCAGAAAGTCACGGTCAAACTGAACCTTTGAACGTGGAATAACATATGAGACCTGCTTATTTGAATCAGATGTGATTGTAGAAGTTTCAAACGAGTGGTCCACCAAATCCTCAACATAAACAGAGTATGCAGTATTTGCTGCAGGTACAGTCCATTTAGTTGTAATAGGATATGGTGGAACCCTCAAGACTTCCATTTAGGCAAATGCCTCCGCTACTTCTTCTGGGGTGCATAGACGAATGCCTCGCTGTGCTGTCCAGAAGTCTACATACTTCTTTGGAACAATGTTGTAGCCAACATTAATCTTTCCAAATCCATCTGCATATACGTTGCGTGTTGAGAATAGTGCAACCTTTGTGGTTGTTGACTCTACAACTTCTTTCTTTTCTACCTTTGCTTTTCCAGCATCTGTAGTTGTTGAACCAATTACGCCATCCTTATTGAATCCCAATGTAGGTGCGTCCTTTACAGGTTCTGGTGTTACAATAACCTTTTCCTCAACTGCATCTGCTACTGTTTCTACAGGTGTTTCTACAACTGCTTCTTCAACAACAGGCTTTGTGGTAGGTGTCTTTTTTACTTCAGCCATGATAAATCCTCCTTAGATTTATTTTAATTATACCAGATAAATGTAGAAAGGGGGTAGAGAAATTAATCCCTACCCCCAATCAAAGGGTGACACTTTTACAGACTAGTCTGTAGTGGTGTCTGCGAATGCAACTGCATCCAGTTCTTCCCATGCAATTCCAAAGCGAACGAATACTGTGTATTCTACAGTGTCCTTCTTTGGTACATAGAAACGGTTCACAGTGATATCTCTCTGGAAGCCCCAAATACGGTTCTGTGGGAACGTTAGGTCAACGAATCCTGCAGGGTAGTAAGGAACTTCAAGAACAGGTACACCTAGTACACGAGTCTGACGTGCTCCACCAAAGGTCTGGTTTGCACCACCGATGAACTCATTACGAGTGTTTTCGGTAGAACCAATGGTTGAGTAGACAGTAGCGTTGTTCTTAACGATGTTAGCAAATGTGTCTGTACCAGCATAGAACTTTAGTCCATTTGTGATGGCACGGTATCTGCGAGGCATAGCCAAGATTAGTGCTTGTAGTCTTTCAGTAGTCCAGTCTGTAAACGCTGCGTTTGAACCAACAAGAGCAGTGTTAATTACTTCGTGTGCACTTCCAAGGTTCGAACCTGCACCTGTGTTAGGGCTGGTCTTCTCCAAGTTGATAAATCCGTTCATAATGCTTAGGAACGAACCTGTCGAACCGTCACCGTTAATGGCTAGGTCTTCGATGTCGTTACCGAAAGCATTAGTCATTAGACGAACTAGGTGGTCCTCTAGAGCAGCACCTTCGATGTTATCTTCAAGTGACTCTGCAGAAACTTCCCAGTCTAGACGAATCTTCTTGGTTGTTAGTTCTACCTTAGAGAAGGTAGCACCAGTGTTGGTGTAAGTTGAGACACCCTGGCTTGCAGCACGAATAACACGGTCTCCCACGTTAATCTTCTCAAGTTCCATTGTGTTTGCTCTCATTGTTACTCTACGTCCATCCTGTGCAAGTGTGGTAGCGTCCCAAACATAGTCGATGAAACGACGTGCCTGTTCAGGGCGTAGGATACCAGTACCTGGGTAGTTGTTGTTGGAAGTAGACGATGGGTTAACACCGTTTGCACCAGTGGTTACACCAAAGTTAGCGGTTGGACTGTTACCTAGGAAAGTTCCGTTTTCTGAGAACGAACCAGTTCCAGACGAAACGCTATCTGCTGTACCGAAAGCACCTTCAGCGTTAGGGTATCCAGAAACTGGAGACGCACCTGAAGGCATATTTTTGATAATTTCTTCTGACATTTTATTTTTCACCTCCTAGTGAATTATTTTAGTAAATCGGATGTTGTGAGGAAACTTCCGCCCCATACTGATTTTTCCACCAGTACTGGTTCCTGAATGACCTCACCGAGGTCACCAGACTTACGGAAAGCGGTGTCTGCTTCTACTGCGTCAATACGCTTTCCAAGATTTGTCTCAGTTTCAGTTACTACGGTAGTAACGTGTCCGAGAGACTTTTTTAGTTCAGCAACGTCAGCAACTAGTGATGCGTTTGCATCTGCTAGTGACTTGATGATTGCTGTAATGTCGCTAAAGGCTGTTGCAACTGTTGAGCCTAGTTCTGAAACTGCCTTGGCAATTTCTTCCTCTGAACCAGGAACATCTTCTACAACTTCTTCTACATGTGCTGGCTCGGCTACTGGAGCCTCTTCAACAACTTCTTCTGTAGCAGGAGCGTCAACAACTTCTGCCTCTGGAGCGACATCTACTGATTCAACGTTTTCGTTTTCAGTCATGTTATCATTCTCCTTTTTAATAGTCTTAGAAGTATTAATGCCTTTAGCACTATCAACTAAGAACTTTATCATGTCAAGTTTGTCAGCATCTGACTTCTCAACAAAACCTATGTTCTGCATACTTGCACCAGTCACTGGGCTAGTTGCTGTTTCTTCTTCTGAGATTGTTACCAATCCTGATTCTTTGTCCCAGAATACGTTTTCTAGAACTGCTTCTGTACCCTCGCCAGTAATGGTGTCAACGCCGTTTACCTTTTCAACAGATAGGATGTTGGCAAACTGGTTTGCAGGGCTGTCAACAAGTGACAACTCAACTAGGGTGTAGTCTTTAATGATACGGATACTTGCATCCATCTTTTCGTCGTAAGCATCGTCCCACTTGTTCATTTTACCGCCAATAGAGAATCCTGTGTATGTTCCATCTAGAACCTTTTCCCATGCATCCTGAGCACCCTTAGAAACGTATGCTGATACATAAATGCCCTGATAGAACTTCTTTTCTTCTGGGTCAAAATACTTGTCTTCCTTGAAAGCGACCATCTTGCCAACAGCCTTTGGCTGGTGCATTTCACGAATGTTGCCACGGAACTTAGAGAACGCTTCTAGAGAAGCCTCTGGAGTAACAATGTCATTCTGACGGTCAAGGTTGTCTAGGGTAGCAAAGCCAGAAACAATTCGACGTTCTGCGTCCACTTTGGTAAGTGGCATTGAGATGCGAACATTGTTTCCTTCAATATCGAAGTGTGCTTTTTGAATACTCATAGACTAATTATAGCCCCCTTTTACTGAACTGTTATATAATTGTTATTATAACACAGTTTTACTGAGAGCGTCGTCCTTCCCCTTTAGGATTTCTTCCAGCAGCAGTTGCGGTGTTGTCTGCTTGTGCCTGTTGGCGTTCTCCATCACGAGTTCTGTCTTGTGCGTTGTTTGCGTTGGAGTCTGCAGCCTGTCGTGCTGTTGGCTGAACCATTGCATCTCCGTCTGGACGTTCTGCAAGGTTTAGGATATCACGAGCCTCGTTGGGAGCCATAATCTGGTTCTTGACGTAGTTGGTGATAATCTGTGACTGAGCAAGTTCGTCGGTGAGGGTTAGTTCGTTGAACTTAAGTTCTAGAACATCTGTCTTCTCACGGATAATCTTGTTAAGAATCTTCTCAAGGTTACGTTGTGCTGGACGAGTAACCTGTTCTTTGAATGTGCGGTCTTGTGATAGTGATGCTGCAATCTGAGATGCATCGCTACCGCCAAGTTTTGAAAGCGGTACTTGGTGGGCAACAAGAATGTCGTCACGAACCTGCTTGCGATACTGGGAGAACGAGCCTTCCTGGATTCCATTCTCAATTGGCTTCATGTCAAACTCAACCTTGTTGCCATCTGTGTCGCCTGGAAGCGGAATGTATAGAGTTCGGTGCGACTGTCCCTTAAGACCTGTCTGCAAGAAGCGGAACAGTTTGTCTTCTGCCTCTGGTGTAAGTTGAGCACCCTTTAGAGTTACGATGTAACGTGGCACAGCCTTGTTATTAAAGTAATCAATGTTGTACTGTGAAGCCAAGGCATCTCCAAGAAGCGATGGCATAGCAGCCATAACATCTGGAACACCGTAGAAAGTATTTAGTGGAGAGTATTCTTTAATGTGGATAATCTCGTTTGGTCGTGGGTCTTCGGTAATGTAGTTTACATTCTTTGCCCCAAAGTTACGGAAGTAAACAACCTTGTTAGCAATAATCTGAACGTATCCGTCACGGAGTCTGCGTACACGCATGGTGGCAGCAGGAATGTGACCAATGTATCCAATTTCTCCAGTGGTTGTTCTGCCAACCTCAATGTATCCGTTACCCATAGCGTGAACGTCTGTGTAAACCTTTTCCATTACAGAAGAGAATGATTCGTCCTGATTAAGACCTTCAAGCCAATCACGGAGTTGAACTTTTAGTCGTTCGATGCGCTTGCGAGCACGAGCCATCTGCTCTGCTGATGCAGCCTCAAGTTTAAGACCTGTTTTATCAGATACTGCAAAGTCATAGCCAAGACCAACAGTGTTCTCAACCTTTGCATCAATAGCAGCGTGGTTAGCAAACGAGGTGTCGTAGTATGTGGCAAGTTCGTATAGGTTGTATGGTGGTGTGATAACGTCAAACAATGCGTATGCGTTACGGAATACTACACCTGGATTAATAGCATTTGAACGTGCTCCACCTGCACCCATCTGGATTGCTCCAGCAGATTCTAGGTATGCATCGTCTCCAAGAGCCTTAGCCATTCTAGTGCTTCTACGCTTGAAGTTTGTGTTCATGCCATTGAATGACTTGATGTCGTCCCATGACTTGGTGAATGGGTCTAGGTCCTTGAAGAGATTTACTTCTTCTGGAACCTCGTCTAGGCGAGCAGGTGTGTTTGCATACTCATAGTAACTCATTACTCTTCATTCCCAAATTCTAGTTGTGTCTTCTTGGCTGCAATCAAAGCACCAAGGTCTGTTTCTGAAGGAATGTATCCCTGTTGCATACGGTCAATTTGCTCGCTATACTCTTCGTCAGATACCTTGCGAACGTTTGCATAAAATAAAGGCTGACCATCTGGGAATCCAAGCCATCTTGCCTCGTTGCGAAGTAGGGCAATTCTTGATTCATCGTCCTTCATTGAGTCGATGCTTAGTGCATTACCGTGGTCGTCTGTCAAAACTTTGCCAGAACGCAACTGCCATACATAGATTCCATAGTTGGAAAATGGTTCTTCAACGATTGATACTCTTGTTTTACCAATCTGATTAGGCATAACCTGCCCAAAGTCTTTTGTAGTGTCAATATTCATAACAACAGTATACCACATTACTGCTATGAATATGTATATTTGGCAGTTTTGTAACCACCATAGAATTTATATTGAACATCCTTAACCAAAGTTCTTTTTGTTTGGTCATATTGACCAGGATAAAGAATGTTAGTTCCAGTATAAAGACCGTACATGTTTTCTGGACTGATTGGATAGTTTGATGCTTGATATACGGTCAACAAGTCGTTCCAGGTAACGCCTGTCCAAGAATTCCATGTGTATTCTCCGCTAATTGGTTGGTTTAAAACGTTGTACCACAAACCATCAACCAGATTACCCAAGAACTCATTAGCGGAAACACCATAAAATGTTATGTTATCCATAGCAAGTGGACCAGTAATATTAAAACTTCCAGCAAAGTTATCGAAGGATATTGGCTTTGTAAAAACTATGGTAAGAACTGACCACTCATTAGTTTTTAGGGTTGGTGTTGCTGCTAGTTCTCCATTAATGTAATATTGGATGTCTTGATTTACCGCCGAAATTGTGCTTGAGGTAGATAGTGTTGCCGTTTCTGCATAAGTACCAGTATTAGTCAGTGTTCCAGTTAAGGTTTTATCTGAAGCAACTATGTTAAAAATTTCTTTTGTGCTAAATTGAAATGCTTCACGGTTTGATTGTGTTGGGTCTATTGTTGCATCATAATAAACAAACATCTGAATAGCATTTAGTTTAGATGTAGCATTTAGTTTTTCGTTAATTGGAATCCTTAGCCCACGAACAGTGTTTGCTGGTGTTACGTCAAAACCAACTAGCCTGATTCCAGAAAGTCTATCTAAACTTAAGTGTGGACTTGTTTTCTTTTCAATAATGTATGGGTTTCTAGCATTTGAAAGTCCAGAGTAATCATAAGTGCTTGTTGAAGTATTGTATGTATATGGAATTATTTTTGCTCCATATTTTGTATAGACTGGATTTTGAGTGGTAGTGTTTAAAGAAAACGCCTGTGATGCAAGTTCTAGATGTTTTATGCTAACTGCATTATTAGTAGTATCTGAAACTGCAATGTCTACATGTTTAACTATTGTTAGAGTTGAAATATCTACTCCAGATGGTGGATAAATGATTGTTCCATCTACCACTTCGTATTTTGTAGTTGCCCAGTTTGCATCTGGTCTAACAACTCTATCAATGCTAAGTTTAGCGATACCATTAGTAAAGTAACTATCTGTTTTATAAGATGAAGCCACTGGTTCAAAAGTTACATAACTCTTTACATTTGCTAGTGCTGAGTCTAGGTACTTGGTGCTTGTTGTATTGACTATTGGCGAGTCATAGTCGATGTTAAACTGAATATTGTTAAATGTATAAACATCGTTTCCGCTACCGTCTTTTACATACTTAGCAAAATGTTTTAGTGGTGTGTCGTTTTTCCAATAACCAGAAGAGCCAACAGCAAAGTAATTCTCCGCCGATGGTGTTGAACTATATGTATAAGAAGTGTTGTAGGTGTTTTTGCTTTGGATGTACTTAACTTCATAGTTTGCTGTAAATGAATCTGACAAGGCTTCTATTGTTGTTGATGTCAATGCGTTTGCTGGGAAAAAGAATCTTCCGTTAGCGTCTACTAAATATGCACCTCTTTTGTCTAATTCAAATTGTGTCAAAAATTTGATTCCATAAATTTGAACTGATGGCGTAGTGTCCAGGGATGTGTCGTTATCTCCAAATGCAAACATTGTTAGTTCTTCTAAGTTGTTGAAAAAGTTTTTAATGTTTAGGTCATAACTGGTTGCAAATTTATCTATGTCCATACCAACAAAAAAGTAATAGTTTGAGGAATTGAGATAGTGAGCATTTGTTTTAGTAGAAAGGGTCGTTTCTGTTGCACTATTGTATTTAAACTTATACTTAATCTCAATGTCTGAGCCATTTAACTGCATTGTTATTTTTAGATAGTTTTTATTAATTTTATGAATAATCTTAAAGATAGTTTTTTCTGAGGTTGATATTGATGTGGTTTGATATTTTGTGTAGAATGCCTTTAGTCCATTATTAAATAAATTTAGTGATGGAAATTGCATGTTTGAGTTTGAGTTTGACAATGTTCCAGACTTCATGTTCCAAACACCTGAACCAAGTGCTGAAACCACATCCTCTATTGTTCCAGTTTCTTCTGTGACAGTATCATACACATTAAATATTGGCAGGTCAAACTCTTTGTTTGATATAGAGTAGTCTCCAATTTCTAAGTTATCTGAGATAGCGTTTTTCCACTGACCGTTAGTTGGATAGTTTTGGCTTGGTCCGTACCCTGCACTGGGGAAGTCGATAGATACTGTTTTTCCACCATACTTTTTATTAATTGTTTCTGGAACACTTACAGCCTGACCGTAAGCATAGTGAACCTTTGCCTGGGTTGCTGACAAACGATATGGATAAATTGCAGGGCAGTCAAAGGTTGCTGATTGCAAAGAGATATAATCTTTACCGTTAGTTGGTGTTGCCAATAACGCAAAGTCTGTTTCTTCAAGTACTAGATTGATTAACTGCTCTCCATTTACATAAAGCGATGCAGAACTTTCTGAATACCCAATATGAATCAGAAGTGGTTTGTTTGTTTGTTTAATATAGGCAGAGTCGCTCTTATTTCCAATTTTAAGTATAAACGATGTGTCATTATAGTAAAGACCGTTACCATCATCTGTGCTTGCTGTATTATCAAATAAACCAATTAGTTTTCTTTTGTTTGTGTCTGAAGTTCTTTTAATCTTTACCCAAGTTTCAAGGGTGTACTGATTATACTTTCCAGTTGAACTCAGGAATCCGAATGACGGAAGAATAAAAGAGCCATACTGTGCTTTCCCTGAACCATAAACCATTGGGACTTTTGATACTAATGGATTTGTTGTCCACACATACCCTGGATGTCTTGAACTATTATATGCAGTTAGTTCGTAGGCTGCGTAGTGTTTGGTTACAGTTCCAGCAACGGTAATGTTTCCAGTTGTAGAACCAGCAACCGTAAAATTTGTTGCCGAAGAAGTTGCGTAAACTTTGTACTTTCCATTATATGCTGTAGGGGTAACTCCAGCAATCGTTACAAAATCTCCAACAACTAAGTTATGGCTTCCTGTTGTGTTGAAAGACATGTAGCCACCACCATTAGATGTCGTTTGTGCTGGAATTACTACTGGAACTAATGTATAGAATGAATCTAGGTCTGTAAATGGTCCAGTTGTGGAAAAATCTTCATCGAGAGTCCACGCAGCAATCGGATGCTCTAGAAGAATCTTGTCCATATAAAGATTAGTTTTGGTAGCCATATCTACTATTCTACCACATAAGAAAATGCCCTGCCTAACTAAAGACAGGGCATCTCAACATCCAATTACTTCTTGTCTGGAATCTTGATTTCACAGGCATCTGTTGTACAGTATGCTTCTCCCATAGCATCTAGATTTTCTACACCGTCATAAATTGCAGAGAAATCAATCTTTGCAAGACGACCAATGTAGTAGTCGTATTCCTCTTCTGTAATCTCGGTGTAAGGCATTTGTGGATAAACGTCCTTGCCCATTGATAGGAACGATACAGCCTTTAGTTGACCTTCGTACATGTTTAGTACGGAGGTGATGTGCTGCTTTTCGGTTTCCTTGTCAAAAGATAGGGTTACCGATACACCGTTGTCTGACCAATACTTCTGGGCTGTAGCAGCAAGGGCTGTCTTCTCAAATAGAGTTACGTCCTTCTCTGCTCGCTTGTGACCAGATGAAATTGGGAAGTATACAACTGATGTATTTGCTGACACTAGGTCTGCTTCTACCTTGTACCCTGCTGCACGGAATAGGTGTAGCATCTGGTCTTGGTTACCAAAACGGATTGCTCGTAGGTAGAACTTTCCGCCTGGACCCCAGTGAACACCAGGGGTAGCACCAGAAAGGATTGATACAGAACCAGATGGCTTAACAGTTGTTACACGAATTGATTCACGAACACATAGCCATTCTGAATACTTGCGGTCATAGAAACGAATCTTGTTGTAGCCCTCGTCCATCCATGTACGGACAGTTGGTAGACCATGCTCGTCAGCGAATGATGCAATGCCCGTTAGCGATGTACCAATTCTGCGGTTACGCTGCATGATACCGTTGGTCTGTTGCCAGTGAGTAGGAAGAAGTGTAACAGTCTTTCCATACAAGTAAGCAAACTTTAGAGTGCGTAAGAAGTCTTCCTTGCTATCGTGACGGTTTAGGTGAACCTCAACTAGAGTACATAGTTCGTATGATTCTAGTGGCTGTTCTGCACATGGATTGAATCCCATAACACGATAGTCCTTACCATCTGCTGGGTCTGCAAGACGACCGTGGTTGCGAGCAACATCTAGCCAGATAAAGCCTGGCTCTCCGTTATCTGCAATGCGGTCAACGTACTTTGAGTAGTCCATGCCCACAGTTGCAGCGACAGAGTTGTTTGACATCCAAGCCCAACCTGGGTTCTCTGGGTCATACGAGTTACGCTCTGGGAATACATCTGCATTCTTTAGGTTTAGGAAGTCTTCGTCTCCGTCTACGCCTAGTGCAAGGGTAGCAGAACGACGAACGTTACCAGAAACAACACAAGTACCAATAAGGTTAACTAGGTCAACAATGGCACGAGCATCTAGATTGTCTCCAACACGCTGTGAAAGAACGTGAGCAATACGCTCATGCAACTTGATTAGTGGAGCAGGACCAGAGGCTACGCCACCAAATCCCTTGATTGGAGCACCTTCTGGACGAACCTCAGAATAGTCAAACTTCTGAATGTTCTGACCTGCACGAAGGAATGAGTTAATTAGCAAACGAGTTGCTTCTACCCAGCCTTCACGAGTATCGGGAATAATGTAAGTTATTTCTGGTTCTGATGGTGCGTAGATTGGGAAGTTCTTGTCTTTACCAAGGGTATCGAAGCCAACTCCAATACCAAGCATTAGAGCATCCATAACCCAAGCAAACAAAGCACCTGGGTCATTCTTGTCTAGGTCCTTGGTTGACACCATAGCACAGTTCTGCAAAGCAGCAGAGTTACGCTTTTCCATTGTAAGTGGTGTGCCAAAGGTCCACATTCCACGACCTGGAGGTGTCCATTTTAGGTTGAACATTCTATCGAATGCTTCTTGTGCAGACTTCTGTGCCTTGTAGTCGTTCCAAGGTAGTCTGTTTTCTTTAGCATGGTTTTTCTGTACTGAATACATGCCTTCGATAACTCTGCGTACAACTTCGTACCAGCGTTCTTTGGTTCCATCATCTTTGACTCGTGAGTAGGTGCGAACAAAGGTAATTTCACCTAGTGCGTTTCCACCTGCATCCACGAATCCAAAGGGAGATTCCAGTGTTTTGTACTTTTCGACAAAATCATTGGGTAGGGTAAATGAGAAAAAATCTGACATAGCGTTTCCGCCTTTCCAAAACTGTGATTAGTAATAGTATACCACAGTTTTAAGAAATGTCAAACTATGCCCAGTTTCCAGCAATTTTTGTTTGAGTAGATGTACCAATTTTTTCAATTTCAATCCAGGAACCTGCTTGAACTGTGGCTCCGTTGTTTCCACCTGCTGATGGGTTAATTTGTACTTGAGGAGTAAGTGTGCTTGTTAGTGTTGCATGGGTTATAAAGTATCCATCAACCTCTACCACCCAAGTTCCAGAGGCAGACTGAGTACCATTTAGTGGGTCAAGTGTTGTTGACGTTCCAGAACCCATGGCTTTTATTGTTGTTCCGACAGTTTGTGTATATGTTTTAAAAGAGTATTTAATTGATGCTGGAGCATTGCTAAATGTAAAAAGCAAAGCCATGTTATAAATACCGCTGGTAAAACTTGTACTAATAAAATATTTAGCACTAAATTTATAAAGTTTTGCTGCCTGTAGCGAAGATAAAACATCATTGGCAGCAGCAAAAGCACTAACAGTAACAGAACCAGTACTTGGTCCAGCAGTAGCGTTTGCTTGTGAAAAGACTGAGTGAACTAGAGGTATTCGTCCTCTACCAGAAGAAGTTTGAGCACCGTAATAGGTTTCTCCAGAATACCCAAGTGCACCAGAGCCATCATAGGTAATACTATTACTAACATTAAGTTGTAGGTCAGTGCCGATTCCCAAAACACCAGGAGAACCAGAGGTCTGTAGAACAAGGCTTGGTGGAAGAGTAAGTGTTGTTGTTCCACTCATGCTGATTAGACCTGAAAGATAAATTGAATTACTTCCATTTCCTATTGACACCATGTCTGTTGCAGAGGCATTTCCAATATAAACATTTCCATTACCATTTACTGATGGACCTGAACCAGTGCCACCCTCAATAGTGACATTACCGCCAGCACCTTGGGTAGCATTGCCATTGCCAGCGACAATAGTTATGCTTCCACCAGTAGTTATTCCTGAAGTATTTGTTGAGTTTCCGCCCCTTATAGTGATGCTTCCACCAGTTGTACTGGCGCTAGTAGTGTTACCACCAAGAAGACTAAGTTTAAATGGGTCTATGTTTGCTCCTGTAGCACCACCTATAGTGACTGTTCCTGAAGTTACTGATGATGCAGTGGTTTGATAATTTCCAATATATCCCAATGAGCCTGATGATGGAGTTGTCCAAGTTGGAGTTACACCTGCACCAGCGGAAGTTAGTACTTGACCAGATGTGCCAGAGGCAGCATCTAGTGTTAGTTCACCGTCAATGTTTAGTTTAGAGACTGTTGGTATTTGTGTTCCAGATAATTGTATTCTTGCCATATTTAAATTATAGCAGATTATCCAATTAGCACAATACGATAAGTTGCTGCAGAAACAGTTGCAGATGCATTCCAGGTAATGGTTACATCTCCAGTTGGAGCAGCAGAACCAGCAGTCTGGTCTACCTTAAAGTCTGCATCAACTAGCATACCGCTAGAAACTTCAAACATCTGAACCTGAATTGCTGGAGTGTTTCCAAGCAAGTGTGTTGTTGCTAGGATTGTCCATGTTGCAGTTCCAGATGATGGAGTAATAGATGCGTTGGTTGCTGTGTACTTTTTAGTACCCGAAGAGGATACTGCGTTAGCAACGAATGCTGTTGTAGCAACAAGTGTGCTAGAGTTACCAGCAGTTGCAGTTGTTGCTGTAGCAGCACCAATGTCACCACCAGCAAATACGATTGCACCAGTTCCTGATTCGTCAGAGATTGCTGCACGAAGGTTTGCACTTGTTGGAGTGCCAAGGAATGTTGCAACACCTGTACCCAGACCAGAAACACCAGTGCTAATTGGAAGACCAGTAGCATTTGTTAGCGTACCGCCTGAAGGCGTACCAAGTGCTCCACCGTTAGTTACAAAAGCACCAGCAGAACCTACAGCAACTGCAAGAGCAGTAGCAACTCCAGTTCCTAGTCCCGAAATACCAGTTGATACTGGCAGACCTGTTGCGTTTGTAAGAGTACCAGATGCAGGAGTTCCAAGAGCACCACCGTTAGTCAGAAGTGTTGCAGAAGATGGAATGGTTGTGCCGTTTACACTAGTTACTGATGGAAGCGATGTTACGCCAGCAGCAAGATAAGCAGAAGTTGCTGTAAATGCAGCAGTACCAAGAGTACCACCAGAACCAATGTTAAGAGTAGAAGAGTCTGTACCAGCAAGTGTAAGTGTGTTGCTTACTGTAAGAGTCTTGCTTGTTGTACCGCCAGCAAGAGTAAATCCTGTTGCAGCAGCGGTTAGCGTAAGACCGTTATAAGTCTTGCTAGTAAGAGCAGAAGCAATTCTGCCATCGGCAACTGTTCCACTAGTAATCAAACCACCAGATAGGTTGTCAATCTGAACAGCACCTGCACCGTTTACGGAGAACTGTGCGGTAGGGAATGAGGCAATACCAGGGGTAGTAATTGTTGCTAGTGGAACTGCTCCAGCACCAGAGAACTGTGTCCATACGATACCAGTAGTTCCAGTAGTTACTCCAGTAACTGTCTGAACATAACCATCTCCACCATTTACAGTACCAGCGATAACATAGACCAAGTCACCAGCATTGATGTCAGCGGATGCGTCCTGGTCAGTAGCACGAGTAAATACAAATGATGTAGTATTTGCAACAGCACCAACAGAAGTTACTGTATAGATACCATTTTGAAGAGCAGAGGACTGGTCTTTAATAAGAACACGGTCATTAACTGTCAGAGTCTGTCCATCAATAGTGACTGCTGACCAGTTTGAAGAGGTAGCAATTGTAAGTGTTGCACCAACACCAGATGTACCATTTGAATATGTTGGGGTGATTGTTCCACCAACAAGGTTGCCAGTAGTTCCTAGAGCACCTGTAGTTGCATACTTAACTGCTTCGTGAACGTTTACACCAGAAGCAATAGTATCTACATAAAGTTTAGTTGCGGCATCTGCATCTGCAGTAGGAGTTCCAAGACCAGTGACCTTATTGTTTCCCATAGCAATATTGCCACCCATTGTAAGACCAGTTAGAGTTCCTACGCTAGTCAGGGATGATGCGGTTACCCCAGAATTTAGGGTAGCACCAGAAAGAGTACCTGCTGCAGCAGTAACAGTGATATCGGCAGAGCCATTGAAGGAGACACCATTAATGTTTCTAGCAGTTGCAAGGGTAGTTGCGGTAGATGCGTTGCCTGTAAGAGCACCTACAAAAGTTGTTGAGGTTACAGACGATAGACCTGCAATAGTAGTTGCAGTGCCACCAATTGTGATAGCGGTGCTACCAACGGTAATTGTGTCTGTACTAAGGGCTGTGCTTACTGCTGCAGAGCCATTTCCAATCTGAATTCTTCCGCTTGAGTATGCCAAAGCACCTGCGGTGGTTCCTGCTGAGTGTGTGTTCAGCGTTGCATTCAACAGTAGATTAGTATTTAAATCTATGTTGGTTAAAAATTTTCTAGACATTTCTTATTCTCCTTCTAAGACAAGTACGCATATCCTATATGCGGTTCCGAAAGTGTCACAGTGACTCCACTGTTACCAACATATGCAATATCGCCTTCTAGGATATTACCATTATAATCTGTTATTACGACATTTGGCTTAAAAGACAGGTTATGTGTAATAGTCCATACAGAAAGAAGTGCATTCTGTGTGTGAACATAAGAAATGGTTTGAGGGTCCACTTTCGTGTAGCCTAGATTGTTCCATTGAGTGACTCCATCACCAACTTTAAGTTTGTTAGTATCGGTTTCTACTCCAATCTCTCCAGCAAGCAGAATGGGATTAGTTGAAGTCCAACGACTTGCTAATCCTCTCTTCTGCTGCATGGTTGGCATGTTATTCTGTTACCTCAGTCTTTGGCAGAGCATCTAGTTCAGCCTGGTATGCTGCAATTACGCTTGTGAGAGTTTCGATATTCTTGTCAATCTCTGCAATTACTGCTTCGTCGCCAGTTGCTTCTGCTACCTTGCGGTTGATAGAGATTTGGTATCCCTCAACAGCAAACTGCTGAATACGCTGTGCGATAATGTTCTGTTTCTGCTCGTCTGTTAGATAAGCACTAAAATTGTTAGACATGTGGTTCCTTTCAAATATTTGATATCAATTTTATGATACTACTAGATTATAGCACATAATGGTGCTATAATGGAAGGATGCTTCCCCCCTAAAGGAGGCTATTGCTTTACAAGACTCTACTTCATATAAAGAATACTGTCTGCCAGAATACCGAGCAATCAGCGGTATAGTAACAACATAAAAAATAAGGAGGTAGCAAAATGAATAAAAAATTTGCTGCAATAGGAATAGGATTAGCAATAATTCTAGGATTCACAAACTGCGTTGGCTCTGTAGCCAATGCTAAACAATTAAATATAGAAACAAAAACTGTTGTTCAAAAGTCAATTAATTTTAACCCAATTACTAGTTTGACATTTATACAAAAACAACAGCAACGCCTTCAAAAGGTAGAAAAAAATACCACCAGAATGAAAAAAATTCTAAAGTATTTAAAAAGCAGACAAAACAAAACCCCATATGTGTTTGCTGGCTCAAGCCCTAAATTTGGGTGGGACTGCTCTGGTCTAGTTTTATGGACCTATGGGCAATTCAATATAGAACTAAAGCATTCTGCAACCGCACAAGCACACTCTGGTAAAAGGGTTAGTTATAAAAACGCAAAACCTGGAGACATTGTGACTTTTAGTAGAGGTAGCGATTATTGGTATTATCATGCTGGGATTTACTTAGGCAATGGAATGATTGTCGATGGAAATAGTTGGCATAGAACAACAGTAGTTCAATCGCTCAAAAACTTTAAAGGTGACAAGATAGCATTTGTTAGGCTAGTAGAAACTAATTAATAAAGATGCCCTCAGAGAAATCTGGGGGTATTTTTATTATGCTACAGTTCCAGCAATCATTGGATACCAAGAAGTTCCGTTAGAAACTAGCATAACTCTTCTGTTTGCTGTCGATACTGGAAACCATGTAGTATTGCTTGCTGCTGCAGTTCCATTGATATGTCCAGAAACTGTAATCAAGTTTGCAGTTGCATCAGTTCTATTTAAATAAAGAATTTTTCCTGCTGTTGGAGTTGGTAAAGTTAGTGTCCAACCAGTTGCAGGTGCAGTAAGGTGAACGATATCGTTAGATGTTGTTAAAGTTTGTGTTGTAGCGTAAGTATTGGAAGCATATACTGGTCCAGTAATTGTTGGGGTTGTTCCCATAACAACCGCACCAGTTCCTGTGTATGTGCTAAAGTCTGTAAGACCTGCTTCCCAGTCAGCGGCGGTAGTTAGCGTGGTTCCAATACAGGTTACCATTGCGGTAGTTCCAGGAATAACAACAATAACCTGGTTACCTCCTGAAGAGTTCACTGTTACGTTTCCAGTGCTATTGTTTACAATGTGGAATGTCCATCCTGTAATCAATGTGCTTGTTACTGGAAGAACCACTGTTTGTGTGGTTGAGCCTGTAAACTGCTGATAATAAGAACTTGTGTTTGTAAGAGTTGTTGTACCTGCTGCTGTTGCAGTTGAAGTATACCCCATCAAAGTCGCCATTGACTTGGGGGCATTCGTATCAAGAAGTGTTACGTTATTAATCTTTAAAGTTTTACCAGAAGCAATGTTCCAGTTTTCTGATGTAGTCCAGTTAAAGTTTGTAGAATCCCAAAGGATTGTTTTGTCAACATCTGTACCTGCCTCAAGCCTGATTCCGCCACCATTAGCGGTAGTATTTGATGGAGTAGTGACGTTTCCTATAATAATTTCTTTATCTTCTACCAATAAATTTGCTACGTCAAGCGTTGTGGTTGTTCCACTTACCGTTAGGTCTCCAGTAATTGTCACGTTACCAGAAAGGGTTGGGTTTCCAGTATAAAGAGTGTAAAGAGCACCATAAATACCTGTAGTTGTGCTAAGTGTTCCTCCAGTAGTACCATAATACAACTGCTTAAGAGCAGTCTGAATATTAGCAGTATCTGCCAAATCTGGGATGTATGTTGCAAGGGTAGTTGAGCCTGAACCAATTTGAGTAGCCATAATCTATATTATAGCACGTCTGAGTCTTTAAATAAATCAAAACTGGAACTGGTTAGAGAGGAAACATTAAAAGCAAGTTTGTTCTTTTTGTTTTTGAACCTAAGATTATAATTACACACATATAGCATGTTTTTCATCAAATATCCCCAGACATATTCCTGATAGGTCATGTCTAGTTTTCTAGTACTTATAGTCATGGCTTTCTTTGCAAACTTCCTGGCACGTCTCAGGTGACCACGATTAAACTCAACAATGGCTGAATCTACATAGTAGTCACGAGTATTTGGTGATAGCCTTATTGACTTTTTTAACATTTTATAATATTTAAAACTATTTGTTAAAAAGATTGTGCGGTATGCCCTTGCCTTTTCTTCATTGCTTAGGTCGTTCTTAAATTTCTTAAGGTATTCAAAAACTGTTGCTCGTGCCTTATCGGCATCTTCTGCCAAAAGACATTCGTACTTATATACCCAATATCTTTTATCATCTTTGTTTTCTTCCCAAGTTTGATAGACCATTTCATTATATCTATTAGGACTTCTTTCAATATCGCCATAGTGATAAATCTCAAAATCTTCAGAATCAACCTTTTTGTGAGAATCATTTCTATCTGGAACAACTACTTCGTGAACTAGATATTTCCAGCGATATCCATGACGAGCATGAACCTTATCAGCAACATAAACAACTTGTGGTTGAGTTCTTGAAGTAGGGTCTCTCCATGACCAAGTATATTTGTAATTAACTTGGGTTACATCATCATCAAGTTCTTCTAATGCCGCTCTCCATCCAGGAGCAAGTATTTCATCCATGTCAAGAGATACACACATATCAATATCGGCAGGTAGGAGTGCAAGGGCAGCATTACGAGCATCGTCAAATCTCCAAGGACTAATTGAAACCTTAACAACGTTAATTCCTAGTTTCTTAGCAAGCCTAATAGTCTTATCTGTAGAACCTGTGTCTGCAATTAGCAGGTAGTCTGCATCTTTGGCAGAATCGTACCATTGCTGAACGTTATCCTGTTCGTTTAGGGCAATTGTGTATACCGCAATTTTCATTCTTTAATCCTTTGGTCTTTTCTATTATAGCATTCCTGAATGTCTGCCTGTAACTTTTCTATCCCACCAGTCCAGACTTCTTTGTTATTAAAAACATCTAGTTTTGAACCTGTGTGCTCTAGTGCTTGCTTTACATAGTGGCTTGCAATGATGTAGTCACCCTGCTTAAAAAAGTATTGTGCTAGGTAGTAGTAAGGCTCTCTTCTTTCTGGGGCATACTGCAAGCAAGCAATAAGATAAGAGTGTTCTTTCTCTGGAATTATGTCAGCCATGAGTTTATAAACGTGAGCCTTGTCGGTATCTTCAAATCCTGGAACCTTCATCATCTCAATATAGTAAGCCTCTGCTTCTTCATAACGCTTCATAGAAACTAAGGCATCCGTGTAGTATTTGTAGTACCTTGTGATGTTTGGGTTCTCGTCTATGGCAGCCTTGATTAAGTCTGTGTATCCATCTCTTGATTTTTGCAAATCTGGGAAATGTGTTACTTCAATACCCTGAGCAAATTCAATATCTGGCAATAGCCTATCCTGAACTATGCCTTCGTGAACCAAGTACTTCCAGACATATCCATTTCTAGAATGTATCTTATTTGCTATCATGCTTTTTCCTTGGTTCTGGTTATCCCAAACATATGTAATCTGATTTCCAGTAGTCTTTTCTAGTTCTTGTCTCCAGCCTTCTGAAATCACTTCATCCATGTCTAACGAAACACATAGGTCAATATCTGCTGGCAATAGTGCTAGGGCTGTGTTCCTTGCAACGTCAAAACGCCAAGGCTTGATTGAGATGTTGTAGACATTGATGCCAAGCGACTTGGCAATTTCCACGGTACGGTCAGTAGAGCCAGTGTCAGCAATAAGGATATAGTCAGCGTCCTTTACTGAGTTATACCAGCGTTCAACGTGTTTTTCTTCATTAAGTGCAATTGTATAAACTGCGATTTTCATACCCTGAAATCCTTTGTTAGATATCTATTATAGCATTAAGGAATTAGATAGGTTCCAGATATATAGAAGTAATCTGCTGTTTGAATCGTTAGAGGGGTATTGTGGTCAAATGCATAGTCTCTGGCACTTGAGCCTGGATGCCACAATGTCATTGTTGTGGTTCCGCTTTCTGCATCTGCTGCAATTGCGTGATGGTTTCCAGTAGATGTATCATGGAATCCACCATCCCTAAAAACATAGTCTCCTACTGGTGCAAATGGCAAAGTTAAAGAGTATTGACCAGTTCCAAAATTTGTAACATTTGTGCAAGCAACATTTATTCTAAAATGAACAAGTTTTCCGATTTGAATATATGCTCCAGTTGCTGGAGTTCCTGTATAGGTTAATCCAGTTCCGCTCCAAACTGGGTTAAATGATTGTGATGTAGGATTTAAGGCTGGTCCAGCAGGTCCAGTAGCCCCAGTTGGTCCAGTTGGTCCAGCAGGTCCAGTCGCTCCTGTACTTCCAGCACTTCCAGAGGGACCAACTACGCCAGCAATCTTCACAACTGCAGGGGTAATAGTTTTAGGAACAATCTTAACAATATTAGCCATTAGATTTCACCTGCGTCTACTTTTAAAAGAGTAAGAGTGTTTGTATTCTGGTCATAGCCTAGACCGCCACCTACAGTAAGGTTTCCCAAAGCACCTGCTGGTCCTTGAATACCCTGTATACCCTGAATTCCTTGAATTCCTTGAATTCCTTGGCTACCAGTGTCGCCTTTGGCTCCAGGCATAGGAAGAAGTTTAAGAGTAGGAGTTTGTGCTTGATTAATAATCTTAATAATTACATCGTTTGTGTTGTTAGGAACTGTTTGTCCTAGGATTGCTGGCGATTGATAGGTTGTCATTAGGCGTTAATGCTCACATCAGCAAGTACGGTGATTTTACCGATTACTGGTGTCCAGATTTCCGAGTTAATGGTTACCTGTAGGTCAAATGATAGTTCAGTAACAACGGTTGACTGACCAGTACCCCATGTCTTTGTTAAACTTGCAGGAGCAGTGATGTCAACATATCCAGTGCCAGCAGTAACTGTCAACGCATCAAAGCCACCATTCTTTAGGTCATAGGCACTTGATAAAAAGGTCCAACCTGTGATATTATAAAGTGTTTCCCCATCGGTTTCATAGAATTCAATACGGATTCGGGCGGTATCACCACGGACGACCTTCCATTGAACAAACGCAGGGTCTGCTCCAAAGTTATCGGGGATTGCACAATTAGTCATAATATAAGTATACACCATAAATTAGAGAACCAGTGCCTGAAAGTGGGTATGAGAGAGAGTTATCAGACACTGGCTCCCTTATATTCTATCATAGAATAATCGTTACGTTTTTGTTACCAATTAATTTGACAAATCACAAAATGTGTGATACCCTCTAAATACAAGGATTTAGGGCTATAATATATATTAATATATAAGATATATATATTATATTATATATAATAATCGGATTTACTTTTGGCGAGAAACATATTCAACAAACAGTCTAGTAAGGTCGTCGATTTTATTATCTAGTTTCTCATGGTATTCTTCACCTTTTAGGTTCTGATTCTTTAATTCACAGATATCTGATTCCATTCTATTAACCTGGTCTTTCATTGATGAACCACCATTAGGTTTGATTTCATGTTTGATTTCATCAAAGTAGTGTTTAGTTAGCCATCTAACTCCTAGTCCTACTGATGTGATGATTGTTGCAATACTTATGATTAATGCAAGCACTGATTCTATTACGGTCATACTGTCTATTTTACTACACATTTGATAAAGTTTTCGGCGGAATTTAGAGTTCGGGATAATTTCGATTTTAAAAAGCGGCGAAATAGAGACACCAAATCCACTATGCATTGACATAAATGCGTATGGATGATTTTGTTAGATAGCAGCCTATCCAAAACATAGCCCAGGAAGCCCCAGAATGCCCCTAGAATCGATTTTGATACTATCCGACGAACTCACATACGGTCTAATTTACACTTCCTTATAAACATTGACTGTCAGAGGTGTTCCTATTAGGTGTTATTGAGACCAAATCAAGAGTGCTTCGCACTTGTGTACCCGAAATTTTTTATGCTATACTTATAACCTAACATAGGAGAGATATGGATAAGCATTTCGACAAGTTGTATGAAGACAAAGCATGGCTATCAGAACAACTAAAGACCAAAACTACACGAGAAATTGCAAAAGAGGTTGGTGTGTCATATAAATTGATTAACGTATGGGCTGTTAAGCATGGATTGCTTAAACATACCCCCGATTTGAAGTTGCCATAATGAAAAAAGCACTTTATCTACTGGGTGCAATCATTTTTATTCCCACATTTATGTATTTGTTTCAATTCGTTATCAAATTGTTACTTAATATTTAGCATACCTGGCAAATCTGAAAAATTTTTTATTTTCATAATTAGCAAAATCTGAATATTTTGTAAAGATGTATGATACAAGAAAGAATACTATACGCATAGTCGATATAGTGAGCACACAACACTATACGCATACCTCGTCTGTTTGAGAAATGTACTACACGCACACCTAATCTGCGCCCCCAAATGTAACGATTGTATAACGGTACACAGAAACACTAACTATCTTGATAACAATGTCGGTGGGTAACGCTATAATAGAAACACAACAAAGAAAGGTAACACCAATGAACATTCTATCCCTAAAAATCAATGTCTTCAATGGCACTAACACTATCTCACCTGTCTATGAAGTTCACTCGTGGGCTAAGGCAGAAGAAATCATCCTTGCTACTCAGGAACTAATCAAGAATAACCCTAATGCTACATTTGACTTTGAAGTATTTGGCAACTCTACCGCTAACCTATGGTAAAGAAAGGTAACACAATGGGGCTATCACTACTAGCACTAACTACTATCAAAACACTACGCAATAGGGCTATGCCTATTGTAAAGGCTTATGCTTGTAAGTCTTGCCACACTATCGCATCCGTGGTAGTAAAGAATAACAAAATCTCAGTAAAGAAATGTAGGTGTGTGTAATGGGTATGGAGACTATTCTATTGTTAGCAGTAGCGTATCTATTCTTCAAGGATAAGGAAAGGGGTAAGCGTGATGACTAAGCCCTTTGTATTTACAGGTCTAGGCTTATTCCTAATAACAGCGTGGTCATTCGTATCCCAGATAAATTGGGCTGGTGTGTCTGGCTGTGTAGTAGGCTATCAGGCTGGTAACTGGCTATCTAGTTTGCTTGGGGGGTAGCCATGGAGGTAATAGCCCTAATAGTTATAGGCTTAGGCATATGGCTATTTATCAATCAGTAGATTGGTGGGTGTGTCTAATTGACATGCCCCCAATTTTCTGCGCCCCGAAAAATAACGAAATGATAACGATAAATAAATAACCCCCTAAATACGGCGTGTCGCTCCCTAAAATGTCAGTGGTTAGCCTTATACTGTAAGTATGAATGAAAAACAACTAAAAGCCGTTATGGCTCAAATCGTCCGTGCTAACTCTGCCAAGTTGGAAGCCGAAAAGAAAAAGTAACAGTTTGGTAACGCTTAGGCGACACACCCCAAAATGTCCCCTAAATGTCGGTGGCTACTGCTAATCTATAAATACCTAAAAGAAATGAGAAATAAAATGGCTAAGAAATCAAAATCAGGTCTAAACGCTGTTCAGGCTATCCGTTATCGTGAGTTGATGTGGATTGCTCAGTTTGGAGATTTTATGTCCAATACCGAGTTTGCCGAGTTGTCTAACTTGATGAAACTTAGAGACTACAAATAAAACTTATTTAGTTTGTGAGCCTAATAAGGTGAGCCGAGAAATCGCAAATAAACTTATTAGCAAATAAAAAACTAAATCACTACTAACAGAAATGAGAAATAAATGAATGAACGAATTGAATTGCTTACCAGAGAAGTTGAACGCTGGAAGATAATCACTGAAATTCAAAAGTCTATCGCAACTTGTAATGAAGATAATCCTAATTGTGATGTTTGTGTTGGAATGAAATACGCAATCAACATAATCAAGCGAAGACTTGAAGACGAAAACTAAATAACTAACTAAAAAAGAAATGAGAAATAAATGAAACTAAAAACTTGGAAAGAAACCCAAATCCTTCTATCACTTAGCGACTATCGCAAGTTTTATGCGACTATCGCAGAATTGCCTATTGGTGAAAAACATTCTGCTATTCATAACAAACTAATCAACCTTAGTAATGTTTATCTAAACTATGACTATGAAAATGACACAATGCTAATTGCTAAAAATGGTCGTAGTTATTCTGCTGAATTAGATAGTTTTGCTACGAGTGAGTTTGTAAAAGTAAAAAACTTACTTGATGAACTAAATGCGTTAGGCGTAAAAAGTTATTCTAACGAAATGCGTGTTAGTGATGGCGAAAGTTATTTCTTAGGATTTCTAAAAATGGAATGCGTGTTGCGTTCTCGTGTGTTGCTTGCTCACTCTTGGCGAATAGAGCAACGCTAAAACTAATTTGGGTAGCAATACCTCAAATTTTTTGCGCCCCGAATTATAACAAATAAATAACAAAGTCGCAAAACACTAATAAAACTAACCTAAATGTCAGTGGTAGCCCTTATAATAGGTAGTAGATAAAAAGAAATGAGAAATAAAATGGAACTTGTAATTGCTGAGTGTGCCAAGTGTGGCACTGAAATTGAATTTGCTACTAATGAAGAATTTGAAAAGTTGTCTGCCGAACACATTCACCGCTATCCACTAGGCTAAATGTCAGCGGTATTCGCTATAATTGTAAATAAGAAAAGAATAGGAAAATAAATGCTAGATAAAAACTCAAACATCTATGAAGTAGTAGAAGCCCTAAAAGTAAAGGCTTCGGTATCTGCCGATGCTCCATACCCTTACCTGTCTGGTTTGTGTTGGAGTTTGCTAAATGAAACTCAGCGTAAAAAGTTGGCTGAAATTGTAAATAAGATGGAGAATAAATAATGGAAGACTGGAAACTCGCATTAGCGGAAATTCAAAAGTCAATGAGAGAAGACTTTATCTCTCAAATCAAAACTAATGAAAAGGAAAATAACTAATGGTAAAAGTTGCTCTTGTAATCTCAACTCTAATTCTAGGTATCTTTGGTTTTGTAATCGCTGACGCTTATTCTTACACTGCTCTAATCAACGACCAAGAAAACTACAATGTTTTATCTGGTCAATGGTCGTTAGTCGCAACTCAGTTTGTAATTGGTTCAATAATTCTGGCGTTGGTGTTTGTAATTCAATCACGCAAAAAGTAAAAGTAAAAGTAAAAAGATTTTGGGTTAGCCCCCAAAATTTTTGCGCCCCGATTTTGTAACAATTCGTAACAATAGGCTAAAAAGGGGTGTTTTGCTACTAAAATGTCCTACCCCCCTGCTATACTGATAGTATCAAAAGAAATGAGAAATAAATGAGAATGAACCTAACCCCTCGTGAAAAGCAAATCCACAAGTGCGAACTCTGTGGCAGAAATGCTGACTTCGTTGCGATAATGAAAATCGCTGGCAACAAGTTTTTGTGTAACCGCTGTGTTCGCTAAAATGTCTGCCCCTACTGCTAAAATGGAAACACAAAAAGAAATGGAAAATAAAATGGAAAAGACTTTCACCGAAATCCAAAACGAGATTGAAGCGATTGTAAAAGCACAAAACCCTAATCGCCTAGACCTAACCTATGCGATACTTTGGGGGATTGCGGTTGCTCACCTAACCAAAGAGCAAATGGAAAAAATCCTAGAAAACAGAAAGGCTAACTAATGAGCGACTTTTGGACTATTCGGGAACAGGGTATCGGCAACGGATTTAGCGTTCTAAATCCTGCTGACGGATACCGCAAGGATAACCGCCTATGGTTTGGCAACTGCTCGGTTTGTAATGAACGAGTAACACACTCTAACCTAGTTGGAATTTGGGAACACACCGAGATTTTGGAACAGGCTAAAAACTACACCAAGTCAAGGCAGATTGGCTACTGCCCGAAAGTAGGGGGCTAACGCCCCTGAAATTTTCGGCGCACCGATTTATAACAACTTGATAACATCATCACAAGTAGCCTTGATAATGTCGGTGGTAGGGCTTATAATAGAACTATGAACAAGGGAGACCAAATGAACGAACTAGAAACCGAACTCTATGACCTTATGGCACAGGCAGAAGCCGAAGGCTTGAAGGGCAGTAGCACAGACGAAAACGCTGACCCTAGAATGGAACGCATTGGCAACATTCTTACCCTGCTAGAAGTTTTCCATTGGGAAGACTACAAGCGTATTGTAATTGCTAAGTTCAATGTCCCTGCTGACCACTTTGAAGACTAAGGAGAACCACATGGAGATTTTTCTCGCTATCAACCAGACTACTGGCTACATGGAAATGATTTTTGACAATGAGCCTGATGCTCTTGCCTGGACTAATGACCAGACTGCTAAAACTGGCGATGCCTATTCTATTGAGTGTGAAGACGCTTGCTAGAATTTTTGCGCCCCGAAATTTCGGGCGTGTCGTGCGGTTCAATGTCGGTGGTAGGGGTTATAATGGAAGTATCAAGAAAGGAAAACGAATGAAAACTATTTGCGTATTTTGTATGAATGTCTATTCTGCTGACGCTTATGCTTGCTACCCTTGTAAAGAATACAAAGGTATAATGCCACTAAACAAAGAAACACTAATCTATCTAGGCGAAGACCTAGACGAGTGGGCTGACTACCTAGACTAAATGTCGGTGGTTGCCTGTATAATAATAACCTAACAAGATAAGGAAAAACGAAATGGAAAACAGATACACTTTTAGCGGTTTCACTTTTGGAAACGACAAACTTTTTCAGTTGCTAATAAATGTAAAAAACTATTCTGCTATTGGAACTAGCACAAGCCTAGAACTAGGTTTGGAACTAACAGAGAGCGAACGCTTGGAACTAATCAAGGTTCTAATCAACGCTAACGATAACGAAAGTGAAGGTATCTAATAATGATGACCCGAAAAGACTATGTTGAAACTGCTCGCATTCTTGCTGGCGTTCGTGAGAGTATTCTCTCGCTAGGCGTGGAAGGTGAAGACATCTTCGCTAACCTTGTTGCTGACTTTGCTGAAATGTTTGAGAATGATAACGAGAGATTTCAGGCAGAGCGTTTTGATAACGCTTGCTGGGAAGAAGTAGAGAATGACTAATGGATTTATTTTTGTCGCTATTGGTTGCGTTCTTGTTATTGGTGCTTGGAGTATTTTTATCGCAATAGCGTTAGATAAATCTTTGGCAGAAGTCAAAAGACTAAAACAGGAACTAAAAGACCTAATCCCATTTTAGAAGTGGGGGGCGAAAGCCCTCCATTTTTTCGGCGCACCCAAATGTAACAGTTTGGTAACAATGGCTAAAAACACTATCTATCCTAACTAAAATGTCAGTGGTAGGGCTTATAATAGAACTATCAGCAGGAGAGAGAAAGAGCCTAGCAAATAATCCCGAAAGGGTGAGCCTAGCAAATAAATCTCTCTCCTAATGAGAAACTTCAAACTAAGAAAGGGCTACCAATGCCATTACCAAGAAATCCAAAAAACAGATACACCCTATTTGAATACTCAATGAACGGCAACCTAGTTGTGTCTGCCATTCACTACTACGACATTTTTACATTCTTAGCAGAACACCCTGACGCTAAGGTAAAGGCTACTAAGTAGTTATACACAGAGTTATTCACACCCTGTGGATAACTTTTCTGCGCCCCCGAAACCGTTATCATTCCGTTATCAAATGTTCTTGTATAATGTCAGTGGGTCTTGGTATACTTATTTTTATCAACCCCGAAGAAAGGCTACTATGCTACTATCAGAAGACACCCACGAGCCAAACGACTATGACAATGACGGCTATGCCCTAGCCTCTGCTGGTTTTGGAACTGACGAGGACTACGGCTACTACCCCGAAGACGACTGGGGAACAGTTGAGTCCGAACTATTTGGGGACTGCTAACGCAGCCCCAGATTTTTTGCGCCGCCCAGCCCAGGCGAAATCATTTACGAATAGTCTAAACTTTTTCCCCGATTTAAGAAGTCTAATTATTTTTTCCCAGATTCAATGTCGGTGGTAGGGTGTATAATCTAACTATGAAGAAAAGAAAGCCACCACTAAATAAGATTGCTCAGGCAACTCGCAACGCACACTCAGCGGAGTTATTCCGTTCTCTAATGCTGAACAAGCACTTAGTCATTACCCCTGAAACTCGCAAGGGTAGCCGTCAAGCAAACATTCGCAAGGCTATCAAGGAGAGTTACTAATGAACAAACCAACATCAACGTGTTGCAATGCAGAATACTTATGGCTAACCTGTGACGAATGCGATGAATCTGTGAACGATGGTGAAGGACACGACTTCGCCACCTGTTCTGAATGCGGTCAAGACGTAGACGACTAAAATGTCTGTGGCTCACGCTATAATGTAACTACCCTAAAGAAAGAGAAGAATGAACACTATCAACAAGCAAACCGTTTCTGTAACTACCGACTGCCTATGCGGTGAAGGCGATACCGATTACCTTACCGAATACTGCTCTGGCGAATGCTATGAATGGCAGAAGGAAGATGTCTTCGCACTACTAGGCGAATGGCAACTGCTAAACAATGTAGATGAAGACGACACTATCCGTATCAACGCTAGTAGTGTTGGTTGGCAAGGCAGGAGCGGATACAAGGACACCGACATTC